>LXNI01000145.1_pt1 | contig 87529 bp, 65 predicted proteins | sample 809091 | NCBI WGS metagenome assembly LXNI01 (sample SAMN04870527, study PRJNA318959) | sponge metagenome | biome: 01000161; feature: marine sponge reef; material: water | host: Sarcotragus foetidus | place: Greece: Milos, Mediterranean Sea | collected 2013-05-29 | depth 5-7 m | reverse complement strand
CGCGGGTGTGGGGGGTGGACGGGGACGGGGTGGAGCGGTGGGTGCGGGTCGTGCCGGAAGGGACGCGGGCCGCGAACTATGCGTTCGATGTGACGCCCAGGCGGCTGGTGACGGGGATGGTGACGGAGCGCGGGGTGTGCGGGGCGGGGGGATTGGGGGGGCTGTTTGGGCGGTGAGGGGGGGACCTCCATCCCGTCCAGATGCTCCGATGGGCCACCGTCATGCGCGAACGGGACTCCCGGTGCTGTCGGGATTCCGCTGCGGGCTCCGAGTCGTTAGCATGTTCTCACAGACAGAGGACGAGTCGAGGTCTTGAGCCGTGAGGGGAGGTGGATTCACGATGGTGCAGACAGCTGGGCGAGTGGCGGCAGAGCATGGGACGCGGGAGACTGGGGGGTTGGGGTATCCTGAATCGTTGGCCGGTTCGAATGCCGAAGCTCTACCCTGGTATCGGGAAAGAGGCGTCCAGGGCATGCGCCCGGTTGTAGAGCGCTTGGAAGGGATAGCCCGGGAGGTCAACAGTCAGGCCCGGATCCGTTCTCCTTACGTCCACCGCTTCGGCCATGACTCCGACGGGCAGGACGAGTCGGTCTATGTGGTCGTGGATGTCGATATCCCGGCCGACCATGACGGGACCGACTTTCGCGACCGGTTCTTTGATCGACTTGCCGAGGCCATAGAGCCCGAGGATAGCGTTCGCCTTGCGGTGGGAGTCAGGTGCTGTGCCTGAAGTGCCAGGGCCACAAACTGAAGGCTTCGATCCGGTCCAGTTCCTTGGGTCCGCCCAGTCCCTGCTGAGGAATGCGCGAAACGAGGCTGACTACCGAACGATAGCCGGCAGAGCCTACTACGCAGCGTACGGGACCCTGCGAATGCGACTGTGCCAGGCGAAAGGGGCGACACCTGGTTGGGTTTTTGGAAGGGCCGGGAGACACCGTGAATTGGCGGACTCCATGGCTCGCGCCGGGATTGAGTTCAAGAGCGTCGCCAAGACTTTCAATCGACTTCGTTCATGCCGAGTGCGGAGCGACTACGAGTACCAGCAGTCCGTTGGACGATCGGAAGCCCGTGAAACCCTTAACGATGCGCAGTGGGTTGTGTCCCGGCTGAACCGGGTCGGAGACCAAGCGTTTCGTGCGTTCCCATTGGCGCCCTTGCGAGCGGGTTAGCTACTCAACCACAATCTTCCAGATCTTCCCCCTGAGCGAGTCGCTCACGTAGACCGAACCGTCCGGCCCCGCCGCCACGCCCGTGGGCCGGTTGTCGGCCTGGTTCGACGAACCGATTCGACCACCCGCGAACCCGTCCGCGAAGACCTCCCAGTCGCCGGTTGGCTCGTTACCCTCGAACGGTATCCACACCACGTTGTAGCCCTCCTGGAACGGCGTGCGGTTCCAGGACCCGTGGAAGGCCACGAAGGCGCCGTTGCGATAGGGCTGGGGAAAGCTGTCGCCCGTCGAGAAGGCCATGGCGTTCGGCGCCCAGTGCGCGGGCAGGCCGATCGCGGGCATGTCCATGTCCGCGCAACGACCGACTTCCTCGCCGTCGCCGCCGTACTCGGGTGCCAGCACCTTGGTGTTGTTGGCTGGATCGTGATAGCAGTAGGGCCACCCGAAATCGGTGTCCTGGCGGACGTGCACGAACTCTTCGGAGGGCTTCTCGGAGCCTTCCGCGGCCGTATAGAGAGAGGGCCACAGTTCGCGAAGCTGGTCGCGTCCGTGGATGACGGCGTACAGCTCGCCACTTCCGGGATGAAACGCCAGCGCGGCGCCGTTGCGCACGCCGGTCGAGAAGAGCTCGCCGTCGCTCAACTCCTGCCCCAGCCGGTCGCCTGCGAAGCGCCAGATTCCCGCCCGGTTGTTGAGCTCCGGACACGGGTCGTGGCCGGGCTGGCCGGCGCTGCGGGGGATGACCTGGCAGGCGTTGGACGGCGATCCGATGCCCACGAAGATGCTGCCGTCAGGGTGCAGCGCGATGCTCTTGGTGGGGTGATTCCGCGCGCTCGGAAGTCCCTCGACGATGGTCTCGGGGGGACCGGAGGGCGTCAGAGAACCGGTCGGGAGAGGGTAGCGAAGCACGCCGTTGTCGGTCGCCAGGTACAGGACGCCGTCCCCGAGGGCGATGCCGGATCCGGACACATCGCCCCACCTCTGGGTCTGGTCGGACGTGCCGTCGCCGTCGAGGTCGCGCAACGCGATGACGCCGCCGCTCTGGTTGCCACGGCTGCGGAGCGCGACGAACACATCGCCGTTCTCGGCGACCACGAGTTGCCGCGCGGCCCCCACGCCCGTGTGGTAGAGCATGGCGCAGAAGCCGTCCGGCACCTGGATGCTTCCGTCGCACGGGTCGTCGTCGGGGTCCACCGGAGGATCCGGCACGGTATCGCCTCCGCACGCGAAAACCGCCGTGACCGCCGCGATGAGCGGAATGAACGAATGACGCGCGGCGCATCCGCGCAACGTAGGCCGGCGAGGTGGAGTCCTCGTCGGCGTTCTCAAGATCTCTGTCGGATTCATGATCCCTCCCTGCGTTGGCTCCAAGGTCTCCACATGCCGAACATACGCGGGGAGGAGCTGGTCTTTACCTTGCCAGCGAGAACGCGGCGCTCGCCATCTGGTCGTCCCACCAGACCGTGAAGTTGCCCCCGTCGGAGGTCATGTCGGTGAAGAGGATGACCATCTGGTCGCTGGACACGTCGCTGGTCGTCACGCTCATCGAGGTCCGCAGGACGTCGCGGTCCGCCGTGTAGCCATAGGAGCCCCACAGCGCGTCCGGGTTGTCCTCGCGGAAACCGTCCTTCGCGCCCCAGTTCGAGAAGACCAGCGTCCACTCGTTCTCGGCGAGTGCGGCAAAGACGGTGTACTCGCCCGCCGGCAGCCTCTGGTCGCCGAACATCAGGTCGGCCTCGGTCGTGAAACGCGTCGACTGGTTGGCGCCCAGCCGCCAGACCTCACCGGTCGTGATCATCGCGCCATACTCGCTGCCGGAACCGAAGACGTCGCGGCCGCGCGTGATCGGGCGGCCATAGTCGACAATGATCCACGAGCCGCCCGTGTAGCTGCCGTCCTGGTACGATCCGCCGATCTGGGTCGAGGCCTCGCCGCGGGGGCTCGCCGGCCTCCCCTGCTGGGCGTCGAGCGGGCTGGTGAAGGCGAACATCAGGGCGAGGAAGGCGAGCGAACGGACGGTCTTCATGCTGTGTCTCCGGGAGGGTGTGAATGGTGAATCAAGGGAATTGTAAGGATGCGTTCGGGGTGGGGGAAGGGTTGGGGACCGCTGTCCGGGCTTGTTATCGCGGTTCGGTTACTGCATTGTATGAAAGTACGAATTTCAGAAACTCGAGAGCGAGGCACGGCTGATGGAATTCTCGAAGGTCACGGCCAGAGGGCAGACCACGATCCCCAAGCCGATACGGGAGGCGACCGGTCTCCGCGAGGGGGACCTGATCGGATTCGAACAGCGCGGCGACCACATCGTCCTGCGCAAGATCGAGATTGCCCGCGATTCGTACCTGGAGGGGATCTCCGGGGTGCTGAGCGAATGGGCATCACCCGAGGACGAGGACGCATGGCGTGACCTTTGAGCCGTTCGACATCGTCGTCGTCCCCTTTCCCTTTACCGACCGCATGGCGGCAAGACGGCGTCCGGCCCTGGTCTTGTCATCGGCCGAATTCAACCGGGGTCACCGACACTCGATCCTGGCGATGATTACCTCCACCTCTGCCGAGTGGCCCAGCGACATCGTCATCGAGGACTGGCGAGAATCCGGCCTCACCGTTCCTTGCAAGGTCCGCCTGAAGCTGTTCACCTTGGACGACGACCGGGTCCTGCGAAAGCTCGGCACCCTGTCCCCCCGGGATCGCGAGGCAATGGAGAGCGCTCTGTCGCACTGCCTTGCCCTCGGCTGACCCCTTCATCCCACACCCGCGACTACCTCCATGGATCGTCGATTCTTCCTCCGAACGTCCATAGCAGCGGGCGTCGTCGGCAGCGCGGGCTGCGCCGGTGACGACGAGCCCCCTCCCGTGGATTCCGCTTCCTCCACAGCCGCCGATTCCGGTGCCGCGCTCTCCGCCGGTGACGCTGCATCCCCTCCGGCAACTCCCCCCACCCCCGGCCACCGCGACTGGGCTTCCCTGGGTCGAGTCGACCTCAAGCCGGCCCGTCCCATCGAGGACCACATCCGCGCGGTGTCCCAAACCACCATGGCCTCGACCGACCACCCGTATGCCACCGAGGCCGCCCTCTGGGCACTGGAACGCGGCGGCACCGCGGCCGACGCCTACATCGTGGCCGCCCTGGTCCAGTGCGTCGTCGAACCGTCGATGACCACGCTGGGCGGCGGGTTCGGCGTCACCTTTTTCGACGCCGGTGCGGGCGAACTGTCCACGGCGGGGGCCGGTTTCGCCTTCCCCAGCGGCGTCCCGCCCACAGAGCCCTACGAGGAGGCCCGCTCCTGGACCGGCTTCGCGGCGATGGTTCCCGGCTACGTGCGCGGCCTCGAGACCGCCCACGCCGCGTACGGACGGCTACCCTGGCAGGATCTGTGGGAGCCCGCCATCGCCTTTGCCGAGAACGGCTTCGTCATCGATCACACGCTGTGGGGCTACCTGCACCATGCGCGCAAGATGGTCGGACGCTTCGCCGGACCGGGGCGCGACGACTGGTTCCGCGGCGGCTACCTGCTGGGCGTGGGCGACACGGTGCACCTGCCCGAGCTCGCGGCCACCATGACCCGGCTGCGCGATGAAGGCGGCGACTACTTCTACACGGGCCCCTTCGCGCAAAAGCTCGTCGACGAGGTCACGCGCCGGGGAGGCGGGATCACCCTGGCGGACCTGGCGGCCATGGGCGGCTTCGTGTCGCCCACCTGGAAGTCCGGCGAGACGGGTGGCGCGCCCTACCGGGGCTACGAGATCGCGCCCTCCAGCGGCCTCCTCTTCCAGCTCGGCCTGCAGGTCTTCGAGGCGGCGGATCTGCGCGGAATGGGCCCTCCCACCGAGAGCGCCGAGGCTCTGCACACCCAGATCCGGGTGGCGCAGGAGCTCTGGCACCGGGGCGGGGAACTCACCCCCGACCGGGAAGCCGACTTCACATCGCCCGAAAACGCGCTCCGGGTGTGGGAGGACATTCAGCAGCGTCCGCCTCGCCCCTTCGCCGGGTTCGCCGCCGCCACATGCGGCAATGTGATCGTCGACGCCGAGGGAAATGTGGCCGCGGGCACCCACTCCAGCTCATCGGAGCCCTTCGGGACCGGGATCAACGTGGACGGCGTGGTCATGAACCGCGCCATCTACCTGCGCAAGTACGCCAACCTGCCCGCGGGGTTCTCGACCCAGCTCTGGCTCTTCCGCGACGGGCGCCCCGCGCTGGTCATGGCGACGCCCAGCCGCTCGCTCATGGAGTGCCTGCTGCAGGGGGCGGCCAACTTCGTGGAGTACGAAATGGACGGGGGACGGGTGGTGGCGGCGCCGCGCTTCGGCCATCCGCATCCGGGCATCACCGCCGCCGAGATCGAGGGGGACTTCGGCGACGAGATCATCGGGGTGCTGGAGGGGCAGGGTCACGCGCTCTTCCCGGTCAGTCCGCGCGATGCGAACATGGGCGCGATCCAGGCGGTGCGGCGCTTTGCCGACGGGGGGCTCGAGGGGGTGGCCGATCCGAGGCGCCGGGGGCGGGCGCGGGGTGGGGCGGGGTGAAGGCCTCCTGGATCCTTCGGCAGATCCTCGGGCGGGCCATTCTTCCACATCATGTGATCGGCTGGATCCGGCGCCGAAGGATGCACCGCCGCGTCCCGACCGTGCATGCGAACGCCCAGCTCCGGCTCTACAACCGCATGCTTCCGGGCGACTTTCTCCACTACGGGTACTTTGACGACCCGGAGGTGCCGCCCGAACGTGTCAGCCTCGACGACCTCCGCCGCGCCCAGCTGCGCTACGCGGAGAAGTTGACCGCGCTCATCGACCGCCCCGACCGGCCGGTGCTCGACGCCGGTTCCGGCATGGGCGGCATGCTCGGCCTCCTCCGGTCCGCCGGCTGCGAGGTCACCGGACTCACCCCCGACCGCTTCCAGATCGACCACATTCGCGGCGCCTACCCCGGCATTCCCGTCCTGCACTGCCGGTTCGAGGATTTGGCCGCTGACAGATTCCGTGACAGATTCAGGGTACATTTTGGCACGATCATCCACTCCGAGTCCCTCCAGTATATGCATCCGGAGGGTGTTTTTGCCGTTCTGGGACAGATTCTGGGTAGTAACGGGCACTGGATCGTCGCGGACTACTTTCGGCGCGATGTTGGCGCGGAGAATGACGCGGGCGGTCAAAGCGGTGCCCGCAACCGTTCCGGATGGCGCATCGGCGACTTCCGCGCGCGGCTGCGCGAGCACGGTTTTCGAGTCGTCAGCGAGGAGGACATCACCGCGCACGTGCTGCCCACCCTCGGCTTCGCACGCCTCCTGGCCGACCGCATCGGCCTCCCGGCCCTGGACTTCGCCCGCGACAAATTGCGCGCGAAAACGCCCGGCCTGCATTACGTTGTCGAGAACGTGGCCGACCGCGCCCGGGACGCCGCCGCGCGGGGTGCGGCGGTGCTGGACCCCGCCGCCTTCGCCGCACACAAGCAGTACCTGATCATGAGCATACGCCGCGCCCGGGATGTCGGTGGATGAACCCCGCTCGCCCGCCGGAGGTCCTTCGACGGTTGGTGGGCCCGCAGCCGGAATCCCAGAGGAGAAGAGAACGATGATTCGGAGCACCGCAGACGTCCTGTCCCACCGGCCCGCGCCTCATGCAGGTGCGCTTGCGCTAACGCTGGGCCTGTGCGCCCTGGCCGCCGCCGCGCCGCTCGTCGCCCAGGACGTCACCGTCGTGGATTACGATCCGCGCAACACCCTGGTTGTCCCCGAGAACCTGGTGACCCGGGCGAAGTTCCCGTTCGTCGACATCCACGGCCACCAGCGGGCCACGCGCATGTCCGTGGCGGACGTGGACCGCCTGGTCGCCGAGATGGACGAACTCAACATGGCGGTGATGGTGAACCTCTCCGGTGGCAGCGGCATCTCGCTTGCCGACGGGCTCGAGAAGATGGCCGGGCGGCATCCAGGCCGCTTCGTCTTCTTCGCCAACATCAACTTCTTCGGGGTCGGCGAGCCCGGCTGGGGTGAGGAGGCCGCCGCGCAACTGGAAGAGGACGTGAGGAACGGCGCCGCGGGCCTGAAGATCTTCAAGGGCCTCGGGATGTCCGACCGTGACACGGACGGCAACAGAATCCCGGTTGACGACCCGCGCCTCGCGCCCATCTGGGACAAGGCCGGTGAGCTGGGCATTCCGGTGCTCATCCACACCGCGGACCCGGCCGAGTTCTGGCAGCCCCACGACCGGTTCAACGAGCGCTGGCTGGAGCTCAGGCTGCGCCCCAGGCGGATCCGTCCCCCCGACCGGTTCCCCACCTTCGAGGAGATCATCGGCGAGCAGCACAACCTCTTCCGCAACCACCCCAACACCAACTTCATCGCCGCGCACCTCGGCTGGCTCGGCCACGACCTGGCCCGCCTCGGCGAACTCCTCGACGCAATCCCGAACATGTACGTCGGGCTGGGCGCGGTGGTGTACGAACTGGGACGCCAGCCCCGCTTCGCCCGGCAGTGGCTCGTCGAGTACCAGGACCGCGTGCTGATGGGGAAGGACGCCTACAACAAGGAAGAGTTCCACACCTACTTCCGGGTCTTCGAAACCGCGGACGACTACTTCGACTACTACCGCAACTACCACGCCTTCTGGCAGATGTACGGCCTGGACCTCCCCGACGAAGTGCTGCGGAAGATCTACTACGCCAATGCGCTGAAGCTGGTGCCGGGCATGGACGCGAGTCTGTTTCCGGGGTAGGTCTCGACGCGCGCATTGATCTCGTCACCCGACACGCTGGTCCACGCCGCTGGAGTGCCGCCGGTGCTGTTGACGGGCTGTCGGCGACGACGTAGGATTCCCCGCTCATGCCGGACCGTGTAGACCCGAAGGGACGGGGCAGGAAAAAGGGGACGATTGGAGATTGGATAGTTTGTTGCGGATAACACTACGCGGGTGGATTTCGCGTCTGGCAATCCCGGCGGCGGCGCTTCTTGTGCTCGCCGCCTCGGCGGCTCTCCGGCCAGCCACCGCCCAGGAGAACGAGCAGATCCGGGAGCGCATGGAGTACGACCGGATCCGGCTCTATTCGGGCGGGGAACGCAACCTGGCCATCCTGCTCCAGGACGCGCTCCGCCAAAAGCGGGCCATGCCGCCGGGCGGGATTCTGCCCATGGGGGTGGTCGACACCCGCTGGCGCGCGCTCGGACCCGACCGGGTACTGAACAACGGCGTTGTCACGGCGGGACGGGTCTCGGCAATCGCCATTCATCCCACCGACATGAACATCCTGTACGCGGGCGGCGCCCAGGGTGGTGTCTGGAGATCGGACGATGCCGGCGCGAACTGGCGGCCGCTGACGGACCAGGAGTGTTCGCTGGCCATGGGGTCGATCGCGATCGATCCGGTGAATCCCGACATCATCTACGCCGGCACCGGCGAGCAGCATTTTTCCGGGGACAGCTATTACGGGTGCGGCGTGCTGCGCACCTTCGACGCTGGCGAGACCTGGGAACAGCTGGGAGTCCAGGCCTTCCTGAGCAGAAGGAGTGAAGGGAGCGGGGGCGCGCGCATAGCACGGGTGGTTATCGACCGCGCTACCGCCGGGTCCGCGAGCTCGACCACGGTTCTCGCGGCCTCCACCTACGGTCTCTTCCGCTCAACGGACAGCGGCATGAACTGGGACCTGGTCCTCGATGGCATCGCGACCGATCTGGTGCCGGATCCCGGGAATGCCTCAGTGCTGTACGCTGCGGTCCACGGCCAGGGGGCCTACAAGTCGACCGACACCGGCGCGTCCTGGACGCACACATCGACGGGCATGGACATCAACATCGCCAGGCGAATCAACCTCGCGATTGCGCCCTCCTCGCCACAGACGCTCTACGCGAGCTTCCAGACCGGAGAGTCGCAAGGTTCGGGGCTCACGATGTACCGGACCGTCAACGGCGCGGCGTCCTGGCAGGAGCTGCCGGCCACGGGCGCCAGCTGCTGGTACCAGTGCTGGTACGACATGACGATCGCCGTGCACCCGGCGAACCCGCAGATGGTCTACTTCGGCAGTCTGCAACTGTACCGCTCGATCAACGGCGGACAGAATTTCGCCACCCATCACAACGACATCTACGTCGACGAACACCTCCTGGTCTTCGACACGTTGCGAGGCGCAAACGCACTGTACCTGGCGAATGACGGCGGCGTGTACCGCACCATCAACGGCGGGACGTCCTGGACTTCGCTCGCCACCAACCTGGCCGTGACCCAGTACTACCGGGGCATCGGCCTTCATCCGTCCATTGCCGGAATCACCCTCGGGGGTACCCAGGACCAGGGGACGCAACAATCCGCCCCCGGAACCACGGCCTGGGAGAAGGTCATGGGTGGCGACGGGGGCTACACGGCCTTCGATGTCGAGAATCCCTCGACGTGGTATGCCGAGACGCAGTGGATTCCCAACGCGGGATACGCCGGTCCGAGAAAGAACGGGTCCCTGGTGATCAGGGGAATCGACACCGGCGAACGGGGACTCTTCATTCCGCCCCTCGTCATGGACCCGATGGACTCGAAGCGGCTGTACTTCGGCATTCGGAGTCTCTACCGCACGGACAATTCGGCGGACCGCTGGGAGCGCATCTACCGGACCCCGGGCAACCGCGAGGTCATTAGCTCGATCGGGCTCACGCCCTCCGATGAGAATACCGTGTATGCAGGCGTGCTGTACGGGCAGGTTATCGTGACCCGAGACGGAGGGGTGACCTGGCAACAGTCGGGATCGGGTCTGCCCGACCGGTTCATCGGCGACGTGGCCGTGCATCCGGACGATCCAGAGCAGGCGTATGCGGTGGCGGGGGGATTCCTGACCGGGCACGTCTTCCACACGGTGGACGGGGGCCTCACCTGGGAGGACCGCACCGGGAATCTGCCCGACCACCCGGTCAACGCGATTCTCTACGATCCGGCCGACCTCGAAGGCGTCTTCATCGGCACCGACCTGGGAGTGTTCCATTCGGCCACCGGCGGCGACACGTGGGAGCGTCTGGACGAGGACCTGCCGACGGTTGCGGTGTTCGATCTGGCGGCCCAACCGGGGACGAGCCGGCTGGTCGCGGCCACCCACGGGCGCGGCATGTTCGAGATCCCGATCGACGTGCCGCTTTCGGTGCGCGTGCGTCCCGCGTCGGTTGTGGACACGATCCTGACGACCGACTCGGTTGCCGCCGCCGAGGTGATCGTGGCGCCGACCGGGAAGGACGACTATTCAGCCACGTGGGAGGCCGCGGCCGATGTGGAATGGATTGAGGTGACAGGGGGTGTCGGGCGGGGGCGGGGGCGCTTCCAGTACCGGATCACGGGCGAGGGACTGGTTTCCGGGGACAACGAGGGGTTCATCACCGTGACGGGTTCGGGCTTTGATCCCGTCCAGATCCCCTTCCTGGTACAAGCCTTCCTGCCGAGCCATCTGGTGCTGGGGCCGGCGGGGCCGCCCGTGAAGGTTCTCGTCGGAAGCACGGAGCCCGTGGCCGATTCGGTACTGGTCCGCTTTACCGGCCCGAGACCCGACACGAAATGGTGGACGACGCATTCCGGTGGGAGTTGGCTGGAGATGGAGACGACATCGGGCGCGGGTCCCGGGGCCGCCACCTGGACGGTGGATCCGGGCGGACTCGGGGTGGGGCTCTACGTGGACACGTTCTTCGTTGAGGCCGAGTACGCCACCGGCAGTCCGGCGATGTTCGTGGACACCTTTGCCGTGCAGGCGCCCCTGGGCATTGATGATATGCGGGAGAGCACGGGCTACGGCATAGACGGGTGGTCGCTTGCGCCCAGCGACTCCATCCATTCGGGCCTCTTCGGGTTCGGGGCGGAGAACGCGGCCTGGAGTGCCGAGGTTTCGGGGGACGGGTGGCTTGTGATTGAGCGGGAGGATGGGGGTTACGGCGAGGCCGTCGTGTGGAGACGGGAGACCGCGGGGCTCGATCCGGGAGTGTACGAGGACACGATCACCGTCCAGGTGCAGGGTCGCCCCGACCTGGTGGGCGTGATCGTGGACCGCGTCGAGATCGTGGCGCCGATTGCGGTGGACGATGCCGCGTATCACCTGCTCGGAGAGGACCGGCTGGTTCCCGCACAGGTGCTTCTGCTCGACTGGTTCGGGAATCGCGACGGCACCTTCAACGCCGGAGACGTGTTGAAATGGCTGGATCATTGCGCCGCGGGGGGGAGCGGTTCCGGGTGTGCATCCGGATCCGGGAGCGATCCCGGCGTGGCGGCAGCGCGACCGGAGGGGGCGTCATGAAGCGGATCGTGTTGGCGTTGCTGGCAGTCGCGGTGGTGGTGGTCCACTCCTGCGGTGAGACCGAGCCGCCGGCGAACCAGGCGCCGCGTGCGGTGGGGGCGATTCCTGCGCAGGACCTGGGCACCAACGACACGGCCCGGGTGGACCTGTCGCAGTACTTTGCCGACGACGACGGCGACCAGCTGACCTATTCGGCCACCTCCGGGAGCGCTTTCATTTCGTCGGTGGCGGGGTCGATTCTGTCCATCGTGGGGCGCGCGAGGGGTCAGGGCACGTTGACGGCCACCGCGCGGGACCCGGACGGTCTTTCGGCGACCCAGCAGGCGAGTGTCAACGTGCGGGGGACGCCCGGTTTTCTGAGGGTGCAGGTACGCTACGACCAAGAGGACATCGGTGCGGTTGTGCTGTTGCTCTCGGGCCCGCCCGCGGATTCGATCCAGGCGGCCGAGGGGCTGACGATCTATCACGCTTCGGGGACGGGAGGCGTGAGGGCCTTCGTGGTTGGAGAGATCCCGGAAAGCGGTACGGTGTTCCGGTTCTGGGCCGAGGACGTGGGCTCGCCGCGAGACTACCGGGGGACTCTGGAGCAGGTTGCGGGGACGGACTACCGGCAGCGGTCGGTGGAGACGGGGTCGGTCACGATCGTCAGATAGGCTTCTGGCGGGGCGTTTGTCCCCGGCAGTGTCGCCAGTCGCGATCGTCCCACAACCTCCGGGCGGGTCCTCGGCCGGACCAACACACGGGCTGCTTCGGCTGTCCTTAACAATTGCGGGACCGCATGTGTCCCTTGCACCTTGACCATTGGCCGGGCCGTGGATGGCCCGGCGGTTTCCCAACTCCAGGAGGACCCGAAAAGATGTTGACACGACGCGATTGGCTTCGGACCAGCGCTGCGGCGGGCGCGGCACTCTCTCTCAATCCCCGCATGCTGAATGCGCTTCGCACGCAGGACCTGATCACCCGGGCGGTTCCGTCCAGCGGCGAGCAGCTCCCGATCATCGGGCTGGGCAGCTCGGCGACATTCCGCCGGATGGCGGGCAGCGACGACGTGAGCGGGCTGCGTGACGTGCTCAAGACCTTCACCGAGCACGGTGCCAAGGTGTTTGACACGGCGCCCTCCTACGGTGACTCCGAGGAAGTTGCGGGCGAAATCGCGACCGAGGAGGGGTTCACCGACCAGATCTTCTGGGCCACCAAGGTCAACGTGGCGGGACGAGGCGGCGGGTCGGCCGACCCGGCTGGGGCGCGTGCCCAGATCGAGCGGTCGTTCGGGTACTTCGGGCTGGACGTCATCGATCTAATCCAGGTGCACAACCTGGGAGACCCGCCCACGCAGGTGGGGATCCTGCAGGAGCTGAAGGCCGAGGGGCGGATCCGCTATCTGGGCATCACCAGCACGAGCAAGCGGCAGTACGGGGCGCTGGCCCAGGCCATGGTCGACTATCCGCTCGACTTCATCGGGATCGACTACGCGGCGAACAACACGAGCGCCGCGGACGACATCTTCCCGATCGCGATGGACCAGGGGATCGGGGTGCTGGTGTACGTGCCGTTCGGGCGGAATCTGTTTACGCGGGCTTCGGGCCAGGAGGTGCCGGAGTGGGCCGCCGAGTTCGGCGCCACGAGCTGGGCGCAGTTCTTCCTGAAGTTCGCGGCTGCGCATCCGGCCGTGACATGCGTGACTCCGGCCACGAGCCAGGCCCGCCACATGCTCGACAACATCGGGGCGGCGAGGGGTGGTCTCCCCGACGAGGACCAGCAGGCTCGCATGGTGGAGGTGGTCGAGGCTCTGCCGGCGGCGCCGAGGCGACGGGGGTAGGCACGCTGGGGCAGCGGCCGCGCCCAAGCGGAATGTAAACCCAACATTACTTCATGTAATGTAAAGTATACTTTACCTCTGCTGAAACCCCGTCACGCGGCGAATTGTCCCGTCCGGGTCGGCCTGGATGTGGTTGAAGCCTTCGCCGGGCCCGCCCGGGCCGGTGGTGCGCCATCCGACCAGCGCCTCGCCCCGGCAGATGCGGATGTCGCCGGTGTGTTCCAGGGTGTAGCCGGGCATGTACTGGTGGCAGTTGGCGATGTGCATGCCGAGGAGGCCGATGCCGCTGAGCCCGGTCCAGTCGTCGCGGAAGGTGACGTCGTCGGCGCAGCAGCGGTGGAGCGCGGCCATGCGCGCCTCTTCATCCTGCTCGTTCCAGGCGGCGATCCACTCGGGGAGGGTGCGATCGAGGCCGGCGGCCAGGTCGGTGCGGTTGGCTGTCATGTCGAGGCGGCTGAGCTGGAAGCGCCATCCGCCCTCCTGCTCCTGCGCGGCGCGCGCGGAGGGGAGGCCGGTGTGGCGCAGCTCGAGGCGGGACGAAGCTCCTTCCGGATGCACCTCGAAGGCCAGCAGCGACGACCCGGCCGGGTATTCCCCTGCTTGCGGTCCCGATTCGACGCCCCAGGTGAGCTCGATGCGCCGGGCGTCCGGGTCGACGGCCCGGATCTCGCCGCTCATGACGATGCCGTAGTTGGGGAAGGCGGCGCGAAACGGGCTTCCGGGGCGCGTGTCGAAGGTCACCTCGCCTTTCATCCAGGCGGAGAAGCGCGCGGGGTCCGTGAGGATGTTCCACACGGTGTCGGCGCTCGCCGCGATCGGGTAGGACAGTTCGACCTTCGGTGTGCTGTGATCGGTGCCTTCGGCTGCTCGGTCCATCTCGTCTCCCTGGTCGGAAATCGTCCCCGGGCGTGTGTGACGGGGGCCCGGAAAAGATAGCAGCACGGATGCCTCGGTTGCCGGACAAGTCCGTTCCGCCTTACCCTCCTTCCGGTCCTTCATACAATTTCGGCACGGGAGGGAGGAATCGTGGTACACGTACGCAACGTTGGTGGAGCTGTGCTTGGGTGGGTCGTGATGGCCGGAGCGGTCTTTCTCCTGTTCGCGGGGCTCTGGATGGTCATGGGAGTGGACGGCGCCTTCCAGCCCGGAAGCTGGGACGTCTCGGGGGGGTGGTTGTTTGGCTCGATCATCGTCGGCCTGCTCGCCGGGGTGTCCGGTGGGGTGGTCTGCACCTGGGTGGCTGCCGACGACCGCGGACTCCTGATGCTCATTGTGCTTGTGGTCGTGCTGGGTGTTGCAACGGCGTTGGCAGGCTTTCCCGTGGCCGAAGGCGTCCGGCCGCCGGAGGTGAGCATGATGGAGGCGATGAACTCCGGACAGCAGCCGCAGTGGCTGACGTGGCTGAATCCCGTGCTCGGGGTTGTGGGCGCCTTCGCCGGTTCACGCCTGGTGAGGAACCGATAGCGAATCCGTCGCCTGCCCGGGCCCAGCCGTCCACGGAGAAAATCCCCCCGGCTCCGTCCGCGGACCGCCAACCCTCGTGACCGAGCCGACCGGCCGCACCTTCGACCGCTCCATCGTCGAGGGACCCATCGGCCGCGCCGTGTGGATGCTGGCGTGGCCGACGATGCTCCAGAATGTGATCGGGGGAATGCAGGGCCTCGTCGATCACGCCATGGTGGGGCATTTCGTGGGCTACACGGGCAACGCGGCGATCGGGGTGTCGTGGCAGATCTACCTGGTGGTTCAGGTGTTCATCGGCTCGCTCTTCACCGGGATGGGGGTGCTGGTGGCCCGTTTCGCGGGCAGGAACGAGTCGGAGACCGTAAACAGGGTCGTCTACCAGGCGTTCCTCACGGCCGGGATCCTCTGCGTGGGCATCCTCGCCCCGCTGGGCTATTTCCTGGCCCCGTCGCTCCTGAACCTGGTCAACGCGGCCCCGGCGGTGCAGGCGGAGGCGCTCCCGTACATCCGCACCATGTTCATCTTCAACTTCGGCACGATGGTCTTCTTCATGCTGGGCGGGGCGCTGCGCTCGGCCGGCGACGCGCGTACGCCGCTCCGGCTGGGGATCGCGATGACCGTCCTGAATGTGGCGATCAGCGTGATCCTGATCCGGGGGCTGGGTCCGATCCCCGCCTTCGGCACGACCGGGGCGGCCATGGGGACGGTCATTTCGGCCGGAATCATAACCATTGCCGCGGCCTGGTTTCTGCTGACCGGGCGCTGGGTGGTTCACATCCACCGGGGGCTGGACTGGCGGCCCGATCCGGCCGTGATCCGCCAACTCTTCCGCTTCGGGTTGCCGACGGGGATCCAGGGTGTGGCGATGAACATCGGGGGCGTGATTCTGCTGCGCTTCATCGGGTCTCTGGCCAACAGCGCGGAGGCACAGGCGGCGTACTCGGTCGGGTACACCCAGCTCTTCTCGCTGGTCACGTGGACGTCAGTGGGGATCATGGGGGCGACGGCGGCATTCGCGGGGCAGAACCTGGGTGCCGGCAGGCCCGAGCGGTCGGTCAAGGGGACGCGTGTGGCTTCGGGCATCGGAGTCGCGGTTGCGGTCGGGGTCGGCATTCTCTTTCTGTCGGTCCCCGATCTGTTGCTGGGAGCCTTCGGCATGGAAGATCCGGCGGTTGCGGTGCTGGGGGCGGAATTGCTCGCCTTTCTCAGCGTGTCCGGTGTCTTTGTCGCCGTGGCGCTGGCGCATAACGGGGCCCTGCAGGGGACGGGCGACACGCGCGGCGCGATGTACATCTCGCTCATCTCGCAGCTCGCGCTGCCCCTCGCCGTGTGCTGGCTTCTGCAGGAGACCGTCGGGCTCGCGGCGTGGCACATCTGGCTGGCGATCCTGCTGGGCCATATGACTCGCTGCATGCTGGGCATCGTCCGCTTTCGCCAGGGCCATTGGCGCGGGATCGACGTTGGGATCGGGTAGGGGATTGGACGCTCGGGTGCCGGGGCCTCACATTGGCGATGAACCATCAGCACCGGAGGAGTCATGATACTGCGTTCGCGGAAGTTGCCTTGTCGGCGGAATGGGAGGACGCGGGTGGTGAGTGGGATATGGGTGTCGATTGCGTGTCTCGTCACGGTCGTTGCCGCGGCGACGTTGACGGCCCCCGCCACCGCTCAGGAGCGCCGTCCCCTGGAACTGGAGGACTACTACCGGCTGAAGAGCGCAGGCAGCCCGGCCCTGTCACCCGACGGGTCACAGGTCGCCTACGTGGTCAGCTGGGTTGTGGAGGAGGAGAACCGTCGCCACAGCGAGATCTGGCTGGCCGCCGCGGACGGGACGGGTGAGCCGGTTCGCCTGACCAGCCCCAGCTTCAGCGCTTCGTCGCCGCAGTGGACTCCGGACGGTCGCCTCCTCGTGTTCAGCTCCAGACGGCCGGGCCCGGACGGTCGCACGAGCGGCGGGATCTGGTTCCTTCGCATGGACCGTCCCGCAGGCGAGGCGTTTCAGATCGAGGGGTTGGGCGGTTCGCCGGTGTTCAGTCCGGACGGAGCCTGGATCGCGTTCACCGCGCCTGTGCGACCGCCCCCGGCCCCGCCGCGCACATACGCGTCGGACTTCGAGCGCCGCACGGTGGAGCGGTTCGATGGCCGCGACTACGACTGGATGAACTACCGCTTCGACCGGCGCGGTTACTTGCCGGATCCGCGCGATCCGCGTGCGACGCCGCCGCGCGAGATCCACGTGATTCCGGCGGCAGGGGGCGAGCCGCGGCAGCTGACCGAGCTGGGAGTCAACGCCGGAGGACTGGCGTGGAGTCCGGACGGGCGCCGGCTCGCCTTTACCGCCGACAGCCACCAGCGCGACGAGCACAGCTACGGGCGAAGCGACCTGTGGACGGTGGACCTGGACGGCAGCGTGACCCGCCTTACCGACGACGAATACAACTACTCGTCGCCGTCGTGGTCTCCGGATGGCGGCCGGATCGTGGCGCGGGGCAACGAGGGGCTGGATGTGATCATTCGCGAGGCGCGGGACCGGGGGGCGTCGTCGGAGCTGTTCGTCTTCGACGCGGGGACCGGTGAGCGCACCCTCAACCTCACGGCCGACTGGGACCTGATTCCCGGCGGGCACTCGTGGGCGCCGGATGGCCGGCACGTGTACTTCTCCGGAGGGATCGCCGGCAACAGTCACCTGTTTCGGGTTCCGGCCGGGGGCGGAAATGTCGAACAGGTCACTACGGGGGATCGTCGGCTGGGCAGCTTCTCCTTCTCCGCCGACTACTCGCAGGTCGCGTACCGGGCCACCGATCCCGTGCAGCCGGGCGACATTTGGGCCGCAGCGGTCGGGGGCGATGGGGAGACCCGCGTGAGCGACGTGAACGGGCCGCTGCTGGCCGATCTGGCCCTTGCTTCGCCCGATCGCCTGCAGTTTCGCAGTGAGGACGGCACCGCGGTGGAGGGGTGGATTTTGCCCGCGCGAGGGTACGACGGGGGTGGGGGTGGGGGCGGCTTCCCCATGATCCTCGTGATTCACGGCGGCCCCCACGGCGCCTACGGCAACGACTTCTCCTTCGACCGCCAGCTGCTCGCAGCCGAGGGCTACATGGTGCTTTACACGAACCCGCGCGCCTCGACGGGCTACGGCGAGGACTTCCGTTGGGGGACGTGGGGCGGGTGGGGATTCAAGGACTACGAGGACGTCATGGCCGGGGTCGATCACGCGGTTGCCAACTACGACATCGACACGGACCGGATGGGCGTGACCGGCTATTCCTACGGTGGCTACATGACCAACGTAGTCATCACCAAAACCGACCGTTTCGCTGCCGCCATCGCGGGCGCGTCCATATCGAACTGGGTCAGCGACTACGGGGTGGCCGACATCCCGCGCACCAAGGAGAGCGAATTCTACGGGCCACCCTGGGAGGAGCGGGGACTGGAGAACCTGATGCGCTCGTCTCCCATCATTCACGCGAAGGGGGTCACCACGCCGACCATGTTCGTCCACGGCGAATCCGACCACCGGGTCCCCATCGAAGAGGCGGAACAGATGTACGTGGCACTGCGCAAACAGCAGGTCCCCGCCCGGTTCGTGCGCTACCCGGACTCGTACCACGGCGGATGGACACCCTGGCGGACGGTGCACCGGACCTGGGTGCAGCTGGAGTGGTGGGAACAGTGGCTGGGGCGGCAGCCGGTTTCGGAGTAGCAATATGTATACTATACATTCCATAATGGAAAGTAAGAATTACATTGTGAAAAAAATCACGAGCCACGCAGTCGGCCCGGAGATGAATCGGATTCCGGGGGGATTTTTCCGACGGATGCGCCGGCTGTCTGCCCTCGTTGTGTCGCTGGCCGTGCTCGCACCGCAGGCGTGCTCCAGCGCGCCCGATCTGTCCCCCGAGAACTGGGCCGACGACTACGACCGCTTCATGGCCGCGCAGCTGGTGGAACGCACCGAGGCGGGCGTAGCCATGGGGAAAAGGGGCGCGGTCACGGTCGCCTACAACGGGCTCGCCGCCCGGGCCGGGCTGGAGTCGCTCAAGCAGGGAGGCGGCGCGATCGACGCGGCCCTCACTGCGGCGCTGACCCAGGTGGCACTCACCGCCGGGGCCCCGATCAGCTATTTCGGCATCATGTCACTGGTGTACTACGACGCTGGCTCCGGCACGGTGCACACCATGAACGCGGAGTGGAACACCGTGCTCGGCGAGGACGACCCGCTCACGATTCCGGGTGGCATCGACATGTCGTCACCCGACGGGATGTACGGCACCGAAGTGGGGGGACGCACGGCGCTGGTGGGCGGCTTCATGAAGGGGGTGGGCGCGGCCCACGAGCGATTCGGGCAGCGGCCGTGGGCGGAGATCTTCAAGCCGGCGATCCACGTGGCCGAGAACGGGTTTCCGGTTTCGGAGAAGATGGCCGGGTATTGGGCGATTCGCGCGCCGGACCTGGCCCGTCTGCCTGAGACGCACGCGACCTTTCTGAAGGACGACGGTTCGCCGTTCGTCGAGGGCGACGTGTTCGTGCAGCCCGCGCTGGGATCTACGCTGCGTGAGGTGGCCGAGCACGGTACGGATTACATGTACGGCGGCCCGTGGGGCGAAAAGGCGGCCGCGGCGGTGCAGGCGGATGGCGGGCGGATGACCGTCGAGGACCTGGCGTCCTACGAGGTGCTGTGGCAGGAGCCGCTCGTGGCGGATCTGGGCGGGGGTTACACCGTCTACACCAACCCGCCGCCGAACGCGGGCGGCGTCGCTCTGATCGAGGCGCAACGATTGGCCGCCGCGGCGGGGCTCGTGGACGACGGTCACTGGACGGAATCGGCGGACGCGCTGCGCAAGGCGCTCGATGTCACCCGCAACTTCATGCTGGATTTCTTCCCTCCAGAGACCCTGACCACCCTCTTCGGCCCGGACTTCACGCCCGGCCAGCGGGTCACGCCCGAGCATGCGAAGGCGTTCTGGGAGATCATGGAAGTGGGGTTGCCCTTCGGCACCTGGACCCCCGCCACCCCCGGCCACTCCGACGATGTCGTCGCCATTGACGTGGACGGCAACATCGCCGCCATCACCCACAGCATCAACGCGGTGCTCTGGGGCAAGACGGCGATCGTTGTCGACGGCATCACCATCGGCGACCCCGCGTCCTTCCAGCAGCAGCAGATCGCGCGACTTGAGCCCGGGGCGCGGCTTCCCGCTCCCACCGAAACGGGCATCCTCTTCCACGACGGCCAGCCGCTCCTCGGCTTTGCGTCGATGGGATCGGGTCTCCACCACCGCACCTTCCAGGCGCTGCTCGGCGTGATGCACTTCGGCCAGACCGTCGACGAGGCGATCAACACCCCCGACTTCTTCTACCCCGACACCGATCCCGTGACCTTCCAGCTCACCTTCCGGGTTCCGGTCGGCGGATTTCCGCGCGAGGTGCTGGACGGGACCGGGTACGCGTACGAGGAACTGGACCCATCGCAGGCGCGGCTGTCGGGCGAGGGGTTGTGGGTAGCGGTCAGCCGGGATCCGGAGACGGGGGAGTTGCGGGCGGCTTCACACAACCGGAACAACAGCGCGGCGGTGGCCTGGTAGAGGGGTCAGACCAGCTTGCCGTCCGTCTCCAGCTTCTTCACCACCGCCCATCCGAGCGCCTGGGTGACGCTCGCGGCCACCGTCGCCCTCACCAGATTCCCGTAGACCGGGACCCAACGGAGCATCAGGTTGGCCCCTCCCCTTCCGACCATCGTGCCGAGGGTGGCGTAGAGGGTCGAGCGAACGGCTCCGTCGGTCCAGGGGATGTCGAACTCGTCGGCCAGCGCGGTGATCATGGCCACCTGCACCGGCGCGATGGCAACCGAGTCCGAACCGGGAATCACCGCTACGCCCGCCGCCCCGCCCGCGACAGCCGAGGCGGAATGGATGATGGCCGCGCAGCGCTTTCGCCGCTCGGGGAGATATCGCTTGAATTCGTCCTTGAATCCCATGGTCCGATTCCCTTGTTGTACCTATGACGCTCGAGCGCGCACGTACCGTTGTCTTAACCTACGCAAAGACATCGCCTGACGTTCCGACTCGTCGCTTCGCCCAGTCGCGCGGAGTGCCTGGTAACCCGCGGACCAATCCGTGCTCGAGAGCCGCCAGGGAGTCCCCGGTCGGGCGGCCTAACTCACGATCCTCCCCCGTCGCGGCAACACCACCGCGGGCAGCCCCAGCCGCTCCACTGCCTCGTTGAAGCGGCGCAGCTCGTTTTCCAGCAGGTCGAGATAGCGGCCGCGTACCGCGTCCCATTCCTCCAGCAGGTGCTCGAGCCGTTCCATCGTCCCCGCCTGGGGCGCTCCCTCCGGGCCGCCCGAGATGTAGCCATCCGACCCCGTGACCCGCCCGTACAGCTCGAGCCACTGGTTGTCTAGCCGGGGTGGGAAGCGGATGGGATCCTGGTTGGACCGGTTCTTCGTCTGCATGAGGTCCTCTGTCACCCCCGTCGACTTCTCGGCCAGCGTGTCGGCCAGCGGCTGAAGCGCGTCGGCCTGGTCTGCCGCCTGGGCACGCGCCATGACCTCCTCGACCTGTTCCCGGATGGCGGCGAGGTCGTCGATGGCCCGCGAGATCGAGTTGATTGAGTCGCGCGCCATGATGGCCACGCGGAACTGCTCTTCGTAGCTGGCTGCGGTGACTTCGGGGATGCGCGGGTCGGCCAGCAGCTCGAAGGCCCGTTCCGCTATTGTTTCGCCCACGCTCATCCTTACGGTGTAGGTGCCGGGAGGGGCCTTCACGCCGCCCGAGTAACCCCACACGACCGCCCCCTCCGGCATCTCCGGACCCGGATAGTGAAGGGTCCACGCGATCCGGTTCAGCCCGGGGTCACCGGTGATCCGTTCGCCGTCGCCCTCTTCTGCCGCAGCCGAGTCGGAGGAGAAGGTGTGAACCACGTCCCCGCTCGGATCCACCACTTCGATCCGGACCTCCCCCTCGGGCTCGGCGAGGTAGTAGTGGATCTGGGCACCCGGGGCGCGCGGTTCCGGATTCAGTTCCGCCAGGCCCGGCGTGCCAAGATTGGTCAGGCGGCGCACGTCGCGCGGCTGGAAGAGGTGGGTGCCTGCCCCCATCGCCGCCTCGATCTCACGCAATGGCGAAATGTCGTCCATGATCCAGAACGATCGGCCCTGCGTGGAGAGGATCAGGTCGTCGTGGGCCACGCGCATCCCGGTGATCGGCGTGACGGGCAGGTTGCGCTGGAAACTCTGCCACGAATCGCCCGCGTCGAGCGAGACGAAGACGCCGAACTCGGTGCCCGCGAAGAGGAGGCCGTCGCGGCCCGGATCCTCGCGCACGGTGCGCACGGGGTGACCGTTGGGGATGCCGTCGGTGACCTGGGTCCAGGACGCGCCGAAGTCGTCGGTACGGAAGATGTAGGGGTCGAAGTCGTCCATCCGGTACCGCTGCACGGCGATGTACGCCCGCCCCGCGCGATGCACCGACAGCTCGATCTCGTCCACCGTCCCCAGCTCCGGCATCCCGTCCGGCGTGATCTCCGTCCAGTTGGCGCCCCCGTCACGCGTAATGTGCATCCGCCCGTCGTCGCTCCCCGCCCAGATCTCGTTCGCGTCGAAGGGCGACTCGGCGATCGAGAAGACCACGTTGTAGATCTCCACCCCGGTCACGTCGGCATTGATCGGCCCGCCCGACTGTTCCTGGTGTGCCGGATCGTCCGTCGTGAGGTCCGGGCTGATCGTCTCCCACGTCACGCCTTCGTCGCGCGACCGGTTCACGTACTGCGACCCGTGGTAGATCACATTCGGGTCGTGTCGGCTGACCACCATCGGCGACACCCACTGGAAGCGATGCCGAAGATCCTTCGTTGCCATCCCCAGCTGGAGTTGCGGGTAGAGCATGATGTTGCGCCGCTGTCCCGACTCCAGGTCGTAGCGGTCCATCACCCCGCCGTAGCACCCGGCGTAGACGATGTGCGGGTGATCGGGGTGCAGCGCGATCGGTCCCGTCTCGCAACCGCCCACATTCTGCCAGTGCTGCTTGGGATACAGGGTGTTCACATCCGACCAGGCGGGCACCGAAATGGTCGTATTGTCCTGCTGGGCCCCGTAGAGCCGGTAGGGAAAACCGTTGTCGACGATGACGTCGTAGAACTCGGCGGTGGGCTGGTTGTAGTAGGTGGACCAGGTCTCGCCGCTGTTGACGGTGACCTGCGCGCCGCCGTCGTCGGCGACCACCATGCGCGCGGGATCGGAGGGGTGGATCCACAGGTCGTGCACGTCGCCGTGGGGGACGGGGATCATCTCGAAGGTCGTGCCGCCGTCGACCGAGCGGTACAGGCGGGTGTTGAGCGCGTAGACGGTGTTTGGGTCGACCGGGTCGGCCTGGATGTGCGTGTAGTACCAGGCGCGCTGGCGCAGGTTGTTGTCCGAGTTGGTGCGGGTCCAGGTCGCGCCGCCGTCGTCGGAGCGGTAGACGCCCCCGTCCGGCTCTGCCTCGATGATCGCCCACACCCGGTCGGGATCCGCGGGGGATACGGTCACCCCCACCTTGCCGACGATCCCTTCCGGAAGTCCACCACCCAGCTTCGTCCACGTGTCACCCCCGTCGGTCGTCTTGTAGACACCGCCCTCCTCCGCGCCCGAGATCAGCGCCCACGGCTTCCGCTCCCCCCGCCACATCCCCGCAAACAGAATGCGCGGGTTGGTCATGTCCATGGCCAGATCGGACGCGCCGGTCGAGTCGTTGAGCGCCAGCACGTGCTCCCAGGTGTCGCCTCCGTCGCGCGAGCGGAAGATCCCACGCTCGGGGTTCTTGCCGAACGGATGGCCGAGGGCGGCCACGTAGACCAGGTCGTGGTCGCGCGGGTGCACTTCGATGCGCGGAATCTGCCCCGTCTCGGGAAGGCCGATGAATGACCATGTCCGTCCATCGTCCATCGACTTCCACGCGCCCCGCCCGGTCGAGGTGTTGCCCCGGATGCACGCCGAGCCCTGCCCGACGTAGATCACGTTCTGGTCCGAATCGGCCACCCTGACCGCGCCGATCGACCCCCCGAAGTACCCGTCGGAGATGTTCTCCCAGGTGACCCCGTTGTCGGTGGTCTCCCATACGCCGCCGCCGGTGGTGCCCATCAGCCAGCGGTCGGGATCGTTGAGGAAACCGGTCGCGGCGGATGAGCGCCCGCCGCGAAACGGACCCGCCATGCGGTAGCTGAGGTCCTTGAAGGCGAGGGTGTCGAGTTGCTGGGCGGCGAGGGGGGGTGGGCAGTGGCCCGCCACCGCGGCAGCGGCGAGAGTCAGCGCGATGATGGCGGAGCCCATCGTTGGTCGATGAAGGCGCGGCAGGGAGGTCGCGAGGCTCATGTCAGGTGTCGTCCTGTGGGAGATTGGTGGGTGGGGAAACAGAGAGTGACAAGGTCGGTGCGGAATCGCAATATTGGGTGTGGTCCGCGACCGACGAAGCTCCCTGGACGAAAGTCGCCCGGAAGCGTGAAGACAACCATGGCAGCCCGTGGACAGCCGCCCGGGGTTCGAGCGGCGGTGTATCGCGCCCATCGCTTCGCTCATTCTGGTCACAATGTAAAGAGGACATTACATTTTGTTATGTGTAGTATACATCGCCGTGTCTTCGGCAACTCGTGGCTGGCAGGGTTGGTGGCCTTCGGCGGCGTCCTGGTGGCCGGATGCGCCTCGGGTCACCTGGTCGGCGGGGCGACCAGCGGCTCGAAAGACCCGGTTATCGTCAACCATGACGAGATCCTGCTGGCCCGGAGACATGAGTACCGCGCCACGGGGATGATGGAGCAGGGCGTCGCGGACACCACCGTGGTGCAGATGCTTGTGGACACGCTCGGAAGAGTGGTGGACGTGAGGGTCGGCCTCAGCTCGGAAAACGAAACCGTGGACCTGGCTGCACTGCGCGTAGCACGGGTCCATCGATTCGAGCCGGCCCGGAACAGGGGCAACGCGGTCGCGGTGTGGGTCAGCCGGTCCATATCGTTTGCGCCCCGTCTGTGCGATGTTCCACCGCTACCGGACACATTGGTCATGGTGGAAAACCTTGGCGCCGCCGGCCGCCGGGGCGAAACCACGGTGGCGATCCTCGTCGACGAGCGCGGGCGGGTCCGGGAAGCGAAGGTCGAGATCGGATCCGGGTGGGATCGATTCGACCAGGCGGCGCTTCGAGCCGCGCGCAGAACCCGATACCACCCTGGTCTCGTCAAGTGCGAACCGGGTGAGATATGGACGACGATGAAGTGGGGCTTTGGCCGAGAGCACTCCGGGACCTGATGGGTGGCCGGACCTTGACCCTCCTCGCCACCCGCCACCGACGGCTGATCTTCGGCGCCCTCCTCGCGACCGGCTGCGCTTCGGCACCGTCCGGTAACCCCGCCGGTCTGGGTCCTGGTCGACCTGGGCTACGGGCGTCGTTGACGGGACCGGTGCCCCCGGTGCTCCGGGTGCTCGCGGGGACTTGATCCGGGACTGCCCAGTTTAATGCGCGGGTCCGTCCGCCCTACCCCCCACCCCCCGCCACAAACTTCTGCACCCGTCTACCCGTCGACGCTTCACCCACGTAGATGTTGCCCCGCGAATCCACATCCATCCCATGCGGACGGATGAACTGCCCCGCCTGACGCCCCCCGCGCCCGAATTCACCCACCACCACAAGATCCGACCTGCGCAGGATCCACACCTTGTGATTGGTGCCGTCGGCCAGGTACAGCCAGCGCTGCGCGTCGTCGGGTGAGAGTGCCACCACGAAGGCCGAACCGGACGCGCGGGTCAGCGGCGCGATCGTCTTCTCGGTCACGTAGGTGCCGTCGCGCTGGAAGACCTGGACGCGGTTTCCGCGCCGGTCCGCGACGTAGATCAGTCCGTCGCGCGAGCCGACGAGGCCGTGCACGGTGGAGAACTGGGGTGGGGGAGGGCTGTCGGCCGTGCGACCGGCGTAGTCGTACTCGGCTTCGTCGTCGGGGGGCTCGCCGTAGGCTCCCCAGTGCCGCAGATAGTCGCCGGTCTCGCCGTCGAAAACGATGACGCGCCGGTTGCGGTAGCCGTCGGCGACGAAGACCTCGTTGGTTTCGGGGTCGACCCAGATGCCGGCGGGGCCGCCCAGGAGGTCGGTATTACCATTTCCGCCGTTTTCGTCATACCGGCCGAGCGTCATGAGGTGCTCGCCGTCGCGGGTGAACTTCATGACGCGGTGGTGGCGGTAGGTCCCGATCCACACGAAGCCGTTGTGATCGATGAAGAGGCCGTGGGAGTTGCGCGGGAACTCCGAGACATCCTGCGTGGCGGGGTCGCCCCACGCCTGCACCACATTTCCGTCGGGGTCGATCTCGATGACCACGGGCGCGGGCACGCAACATTCGCCAAGGGGCGGATCCTGTACCGCGGCGATCTCCTCGGGCGTCAGCGTCTCGGGCAGGTGCGTGATCCAGACGTGGTCCCGGTCATCAACGAAGACCGAGGTGATGGAGCCGAGGATCCAGTCGTTGGGGAACTCGCGGGGCCAGATGGGGTCGACCTGGAAGGAGGGGGGAGCGTCGGGGGATGCCGGTGGTTCCCCGCCCGGGCTGCCGGGTTCGTCCGAACAGGCCAGGGGAATGAGGGAGACCAGGAGAAGGAGGGAGGAGGCTGCGCGGATGGGCGCGGGAGCGAGGGGGCGATGCATGGGTTCTCCGATCCTGCGGGCGGTGACACGGCGTGGGATGTGGGAGAGTAACTGAGCCGGCAGGCGTGGCACCATGGCCGATTCGGGCTGAGCCGCCGGAGCAGGATGCTGCAAATCGCGGCCGATCCCGTCACCCACCCTCCCAGACCGTGATCGCGAACGTGGTGACCGCGGCCATCGTCAGGGCGAACACGGGTGGGGCCAGGGTAAACTCGGAATCCCTGATGTCGGGAAACTGAGTCGCCATGGTTCCCAGGATGAACCCGAGTCCGGTCCCGATCAAAGTTCGCCCGAGGCTATCGGCTCCGGCGATTCCCGCCGCGATGGGAACGGTAAGGAGGTTGGCGGACGAGATCAGCAACAGTGTCAGGCCCGGATCGTCACCCTGGCTCGGCAGTTCCTCCAACCAGAAGTGCCAGTAAAGCATGAAGGGGGCGAAGGGGATCGCTGCCCCGGCCAGGGTAGACAGGAAGACCTTTCCGGGCGACGCTGCGGCGTCCGGCCCGGCAGGCATCCCGCCGGGAACCCGAAGCGGCGCCCAGGGTCCAGCCTGGCCCGATTGGCTCGCCACCGGGTTCGCCACAGCATCAGCCTGGATCGAAGTGTGAAAGGAGCTTGCCCGCGCTTCCGCCATCCACGCGCCGAGCCGTCCATGCGGTTGGCCCGGCCCCGACTGAGCCGCCGTTTCCGCGGGAATCCCGGCCAGCCCTGCCGCGGTACCCCACGCCAGAACCCAGTGAATTCTCGATTGAAGTGATGTGATCATGATTGCACCCCTTCCTTGCCGTTGCGCGTGCGGATCCGGATCCGTCACGCGATAATGATCTCTACACCATCCATCTTCGAACCGTTTCAGGACGACAAAGGAATACACCTCATGAGGCTCGCCGGTTTCGTCACCGCCACGCTGCTCGCCACGCTCCCCCCCGTCCCCGCCTCCCCCCAGTCCGTCGACGAAGGCAAGACCTCCGCCCTCGCCCACGCCACCGCCCTGGAGGACCTCGTCACGGAAATGTCGTCGCGCCTCTGGGACTTCGCCGAGATCGCGCTGGAGGAGCATCAGTCCGCCGGCTACCTCGCCGATGTCCTCGAGGCCGAAGGCTTCACCGTCGAACGCGGTGTCGCGGGCATGCCCACCGCCTTCGTCGCGTCGTGGGGATCGGGGAGCCCCATCCTGGGCGTGCTCGCCGAATACGACGCGCTTCCCAACATCGGCAACGCGGTTGTGCCCGGGCGCGCCCCCCGCAAGGACGCGCACCCCCACGGGCAGGGCTGCGGCCACAACCTCTTCGGCGCGGCCTCGGTGGCTGCCGCGATCGCCGTCAAGCGCATGATGGCCGAGCACGGTACGGCGGGGACCGTCCGCCTCTACGGCACCCCCGCCGAGGAGACCGTGGTCGGCAAGGTCTACATGGCTCGCGACGGCCTCTTCGACGACCTCGACGCGTCGATTGTCTGGCATCCGAGCCAGAGGACGGCCGTGAGCAACAACCGGGCCCGGGCGCTCAACAACTTCGAGGTCACCTTCCGCGGCCAGGCCGCCCACGGCGCCTTCGATCCCTGGAACGGCCGCAGCGCGCTCGACGCCGTCGAGCTCATGAACCACGGGGTCAACATGATGCGCGAGCACGTCGAGCCGAGCGCCCGCATCCACTATGTGATCCCGAACGCGGGCGATGCGCCGAACGTGGTGCCGGAGTACGCACGCGTGTGGTATTACGTACGCGACACCACCCGGACCGCCGTCGAGAAGAGCTATGAATGGATCCTGGACATCGCCGATGGCGCCGCGAAGATGACGCGCACCGACTACGAGATCTTCCTGACCACCGGTGTCCATCCGTACACCCTCGTGCGTCCCCTCCAGGAGGCCATGCAGGCCAATCTGGAGCGCGTGGGGCCGCCGCGGTTCAGCGAGGCCGACCAGGCCTTCGCCCGCAAGATGCAGGCCTTCCTCGACCTGGAAACCTCCGGCTTGCGCGACACGATCGACCACCTCCTTCCCGCGCCCACACCCGCCGACGGTGGCTCGTCGGACGTGGCCGAGGTGAGCTACATAGCACCGACCGTCGAGTTCAGCGTGACGACCGCGGCCGAGCATATCCCGTGGCACTCGTGGGCGACGAGCGCGTCGCATGGGACGCCGGGCTCGATCAAGGGGGCGCAGGTGGCGACGAAGGCGCTGGCGCTGATGGGGGCGGAGATCATCCTTGACGCGGATCTGCTGAGGCGGGCGAAGGAGGCGCACGCCGAGACGATCGGCGGGGTTCCGTACAAGTCGCCGATTCCGGAGGGACAGGCGGTGCCGCTGCCGAAGAAGGGCGGGTCCTAGGGCCGAGTGCGCGGTTCCCTCAAGCCTCCCGCTCCTCTGCCGCCAACCTCCCCGAGATCTCCCTCAACCGCAGCCACTCCTGGTAGAAGAACGGCAGCATCAGCATCGATTCGACGAACTGGAAGACGTACATCACGATCGCGAAGACCGCGCCGTACTCCGTCGTCTCCGTGGTGGCCGCGCTCACCGCGAAGACCAGCAGGGCGATCATGAAGACCCAGTTGATGCCGAAGTTGGCGGCTTCGAGGTCCGAGAGGCGGATGTTCCAGCGCATCATGGCGCGGAGGTGTTTGGCCAGGCGGGCGGGATCGCCGCTGTGGACGGCGTCGACCTGTCGTTCGTGCTCGTCGTTGAGGCCCTGGTTGTACCGCATCGTCAGCCCACCGGTGAGGGCGTAGAGGACCACCGTGGCGACGGCGACCACGAGACACCCCAGGAAGACCGGGACGTTGAGCGCGGCCAGGATCACCACCGTGCCGGCCAGGCCGATCCCCGCGTTGATCAGTTCCGGCAGGGAGTTCTCGAAGAACTCGACGATCTCCTTGAGCATCCCGAGTCGCGCCGTGCGGGTGGAGGTGCTGGTCCCGGCGGCCGATTCCGCCATTTCCTCGCCCAGCGTGACGTAAATCCGCGCGTAGGCCCGGCTGTCCACGAGGCGGCGCAGCACCGCGATCCCCATCGTGACGATGCCGAGGATCGCGAACTCGTAGAGGCCGCGGGTCGAGTCCGCGAGGACGCTGTCGATGGCGCGGCCGATGACCAGGGGGAAGAGGATCCACCCGGCCGCCTCCAGCACGACGAGCGTGAGGGTGAGGGCGAAGCGTCCTGCGAAGCGTTTAAGGAGTGCGTGCATGGGATGCCGGGAAGGTTCCGGCGTGGTTGTGGTCGATGTGGGGCCACGCCCCGGCTCATCGACTAAAGGGTATGCACGATCAGGGGCGTTCGGCCAGCTTTCCGCGACGGATTCTCTGGTGGGCCGCTACCGGCCGACGGGTGGAAGGGGCCTGCCCGGTGACAGGCGGGCCCGGAAGTACAGAGCGCGCGGACGGGGCCGTACGCCAGGAAACGATCTGTCACGCGCAGCTACAGTTGGAAGGTCCGGCCGACCCGGGGGTGTCCCTTCTGGTGGACACTCCGCGTCGCAGCGGGGGACTGTTCGAGCGAGCGATGGTCGACGGGCTCGACCATTTCTTCGTGCGTCGGCGCGGGCGGCTCCTGGGCCGCCGTCCGGGATTCGATGACTTCGCCGGCGCCCAGAATCAATCCCAGGGACAAGGCCAATCCCGCTGCCGTCAGTCGGCGGTTTCCGTGTCGTCTCAAGCGTATGGTTCTCATTTTCCCTCTCCCGTTCTTGTTCGCCGGGGGCGTCCCGGCGATGCCCACTACACCAGCAATTTTCGTGCCAGAATGTTCGGGGCTGTGTCTGCTGTTGGTTTATTGGACCCGATTCGGGGGGAAATGGTTGCATGGCGGGGCAATCCGCGGGTGATCGAGCCCTCCCGCCTTGGTGGAACACCTCCGCAGCGTGTTGGGCACACCCGTGGCGAGGGTCTTCTCGCTTTCAACGCGCAGTCGACAGGAGGCACCTGGCGGCGTATTCTGCTGGATGACCCCGGTCGTCCAACCGAGCCCGCAAAGGAGGCGGGGTGAGCGTGCAATCGCGTGGCACGGCGGCCTCCGCAACACCGCGCCCGACCGCTCAATGGCATTATCTTCCGCTCCGGGCGGACTCTTGCCGAGCCCAGGTGTGATCACCAGTACTGGAGGAGACCAGTGCACCAGAGATCCCGGCTGATTGCGGTCGTCGTGTGCGGCCTCGCGGTCACCCCCCACCCCGCTGCCCCCCAGTCCGCTGCCGCCGGCATCCCGGAAGGCATAACCGCCGTCGACGGCATCCGGGTCGGCCACTTCACCTACCCGGACACCCCCACGGGCTGCACGGTCGTGATCGCTCCCGAGGGCACTGTCGGGTCGGTGGACCAGAGCGGCGGCGCTCCCGGCACGGTGGAGACCGACCTGCTCGATCCCCTCAACAGCGTGCAGGGCCCCGACGCCGTCTTCATTTCGGGCGGAAGCGCCTTCGGCCTCTCTCCGCGGGACGGCATCGTGCGCTACCTGGCGGAGAACGGCCGCGGCTACCCGATTCCCGATATCGGCGTCATTCCGATCGTTTCGGGCGCGATCATCTTCGACCTCCGCGTGGCCGAGGTGCGCCCCGGTCCCGAGTGCGGCTACCAGGCCGCCACCAACGCCACCGCCGGCCCCGTTGCGGAAGGGAGCGTGGGGGCGGGCGCGGGCGCCACGGTCGGGAAGATGCTGGGGATGGGCCGGTCCATGAAGGGTGGTGTGGGCACCAGTTCGATCAGGCTCGAGAGCGGCCTGGTGGTGGGTGCGATCGCGGTGGTCAACGCGGTCGGCGACGTGATCGACCCCGGGACAGGTCAGGTCGTCGCGGGGGCGCGCAACGAAGACGGGACCTTCGCCGACGCCCGGCGCATCCTGCGGGGCCTGGTGCCGCCTCCGTCGCCGGGACAGAACACCACCATCGTCGTCGTCGCCACCAACGCGCGGCTCACCAAGGTGGAGGCCGCCAAGATGGCGCAGATGGCGGACGACGGGCTGGCGCGCGCGATCGTCCCCAGCCACACGCCCAGCGACGGCGACACGGTCTTCTCCCTGGCAACCGGGGCCCTCGCCGAGGGATACAACCTTAGCCAGGTCGGGGGTCTCGCCGCCGAGGTCGTGGCCGAGGCCATCCTGCGCGCCGTGCGGACGGCCCACGGCCTGCCGGGGATCCCCGCCGTGCGTGACCTTTCGGGAGCCCGATGAGCGCCACGCTGCCGGTACTCCTCCTCTACGTCATCCTCATCACGGCGGTGGGCCTCGCAATAGGGCGCCGCGTCTCGGGGACGAGCGACTTCTTCGTCGCGGGGCGCGCGCTGGGTCCCGTGCTCCTCTTCGCTACGCTGCTCGCGGCCAACATCGGAGCGGGCTCCACGGTGGGGGCGGCGGGGCTCGGATACGAGAACGGGCTCGCGGCGTGGTGGTGGGTGGGGTCCGCCGGTGTCGGCACCCTGATCCTCGCGCTGTGGCTGGGGCCGCGCATGTGGCGCGTCGCCCGCGATCATTCGCTGAGCACGGTGGGCGACTACCTGGAGCACCGTTACGGGCCATCGGTGCGGGCGGCGATGGCGATGCTGCTCTGGCTCGGCACGCTGGCGATCCTGGCGGGGCAGCTGATCGCGATGGCGTGGATCCTCGAGGTGGTGGCGGGCGCGCCGCGCTGGCTGGGGGCGGTCGTTGGGGGTGTGGTGATGACGGTGTACTTCGTCGCGGGCGGGCTGCTGAGTTCGGCGTGGGTGAACCTGGTGCAGCTGGTGGTGTTGACGGTGGGGTTCCTGATCGCGGTGCCGCTGGCGGTGGATGGGGCGGGGGGACTCCCGGCGGTGCTGGACCACGCGCGGACCGTGCCCGGGCGCATGGACTTCATGAGCAACGGGGCCTCGGGGTGGATGTACCTGATCCTGCTGGCGCCGGCCTTCATCGTGTCGCCGGGGATCCTGCAGAAGATCTTCGGGGCGCGGGATGTGCGGACCGTGCGGCTCGGTGTGAGCGCCTGCGGGGTGGCGCTCATGCTCTTCGCGATTCTGCCGCCCCTGCTCGGGATGGTGGCCCATGCGGTGGCCCCCGGGCTCGAGGACGCGGAGAAGGCACTGCCGGTGATCCTGACCGAGGGCGTGCCGGCGTGGGTGGGGCTGCTGGGGCTGGCCGCGGTGCTTTCGGCGGAGATCAGTTCGGCCGATGCCATCCTCTTCATGCTCTCCACCTCGCTGTCGAAGGACCTCTACAAGCGGTTCGTGAAGCCGGAGGCGACGGATGGACAGGTGCTGAAGGTGGCGCGGGGGGCGGCGGTGGCGGGCGGGCTCGCGGGGGTGATGCTGGCGGTGGTGATCCCGAATGTGGTGGGGGCGCTGACGATCTTCTATTCGCTGCTGTCGGTCAGCCTCTTTGTGCCGGTGGTTGCAGGGCTGCACTCGCGGCGGCCGGGGGCGGGGGAAGCGTTGGCGGCGGCGGCCGGTGGGGTGGTGGTGCTGCTGGTGGTGCGGTCGGCGGGCTTCGGTGGCTGGATGCCTCCGACGGCATGGGGACTTCTGGCGGCGGGGGCGGCGTTCGGTATCTTCTTCGGGGCGCGGCGGGTGACGGGGAGGGTCGGGTGAAATGTCAAACCCGGTGAGTGTCTTCCCTTCCGAAATCCGCACCTGCGAGATGCATACGGGCGGCGAGCCGGTGCGGATCGTGACGGCCGGCTACCCCGAAATACCCGGCGCCACGATCCTCGACAAGCGCCGCCACGCACGTGAGCACCTCGACCACCTGCGCCGCTTCCTCATGCACGAGCCGCGTGGCCACGCGGACATGTACGGGGTCATTCCGGTCGAGCCGGACCTCCCCGACGCAGACCTGGCCGTTCTCTTCTGCCACAACGAGGGCTACTCGACGATGTGCGGCCACGCGACCATCGCAATGGCCAGATGGGCGGTGGATGAGGGGGTGGTGGCGCCCCGCGAGCCCCGCACCACCGTTCGCATCCAGTGCCCGTGCGGACTCGTCACCGCGCATGTGCAGGTCAGCGACGGCCGCGCCGGGATGGTGCACTTCGAGAGCGTGGGCGCCTTCGCCCCGTTGCTGGACGCGAAGGTGGAGGTGGAGGGCGTCGGCACCGTCGAGGTCGACATCGGGTACGGCGGCGCCTTCTACGCCTTCGCCCCCGCATCGCGCTTCGGTCTGGACGTGCGCACATCGCCTGCCCGCACTCTGGTGGACGCGGCCTGGGCGGTCACCTGCGCGGCCAAGGCGCAACTCGAACTGGACCACCCCGAGCACCCCGATCTGGCCTACCTGTACGGCACGATCCTCACCGATGGCACTCTGGGCGACGACCGCCCGAGCGCAAACGTGTGTGTCTTCGCGGACCGCCAGGTGGACCGAAGTCCCACGGGGAGCGGGGTGACGGCCCGCATGGCCATCCAGAAGGCGCGGGGGCAGGCGGGGGTGGGGGACGAGCGGCGGTTCTCGAGCGTGACGGGGTCGGTGTTTACGGGGTGCATTGTGGGGGAGACTCGGGTGGGGGAGCAGGAGGCGGTGACGGTATTGGTGGGGGGGCGTGCGCACTACACGGGCGAGGCGCGGTTCCGGGGTGAGGAGGGGGACGCGTTGCGTGGGGGCTTCGTGGTGCGATGAGGTGGGGTGGGGTGGGGTGCGGTGGCGGAGGGGATCGGGTGGGGATTGTGCGGAGGGCGTGCGGGGTGCGTATTTTGCCGCATGATCAAGCGAGACGGAGGTATCGACAGGGTCGGTCGCGCGGAGGGTGGCGGCCGGATGAATGAGCGCGGCCGTGTGGCCGGGGGCGGGGGGAGAGGTGGGCCGGTGGGCGACGGCCGGATGGACCGCAAGGACTTCCTGCGTGCGGCGGGGGCGGTTTGGGGGGCGGGGTGGCTGGCGGGGTGTGCCCGCGGGGACGCTCCCGCGTCGGGAGATCCAGCTGCCGACAGCGGCGCCGCCGCATCCCAACCGCTCCTCGACCGGATCGGCCTCCAGCTCTACACCATCCGATCCCTCATGTCGGAGGACTTGGCCGGAACCCTCGACGCCGTCGCGGCCATCGGCTATGACGAAGTCGAGTTCGCCGGCTACTTCGGCCACACGCCCGCCGAGGTCCGCGGATGGCTCGAGGCCGCCGGACTCTCCTCGCCCGCTGCTCACGTCGGGATGGAGGACCTGACGGGGGCGGGCCTGGACGCCGCGATCGAGACCGCGTCCACCCTCGGGCAGCGATGGCTGGTCCTCCCCTGGATACCCGAAGAGATGCGCACTTCCGACGGCTACCGCGCGCTCGCCGACATGCTCAACGCGGCTGGCGAGACCGCCGCCCAAGCCAACCTGCGAGTCGCCTACCACAACCACGCCTTCGAGTTCGAGACGGTGGACGACGACGGCACCACCGGCTACTCGCTCCTCCTTGAGCACCTCGACCCTTCGCTGACAGACCTGGAGATCGACTTCCACTGGTCGGCGGTCGGAGGCGCGGACTCTGCCGCCCTGCTGCGGGACAACCCCGGGCGCTTCACCCTGTGTCACATCAAGGACCTCACCGCCGACGGACGCATGGCGGACGTGGGCGCGGGCAAGATCGACTGGGCTGGGCTCTTCGCACTGTCGGACACGGCGGGGCTGTTGCACTTCTTCGTCGAGCACGACCAGCCCGGCGATCCCCTCGCGTCCATCGAGGCGAGCTATCGATATCTGTCCGGGACCTGAGACCCCGACACTGCACCACATCACATCCACGGAGGCAAGGTGAGCGAATCGACGAACGGTGGATCCGGCGGGGGCCACGGCGCAAACGCGGGCCGACTGTTTCTGGGCAGTTGTGTCGCGCTGATCGCCACTTCGGTGGCCTTCGCGACGGTGGGCGCGGTGATGTTCGCGCTCAAAGGCGAGTTCGGCCTCAATAATGCGCAGATCGGCTGGATCGGGGGGGCGGCGCTCTGGGGCTTTGCGGTGTCGCAGGTGGTTTTTGCACCGCTGTGCGACACGCTGGGCATGCGCTTCCTGGTCAGGATGGCCTTCGTCGGCCACCTCGCCGGGTCACTGGTCATGATCCTCGCCGGAGGCTTCGCGACTCTCTTCGCGGGCGCGCTGATCATCGCCATGGCCAACGGGTTGGTCGAGGCGGCCTGCAACCCGCTTGTCGCGGCCCTCTACCCGGACAACAAGACGGTCAAGCTCAACCAGTTCCATGTATGGTTCCCGGGCGGGATCGTACTCGGGGGACTGGCGGCATTCGGGCTCGACAGCGCCGGGATCACGTCGTGGCAGATCAAGATCGTCCTCATTCTGATCCCAACCGTTGCGTACGGCGTGCTGCTGCTCGGCCAGCGCTTCCCCGCGACGGAAGGCGTCCGCTCCGGCGTCTCCATGGGAGAGATGTTCCGCGCCACCCTAACCACTCCGTTGATGCTGCTCATGCTGCTGTGCATGGCCATGACGGCGTCGATCGAACTCGGTCCGAACCGGTGGGTTCCCGCCGTGCTGGAAGCGGGGGGGATGGCCGGCATCCTGGTGCTCGTGTACGTCAACGGCATCATGGCGGTCATGCGCTACTGGGCGGGGCCGGTCGTGCATCGCCTGTCGCCTACGGGCATTCTGCTGGCCTCGGCGGTGATCTCGGGGGCCGGGCTGCTGTGGCTCAGCTTCGGCGGATCGCTGGTGTCGGTGTTCGCGTCGGCGACGGTCTTCGCAATCGGCGTGTGCTACTTCTGGCCGACGATGCTCGGCTTCGTGTCGGAGCGCATTCCCAGGAGCGGGGCTTTGGGGCTGGGGCTGATGGGCACGGTTGGGATGGCCGTGGTCGGGCTGGTCACGTCGCCCTGGATGGGGGGGATCGCGGACCGGGTCACGCATGAAGAGCTCGACAAGGATCGGGCCTACGTGGTGATGGTGCAGGCGGCCGGTGCTCTCCAGTCGCAGTCCCTTCGCACGCCGGGTCCCGAGGGTGACGACTTGAGGTCGGCGCTCGAGTTGCTCACCGAAGTGCTTCCACCGCTTGGCGAAGAGCCGATCCTCCCGGAGCTCGAGACCGCCAGGGCCATGCGTGCCTTCATCGAATCGGGTTCCACCTCGCCGGTCGTGGAGCAGGCGCAGGGTATCCTGGGGCCCGCGGAGAACCAGGGGGGACTGGTTTCCTTCCGGTACCTGGTTCCGCTGAGCGGTGTGCTGCTGGTGATCTTCGGCCTTCTGTACATGAGGGAGCGGCGCTCGGGCGGTTACCGGGCCGAGCGCCTGTCCTGACCTGAACCCGACCGCGAAGTGAACCCCCATATCGGCCGGCGGCTCCGGTACGGCATGGTGGGCGGCGGTCCCGGTGCCTTTATCGGCGGGGTGCACCGGATGGCGGCTGCGCTCGATGGGGAGTTCGAGCTGGTCGCGGGTGCCTTCGCGTCGCGGCCGGAAGGGTCGCGGGAACAGGGGCGGACGCTCGGACTGGACGAGCGGCGCGTATACGACACCTGGCGCGCGATGGCCGCGGCGGAGGCGGCGCTGGGCGAAGACCGGCGCATCGAAGCCGTGTCGATCGTCACCCCCAACCACCTCCACCACCCCGTCGCAACCGCCTTCCTTAACGCGGGCATCGCCGTAATCTGCGACAAGCCGATGACCACCACCCTGGCCGACGCCGAAGACCTGTGCGGCACGGTGGAGCGCACCGGCCTCACCTTCGCACTCACACACAACTACACGGGCTATCCAATGGTGAAAGAGGCCCGCTACCTGGTCCATACGGGACGGTTGGGCACCGTGCGCAAGGTCGTGGCCGAGTACCCGCAGGGGTGGCTCTCCACGCGGCTGGAGGAGACCGGCCACAAGCAGGCGGGCTGGCGGCAGGACCCCGGTCAGGCGGGGAAATCGTCGGCAGTGGGCGACATCGGCTCGCACGCGCACAACCTGGCGTGCTACGTGACGGGGCTGGAGATCGACGCGGTCTTTGCCGACCTCTCGGCCCAGGTCTCCGGGCGCGTGATGGAGGACGATGCGGGAGTGCTGGTCCGCTTTGTGGGGGGTGCCCGGGGTGTATTGATTGCGAGTCAGGTGTCGACGGGTGAAGAGAACGGGCTGGCGCTGAAAGTGTACGGGGAGAAGGGTGGTCTGGTGTGGCGGCAGGAACGGCCGGACCGGTTGCGCCTGCTCTTTCCGGACGCGCCGCGACAGACGTTGACGCGTGGAAGCCCGTGGCTGTCGGCGGGGGCGCGACATGCTACGCGGCTACCCCCGGGGCATCCGGAGGGCTTCATCGAGGCGTTCGCCAACGTCTACCGGGGTGCGGGGAGGGTGATTGGGGCGGCGCTGGCCGGGGTGGAACCGGATCCGCTGGATCGTGACTTCCCGGACCAGGTGGACGGTGCCCACGGGATGCACTTCATCGAGTGCGTGCTCCAGTCGGATGCGCGGGAGCGGTGGGTGGGGATGGGGGGATTTCGGCCGGGACGTGGGCCGGGATCGCGGGACGCGGCCGGTTTGCCGGTGGTGTCCGCAGCGACGGGGGGGGACGCATGAACCGCACGGTCACCCTTTTCACCGGCCAGTGGGCGGACCTGCCGCTCGAGGTGCTGGCCGAAAAGGCGGCCGGGTGGGGATACAACGGATTGGAGCTCGCCTGCTGGGGGGATCATTTCGATGTGCAGGCCGCGCTCGCGGATCCGTCGTACTGCCAGGGCCGGCGCGACCTTCTGGCCCGGCACGGCCTCGGCGTCTGGGCGATCAGCAATCACCTGGTGGGACAGGCCGTGTGCGACCCAATCGACGACCGCCACCGCGCCATCCTTCCCGAGAGGGTCTGGGGGGACGGCGACCCGGACGGGGTGCGCCGCCGCGCGGCTCGCGAAATGGAGGACACGGCGAGGGCGGCGGCGCGGCTGGGGGTGGGGGTGGTCAACGGCTTCACCGGGAGCCCGATCTGGCATTTACTCTACTCCTTCCCGCCGGTGCCGACGGAGTGGATCGACAAGGGATTTCGCGACTTTGCATCCGCATGGACACCGATCCTCGACGTGTTCACGCACGAAGGCGTCCGCTTCGCGCTGGAAGTCCACCCCACCGAGATCGCCTTCGACATCGTCACCGCGGAACGGGCGTTGGCCGCGCTGGACGGGCACGCCGCGTTCGGCTTCAACTACGATCCGAGTCACCTCGCATACCAGGGCGTCGACTACATCGAGTTCATCCGCAGGTTCGGGGACCGGATCGCGCACGTGCACATGAAGGACGTATGGTGGTCCTCAGGTCCGGCGCACGCGGGCGTCTTCGGTGGACACACGGACTTCGGCGACGCGCGCCGCTTCTGGGACTTTCGCTCATTGGGCCGCGGTCGCGTAGACTTTGAGGAGGTTATCCGCGCGCTGAACCGGGCGGGGTATGCCGGTCCGCTCTCGGTCGAGTGGGAGGATTCCGGCATGGATCGCGAGCACGGCGCGGCGGAGGCGTGCGATTTCGTGCGTGGGCTGGCGTTCCCGCCGTCCGATACCGCCTTCGACGCCGCGTTCGGAGGCGGTGAATGAGGTTGCCCCGCAACGGGGCGGCCAGAGAGGAGACGATTTTCGATGCGTTTGATGATTGCAGTAGGGACGATGGTGCTGGTCGGTGCGGGGGGATGCAGGGGTGGAGGGGTCAGTGGGGGTGGGGGGAACGGTGACGGGATGGAGACCGGTGCCGTGGAGAACCGGGAGGCCCCGGTGACTCGGCTCACCGCCGAAGGACAGGAGGCCGGCTGGAGACTTCTCTCCGATGGCACCCTCGATGCGTGGCGAGGCTACCGTCGGGACGATGTTCCCGGTGGGTGGTCGGCGACCGATGACGCCATTGTCTTTACCCCGGGCACGGAGAGCGGCAGCATTATCACCAGGGACCAGTTCACCGACTTCGAACTGGCCTTCGAGTGGAGGGTGGAGGAGCGCGGCAACAGCGGCGTCTTCTACAAGGTGACCGAGGCCGAGCGCGCACCCTACTGGACCGGCCCCGAGTATCAGGTGCTGGACAACGAAGGTCACCCGGATGGACGGCAGCCCGAGACCTCGGCAGGTGCCAACTATGCTCTTCACGCTCCGATCGAGGACGTGACCCGCCCCGTTGGAGATTGGAACCAGGCCAGGATCGTGGTCCGCGGCCCCCACGTGGAACACTGGATGAACGGGGTGAAGATCGTCGAATACGAACTGTGGACGGAGGAGTGGCGGTCGCTGGTGGCGGAGACAAAGTTCGTCGAGTGGCCAGGTTACGGGATTGCGGAGGGGGGACACATCGGGCTTCAGGACCACGGAGATCCGGTCTGGTACCGAAACGTCAGGATCCGGGGGCGGTGACACCTTCCGCGCGGTTCGGCCGGCGTTCGCTTGACAATGCCGGAACTCTCTCGTCATCTGAGAGGTATAGGAGAGGTTGTCACAAGGGCCCACGGTCGCCCGCCATCGACACGGGGCAGTCCCGCTTTACGGCCTGGCCCCTATCAGAGAGGATGATGCGATGAGGAGGTTGGTTCCGAGGGTCTTCTGTGTCGCGGCGGCGCTTGCCGTCGCCAGTTGCGCGGATCTGGCCCTGAAGCCGGATGTGCTCCCGCACGACATGGAAATCCTGCCGAAGGACACGCTGATCACGGCGGGCGACGAGCTCTCGCTGACCGTCATCGTGTACGACGAAGACGGCAACATCATCGATGGTCCGCCATCGTGGGCACCGCCGAGATGGCATGCGAACGTCGACGGCGCGGTCGACATCAAGCCCAACGGAGACGTGATCGGCCTGAAGGGCAGCGCGGTGAACGTGACCGGCCGCCTGGCGGACATGGAGGCCTTTACCCGCCTGCGGGTCAATCCGACTTCCGTGAATCTGTCGGTGCCTGTGGTGTACTTCAACCAGGTCATCCAGAATCCGGAGGCCACGGTTCCGATTCTCGCGGGCCGCGATGCACTCCTGAGGGTGTTCGCCGTCGGCCACGAAACCAGCTTCTACGAGCCGAGCGTGCGCGCCGACTTCTACCGGGACGGGCAGGTGATTCACACGGCACTGATGGAGCCGTTATCGAGCCAGTTGCCGGACCGTGTGAACGAGAGCCGCATCGACCGCTCCTACAACGCCGAGATCCCCGGCCACGTGCTGCAGCCCGGCGTGGAACTGGTGATCGTGCTGGACCCCGAGGGACTGGTGCCGCAGGGGTCGGACAGCCAGGACCGTTTCCCCGCTCAGGGCAGGATGCCGCTGAATATCGTGGCCCTTCCCACCCATCGGCAGACCCTTGTTCCCACCATGCTCAGCTGGGCGCCTGACGAGCGCGTGTACAACTGGACCCGCGATGTCGACGGCGACAGCCGGCACATGCAGGATCTGCGAATGTTCATGCCCATCGCGGACATCGAAGTGATCGCCCACGAGACCCTGAACACCAATGCCGACATCCGGAACATCGGCGGCTGGGATCAGTGGATCCGGGAAGTGAGGGCCATTTGGGAGATGGAAGGGCGACAGGGATACTACTATGGGGCCGTGCAGCTTCCCTATCAATTCGGGATCATCGGATATGGGTACGTCGGCAACGTTCATGTGAGCGTGGGTGGGACCAGATCCGACACCTTCGCCCACGAGGTGGGACACAACATGAGTCTTCAGCATGCGCCGTGCGGAACCAATGGCGATCCCAACTTCCCCTACAGCGACGGGGGCAGCGGCATGTGGGGATGGGACTTCGAGCGCGACCGCCTGGTGGATCCGAAATCGGTCAAGGACCTGATGAGCTACTGCGACCCGATCTGGGTGAGCGATTTCCACTTCAACAAGGCGTTGCAGTACCGGCTGAGTACCGAAGGAACCGCCCGTCCCCCGGTTCCGGAGCCTGAATCGACCCTGATGCTGTGGGGCAGTGCCAGCGACAGGAGTCTGCTGCTGGAGCCGGCCTTCCTCGTCGAAGCGCCGCCGACCCAGCCGACCTCGGGAGGACCCTACCGTCTGGAGGGCTTCGGCCCGGCCGGAGAGGTGCGCTTCTCCTTCGACTTCACCCCGGATCCGGTGGAATACGATGGTGCCCACTTCCACTTCAACCTGCCGTACGACCCCGTCCGTGATGGAGCGCTGGAGCGGGTCGTCCTTTCAGGCCCCGCCGGAGAGGCCTCTCTCACCCCGATGAGCGCCCCGCCCATGGCAATCGTCCGCAACAGCGTTTCGGGTCAGATCCGGGCCTTCCTCAGGGATTGGGACGGCACTGTCCCGGCGGCCGTCCAGGGCAGTACATTCGAGATCATGTTCAGCGATGGGATACCAGGAGGTGTACGATGAACCGCAGATTGATACAGACTCTGATTCTGGCCGCAGCCTTCGCGCACGGGTCGGCTTCGGGACAGATGCAGGCCGAGGTCCGCGGGGGCCTCACGATCGGAAGCCACTCCGCTTCGTTCGCGGCGCTGGACATCGCGCCGTCCATATCCTTCGACGCCGTCATCAGGCGGCAGATCCATCCGCGCTTCGCCGTGTTCGGCGGATACTTTCGCACGGCCTTTGGCTGCACCGAGGGATTCTGCAAGGACCAGGACCCTACGATCACGATCGTGGGCAACCACGGCGTGCTGGGTGTCGAATGGGGAAGCGGTGGACCCTGGCTGCGGACCGGGCTGATGCTCGGCACTACCGGGGCCGGGTCGCGGGGAGACGCTCCCACCATCGGGATCGGTTTTCATGCAGCGGGTGGGCTTACGGTGGGATCGGGCGGCTTCCGGTTCCTCCCCGGACTCTCGTGGCGGCGGATGCAGGCGAAGTCGGCGTCCGATAACGATCAAGCCACCGCGATTTCCCTGGACTTCGGGTTCGCCTATCAGCTGGGCGGAGGATAGCGGCGACGTCGGTCCCGCGCGGTAATCGAGGTCCCGGGCCACAGGCGCCCGGCCAGTCCTTGGCCAGTGTGCAAGGTGGCCGGGCGCTTCATGTTCCGGGTATCCGTTGCCGTGGAGTGTGGTGCGGTGGGCGGGTGGCGCGAGCTCCCCGAACAGGGTGATTTGCCCCCGGACCGCGGGACGCTTACGATAACAACCGTGTAGCTGCTATTCGGGTAGTGGTCCGACCATGGGAGCGGACCGGACAAGGAGTCCGAGACGATGAAAGCGACGTTCTACAGGATCCTGTGGCCATTTGCCCTGGTTGCCGTCGCGGGCTGCGGTGACCTGGCGCTGAACCCTGGCCAGGAGCCCGCCATTATCGAGCTCACGCCCGAGGACACCCTGATGACCGCGGGCGATGCCGCCCAGCTGCGGATACTGGTCTTCGACAGAGACTACAATCCTCTGCCCGGGCCCCCATCCTGGGCGCCGCCGACGTGGGAATGGACGGATTCCGGCGCAGTGGATATCGCCAGCGACGGGCGGTTGCAGACCAACACCGGAGGCGACCTGCGGGTCACGGCCAACCTGGCCGGGCTGAGTGCGTGGACCAAGCTCCGGATCAATCCGAGCAGCATCGTGCTCACGGCGCCTTCGATCTACTTCAACCAGGTCATTCAGAATCTGGAGGGCGACGTGCCGCTGATCGCGGGGCGCCCGGCCTTGCTGCGGGTCTTCGCCGCCGGCGACGAGGTCAGCTTCTACCAGCTGAGCGTGCGCGCTGAACTCTACCGGGACGGCGAAGTCGTTCAGTCCGCCGTGATGCCTTCGGGATCGGATGTGCTCCTGAACGAACCCGATGAGAGCCGGCTCGACCGCTCCTTCAACATGGAGGTCCCCTCGGAGCTGATCCAGCCGGGTCTCGAGCTGGCTGTCGAGCTGGATGTCGAGAACACGGTTCCCAAGGCTCCTGGCAGCATAACGCGCTATCCGGCCCAGGGGACCACGCCGCTCAACATCATCGAAATGCCGGTGTTCCAGCAGACGTTCGTGCCCACAATCCTCAACCGGAGCCCCGACCATCGCGTGTTTGCATGGCTGAGAGGGATCGGCCCCGACAGCCACCATGTGGAGATAACTCGCACCCTGCTCCCCATCGGGAACATGGAAATCTCCGTACACGACACCTTCTACACGGATTCCAATCTCACGACCGACAACGGGTGGCAAGCGTACCTTCGCGAAGTCCGGGTGATCTGGAATCTGGAAGGGAGGATGGGCTACTACTACGGGGTCGTGCAGTTGCCGGGGGGGTCCCCCTGGGGTGGCCTCGGCTACATCGATGGCACGCACGTAAGCGTAGGGGCACCGAACCCCGATACCTACGCCCACGAGGTCGGCCACAACATGACGCTCAGGCATGCTCCGTGCGGTGGCGCCGGTTCGCCCGATCCTGGATTCCCGTCGTCTCACGGCAGCATCGGCAGGTGGGGATACGACTTCCAGCTCAGCCGGCTGATCAGTCCGAGCCAGTACAAGGACCTCATGGGGTATTGCAGCCCGAACTGGGTGAGCGACTATCACTTCAAGAAGGCCATGGACCACCGGTTGGCGACCAACGAAACGCCCGTCGCGGTGGCGTTGCCGGAGCAGACGCTGATGCTGTGGGGGAGTGCGAGCCACGAGGAGGTGCTGCTGGAACCGGCCTTCCTGGTCGAGGCGGTGCCCGACATGCCAACCGGGGGTGGCGCGTGGCGCCTGACGGGATTCGGCCCCGGCGGGGAGCGGCGCTTCGACTTCGGGTTCACGCCAAGCGCGACCGATCACGGCAGCGCCGACTTCATGTTCAACATTCCATACGACCCGGAGCGTGATGGGGTGCTCGAAAGCGTGGTCCTGTCGGGCCCCGACGGCGAAGTCACCCTGGGCCGGTCGGGAGCCCCGCCCATGGCGATCATCCGTAACCGTACAACCGGCCAGGTGCGGGCGATCCTGCGCAATTGGGCGGGAGGTTTCGCTCGCGTGGCCGGCGACGTGGAGATCATGGTCAGCGAGGGCTTGCCGGGAGGCGGAAGCTGAACGCTTGGCGGCGGGTTGTTCGCGACCGGCCGGGATCGCTGTTCGTAGTCCTGACGTTGGCGACCGGCGCGTGCAGCGACCTCGCGCTCGAGCCGGACCGCATTCCCTCGTTTCTGCAGATCGCGCCGGCGGATACGCTCTTGCGCGTGGGCGACACCGTTCAGTACCGGGTGACGGTCCTGGACCAGGACAGCGCGGTGATCGATGACGTACCGGATTGGGTCCATCCGTTGTGGACCACCCCGGTACCGCAGGCCGTGTACATGACCGAGGACGGGCGGGCGGAGGCTGCCATTCAAATCGAGACGGAGGTGCGGGTGTCCTTCGCCGGGGTGAAGGCACGGACGCCTCTCAGGGTGAATCCGGATGTGCTGACGGTCAGGACAGCCGCGTACACACTGACGCAGGGTGTCCAGAACGAAGAAGGATCCGTGCCGCTCATTGCGGGGCGAGCGGCTTTCCTGCGGGTGTTCGTAACCGGCGACCTGCCCAGCTTCTACCAGCCGCGTGTAAGAGCTTCGTTCTTCCATGGCGCCCGGTTGGCCCATCGGGTGGAGATGAGTCTGGACTGGGACCGTCTCCCGACGGAGGTGGAGGAGGGTCGTCTGGATCGGTCCTTCAATGCCCGGATTTCGGGGGGCACCATAAAGCCCGGCACCACGATGGTGATCGAAGTGGACCCGGAGAGGGTGATCCCGCATAGCCCCGAAAGCCACTTGAGAGTACCCGCGCAGGGACGTATCGCGCTCGATGTGCGGAGGCTGAACCGCCTGAACCTCACCGTGGTGCCGGTCGTGGTCGCGTCGGATACGGTGTCGGACCAGCTTGCCTTCGACTGGGCGGAGGAGCTGGCGGCGGACGGCGATGAACTACGGTTGACACGCTCCGTGCTCCCCATTGGTGGCATGGCGGTGCGGATCCATGAGGGCGTGGTGACAAACGCCGACCTGACCACGGGGATCGGATGGGGTGATCTCCTGGAAGAAATCACCCTGCTGCGTGTCAGCGAGGGGTCGCAGGGGTATTATTACGGGGCGGTCGCGCCGATTCCGGGCAGCCGGTGGAGCGGCCTGGCCGTCGTTGCCTTTCCGGTGGCCGTGGGTATCGCCGACGGGGGGACCCTGGCGCACGAACTGGGCCACAATCAGGGGCTGCAACATGCACCCTGCGGGGGGACGGGCGGGGCGGATCGGGACTACCCGTACGAAGGCGGAGTCACCGGTGTGTGGGGCTATGACATGTATGGGGAAAGACTGGTGAACCCTTTCCTCTACAAGGATGTGATGGGGTACTGCAGCCCCACGTGGGTCAGCGACTACCACTTCAACAGGGCCTTGGACTTTCGCGAGACCCGGGAGAGCGAGCTGGTCGGACCGCCGAGCGCAGCGATCGCGGGGACCGCCGAGGGTCGGACGTTGCTGCTTTGGGGCAGCACGGGTGACATGGGACTGGATCTGGAGCCCGCCTTCATGACCGACCTTCCCGTCACCCTTCCGGAAGTCGAGGGACCCTATCGCCTGGAAGGTCTGGGGCCGGCCGGGCAGCGCCGTTTCTCCTTCAAGTTCGCCCCCCGTCCAACGGAGTTCGGCGGCGGGAGCTTCCTCTTCGCGGTGCCCTACGACCCCTCGCGGGACGGGGCACTGGAGCGGGTTGTGCTATCGGGACCCGAAGGGTTCTTCGCCCTGGAGCATTTCGGAACACGGCCGATGGCGATGATTACCGACCGCAACACCGGACGGGTACGCGGGGTGCTTCGCAACTGGAACGGCGGCTACGAATTCGTCGATGGCGATATCGACATTGTGATCAGCGAGGGCCTGCCACGCTGAAGTCGGGACGGCCGGATTCGAACCGGCGACCCCCTGAACCCCATTCAGGTGCGCTACCGGACTGCGCCACGTCCCGAGGGTCATGAAGCTAATCCTTCCGTACCCGGTGGGGAAGCACCGCCCTCATCCGCCCGATGTCCTCCGGTCCGACGCGGCAGCAGCCCCCCACCCCCACTGCCCCCGCCGCAATCCACCGCCGACACGCCTCTCCCCAGTCGGGAACCTCTTCCGCGCGGCCCCAGCGCTTCGTCTCCGCGTCCCAGCCGCCCCCGCCGTTCGGGTAGACGATGACGGGCTTGCGGGTCCCGGCCTTGAGTGCGCCGATCAGGCCCGGCACGAACGCGGCCTCGGTGCAGTTGACCCCGACGGCGCTCACGCCCGCGGTGTCTTCCGCCCAACCGGCGACCTCGCCGATCGGGGTCCCGTCGGCGAGGTGACCGTCGTCGCGGCAGGTGAAGCTGTACCAGGCCGGTTTCGCGGGAACCTCCCCTGCCAGTGCCGCCAACACCCGCGCCTCCTCCAGAGAGGGCAGGGTCTCGCACGCCAGCACGTCGGCGGGGCTCTCTACCAGAAGGTGAAACCGCCGGCGATGGAAGTCGGCAAGGGCGGTCGCGTCAATCCCGTAGTCGCCGCGGTACTCGGAACCGTCCGCCAGGAAGGCCCCGTACGGCCCGATGCTGGCCGCGACCAGTGGCCGAAGACGCCCGCCGCGGTTCGGTTGGCCCGTCCGGAACCGGTCTCGCGCCTGCACGGCCAGCGCCACCGCCCCGAGCAGAATCTCCTCGGCGCGGACGCCGCCGATGCCCCGTGCGGACAGCCCCTGGAAGGTGGCCTGATAGGTCGCCGTGGTCACGCAGTCGGCACCCGCTTCCAGGTAGGCCAGATGAGCGGCCATGATCGCGCCGGGGTTTTCGAGCAGTACTTTGGCGGACCAGAGCGGATCGTTGAGATCGTGGCCCCGCCGCTCCAGCTCCGTCGCGAGTCCCCCGTCGAGCAGGATGAACCCCTGGTGGGCAAGGAGCGCCCAAAAACGGTCCGGGGGCACCTTGCTAATCGGGTGCCCGCCGCAGAAACAGGACGATATGAAGCGCCACAACCACCGCCGACCACCCCATGAACGCCACCGGGTTGCCCATCCCCACCCCGAACGCTCCCAGGAGCACCAGCGACACCGCGACCGGAATCGCGAAGCGGATCAGAGGCCGCCACCACCGGCTCACGGTGACACGTCCCGCCGCTCCCCGGTTGGTCTCTTCGCGGAAGCTGCTCCACCCCCATTTCGACGCCACGTACAGCGCGGTGAGCAGCCCCACCACCGGCAGGAGGTAGTTGCCCGAAACGCGGTTTGCGAAGTCGAAGAGGTTCATGTCCGCGACGAGGAAGTCCGACCACGGTCCCAGCGACAGAACAACGGGCACGCAGACGAGAAACGCTGCCGCGGCGCAGATCGCGACGGCCCGCATGCGGCCCATGCCGGTGGAATCGGTGACTGAAGCGACCAGAACCTCGAAGACGGCGACCTGCGAGGTGAACCCGGCGACCAGCAGAAAGAAGAAGAAGGCCGCGCCGAACACCCCGCCTCCCGGCATCTCGTGGAAGAGGGAGGTCATGGTGACGAAGAGGAGGCCCGCGCCCTGGTCGGGATCCATCCCGAAGGCGAAGAGGGCGGGGAAGAGGACCAGCCCCGCCACCACCGCCACGCCCGTGTCGAACGCGACCACCATCGCCGCGTTGCCCGGCACGTCGCTGTCGCGCGGATCGAGATAGCTGCCCAGTCCGAACGCCGCCGCCATTCCGATCCCGATCGAGAAGAACGCCTGTCCCAGCGCGGCCAGGATGGACCCGCCGCTCAGCGCCGAGAAGTCGGGTGTCAGGTACCAGGCCAATCCGGCGCTGGCCCCGGGGAGCGTCATTGCGCGGATCGCGAGCGCGGCGAGCAGCACGACGAGGACCGGCATGAGGAACCTGGCCGAGCGTTCCACCCCGCGGGTCACGCCCCGGCTCACCACGAAGGCGATCAGAACGATGACGACCGCCGCATAGCCGACGACCGGACCGGGTGTGGCGACGAACCGGTCGAAGGCGGCCCTGGTCTCGTCGGGCGTTCCCCCCATTCCACCGCCCCCGGCGAAGGTGACGAAGTAGGCCGCCAGCCACGCGATCAGCATCACATAGTACGCCGTGATCAGGGCTGCGGTGGCCACGCCGAGCCAGCCGATCAGGTTCCACGGATTCTTCCGCGATCCGGTCAGCCGACGCATGCCCGCGATGGGCGTCAGGCGCGACTTGCGACCCAGGCTGAGTTCGGCGGTCATCAGGGGGATGCCGATCAGGATTGCGAAGGCGACGTATACCAGCATGAAGGCGCCGCCGCCGTTTTCCCCGGCCAGGTATGGAAAGCGCCAGATGTTTCCCAGACCGATCGAAAAACCGGCGGTGGCCAGGACGAACCCGACCCTGCTGCTCCATTGTTCGCGCATCGGTGTCTCTGCTCCGCCGGGCCGGATCAGTCGGCCCGGCCAGGCGAGGGGGATTGGCAAACTTAGCTAACTACTTAGTCAAGTTCTCCGGATCCTCCGGAAGCTAGGTGAAAAACGGCTCCGGTCCCTTGTCCCCTTCCCGGACGAGGGTCAGGATGGCCGCCTGGGGCACGACCAGGTACTCCTTGTCCTCGAAGCTGATCTCCACGGCCGCCTTGCGGAAGAAGATGGCAAAATCGCCAACCCGGGCCTGCACGGGCAGGTAGCGCGCCTCACCGGATCCGATCTTCCAGGGCTCCTCGTCCAGCTCGGTGGGCGCGCCGATCGGGGTGCCCGGGCCGGTCGCCAGAACCCGTCCCCCCTGGACGGACTGCTTGTCCACCGCCGACGACGGCAGATAGAGCCCGACCGTGGTGCGCTCCTCGCCTTCCTCCGGTTCGATCAAGACCCGGTCCCCGACCACGATAAGCTGTTTTCCGCTCTTGCCTTCCATCGTGTGCTCCCGGTGGTGGTCGCTCGGTGACCAATGTCGTCGCTCGTGTCCGTCCCGACAACCGTGGTTGGAAGGAATGGGGCTACGCGAGCCGGGTCAGGGCGCCGCGAAGCGCACCGGCCACGGTGCGGACCTGGTCCGAGGTCAGTTCCGGATAGATCGGCAGCGCAATGGCGCGATCGGCCGCCCGCTCGCTCTCGGGCAGGTCGCCCCGGCCGTATCCGAGTTCGGCGAAGCACTCCTGCAGGTGCAGCGGCAGGGGGTAGTAGACGGCGGTGCCGATACCGGCGGCGGTGAGCTCTTCCCGCACCCGGTCGCGGTCCGCCACCCGCACCACGTACTGGTTGAAGACGTGCCTGTCGGTGACGATTCCGGGCAGGGTCAGGAGCGAGGGCGAACGATCCGCGAGATCCCCCAGGAGGCGCGAATAGAGGGCCGCGTTGGCACGGCGCGCGTCGCCCCAGCCGTCTAGGTGCGGCAGCTTGGCCCGAACCACCGCGGCCTGCAGCGCATCGAGGCGAAAGTTTCCGCCCACGACCCGGTGATGGTACTTCACCCCTTCGCCGTGCACGCGCAGCGCCCTGACCCGTTCCGCCCGCGCGGCGTCGTTCGTGACGACCATTCCGCCGTCGCCGAAACACCCCAGGTTCTTGGACGGGAAGAAGGAGAAGCAGCCGTAATCCCCAATGGATCCGGCGCGCCTTCCCTCGTGGGCCGCCCCGATCGCCTGGGCCGCGTCCTCGATCACCACCAGGCCGCGCGACCGGGCGATCTCCATGATCGGCGCCATCTCGGCCATCTGCCCGAAGATGTGCACGGGAATGATGGCGCGGGTCCTCTTCGTGACGCTGTCGGCCACCCGCGCCGGATCCAGGTTGAGGGTGACCGGATCGATGTCCACGAAGACGGGCGTGGCTCCTACCCGCGCGATCACGCCGGCGGTGGCGAAGAAGGAGTAGGGGGTGGTGACGACCTCGTCCCCGGGGCCGATGTCCTCGGCCATGAGGGCGACGAGGAGCGCGTCGGTTCCCGATGAGACGCCGATCCCGAAGGCGCTTCCCGTGTATCGGGCAATCGCGTCCTCGCACGCCTCCACCACCGCGCCGAGGATGAAACGCTGGGAAGTGACGACCTCGGCCAGCGCCGCGTCGATCTCGTCCCTGATCGTGCCGTACTGCGCGGTGAGGTCCAGAAGCGGTACTTTCATGAGTCCCCCAAGCTAAACGGTCGAGCAGTCCGTGGATATGTCGCCCCTGCACCGTGAACAAGTGAAGCCCAGCGGTCCGGTCCGGAAGCGCCGCCGCCCGAATTCCGCCGGGGCGCTGTCCGCCGGCCACCGGCCCGTGACGCCGCTTCGACGACTCGCAATCCTGACATGCACCGCCGCAGTGGCGCTGGTGCTCTCCGCGGCGCTCCTGGTGCGCGGCGGCGGCGGCGCACCCTTCCACACGGTAGACGCCGCCGTGACCCCGACGGTGGAGACCGAGGGATTCCCCGCGCCGAACTACCCGGCCGGCGCCGCCGAGCTTGCGGATGTCGACCGCCTCGTGCGGACCACCCTGGTGCTCCTCGTCCTGGCCGCCGCGACCGCACTGGTGAGCCTGCTGGGCGTCATCGCGGCCGAAAACCTGTCGCTGGAGGGACGGCGGGTGATCGAGGTCATGCTGGGCGCCCCCCCGCGCCGAGTGGTGGGCGGGACGGCGCGGTGGTGGGGCCGCTGCCTGCTGTGGAGTCTGGCGGTTGGAGGTGTGGTGGCCGCGGGCACTGCTTTGGTGATGGCGGGTCTGGCACCGTCCGGCATCTCCTTTGCGGTCCCCTCCTGGCTGACCGGAGTGAGCGGCCTGCTGGTCCTCGCCGGCCTCCTGGCGCTGGCCGCACTCCTCCCGGTCTGGAGCCTGTACAGCCCCACGCGGCCGCTGGTGCAGGAAGCGGAAAGCCAGCACCTCACCGACCCCAGGCCGAGGCGTTTCAACCGGGTCCTCACGATTGTGCTGCAGCTCACGGTGGCGGTGACGATCGTGACGGCGTCGGGTCTCTTCCTGTTGTCGCGCGGCGGGGATCCGGGTGGCGTCTCCGGTCCCGGCACCACGGGCGGTCACACTGTGCTCGGCGTGCTCACGCCAACGGGGGACGCGGCCGGGAACGGGGCTGCCCGCGCCGCCCTCTACGAGTCGGCGCTGGCCACCGTGCAACGCGCACCCGAACTCGTCGCGGAGTCCCTGGCGACACCGGGGGCGTGGATCGGGCGTGGCCCGGAGGTGCGCACCGCAAATGAATGCGGCAATTGCTCGGACGGCGGGATGCCGCACCCGATCCACATCGCGATCGTCAAGCACCACGCCGTCATGCCGGGCTTCTTCGCGGAGCGCGGGCTGCAATTCGTCTCCGGACGCGGCTTCGGCTCGGACGGCACCCGGGCTGAGGAAGCCCGCGAAGTGGTCATCAACCAGTCGTACGCAAGGGCGCATTTCCTGGAGCCCCCGGTCATAGGGCGGCGGGTGGCGCTCGGGGGACTGCGTGGGGAGTGGCACGTCGTGGTGGGTGTGGTGCGTGAACCCGGCGGCCGGGGACTGGGCGCCTCCGGGTCGCCCTATTCGGTCTACTTCTCGGCGCTGGACCACCCGCCCGCCCGCATCGAACTGGTGGCCTCGGTGCCCGCCAGCGCGGCGGCGGACGAGGAAGACTCCGTGCGCATCGTGGGCGAGTCTCTGGCTGCGCTGCCCGGAAGTGGGCTGTCGGTCACCGGGTTGAGGCCCGCCGCCGAGGAACTGGAGCGGGTGCACGGTACGGCCGTCTGGCTGGGGGGCGCGTCGCGGGTTGCCGGGTTGGTGACCGCGCTGGTGGCCGTGTTCGGCATGGTGGGCACGATGCGGACGCACGTTCGGTCCCGGTTGCGCGACATGGGCATCCGGTCGGCGCTGGGGGGCGCGCCGCGCGCGCTCAGGCGGCTGATTCTGCGTGAGGCGCTGAGGATGGGGGTGGCGGGGGTGGGGGTGGGGCTGTGGGGCGCGATGCTGGTGGTGGGCGTCCTGGCCCCGCCGGGCGTGGCCATCTTCAACGCGCCGCTGTTCCTGGCCATCGCCGCGGTCTTCGTGGGCGGGTCGGTCGCGGCGGCCGCGCCGAGCGCCAGGCTGGCGGCCACGGCGGAGCCGCGTGAGGTGATGGACGCGTAGCGGTTCGTGGGACAGACCCGCCCGAGCTCAAAAAAGGCTCGTCTGCAGTCCCCCCGCCTCCAGGTCGAGAAGGCGTCGCTTGCGGCCCAGACCGCCGCCGTAGCCCCCGAGATCGCCGTTGGCGCGGATCACCCGGTGACACGGCACCACGATCGCGATCCTGTTGTCGCCATTGGCCCTTCCCGCCGCGCGCGATCCTCCGGGCGATCCGGCCCGGCTCGCCAGTTCATCGTAGCTGATCGTTCGTCCGTACGGAATCTCGATCAGCCGGCTCCAAATCCGCTCCTGGAACCCGGTCCCCGCCAACACCAGCGGAAGGTCGAAGTCGCGCCGGGTGCCGCCGAAGTACTCGTCCAGCTGTGCGTCCAGCCTATCGAGGTGTGGATGGCTCCCGCTTACCGGCGGTCCAATCCGCTCTTCGATCCGCTCGAGCTGGGTGGGAAGCAGCGGGCGGTCCGCGAACTCGAGTAGACAGACGCCGTCGGCGGTAGCTCCGGCCACCATGGATCCGAGGGGGGTATCGAGTCGTGTCGTGGCGACTGAGGGCCGGTCAGTAGTCATCACCCAAGGTGAACGATCCGCGCGTCGCGGGCCAGCTGAGGGCGACGGGATTTGTAGCCGGGCACCCCCACTGGAGGTTCCCTACCGGCGGGACAACCGAGGCTCGAGAAAGTGGAGAAACGGGACTCCGCCGTCGGTCTCATGGTATGCGACCAGGTACCTGGAGTTCTCGGCAAAACCCGGGAAGACGCCGTCAAAGCGACGGCGTGCGATCGTCCGTCCCGTTTCGGGATCCACGAGGTCGAGCCAACCATCGACAACCTCTCTCAGTGGCTCCGATGGCATCTCGTTGCCCGATCCCTCCCGCTCCGTCCATTCCGGATCAGGCGAATGCCAATTGATCCAAAGCCCCTCGTTATCCGCCATGACGGCGTTGTTCATGGAGGCAGAACGCTCGTGCGGCTCGCCATCGCCGAATTCCACAATGTGCCGGTCAAAAGCACTGCCGACGCGGGCCACCCGGCCCAGGTTCCAGCGTACGATTCGGTTGGTGTGGTATCGCACGGCCCACACGGTTTCGGCACTGCTGGTTACGGTCGACTCCTGGGAGGTCCAGGCCGTCGTGGTGGGTGGATACTCTTTGCCGTCGTCACCGTAGGCCTGGAATTGACCGGAGGGACGAAGAACGTACAGCTTGTGGCCGACCGGTCCGGATGTCGGTACGGTAAACGCCACGTCGTCGTTGCCCAATACCGCGGCGGAAAGCACTTGCCCCGGGAACCGATCGGTTCTGATGACGGTAAAATCATGGTCGAGCATCGTTCGTCCTGCCTGATGATCGAATATGTGGATGTATCGCGCACCCACACCGATGTGGGAGATGGCTCGGTATTCCCCCGGCCCCTGACCCCGTCGGCCGACGGTTCTCAGGAACTTGCCGGTGGCATCGAACACCGAGATCTCCGTCTCCGAGGAGGTAATGAGAATGCGGCCGCGGTGGTCCACCGCAATGTGCGCGAATTGCGTGACTTCGTGTAGCCCGGGTCCGTCCAGGCCGCCGATGGTTACGATGGTGTCCATGGTGATGACGCAGTCGGCGCAGGATACTTCCCCGGAAACCGGCACGACATCCTGCGCCGATAGCGACATCGCAGGGGCGTGCACCACGCCGCAGACGATTAGCAGGGTGCGAGCGCTCCTCATGCTATGCATCGGGATCCTCCACGAGGTCCTCATCTCCACCTCCACGCGCGCATGGCGCGCATTCCTTGAATTGAGTTGAGTTGAGCATTCCTTGAAATGATTGACAGTGCAACGAACTACCGCGAACAGAAACCTGAGTCTAAGTCTAACCCTTACCCCCCCTTCGCCTCGTCGCAAAGCCGGTACAGCACCCACGTCGCCACCGAACGCAGCGGCCGCCACGGATCGGCCCGTTCCAGCACGACCCTTGCCGACGGACGCTCCTCCAGCCCGTCCAGAATGCGCACGCCTTCCCGGACCCCCAGATCACCCGCCGGCATGACATCGAGGCGCCCCAGCCGGAACATGAGAAACATCTGTGCCGTCCACTCCCCGATCCCCCACACGGCCGACAGCATTTCGACCACTTCATCGTCGGACATGCGGGACACGCTGCGAAGGCGCACCGAACCGGTCGCGCACCTGGCGGCCAGATCCTTCACCGCGCGGGTCTTGGCGGCGGAGAATCCGGCGCCCCGGAAGGTCTCGTCAGGGAGATCGAGGCATTCCTCCACCGTGGGGAACCTCGGCCCGGGGGTCAGGGCGCAGACCCGGCCGTAGATCGTACGCGCGGCGGCCCCGGCTAGCTGCTGGTAGGCGATCGAACGCGCGATGGCCTGGAAGTGGGAGCCGCGGGCGAGCGGTCCCGCGGGGAAGCCCGGGAAGGGGGCGACGCGCTCCATCGCGGCCCCGAGTTCGGGGTCGCGGGCGGCGAGTTCGCGGAGTTGGGCGGCGGTGGGCTTCATGTCGTGCGGAATTCGGCCGCCCGCTCAGTCGACAACAAGCCCGGGGATCCCGACCATCGGATCCACCTCGGCGCCGTAATCCACCCCCGGCACCTCGAATCCGAAGAGCTGCAGGAAGGCTTTGCGATACCCGTCGAAGTCGGACACCTCACGCAGATTTTCCGTCGAGATCGAGTCCCACACGTCCAGCACCGCAGCCTGCGTCTCCGGCTTCATCTCGAGATCGTCCAGGCGGATGAAGCGGTCGCCGTCCGTCACGATGCCGCCGGGGCCGTAGACCTTGTCGCCGAAGAGCCGCCGCGCCTGCTCCATGGGGCCCTCGTGGTCGCCCTTCTCCTTCATGATCCCGTACAGGATGGACACGTAGAGCGGCACGACCGGGATCGCCGCGCTCGCCTGCGTCACCACCGCCTTCATGATCGCGATGTGGGCCCCGCCCCCCGTCGCCGCCAGCTCCGCGTCGAGCTCGTCCGCCGTGCGGTGCAGGTCGGCCTTGGCACGCCCGATCGCGCCGTCGCGGTAGATGGGCCAGGTCAGTTCGGGTCCGATGTAGCTGTACGCGAAGGTGCGGCATCCGGGCGCCAGGACGCCCCCGTCACGCAGCGCGTCCATCCACAGCCGCCAGTCCTCGCCCCCCATGACCGCGACGGTCGCGTCGACCTCGTCGGGTGTGGCCGCCGCCAGCTCCACGTCGGTGACCCGTGCCTTGTCGGTGTTCAGCGTCTTCGACCGGTACACGTCCCCGATCGGCTTCAGCACCGAGGTGAATCGCTCCCCCGTGTCCGGGTGCGTACGCCGGGGCGCCGCCAGCGAGTTCACCACGCAGTCGACCGGGGGAAAGTCCCGCTTGAGCGCCGCCACGACCCTTGCCTTGGCCTCGTGCGAGAAGGCGTCGCCGTTGTACGAGGCGGACTTGAGCCCCGCCCGGGCGGCCTCTTCCTCGAAGGCCGCCGTATTGTACCACCCTGCCGTGCCCGGCCGCCGTGCGCTGGGGGCGCGGTCGAAAAAGACGCCGAAGGTGGCCGCCCCGCCCCCGAAGGCCAGCGCTATCCGCGACCCGAGTCCGTAGCTGGTCGAGGAGCCCAGCACGAGGACCGAACGCGGCGGGTTGGCGATGGAGTGGGCGCGGGCGTGCGCGATCTGGGCCTCGACGTTGCGCGCGCATCCGGTGGGGTGCGTGGTGACGCAGACGAAACCGCGAACTCGTGGACGGATGATCATGGTTGCGTGGGTTGTGGTGGTTATTGGGCGGGAGCGCGTATCATCGTGGGTGGGGTACCCGTGCGAAGGTGCCCTGCAATGCTAACGCTAACGCATGGACGGGAGAGGTGAACACCAGTGCCCGAACTGCCCGAGGTCACCCTGTACCTGCACGCGCTCAGCCCCCGCATCCTCGGTGAGCGGATCGAACGGGTGCGGATCGCATCCCCCTCTCTGCTCAAGACCTTCGATCCCACCCCCGCCGAGCTTCACGGCAAGAGCGTGGAGACCCTGTCGCGGCTCGGGAAGCGCATCGTGCTGGGACTGGAGGACGACCTCTTCGCGGTCGTCCACCTCATGATCGCGGGCCGCTTCCAGTGGCGGAAACCCGGCGCGGCCGTCCCCCGCAAGCGCGGCCACGCCGCCTTCGACTTCGCCCGTGGCACCCTCCTCCTCACCGAGGCCAGCACGCACAAGCGCGCCTCCCTGCACCTGGTTCGGGGCGAGGCGGCGCTCGGGGAACTCGATCCCGGCGGCATCGAGCCGCTCGAGGCGCCGGCCGACCTCTTCGCGGCCGCCCTCCGGCGCGAGAACCGCACCTTGAAGCGCGCCCTGACCGATCCGCGCATCCTGTCCGGGATCGGCAACGCGCACTCGGACGAGATCCTGCTCAGGGCGCGTCTGTCGCCGGTGCAGCTCACCCGGCGGCTGAGCGACGAGGAAGTGGAACGCCTCCGCGCGGCCACCCGGTCCTCGCTCACCGAGTGGTCGGCGCGGCTGATCGAAGAAGCGGGAGACGGTTTCCCCACCAAGGTGACGGCCTTCCACCCCGCCATGTCGGCCCACGGCAAGTACCGCGAACCCTGCGACCGGTGCGGGACCCCCATCCAGCGCATCGTCTACGCCACCCGCGAGACGAACTACTGTCCTGACTGCCAGACGGGGGGACGGCTGCTCGCCGACCGGGCACTGTCGAGGCTGCTCGGGCGCGATTGGCCGCGCAGCGTGGAAGAACTGGAGGAACTCAGGCGGGCGCCCGAGCCGGAATCATGAACCGGAGGACTCTGTCTTGTCCGGCTTTTCCTCGTCCTTGTCCTTGTCCGCCTTTTCCTCGTCGACGATGAGCTCGGGGCGGGGTAGGCAGATCTTGCCTCCGCCAATGCCGAACTTCCTGCCCAGGCGATCCAACCAGCTCTCCTCTTCGCGGCCGTTGCCCTCGCCTTGATCGTGGCCCTCGAGGGGGGCCAGCATTGCGACGGGCTGGCGAGCCGACTTGGGGAGTTCCTTCAACATGCCGAAGCGGGGCCTCAGGGACTCGGCGAACCGGGCAGAGGGACCCGACTCGGCCAGCGTCGGGGTGGAGGGGAAGGCGTCGCCCTGGGCATGTACGTCGACACCCGTGACGGCGTGGGAGGGGGGCGCATCGCCGGCCTTCGCCACGGACACGTCACCGGGTGCGGGCTGCGGCAATTCCTCCGGGGTGGGTGTCGCCAGCGCGGGGCGTGCCTGGACGTGGATCGGTTCGAGCTCGATCGGTTCCCTGACTTCGTCGATCTGCACGATTTCAATCGCGGGTGCCAGGAATGCCACCGGGTCCATCACACCGGCGGGTGCCTCGGAGGGTGGCTCCGGCACCTGGAAGGTCAGGGCGCCCAGCAGGACGCCGTGCACGGCCACCGAAATGGTGAAGCAGGCCACCACGGCCACCCGGCTCTGTCTGTTACGGATTCGACGAGTGCTCAATGCACCCTCCCCTCATTCCTGCAAGAGTCGTAGGCTCTCATCCAATGTACACTACCTGATACCTGCGCGCACGGCCCAAGGTTCCGGATTTCGGGCTCCTGCCCGCGCCGAAGGACGCGTGAGGTTCTCATCCATGGCCGATCCCCCCCCCGTTTGGCGCCCGGCTCAGAGGTCGAAGTCCGCCACCACCGGCGCATGGTCCGACGGCGTGTCGTGCTTCGGCCCCTTGCGCTGGTCGCGGTCCACCCAGGCCACCGTCGACGCCTCTGCCACCGGCAGAGTGGCGAAGATGTGATCGATGCGAAGGCCGTCATTCCTGGGGAAGGCCAGCCGCCGGTAGTCCCACCAACTGTAGAGGCCCCCTTGGGGGTTGTGCTTCCTGACCACGTCGACCAGTCCCCAGTCGCGGATCCGCTCAAGGGCCTGGCGCGCGTCTGCGTGACAGAGGACGCTCGCGGCCCACTTCTCCGGATTCGCGGCGTCCTGGTCGTCGGGGGCGACGTTGAAGTCCCCCGTCAGGACCACGGCGTCGCGGGGATCGTGACGGGTTTCCAACAGCTCCAGGACGCGGCCCATCCACGCCAGCTTGTACTCGTACGCCTCCGACCCGACGGTGCGCCCGTTCGGGAAGTAGGCCGAGTAGACCGTCACGCCCTGCACGGTGCCGCCGATCAGGCGGGCCTGGGGATCGTCGTCGCCGGTCCCTCGCATGACCTCGGTGATGGGGTGGGGGCTCAGCAGCGCGACGCCGTTGTAGGTCTTCTGGCCGAAGGTGGCGGAATCGTAGCCTTCGGCGCGTACGGCTTCGGTGGGATATGCCTGGTCGAGGGTCTTGATTTCCTGCAGGCATAGTGCGTCGGGGCGGTAGTCGCGCAGCCACTTGAGCAGCCGCGCCTGCCGCGCCTTGACCGAGTTCACGTTCCAGGTTGCGATGCGCATGGTGGGTAGTGGCCTTCGGTTCGCCGCTACCCGTCCGCCGCCGGCTTCACCGGCCGCAGATGCTTCTCGAACCACGTCAGAATCCGCTCCGACACGTCCATCAGAAACTTGGGCTCGCGCGGACCGTGTGGGGTGCGCGGATACACAACCATCTCCGTCTCCACGCCCAGCCGCCTCAGCGAATTGAAGAACTCCTGTCCCTGCGTGAAGGGGACGCGGAGATCCTGCGCACCGTGGATGACCTGGGTGGGAGTGGTCACGTTGCCGATGTGGTAGATGGCCGAGTGGCGCTCGTAGGCTTCGTAGTTCTCGAAGTACTCCTCGCCCATGTGGCCGACCAGGTAGTCGCCGATATCGGTGGTGGTCACCATGCTGATCAGGTTCGGGAGTCCGGCGCCCATCGAGGCGGCGCGGAAGCGGTCGGTCTGGGTCACGGCGAACGAGGTCATGTAGCCGCCGTAGCTCCACCCCATGAGGAGCAGGCTGTCGGGGTGCGCGACCCCCATCTCGATGACCTTGTCGACGCCCGCGAGCAGGTCGGAGAGGTCGCCGTAGCCCCAGTCCATGTAGTTGGCGTAGCGGAACTCCTTGCCGTAGCCGGTGCTTCCGCGCGGGTTGGGACGGAGGACAGCGTAGCCCTCCTGCGCGAAGTACTGGATCATGTAGATGCTCGGGCTTCCGGTGAAGGACTGGGAGAAGACGCCCGCGGGTCCGCCGTGCACGTTAAGGATGAGGGGGACGGGGGCGCCGTTGTCGTAGCCGACGGGGTAGGTGAGGAGGCCCTCGACGGGGGTGCCGTCGGGGGCGTGCCATGCCAGCAGTTCGGTGCGGCCCATGGGGGGGCGGGGGGCGTCGGCGTTGAGGGTGGTGACGGGGGTGGGGGAGAAGGCGTCGAGTCCGGTGACGTAGACTTCGGCGGGGTTGTCGTTGGTTTGCCAGGTGAGGGCGAGGCTGCCGGCCTGTGCGGCGATTGCGGCCGAGCCGACGACGCCGGCTCCCTCGGTCACTTGGCGGATCTGGCCGCCGCCGGTGGGCACAGCGAGGATGTGGCGTGTCGTCCCCAGCGACTCGTTGAGGAAGACCTCGTCGGAGTCGGCGGACCAGCCGAGGATGGAGACGCTGCGGTTGGGGGTCTCGGGGAGCATGCGGGATTCGCCGGTGGCGGGGTCCACGACGTAGAGGTCCGACAGGCCGATCGGCTCGGGCTGGTTGCCAGTCGAGGCGTAGGCGATCAGCGAGCCGTCGGGGGACCAGCGGGGGGACGACTCGATGCCGGGGCCGGTCAGGAGCTGGGTGACTTCGCCGCCGGCCGCGTCCACGATGGCAATGTCGCCCGAAAGCCGGCCGGTGTTGATGCGGGGATCCGACTGGTGGGCGAAGACGAGGCGCTGCCCGTCGGGGGACCAGTCGAAGCTGGTAACGTGGAAGTGGCCCTCGGTGAGGCGGGTTGCCTCGGCGGTCTCGGTGGCCGCCGGGTCGAAGGGGACGGTGTAGATGTGGCCGTACTTGAAGTTCTGGTCGACGAGGATCACGTCTCGCTTCTCCTTTGCGGCCTTCTCCTCCTCTTCGGTTTGCGGGTCGCGCATGAGGAAGGCGAACGCGCCCCCGTCGGGGGACCAGCGATACTGTCCGACCCCGGACTTCGCTTCCGTTACCTGCCGGGCCTCGCCGCCGTCGAGGGGGAGGACCCAGATCTGGTTCTTTCCCGAACGGGCGGTGGTGAAGGCCAGCCACCGGCCGTCGGGTGAAAAGGCGGGGCCGGAGGCGGATGACTCGCCGCGGGTGAACTGGGCGTTGCGGGTGCCGTCGGCGTCGGCCATCCAGATGTGGCTGCGGTATTCGGACTTTTCGCCTTCCATGAGGGGTTCGCGCACCACGTAGGCGATGCGGGAGCCGTCGGGGGAGATCGCGACGCCGGAGGGCTGGAGGTAGTGCATGCTGAGGGCGGGGGTCCAGCGGTCTTCGGGTGGTGGGTCGTCCGCGGGTGTCTGAGCGGTGGTGGGGATTGCCGCCGTGGCCAGCGTGGAGGCGGCGAGCAGCAGGGCGGTCCACAGCGGACGGGCGTGTCGGAGGCGCGATTTGGACATGGTCGGTTCCTTCGGGGAGCGGACGGTGCGGGGCGGTTTCCCGTGCTGCCATTATGGGCGGGTGGACCGGCGCCAACAAGGCGGATTGCGGGCGGACACGGATTGTGGACGCGCCACGGTGCTCCCACTATATCAGGTATGCAACAGCGACCGATTTGCTTCGCCCACGCGTTGGGGGGAGACAGGCCGGCGACCCATGTTCGCCCGGTGGCTCGTTCGCGCGCCCCACGCGAGCAGGGGCCATGACCACGGACCAGCCGCGGGGGCGGACACGGAGGCCACGCCGCCGGGCACCACGTGTGAGCGTGGGGGTGGTTGTTGGCCTGCCGACATTGAGCCTGGCGGGGATGGCTGCCTGCATCGGTCCGGATGCGCCGTCCAGGGCCGGGGCGGACACGGAGGCCGTCACCCGGGAGGTCGCCGCTGCCAACCCACCCGTCGCTCCGGCGGGGGCGCGACTCTACCCGGACGTGGCGCTGGTCGGGGACGCCGTCCTGCACGATGGCGTCTGGTTCGTGCTGGATGGCCGCGCCGACCGGATCCACCGCATCGGCACGGACGGAACGTGGCAGGGGAGTTTTGCCGGGAGGGGTGAGGGGCCCGGCGAACTGCGGGCCAACGCCGGCCGGATTGTGGTGCACGGGGACTCGGTCGTCGTGCTGGACGACTGGGGGGTCCACCTGTACCGGCTCGACGGCACGCCACTGGACGACCGGCGGGTGCGAGACGATCACTGCGCGGTGTCGGCGGTCGTGGACATGGCGACGAGCCCCGCGGGCCTGCTCTTCGTGGCGCGATGCTATGAGCGCTACGGAGCGGAGACGAGACCGAGGGTCGTGGTGAACGACCACGCGGGCACGGCCCGTACCCTCGTCACCGACACGGCGGACGTGACCGAGTTCCGGTGGGATCGGGGATACGCGAGGATTGCCGCCCACCCGCGCGGCTTCGTCTTCGGTCACACGGGCGAGGATTGCCTCGGCCTGTTCGACTTCGAGGGCGAGCTGCTGCAACGGATCTGTCACGACTGGATGAACCGGGTGCCCGTGCCGAAGGAGTTCGCCGACGAATACATGGAGATGAGCAACCACAACGCGGGGATCCGCGTGCATCGCCCCGAGCACTTCCCGCCCTTTTTGGCGTTTCGCGCCGCCGGGGACGAAGCGCTGGTCTATCTGTCGCCGATAGACCCCGAGGAGTGGGTTGGCGTGCGGCTGCTCGCGCGGAGCCGCGATGGCGGACAGCTTGTTCTTCCGGTCCCGCGGGCCGCCGCGATCTTCGTGAGCGGGACGGCCGCGCTGGCGGCGTGGTATGAACTGGACGGAACGCGGATTCAACTCTACAACCTGGACTTCGACAGTCACACGGCACAACCGGTCTTCCCGGCGGCCGGCCGGGACCGCCGGGACCCCTGACACCAGCTGAAAGGCCATGGACGAAATGCCCGCCGACGCCTGGGATCCCGAGTCGCACTTGCGGCGCCCGCGACTCTCTTCCGTACGCTTCGGCACCCCCCCCGACCGCGACCGCTTCCCCTTCAACATCCCGGCGCTGCAGGGTCTCCACGAGATCGGACTGCCGGGTCCCGTCACCTTCTTCGCCGGCGAGAACGGCTCCGGCAAGTCGACGCTGCTGGAAGCCCTCGCGATCGCGACGGACCTCCCGTCGGTGGGAAGGGCCGACGCTTCAACGGACGACTCGCTGGTCAGTCAGCGGAGGCTGGCCGGGTTGCTGAGGGCCGTGTGGCGAAGACGGGCGCACCGCGGGTTCTTCCTGCGGGCCGAGGACTTCTTCGGCTTCGTGCAACGGCTTCAGAGGGAGAGGGCGGAAATGGAAGCGCGGATAGAGCAGGTGGAGCGGGAATACGAAGGGCGGTCCGAACTGGCGAAGCGGCTCGCCATGGGGCCCGCCGCCGCGTCGCTGGGGGCTATGGAGGCCAGCTACGGCCGCGATCTGGATGCGAATTCACACGGGGAGAGCTTTCTGCGCCTCTTTCGGGCTCGTTTCGTGCCGGACGGCCTGTACCTCCTGGACGAGCCGGAGGCGGCCCTGTCGGCACAGAGCCAGCTGGGGTTCATCGCGATGATGAGGGAAATGGTTGCGCAGGGGGGTCAATTCATCATCGCGACCCATTCGCCCGTGCTGATGGCCGTGCCCGGCGCGACGATCTACAACTTCGACGAGTCGCCGCTCCGGGAGGTGGCGTACGACGCCCTCGAGGGAGTTCAGCTCGTCAAGGCGTTCATGCAGGCGCCGGAACGGTACTTGCGGCGTCTATGGCGGGAGGGACGGGAAGCGGGGGACCCGGCCCGCTGAGCGATTGCGGAGCCGGTGGCGGGGCCTTCTCCGAGGCTCCTATTCCTCCTTGGCTTTGGCCGGCTCCGGTTCCTCCGCCGGGGCGCTGTCCCGCGTGGCGCTTCGTCTCTCCGCCTTTGCGGCGCGCCAGCGCTCACGGGCCTCGTCCCATGCGGTGTCCATGTCCTTTACCGCCCGGTCCAGGACGTCTTTCATGTCCTTGAACAGCTGCTCGTCCTCGATCCAGCCGAGCGCGCTCTGGAAGGTGGTTCGCGCCAGATGAGAGAACTTTCGCGACAGCTCGGCCATGTCGCGGCCGAAGATGCGGTCGCTGAACCGGGAAACGCGCTCGAAGATGCGGTTCACATGGTCGCGGTTGTCGTCCAGGTAGGCACGGCCTTCGTCGGTCATCGAATAGATCTTCTTGCCACCATGTTCGCGCGCACTGAGCAGCCCCTGGTCTTCAAGGAGCTGCAGAGTAGGATACACGGAGCCGGGACTGGCCTTGTAGCACCCCGCTGACTGGTCCTCCAGAGCCTGCATGACCTCGTAGCCGTGCATGGGCTTCTGCTCGATCAGTCCGAGGATCGCGAACTTGAGGTCGCCGCGCTCGAACCACTTCCAGCGGGTTCGCCGCTGCCTCTGGCGGCGCTGCCACGGCGGGGTGCCCGGGCCGAAAGGCCAGGGGAAGGCGTCCAGGTCGAAGAGATCATCGAATCGCATTTTGGGTCCTCCGTTTGCTCTTGACTGTTGGCGATGTTGCGGGCTGCAACGCAGGACGCTGCGGCCCAACAGGACGTGGGAAACGTTGTTATTCGATATATCGATATAATATCGCGAAAGTTCCAGAATGGGGAAAGGGGTGAGGAGAAGGTGGGTGTGTGGGGAGGGATCGTGTTGGGGAAGCAATTCAGCGGGTCGCACACACAGGGTCCCTCCGTCGCCGGGAGGGTCGGCCTTCCGAAGCCGTGAATCGGGGCTTGGGCGTGTGGCTGGGTAGCCCCCAATCCAGGGCGACTGGAACGCGGGAACCTTTTTCGTGGATCGTCCTAACAGGACCGCAAGGGTTCGGCGACCGTCCAATCCGAAACGGATCCCGTGACCGCAAATCACTGTGGCTAGCGAACATCCCACTCTTGGTTTCGGTCATCGCGGCGTGCTGTCGCGATTCTGGAGAGGAAGGAAGACCATGGAGCCCTGTCGCTTGCTGTTCCCAATGGCGAGAACATTTCGCATTATGCTTCAAGTGCCTTGGTCGTACCCGAGAACCCGCCCCTCGGGGTGGAAGGAATATGGTTGCACAATGACGGATTCGTTCGTCGAGTCGACAGTAAGCTGGCGGTGCGCCTTCGGGTTGCTCCTCGTGATCGGTGTGGCGGTGTTGGGGACCGACCCTGTCGGCGCTATGCCCGTCTCGCAGACTGTTTCCGCCCGCCCGCTGGCTCTCACCCCCGAGCCGCTCGAGAATCCGACGGTTTCGGATTCGCGTCGGGCGGCCGAAGAGGGGCCGGATTCGACGCGGACAGCCACCACGGCCGTGGCGGACCCCCAATGCACGGTGAAGTTCCAGTACGACAGCCATGGGATCGACGAGGCACTCACCCTCACGGTGCTGCATCTCGTGCACAATTGCGCGGACGAATCCAACGCCTACATCGTTCTTGGCAGTAGACCGTTCGGAGGTGCAAAAAAGGGCGTCGACTACTCTGTCAGTTCCAGAAGAATCTACCTGGACGACTTGGACGGAACCGGAAGCTGGGGCTTTCGAATCGTCGACGACGACATCTTCGATCCCGGTGAGGGAGCGTATGTCTTCTTCGACACGCTGTCGTCCGGCGTTACGGTCTCGGGGCCCGACAGTACGAGAGTCGACATCAAAGACAACGACGACCCGACCAACACGGTTCCGGGAAGCCCGCAGAACCTGTATGGAACCCCGGGGAACGGCCGCGTTACCCTCTCATGGATACCGCCTTCCCACGACGGCGGGTCCGCGATAAGGCGGTACGAATACCGGTACGCTGTGGCGACGGACACCTTCCCGACCAGCTGGAGGACCGTTACCGGCGCCGCCGACGCCCGAACCGTGACGGTCTCCAACCTGAACAACGGGACGACCTACAAGTTCCAGGTGCGGGCGGTCAATGGCATTGGCGAGGGCTCCAATAGCCAGACGTCGGCGACGCCGAGCGCGGGTGGCGGCACTTCTTCCCTGCGCATCAACGACATCACGGTGGGCGAGGCGGCGGGAACCGCACGGTTGACGGTTACGCTGAGCCCGGGCAGCAGCCAGGTGGTGACGGTCGGGTGGGCCACGGCGAACGGCAGCGCCCAATCGGGTTCGGACTACACGTCACGAAGCGGGAACGTGACATTCCCCCCGAACACGACCACCCAGCAGGTGACGGTTCCGATCACGGACGACGAAGATGTCGAGAACACCGAGATCTTCACGGTCGTGCTGAGCAGTCCCCAAAACGCCACGATCAGCGACGGAAGCGGCCAGGTCACGATCCTCGACAACGACGGAGGAAGCACACCGTCGGTGGCGATCAACAGCGTGACGGTTGGAGAGGGGGGAGGGACGGCAACTCTGCTGGTGACTTTGACCAACGGAGGCTCGGATCCGGTTACGGTCAACTGGACCACAGAAAACGGCACAGCGACATCCGGCCTGGACTACCGGGTCGGCAACGGGACGCTGACCTTCGCCGCGGGCGTCCCAAGCCTTGGCATCAGCGTTTCGATCATTGACGACAGTAGCGACGAGAACACCGAGACTTTCACGGTCAGGTTGACCAACGCCCAAGGTGCAACCATCACCAACGCGTTGGGTCGGGTCACCATCACCGACAACGACGGAAATGACGACGACGACGAGACATCCGTGAATCCTCCGTCGGCACCCCGCAGTCTTTCCGCGGATCCGGGCAACGCCCAGGTCACGTTGTCCTGGTTGGCGCCGACGAGTACCGGGGGCGGGACGATATCGGGTTACCAGTATCGGTACGCCGCAGGTACCCTGGACTTCCCCGAGAATTGGACCCCCGTCGGGGGCGGGTCGGGTGCGACCCAGGTCATCGTAGGCCAACTTGCCAACGGGACGACCTACCGGTTCCAGGTTCAGGCGGTGAATGAGGCGGGCGGGGGCAATCCCGCCACAACGACGGCGACCCCGGTGGATCCCACATCCGACCCATCGCTGGCGGTGCCCGATCTGACCGTGGGCGAAGGAGACGGCAACGCTGTCCTCAGGGTTACGCTGGCGCCCACGACCAATCAGACTGTGACGGTCCAATACGCGACTTCGGGCGGGAGTGCCACCGAGGGTGACGACTACACCGGGCGGACCGGCACGCTGACCTTCACCGCCGGCGTGTCCGCACAGGAGATCAGGGTTCCGATCACCAACGATGGCGATGACGAGGGGGCCGAGACCTTCACCGTGACGCTCACCAACGCCCAGGGCGCGGATATCGGCCGCGCGACCGGCACTGTGACCATCCAGGACAACGACGGAGAGGGAACGACCATTGTAAACGCCCCTTCCGCCCCTCAGAACCTTGTAGCGGAAGAAGGGGACGGCGAGGTGACCCTGTTGTGGTCGCCGCCCGCAAGCAACGGCGGGTCGGAGATCGTTCGCTACGAATTCCGCTATGCGGAGGGCTCGGACCCGCTTCCGGATGACTGGACGGCGGTATCGGGTGGTGATGCGGCGAGGGAAGTCAGGATCACGGGGCTCAACAATGGTGAACCGCACCGGTTCCACGTGCGGGCGGTGAACGAGGCCGGCGGCGGCGACGCGGCCCAGGAAGCCGCGACCCCGCAGGATACCGGCCCGCCGCTGTCCCTGTCCATCGACGATGTGGAAGTTGGAGAGGGGTCAGGCACCGCGATCCTGCGGGTTGCGTTGTCGGAGGCGGCCGACGAGGAGGTCACCGTGAGCCATTCCACCTCGGATGGGAGCGCCACAGCGGGGGAGGACTATACATCGGAGGATGGTACGCTGACCTTCGATGCGGGCACGACCGCAAAGGAAATCAGCGTCTCGATTACGGATGACTCCGACGAAGAGGGCAACGAAACCTTCACGGTCACACTGAGCAGCGCCCAGGGAGCGGGTATCGGCGACGGGTCGGGCCAGGTCACGATCCTCGACAACGACGGCACGTCCACAACGACGAATCCTCCGGGAGCGCCACGCAGCCTTGAAGCCAATCCCGGACATGGCAGGGTGACATTGTCCTGGACGGTTCCCGCGAGCGACGGAGGTGCGCCGGTCACTCGGTATGAGTACCGCTACACAACCGGCACATCGGCATTCCCCGACGGTTGGACAACCGTGTCAGGCGGAGCCGATGCCCGGGGGGTCACCGTCAGCGAACTCGCCAACGGCACCAGGCACCGCTTCCAGGTGCGGGCCGTCAACTCCGCCGGCGAGGGAGCCCCCGCGGAAGCAAGCTCGACTCCCTTCGACCCCGCCGACGGTCCCTCCCTGTCCATCGACGATGAGACCGTGGACGAGGACGGGGGCAACGTCGTGCTGAGAGTCACTCTGCTGCCTTCGAGCGACGAGGTGGTGACCGTCCGCTATGCGACGGACGATGGTATCGCTGTCGCGGGCAAGGACTACAGCGCGGCGTCGGGCACGCTCCGCTTCAACCCGGGCGACACCTCGGAGGAGATCCGGATCCCCATCATCAACGACAACGAGGACGAGGCGAGCGAGATCTTCTATGTAAGGCTCCGCGGCGCCCGGAACGCGTCCATCCGCGTGGGCACGGCCGAGGTGACCATTCGCGACGACGAGTCAACCGAAGGTGCCGGTCGACCTGGCCCGCCGCGCGACTTCATCGGAGTGGGCCAGCATCGCCGGGTGACACTCACCTGGTTGCCGCCCGAGGACGACGGCGGCGCACCGATCTCCCACTACGAATACCGGTTCGTCGAGGGATCGAACCGCTTCCCGGCGGTGTGGACACCGGTCGACGGAGGGGCACGGGTGCGACGGCTACGACTGAGCTCGCTGACCAACGGCGTCACCTATCGCTTCCAGTTGCGTGCCGTCACCGGCGGCGGGCGCGGTCCCGCGGCCCTCACCGAGGCCATGCCTGTCCATCGTGATTCCACGCCCTCTCTGCAGATAAGGGATGCGGATGTGGGCGAGGGGGACGAAGAGGCCACGCTGACCGTCCTCCTGAGTCCGCCCGCCACCGCGACGTTCAGCGTCAGTTATGCCACCTCCGACGGAACCGCCACTGCGGGCGAGGACTATGCGGATGCAACGGGAACGCTGAGGTTCGCGACGGGCGACAGCCGCCAGACGATCACCATCCCCGTGCTTGAGGACGAAGATGAGGAAGGGGACGAGACGTTCTCTGTTACCCTGAGTCTGACCGGGAATGCCGACGCGAAGATCGACCAGGGAACGGGTGTGGTGACGATCCGCGACAACGACGGCGAAAGGGAGTTGGCGCCTCCAGGTCCGCCCGCAGGACTGTTTGGAGTGGGAGGAGACAGTCTGGTCACGCTCTACTGGTCTCCGCCGGTGAGCGATGGTGGGTCCGCAATCACCCACTACGAATACCGCTATGCGAAGGTGGGAAGATCGTTCAGAGTGCGCTGGACGGGAGTCGTGGGGGAGGGCCGCGCGAGGCGGCTGACCATCAACGGGCTCGAAAACGGAACGCCGTACCGGTTCCAGGTGCGGGCCGTGAACCAGGTGGGACCCGGAGAGCCGGCGGAAGCAAGGGCCACACCCGGCGAAGAGGGTACGAGGCCGGGGGTGACAGTGGAGCCGTTGGAGCTGGAGGTGGAAGAGGGCGACAGCGCCGAATACACCGTTGTCCTCGACGCCGAGCCCTTCGCCAACGTGACGGTGCGGATGACGGCGAACCTGGCGGACACGGATCTCGAGGTCGAGCCGACCGAACTCGTGTTCAGGCCGACGAACTGGGACGAGCCGCAGACCGTAGCTGTGAGGAGTGCGGTGGACGAGGACCGCGAGGATGACCTGGGGATTGTCCTCACCCACGTGGCAAGGGGGGGAGGCTACGACGGCTTCGAAGTCCCGTCCGTCACGGTCGACATCCTCGAAAGAAGGGAACGCACGTTGCCGACGGTGGGAGCGGCGGCCGGCCGGGGCACGGAGGGAGCCGCGGCCGAAGTCATCTTCTACGTTGCGCTGAGCAGCCCCAGCAACAGCGTCGTGACCCTCAAGTACGAAACCGCCGATGGTACGGCCACCGCCGGCGAAGACTACGAGGAGACCTCCGGGACGCTCGCCTTCGTCCCGGGGACGGTTGCCAACGGGATCTCGGTGCCATTGCTGAACGACGCCCTGCAGGAGGACGAGGAGACCTTCCGGCTGGAGTTGTTCGACCCGGTGAACGCGACTTTCGAGGACGGGGTGGAGCGGCTGGTCGTGACCGGAACGATCGTTGACGACGACGTGACGGCGCACGTGTCCTTTGGGGAAGCCAGCTACGAGGTGACGGAAGGCAACGCCGTTACGGTAACGGTTGAGCTGAGCCGTGATCCGGGGGGCGAGGTCCGAATCCCGATCGAGGTGGCGCCGGGAGAGGGCCTGGGGAGCGACGAGTTCTCCGTTGCGGAACTGGTGACCTTCAACCCGGGGCAGACCAGCGCCGAGATCGAATTCGGCACTACGGACGATCACGTCAACGAGGACGGCGAAGTGGCCGTCCTGACACTGGGCGCCACATTGCCCGAAGGCTTCGTGGCCGGGGAACCGTCCAGGACGGAGATCACGATTGTGGACGATGACCCACTCGGTGTGAGGCTGTCGCCCGAGGTCCTCGAGTTGACTGAAGGGGACAGCGCGACCTACGCAATGGAGCTGACGAGCGAGCCGCCGAGCGGCGTGACGGTACGGATGACCGCGGATCTGTCCGCGACCGACCTGGTGGTGGACCCGATCGAGGTCGTCTTCTCACCCGCCGACTGGAACGTCCCGCAGACGATCACGGTGCGGAGTTCGGTGGATATTGACCAGGAGGACGATCCGGGGATCACCCTGACCCACGAGGCAAGCGGCGGCGGGTACGACGGTGTGCTCGTCCCCACTGTTACGGTGGACATCATCGACTTGAAGATGCCCGTGATTCGCGGTGAGGATGTGGTTGCCCAGGAGGGTCCAGGGGGCTCGATCTCCTTCGTCGTCCGGCTGAGTACCCCGAGCAGCACCGTGGGTTCGGTCGAGTATGCAACCGTGAACGGAACTGCGGTTGCCGGCGAGGACTATGCGGCGCGCGGCGGAACATTGCACTGGTCACCTGGACAATCCGAGTTCCTCCTGCTGGTCCCGCTGCTGGACGATTTCGAGGTCGAGGGTACGGAGACCTTCCGCCTTGAGTTGTTCAACCCGGTCAACGCTCTGCTGGCAGAGGGCGCCGACCGCCTGGTGTTGACGGGCACGATCGAGGACAACGACGAGCTGGTGGTGGCGACCTTCGGGGCGGCCTCATACGAAGTGCCGGAGGGTGGCGCCGTGACGGTGGCGGTGGAGCTGAGCGGCGACCCCGGTCGCACGATCGAGGTCCCGATCATGGTGACGGAAGGGGCGGGTGCCGAACGCGGCGACTTCTCGGTTGCACGGAGCGTGACGTTCAATCACGGAGAGAGGACTGCCGACCTCACATTCAGGTCCACCGCAGACGACATTGACGAGGACGACGAGCGGGTCACTCTCGCGTTCGCGGCGACGCTGCCGGAAGGTGTGGTTGCCGGAGATCCGGTATCGGCCGAGGTGACCATCGTCGACGACGACCAGCGCGGCGTGGATGTGTCGGTCGACGCACTGGATGTGGAGGAGGGCACGAGTTCCACCTACACGGTCCAGTTGACGTCGCAGCCGACGGGCACCGTCAGGGTTGCCGTCACTGGAGACCCAGCCGACTCGGACCTGACGATCGAGCCGGCGAGTATCTCGTTCACGCCGCGGAACTGGCGTGCAGGGCAGACGTTTACCGTCACGGCGGCTCACGACCGGGACGCCATCGACGAACCCGTGATCACCTTGAGCCACCGGGTATCCGGAGCCGACTACGCCGACGTTGAGGCAAGCGGCGTGACCGTCACGATTCTCGAAGATGACACACCCGTGCTCTCCATGGCGGACGTGCAAGCGATGGAGAGCGATGGTGAAATGGTGTTCGAGGCCGTCCTGGACATCCGGAGCAGCCGCGAAATCCGGGTGAACTATGTTTCGGTGGCCGGGACGGCTACCGAGGATGAGGACTACGCCGGGCAGGCGGGCACGCTGGTGCTGGCACCGCTGCAGACCACCGCGCGGCTCGTCGTGCCGTTGATCGACGACGAGGTCGACGAGCCGGCGGAACACTTCACACTGGATTTTGCGGACTTCACGAATGTGGCACCGCCTGGGGACCTGCTGTCGGTGACCGGGACGATCCTCGACGACGACCTTCCTCTTCTGTCGATCCGTGCGGTGGACCAGACGGTGCCGGAAGGAACGGATGCGCGCTTCCGCCTCGCTCGCGTGGGAGATCTGACCGTGACCCTGAGTGTGTCCGTCACCATAATAGAGAGTGGAGACTTCCTGGCGGGCACCTTGCCGGAAGCGGTCGAATTCGAGGTTGGGGCAGCGGAGGCGATCCTCGCGCTTCCCACCGTGGACGATCCCCTCGACGAGAGCGACGGAACAGTCGAAGTAACGATGGCATCGAGCGACGACTACGAGATTCCCGGTTCGCCGACCGCACGGCTGCTCGTCACGGACAACGACCGGACGCCGGCGGTCATCATCACCGGCGCCGAGGTGGCGGAGAGTGCGGGCGAAATCGTGTTGCCGGTCACCCTCAGGGGAGCCAGCGCGTCCGAGGTGAGTGTGGATTGGATGACCGCGGATCTCTCTGCGCGCGCGGGAGATGACTACGCCGCCGCCGCTGGCCGGATTACCTTTGCCCCCGGAGAAACCACGGGTGAGGTTCGCGTTACCGTGATGGACGACCTGGTCCCCGAGGGCCCGGAAGAATTTGCGGTCACCTTGTCCAGACCGGTGAACGCCGTCCTCGAAGTGGGTGCCGCGACGGTCGCGATCACGGACGACGACGAGGCAGTGGCACAGGCATGGCTGTCGCGTTTCGGGCGGACGGTGGCAAGCCAGGTCGTGGAGGGGATCAGTGGGCGGGTTGGGGGAAGCGGCGGTGGGAGTTCGGGGCTGAATACGGCAGGTGTGCGCGGTGCTTTGGCCGGTGAGGCGCGACAGGCTGGCCTGGGCGACCTGCTGGACGGCAGCACCTTCCACTTCTCGCAGGGTGGCGTCGGGCAGGCGCAGGCGGGATCCGGTGGAGCCTGGACCGCGTGGGGCCGAGGAATGCGTGCCGGCTTCGAAGGGGTCGGGGAGGGTGTGTCGGTGGATGGCAGCGTCCTGACCGCGCTGGCGGGAGTGGACTACGAGAGCGGGCCGTTCCTGGCGGGGATTGCCGCGTCGCACAGCCTGGGTGACGGCACACTGGCCAGGAGTGCGTCCGGGACCTTGCGGGAGCGTTCGGAAGAGGTCGAATCGTCGCTCAGCAGCGTGTACCCGTACCTCCGAGTCAACGTCGCTGACCGCGTGTCGGTCTGGGGGCTCGGGGGCTATGGCCGCGGCGACATGTCTTTCCCGAGTGCCGCAAGCGCGGACGGAACCGGGATCGAGATGAGAATGGGAGCGCTCGGAGCCCGTGCCGCACTGCTCGGCCCGGAAGGGAGCGGGTTCAGCGTCGCGCTGAAGTCGGACGCGTTCCTGGTACGCATGAGCACCGACGCCGGTGCAGGCGCCAGTTCCGTGGATGCTGACGCGAGCCGGATACGTCTCCTGCTCGAGGCTGCGCACCATATCCGGGTGGGGACGAACGGAAATCTTGCACCCCTGGTCGAAGTGGGTGTCCGTCGTGATGGCGGAGACGCCGAAAACGGTGTGGGTGTGGAAGTGGGTGGAGGCTTCAGGTATGCCCACGAGGGGTTGGGCCTGAGCATCGAGGGCACGGGACGGGTGCTGGTGAGCCACCAGGACACCGCCTTCAGCGAATGGGGCGCGGGCGGTGTCTTGTCGTTCCAGCCGGGGGGCGCGGATCGGGGCCTGTCGGTTAGGATGAGGACATCCTGGGGCGCAGCCGAGGGTAGTGCAGCGGAACTCTGGTCACCGTACGAGGCCGGCAATTCGGGCACCCACGGGCGGCGGGCCGCTTCGGCGCGCGGATCCGAAGGCCATCTCGCGGCGCAGGTGCACTACGCAATGACCCCGTTCGGCCCTGGTCTATCCATCGCGCCGTACGCCGAGGTCGGGCTCGCCGGGGACTCGTACGGTGAGTCATCGCGGGTTGGCTGGCGCTTCGACGCAGTGGAGTCGTTGCGGCTAAGCCTCGAAACCAGCCTGGCGCGAGCGAAGACCGGGGAAGACGGACGCGGCCTGATCCTTCGAGGCAGGTTGCTTCGGTAACCACCCGTGGACGGATTCGAGGCCGAAGTTCTCGGCGCCATCGACGAGTCATGGCTGCTCGGTACCCTGTCCGGGCTGATCGCGATCCCGAGCTGGGAAGGGCGCGAGCGTGGTGCGCAGGAATACATGGCCGCCGTCATGTACGAGCTGGGAATGGATGTCGACATCTGGGAGATCGACGAGACCGGACTCGGCCGGCACCCTGACTACACGACCGAGATCGAACGTAGCGATCCTCTCGGCGTGGTCGGCCGTGCCCGCTGGGGGGACGGGGGACGCACGCTCGTCCTGAACGGTCACGTCGATGTGGTGCCGCCGGGGGACCGGTCGCGCTGGGCCACTCCTCCGTTCGAGTTGGTGCGAAAGGGCGAGCGCGTCCACGGCCGCGGGGTGGCGGACATGAAGGGCCCGCTCGTGGCTGGTTTGGCCGGGGTCAGGGCGGTACTGGCGGGCAGGGCTTCGCTGCGGGGATCGCTGCTCTTTCAGAGCGTCATCGGCGAGGAGGACGGCGGGCTCGGCACGCTGGCGTCGGTGCTGCGCGGACATGTGGGCGACGGCGCCATCGTGCTGGAGCCCACGGGACTGTCGGTCGCCACGGCCCAGGCCGGCGCGCTCAACTTCCGCCTGACCGTGCCCGGACGCGCCGCGCACGGCGCGCTTCGCTACGAGGGAGTGAGCGCGCTGGAGAAGTTCTTGCTGGTGTACCAGGATCTGGTGGACTTCGAGCGCGAACGAAATCGGGGGGTGGACGACCCGAGGCTGAGCGCGCTCAAGGTGCCCTATCCGATCTGCGTGGGAACCGTGCAGGGCGGGGACTGGGCCTCGACCGTGCCGGAATCGATCCGGGCGGAGGGGCGGTTTGGGGTCGGTGTGCGGGAAGATGTGGCCGCGGCGCGGCAGGCGCTCGAAGCGCGGGTGGCGGCGTGCTGTGCGCGGGACGACTTCCTGCGTGACAATCCGGTGCGGGTGGAGTGGTGGGGCGGGCAGTTCGCCCCCTGCGAAACGCCGCGAGATGCCGCGATCGTGGAGATGGCCAACGGGGTGGCGCGCGACCTGAGGGTGGGTGGCGATGATGTCGTCGGCGTGCCGTACGGCTCCGACCTGCGCCACCTGGTCAATGCGGGGGGGATGCAGGGGATCCTCTTCGGGCCGGGCGACGTGAGCGAGGCTCACCGCGAGAACGAGTCGATCCGGGTGGAGGAGCTGGTGGAAGGCGCGCGCGCCGTGGCGCTATGCGTGATGAGGTTTCTGGCGTAGGCGCGGGTCGACCGATTCCGCCGAAAAGCTGGCCAGATTTTCAGGCTAGCCGAATAAGCTGGCCAGATTGGGATGGCCGTAGGCGTCCGGGTCATCCCCCGGCTCTCGTAGTTCGTCCAGCCCTGTCCGCGAACCGCTGAGCCTGTTGTGCCCAACCGAACTCAGTTCGATCGCGTGGCCGTAAAGGTGTCGGTGCCCTCTCCCATCGCCCAGGTGCCCTCCAATCCGGTCTCCGTAACGGTGGCCGCGATGATGAGGGGGCCTTCGGGGCCGTCCGCATGGATGGTGACGGTCTGATCGACGACCTCGACCGCGGTGATGGGGGCGGGGGGCATGGGGACCGACGCGGCCCGGAGGATTCCGGTGTATCCTTCCTCGTCCGCTTCGATGGTCATGGTTCCCGTGATGTTCTGTCCCTCCACCATGGCGGTGAACTCGTAGCTGCCCACGGGATTGTAGGGTGGCGGACCGGAGGGACCGGAGGCGCAGGCGGCCAGGGTGGTGGCCAGGGTCACGGCGAGGAGTCGGATGGTCATGGGGTCTCCGGGCTTGGATGGGTGGGTGACAGGAACCGGCGACGCGCCTTTGGGGCGTTGTCCCCGGGTTCTGCCGAATTGGTGGACTGAATGTCTTTCGCCCTCGGTCCCTAACGCAATCAGCGGTCTGGAGACTTCGGTCTCCGCCAAGTTGGGATGGTAGCGGGATCCACGCCACGTCGCCGCGCGAAGTCATCGATCAGTTCACGCGCGATGCTGTATTTCGGGGGGACGGGGGGAAGGGCGTCGGCGGCGAACCACCCCACATCCTCAAGCTCGTCGTCGCGGTTGAGAATGGTGCCGTCGCCGTCGCAGATGGCCGTGAATCCCACCATGAGGGAATCAGGGAAGGGCCAGGGCTGGCTTCCGAAGTAGCGAATGTCACGGACGTGAACGCCCGACTCCTCCTCCACTTCCCTGCGCACGGCATCCTCCAGGCTCTCTCCCGGGTCCACGAAGCCCGCGAGCACGGAATAGGAGCCTTGGGGGTGGCGCCGCGAGCGCCCCAGCAGTATCCGGTCCCTCCGGGTCACCTGCACGATCACGGCGGGGGAGATCTTCGGGAAGGCGAGGTGGCCGCACTCGGGGCAGACCCGGGCCTGATGGTGCGGTGAAGGGACGGTGGCCGTGCCGCACACGCTGCAGAAGCGGGAGGTCCGGCGCCAGCGCACCAGGTGGGCGGCCGTCAGTGCCAGGCCGGTCTCGGCCGCGGGCAGGAGGGACAGGGCTGTGCGCAAACCGACGCCGACAACACCCTGTGGGGGTGTCCACCCCGGGTCCGCCAGCGCGGCCGCACCTGGTTCATCGTCCCCACCCGACGTGACCTGGAACCATTCCTCCTCCCCCGTGCCCCACCTCTTCGCCTCCTCCACCGAAGGGAGACGGTGAGCGTCGTCGGCCAGCACGAGGCGGCCGCGGATGAAGAGGCAGGCCTTCACCGGCGCTCCCGCACCGTTGGCCGGAGCAAGGCGGCCGAGCGGGTGAGGAGGCAGGCTCTCCACAGGTACTCGGGGCCATCGGCCGGAGCAAGGCGGCCGCGGATGAAGAGGCAGGCCTTCACCGGCGCTCCTTGCCATTGGCCGGAACAAGGCATCCGCGGGTGAGGAGACGGCCCCTCACAGGCACTCCGGGCCATCGGCGGAACCAAAGGCGGCCGCCGGGGACGGCACAGGTCTCTGCCGAAGCGCGGCGTCATCGGCCGGAACATGGCGATTGCTGGCGGTTCGGGGACATGGAGCCCTGAAGTTATCGATTTCGCCGCCCACGGGCGCGGGGTGCCTGTTCGGAAGGCGCCCATCTATCTATTGTCAAGACATGGAACCGGTGAACGGCGCGCGTCGCCCCGCATGGGCCAAGGTGGTCGACCAGACCCGGTGCATCGGCTGCCACGCCTGCACCACGGCCTGCAAATCCGAAAACGAAGTCCCCCTCTCGGTGACGCGCACCTACGTGAAGTACGTCGACACCGGAATCTTCCCCGAGGCCCGCCGCTCCTTCCAGGTGACACGCTGCAACCAGTGCGCCGACCCGCCCTGCGTGGAAGCGTGTCCCACGTCGGCCATGTTCCAGCGCGCGGACGGGATCGTGGATTTCGACAAGAGCGCCTGCATTGGGTGCAAGGCGTGCATCGCGGCCTGCCCGTACGACGCGATCTTCATCAACCCCGACGACCACTCGGCCGAGAAGTGCAACTTCTGCGCGCACCGGATCGACATCGGGCTGGAGCCGGCGTGCGTGGTGGTGTGTCCGACGGAGGCGCTCCTGGTGGGTGACATGAACGACCCGTCGTCGAAGGTGGCCGGGATCATCAACCGGGACCCGGTGGCGGTGCGGAGGCCCGAGAAGGAGACGAGGCCGAAGCTGTACTACAAGGGCGCCGACCAGGTGACGCTCGACCCGCTCGCGGCGCAACGTCCGGGCGGCGGGCTCTTCATGTGGAGCGAGCAGGGTGACGTGGACCACGGGGTCCCCGCCGGGCATCCCGGGCCGTGGAACTCCTCGGCGGCGGCCGTGCTCAGCTACGACATCCCCCACACTGCTCCTTGGGACTTCCGCGTCTCGCTCTACACCTGGACCAAGTCGATCGCGGCGGGGGCGTACCTGATCCCACTCCTCCTCCTCATGACCGGAGCGATCGGTGCCGCCAGTCCCCTCTGGACGTGGGCCGCGCCGATCTTGGCCGGTGTCTTCCTGGCCCTGACCGGCGCCATCCTGATCTGGGACCTGGAACACCCCGAACGCTTCCATCTCATCTTTCGCCGCCCACAATGGCGAAGTTGGCTGGTCCGAGGAGGCTTCATCATCGGCGGCTACGGTGCGGTGCTGGCCGCCCACTTCGCACTCACCCTGGCCGCCACCTCCCCACCCCTCTGGCTCGGCTGGATCGGTGCCGCCCTCGCGGCCCTCACCGCCGTCTACACGGCCTTCCTCTTCGGGCAGGCCAAGGCGCGCGACATGTGGCAGAACCCGCTGCTGCCGGCGCACTTCCTGGTCCAGGCCGGCGTAGCGGGCGGCGGCGCGACCACCCTCGCCGCCCTCACTCTCGGGCTGCCGGCAGCCGTCACCGAAGCGGCCCTGCTGGCCTTCGCAATCTCCAGCGCCGCCCATGCCCTCATGATTGCCGGCGAAGTCTTCATGCCCCCGCCCACCGCCCACGCCCGCCTGGCCGAACGCGAGATGACCCACGGCCGCTTCCGCCGCTGGTTCCTCCTGGGCGTGCTCGGGGCGCTTACCGGTGCGGCCGCCCCCTGGCTCGGGTGGGCCGTGGTTCCGCTGGGACTAATCGCCCTGCTTGCCTACGAGCACGCGTATGTGCAGGCGGGCCAGTCGGTGCCGCTGGCATGACACGCCCCACCCTCGACGACCTCAACCGCCGCGTCTCCGCCGCCCGAGCCGAAACGGAGGCCCGCGGCGAGACCTTCTACCCCGGCGCGAGCCGTGTCCACCTGGCCGCCTTCCCCCCCAAGGAGCGCTGGAGCGACTGGGTTGAACTCGACTCGAAGGCGTGGCCCGAGCGCGTCGAACGCCGCTACATGCTGGTCCCGACCACCTGCTTCAACTGCGAATCGGCGTGCGGCCTGCTCGCGTACGTCGACCGCGACACCCTCGAAGTCCGCAAATTCGAGGGCAACCCGGAGCACCCCGGTTCCCGCGGCCGCAACTGTGCGAAGGGGCCCGCCACCGTCACCCAGCTCACCGACCCGGACCGCATCCTCACGCCCCTGAAGCGCGCCGGGGAGCGCGGGGAGGGGAAGTGGGAGCCGGTCGGCTGGGACGAAGCGCTCGACGACATCGCCGGGCGGATCCGCGCCGCCATCGACGAGGACCGGCACGACGAGGTCATGTACCACGTCGGCCGTCCCGGCGAAGACGGCTTCACCGAACGCACGCTGGCCGCGTGGGGCATCGACGGACACAACTCGCACACCAACATCTGCTCTTCGGGCGCGCGCGCGGGCTATCATCTGTGGATGGGGATGGACCGTCCCAGTCCCGATCACGAAAATGCCCAGGTCATCCTCCTGATCAGCAGTCACCTGGAGGCCGGCCACTACTTCAACCCCCACGCCCAGCGCGTCATGGAGGGGAAGAAGCGGGGCGCTAAGCTGATCGTCTTCGACACCCGCCTGTCCAACACGGCCACCCACGCCGACCACTGGCTGTCCACCTACCCGGGTTCCGAGGCGGCGGTGCTGCTGGCGATTGTCAACCACCTGATTACTACCGGCCGGTACAACAAGGCCTTCGTGGAGCGGTGGTGGAACTGGCGCGAGTACCTGGAGGAGAACCACCCCGGCGAGCCCGTCACCTTCGAGACCTTCGAACGCGCGCTGCGCGATCTCTACGCCGAGTACACCTTCGACTTCGCGGCCGCCGAAAGCGGCGTTTCAGCTGAAACGCTCGCCGCGGTGGCCGAAGTCGTCGCGGGGGCCGGCACCCGGCTCTCCACCCACAACTGGCGGAGCGCGGCCGCCGGCAACCTGGGCGGCTGGCAGGTCGCGCGCGCCCTCTTCATGCTGAACGCGCTCCTCGGCGCCATTGCGGTGCCCGGCGGGACGTACCCGAATTCGTGGAACAAATTTGTTCCACGGCCCATTCGCATGCCCCCAAGGCACCCGAAACACTGGAACGACCTCACCTGGCCGGCCGATTACCCGCTCAGCCTGATGGAGATGTCGTTCCTGCTGCCCCACCTGGTTCGGGAGCAGGACCGCCGCCTGGATGTCTATTTCACCCGCGTCTACAACCCCGTCTGGACCAACCCCGACGGCTTCTCCTGGATCGAGATGCTCACCGATCCCGGGCGGATCGGGCTGCACGTCGCGCTCACCCCGACCTGGAACGAGACCGCCTTCTTCGCCGACTACGTCCTGCCGATGGGCCACTCGTCGGAGCGCCACGACCTGACCTCGTACGAGCAGTACGACGGGCTCTGGGTCGGTTTCCGGCAGCCGGTGCTGCGCGCGGCGCGGGAGCGTCTCGGCGAAGAGATCGCGTCCACCCGCGACGTCACCCCGGGCGAGGTGTGGGAGGAGAACGAGTTCTGGATCGAGCTGACCTGGCGGATCGATCCCGACGGCTCGCTGGGGATCCGCGAGTTCTTCGAGTCGCGCGAGCGGCCGGGCGAGAAGATGACCGTGGACGAGTACTACGGCTGGATCTTCGAGAACTCGGTGCCGGGGCTGCCGGAGAAAGCCGCGCGGGAAGGCCTCACGCCGCTCCAGTACATGCGCCGCTACGGGGCCTTCGAGATCGACGCGACGATCGGGGCGGTCTACGAGGAGCCGGTTCCGGACGGTGAACTGGACGATGTGCATGTGGACGCGGACGGACGGGCCTTTACGCGCGCCGGGGCGCCGCCGGTGCTCAACGTGGTGCCGCTGCCGCCGCTCGATGGCGACGGGGAGGGGCGGCGGCGGGTGGGGGTCGAGGTGGACGGCGCGGTGCGGAAGGGCTTTCCGACGCCCTCGGGACGGCTCGAATTCTGGTCGAGGACGCTGGCCGAGTGGGGATGGCCGGAGCTGGCCGTCCCGGGCTATCTGCGCAGCCACGTGCACAGGTCGAAGCTGGACAGGGACCAGATGTGCCTGATCTCGACCTTCCGGCTGCCGGTGCAGATCCACACCCGCAGCGCCAACGCGAAGTGGCTGAACGAGATCGCGCATACCAACCCGCTATGGCTTCATCCGCGCGACGCGGCGCGGGTGGGCGTGGAGACGGGCGACCTGGTCCGGGTCGAAACCGGGATCGGGCACTTCGTGGTGAAGGCGTGGGTGACCGAGGGCATGCATCCCGGGGTGGTCGCGTGCTCGCACCACATGGGGCGGTGGAAGACGGGGGACGGGCCGCGCCAGTCGATGGCGACGGTGGCGCTCAACCGGGAGGGGAGCGGGTGGGGGATGGAAAGGAAGCGGGGGACGGGGCCGTTCCGGTCGAACGATCCCGATACTTCGCGGATCTGGTGGACGGATGTGGGCGTGCACCAGAACATGACCTTTCCCGTCCAGCCCGACCCGGTGTCCGGGGCGCACTGCTGGCACCAGGCGGTGCGCGTGAGGAAGGCGGCGGCGGGCGACAACTACGGGGACATCGTAGTCGACACGGCGAAGTCGCGGCGGACGTTCCGGCGCTGGCTGAAGCTGACCCGGTCCGCCGCGCGGCATTCCCCCGATGGCACTCGCCGGCCGCACTGGCTGTTGCGCCCGGTAAGGCCGGAGCGGGAGGCGTTCCGGCTGCCGGACGAGACAGGCAATGGTGGCCGGAGCGCGGCCGACGGGGAAGCGCGGTCTGGACGCGGGCCGCAATCCGATCCCTAAGCGGCCCGTGGACAGAATTCGCTCTGCGCTGCTTTCCGGCTGATGGAACTCTTCCGCGCACTCGGTTCGCTGATCGAGTCTCCGTCGCCGGAGCATGCGCGGGTCGCGGCGGCCCTCGGTCTCCCGGCGGTGCCTACCCCGGCGGAGCAAGCGAGGGTGGTTGTGCAGCAGCGGTATCCGTACGCGTCGGTGTATCTCGGGGCGGAGGGGATGCTGGGGGGCGAGGCGCGGGACCGGATCGCGGGGTTTCGGCGGGCGCTGGGATTGGAAGGGGATTCGGGTGGGGTCCCTCTGGGTGGCGGGGAAGTCATTGGAGCCGATGGTCCCAACCGTGAAGCCGACCACCTGGCTGCGCTACTCGGATTGCTGGCCGCTCTGGAACAGTGGCGCGGAGAAGAGTCCGACCCCGCGCGGCAGGCCCTCCTCACACAGGCCCGCGCGACCCTGCTCTGGGAACATCTGGCGTCGTGGACCGGGCCCTATCTGACTTCCTTCGAGCGTTGCGGCGTCGTCTTCTACGAGGTGTGGGCGGCGCTTGTGCATGACGCACTGTCGCAACTGGACATCGAGTCCCCCAACTATCTCCCGGCCGCGTTGCGCAACGCTCCCGGGTTCGCGGACCCGCGCATTGAAGGGGGCGCGGCCTTCATCGCTTCGCTGCTGGCGCCGGTGCGCTCCGGCGTGATCCTCCTGCGGGACGACCTGGAGCGCCTCGGGGAGGAGGAGGGACTGGCCTGCCGCGCCGGCGAACGGCGATACGTCCTGAATGCGTTTCTGGCACAGGATCCGGGACGGACACTGAGCTGGCTGGCCCGCCACGCCGAAGACTGGAGCGAAGGGGTCGCGGTGAGGGGACCCGGCCCGATTGCCGCGTGGTGGTCGAAGCGCGCCGAGAAAACCGCCCTCGTGCTGAACGAGCTGTCCGGCGAGGTTCAACCCGGATCCACTCCCGGGCCCCCGGATCCGGTGCCGGACGAACCCCGGAGCCACAGTGACCGGTCCACCACCGCGACCGCCCGATGAGCACCCCCAATCCGAGTCGCAAACGCAACGCCGACGCCCCCGTCGTCGGCGCCGAAGCCTGGACCGGGCGCCGATTCTCCTCGCGGGACGTGATCGCGGGACTCAGCGTCACCCTGCTTATCATCCCCCAGAGCATGGCCTATGCCGAGCTGGCGGGCCTGCCCAGTGTACACGGCCTCTACGCATCGGCGCTTCCCCTCCTCGCGGCGGGCGTCTTCGCATCGTGCCCCTACCTGCAGACGGGTCCCGTCGCCCTCACCGCCCTGCTCACCCACGGCGCCCTGGTCACCATTGCCGTGCCCGGCAGCTCCGACTATGTGCGCGCGGCCGCCCTTCTGGCCCTCATCGTGGGTGTCACCCGGCTGGCCATCGCCATGGTGCGAGCCGGCAAGGTCACCTACCTCATGTCGCAGCCCGTGGTCCGCGGCTTCACTTCCGGGGCGGCCATCCTCATCCTCCTGTCCCAGTTCCCGTCCACGCTCGGCGTGTCGGCGGCGGGCGAGAGCGGACTCGTCGGGAACACCATTCGCGTCCTGGGCAGCCCGGGTTCGTGGAACCTTGCCGCCCTGGCGCTGACCGTCCTAACCGTGGCGATCACCCTGCTTGCGCGCCGAATCCACCCGCTCTTTCCCGGCGCCCTGGTCGCCGTTCTCGGCGGGGTGCTTTTCTCGGTGCTGGCCGGCTATCAGGGCCCGATCGTGGGCGACATCCCGGGTTCACTGCCTCCCATCAGCCTTGCGCTGCCCTGGGGGATGCTGCCCGCGCTGGTCGTCCCGGGCGTGGTGATCGCGCTCGTGGGCTTTGCCGAGACCACCGCGATCGCCCGCAGCTTCGCCAACCAGGACCGGGCCCACTGGAGTCCGGACCGCGAATTCCTGGCCCAGGGCGCGGCCAACCTCGTGTCGGGGGTGTGCGGCGGAATGGCGGCCGACGGATCCCTGTCGCGCAGCAGCCTCAACCACCTTTCGGGCGCGGGCAGCCGCTGGTCCGGCGCCATCACCGGACTGGCCGTGCTCGTCTTCCTCCCCTTCGCCGGGGTCCTGTCCTCACTGCCGAAGGCGGTGCTCGCCGGGATCGTGATCGCCGCGGTCGGCGGACTGGTGCGGCCGCGCCTTCTCCTCAACGTGTGGACGCTTTCCCGGATTCAGGCGCTCGTGGTGTGGCTCACGCTCGCACTGTGTCTGCTCCTCGCGCCGCGCATCGAACAGGCCCTGCTGCTGGGGATCCTCATGTCGCTGGCCATTCACGTGTGGCGGGAACGACGCGCCGGTTTCCACAGCTGGATGGAGGGGGATGTGCTGCACCTGGAGGTGATGGGGATCCTCTGGTTCGCCTCGGCGCCCCGCCTGGAAGAGGCGCTGATGAGCCGGCTCACGGACGCGGGTGGCGTTTCCGAGGTGGTCATTCACCTCGAGGGTCTGGGCCGGATCGATCTGACCGGCGCGCTGGTGCTGAAGCGGGCGGTGGAGGAGATGCGCGCACTGGGGATTCCATCGTCGCTCAAGGGCGTCCCGCCGCAGGCGCGCGAACTGATCGACAACATCTTCGGGATGCCGCCGGCGACGTATCTTTAGGGCTGCCGGCCGCGCGATTCGGGACGCCGGTTGATGAGCTGGAAGTGAGGACCACACCACTCTGGATGACCGGTCGGTAGCCGATCTCGTCGACGACCAGGGGTACCGGGTTGGGTCAGCGTCTCGAGGCAGAGGTTGAGCTGGCCCACCGCTTTGGCCTTCTTCGTGGTCGAGAGCCTCCGCAGTGGTGGGATACCTGGAGGAGATCGGCTCGGAGCGGGGTATCGCGTGGCGGTGCGGGGACTCTGTCTCGCTACGGGAGTTTCTGGGCTACGGCCTGGCGAAGACACCGCCGGAGCATTCCGCGTTCGAACGGAACTGCTTGAAGTTGAAGTCCGGGTTGGGGGAAAGAGCGGTCCAGTCGACACGGGAGGTCCGGCCGGACCTCCCGCCTGCCTGCGCAGGTATTGCTTCTATCCCTTTATCCGGCATGAATCGCGTACCATACCGGGACCTTCCCGCGAAGTCGAGGGTATGACTCTTAAATGCGCCCCGTCCCCGCCCTCCTCGCTTACTTCCTGGCCGCAACCGCCGGCTGCAGCGACCCTGTCGAGACCCCTAGTCTCGCGGGAGAGTGGACAGGTACCACCAGAGAGTCCGACCATTGGACGTTCAACTTCGACGACCCCATGAACCCGGGCGATCTCACGGGCACTGTGGTGCTCGTTGCAGGCGGAACGGCCAGAGGCACCGTCTCCGGGACCTATGACCATCCTTCCTTCACCATCGACATCCGCGTCACGGTTGACGGGGTCAATCCCCCTGTCGAGCACCCCGCCGAGTATTTCGGCACCGTCAACGACGGGATGGATCGGATGGAGGGCACGATGGTCATTGAAGAGCGTACGTATTCGCTGAACCTGTCCCGCACGCAATGAACCGCCCGGCACCGACCCGGCTTGCCTTCGCCATGATCGCCTGGACCGCCGCATGCAGCGAACCGAACCAGGCTCCTTTCTCGTGCGGGCCGACACCACCCCAGACCGTGGACATGCGCGAATCGATCTCGTTCATGCCCTGTTTCACGGACCCGGACGCCGACCCCCTCACGATCAGCGCCGAAGTCGCCCATCATCAGCAGGTTTTTGTAACAGCATCCGTGTCCGGCGAGACCATTACGCTCCACGGGACCCGCGAGCATCGCCTGCTGCCCGTTACAGTGACCGCAACCGACCCCGCCGGACTGTATGCCGTGGAAGAGGAGCACCAGACCCGAGTAGCGGGCACCTGGAGATGGGGAAAGGGCACGTCACTCTGGCCCCGGAATGATTCACGGTAAGAAGAGGATCGGTATGAGTCGCAGGATCGCCATCGCTGTTCTCGCTTTCGCTCTGGCCTGCGATTCCGCGGCGCCGGAGGATCTCCCCGATCTGACCGGGCGCTATTCCCTGGTCTCGCACACCGTGAAGGATGTGACCAGGACTCCCCCTCGCGTGAGTGCGGTCCTGGTGCTGTCGCGGCAGGCCGTCGAACACGGACGGGCGAGGGGGGATTCATGGATGGAGATGCAGCGGCAGGGAGCCAACGGTTGTCAGTACCGGGGGCAGTTGGACGGGTGGGTACGCACACAGCGCGAACGGCAGCATGTCCATGTCCCAGCAAGGCCTACCGTTCGAAGGAGATTACGCGCTACAGGGTGACACGCTGATCACGACCCTGGTCCCGACGGTCACGGGTTTGTCGGAGCAGGCATTGTACCACTCCCCCCGCGGCAAGCTCGTCTGGGTATTGGACGATGCGCTGTAGCAGGCAGAAGGCTCCTGGCACCAGACCCGAGTAGGCCCCGGCAACCGCTTCGTGCACCCGCACCGGGTTACCGATCAGCGCACACGCGGGGGGTGGGGCATGGGAGCGGGGGTAAATCGACCCACCCGCCCGGGGTACCGTAGGGCGCGACTGGCGAAATGCTTGTTCGAGTTCGACCCGGGCTCAGCCAATCTTGTAGGCAAAGCCCACCTGCGCCCCCGCGAACCTCGTCGTCTCTTCATATCCCGAATGCTTCCTCAGGCCCCGGTAGTAGATCGCTTCCACTCCGACACTCGCACTCGAACTGCCGGGCAAGGCAAGCTCCACCCCTGCGCCCAAGGCGATTTCTGCGTCGGTTCCCTCACAGTCCACCGCCAGGTCGCCTTCCTTCTCGCATGACATTTGTCCGCGGCACTGGGGCAATCCGTGTCCGGTGGACATGGCGAAAAATGGACGCCACTGGGTGTAGCCCTCCACGCGCCTCCGATCCCTGCGCGGACGCCAAGGGCCATCTGGCCGGCGGCGGGCGCAGCGGTAGCGAGCAGGATCACCGAAGCGAGTACAATTCCGCGCGTTGGGCCTGTCCGTCGTCCGGCCGTCACGGCGTTTTCTCCACCGAGAGCTGAGTGTAGGGTCGTTGGCTGTTCCCCCAGAACAGGCGACCCGTCATGAAATGCGCCGCATCTTCCACCAGGCCCACTTCTGCTTCGTACCTCCTGGAACCGCCCGTCGGTCCCCACTCCAGTACGACAGAGGTGCCGTCGCGCCACCCCGTCAGCGGTTCTGCGAGGGACCACCCGGGATCCTGGTCGGGGCCCTGGAACCGAACCGACCCCCAGATGCTGTCAGGAGGCACATCCACCAGAGCCAGCTCCCATCGCAGGGCTCTGACAGGCGAGTTGCTGTCCAGGACCTGTTCCGATCCCATCCACGTACCGTTCACCGACAAGTCCGGTTCGGGTTCGGTCTCGCACCCGACGGTCAGGGTCACAAGCATGACGGAGCAAACGGCAACGAAACCAGGGTATCGTGCAACCGGGAATCTCATGGCATCGGCCCCTTCGGGTGGTAGAAGCTTCGGGGTAGCCGGAAGTTGCGTAGTATGACTCATACCCGGGAAAATTGGGCGAAGTTCCGGCTTGGAGTGTCGAGACTGGCCGCGCACACGTCCCTCGTATCGGCTTTGCGCACAGCGAACACGCCGGTCACGCCCGGTTACCTGCCTGCGCTATCGCTTCTATCCGGGTCAGGCGGCCCCTGGCCTGCCCTCATCCCATGTGGTCTCCCCGAAGGACTTCGGCCCGGCCTGGGCGGGGACGCGGAATTGAACGCGGAGGCCGCCCACTCAAGCTATCATGGATGGAATGGAGGGCCGCCCCAACCCGTTGGTGCGGCAATGCCGGCCGGTGCTCGACCCGCACGGTGTTTCTGGGAAGCGCTACACTGATCGCGTCGCCGGCAGGGTTGTCCTCCCGGTATTCTTGGGCCACCGCCCACTTCATCACAGATCCGATCCGCTGGCGGACTACCCGCGCCGTCACGCGTTTCCGGTTCCAGAAGTCGTCGGCGAGCAGCACCCCCATCACATCGGCCGTGGCTTCCGCCAGCGTCACGACGGGATAGGCTCCGAGGCCGACATTGACGGGGTGGCCGTTGATCCGCAACCTTTGGCTCCAGGTCTTGGACAGGCGTCCCGTGGTGGTCGGCTTCAGCCGTCGCCTTGCCTGCGATCCTGCGAAGGGCCGCCTCTGGGTGGTCTGCCGCACCTGCGAGCGCTGGAACCTCACCCCCCTCGAAGAGCGCTGGGAGGCGGTCGAGACCTGCGAAAAACTCTTCCGCGCAACGCGGATCCGCACGTCCACCGAGAATATCGGCCTGGCGCGGCACAGCGAAGGCCTCGAACTGGTCCGCATCGGCGAGCCCCTCCGTCCCGAGTTCGCCGCCTGGCGCTACGGCGACCAGTTCCGCCGCCGCCGCCGACGCTGGATCGCGGCCGGGTCGGCGGGCGTCGTGGCGAACGTCGCTACCTCGACGACCATCAGCTTGACGATGGGCGGATTGATCGGAGGAGCTGCGGCTGCTGGGCTGGGTGGCGGAGTCGCCGGGGCGGTCCTGGTGACGGTGCAGAGATTGCTGAACAGGCAGGCCAATTCAGCCGCCGCGCGCTTGAAGGCGAACTGGCGCAGTTGGAGCA
>LXNI01000144.1_pt1 | contig 87609 bp, 64 predicted proteins | sample 809091 | NCBI WGS metagenome assembly LXNI01 (sample SAMN04870527, study PRJNA318959) | sponge metagenome | biome: 01000161; feature: marine sponge reef; material: water | host: Sarcotragus foetidus | place: Greece: Milos, Mediterranean Sea | collected 2013-05-29 | depth 5-7 m | reverse complement strand
CGGATTCGTTCGGTGCGAAGTGTCACGATCATCCTCCAATGATCTCTTCGCCCCGGCCTTCAGGCTCATTTCCCGCTGGAAATCGGCCCCGCGTTCAGGCTCATTTGCCGTTGGACAAGACTACCGCTTCCCTTTCGGGCCGGTTTGTTCCAGACTTTTGGGGTGGCGATGCGGGGAACAGGGGAACGAAGCAAGCGGTTGACAGTATACAAGGCCCATTCACCGCGCGTAGATAACGCGCATTACTCACGGCGCCGGTTCGAAACAGAGCCGGGAGACGCAATCAACCAAGGAGTCTCTGCATGAACAAGTCCGAGATGGCCAAGAAGCTCGCGAGCAGATCCGGGCTCACTCAGGCCCTGTCGGCCGAGGTGTTGGAGATCATCTTCAACCCCGTCCTCGGAATCATCGCCGACCAGCTCGATGCTGGCGGCAAGGTCTCGCTCGGAGGATTCGGTACTTTCGAGGCCCGTCAGCGTGCGGCTCGTTCCGGACGCAATCCGCGAACCGGCGAGTCGATCACCATCGCAGCCAAGAACTATCCCGCCTTCAAGGCCGCCAAGAGCCTGAAGGACAGGATCGCCTAGCGTCGGTGCTCCAAGCGAAGCACGACGAAACGGGGGTGGCTCCGGATACCCGGGGCCGCCCCTTTTCTCATACCTGTGATTGAAGGTCATTCCTGATCGAAAGCATCGTGGTGAACGAATCGATTCCGGTACTCCTGGGCGGAGCGGTAATCCTGCTGCTCGTGCTGGGGCTCGTGGTGCTCCTGCTTCGCGATTTCGTGCGGATGACCCTGAAGATCATCGTGCTGGTGGCGATTCTCGGCGGCGTGGCCATGTGGTTCGGCTGGTTCGACAGCTCCCTCGTGGGGGACTTTCTGTCCGCGGTGGGCGACTGGGTGATGTCGGTGTACAGCTCCGTCAGGGGTCAGGTCACCGGCGCGGCGGAGGTGCCGTGAGGCTGCAAGCCGGCGCACACGACCGCCCCTCGCCGCTGGCCGCGCTCTTCGCGATCGGTCTGGCTGGGGGGTGCGCCACGCTGGCTGTACCTGCGCCGGGTGCCGCGCCCGCGACCGGCACCGGGGCAGAGCCTGCGAACGTCTTCGATCCGGTCGGCTGGTACGACGTTACGATGTCCAGCGAACGGATGGTCTCCGAGGGGACGATGGACGTCCGCGGCGAGCCGGGGAACTACACGGGCATGATCGCCGTGGGTTCCGTCTCCGCCCGCATCGTGAACGTGGAGCCCGGCGAGGACCACATGACCGTTCACGCCACCGCGCGACAGGCGAACCTGATCCTGCGGTTGGCCTGGGACGGCGAGTTCCTCTCCGGCAACTGGATACTGGGGGCCCAGAGGGGCACGTTCGCGGGGCGCAAGCGTCCCGATCAGCTGTCTGGCGGTCCCGTATCGATCGGCAGGTCGTCGCGCCCGCCCCATTCGGACCAGGATCCGTCGTAGATCGCCACATCGTCGTGCCCGGCCCGCGCCATCAGCCACGCGAAGGCGCAGGCGCTGGTTCCGGACCCGCAGGTCCCCACCAACTCCTTCGAGGGGTCGACCCCCGCCGCTGTGACCAGCCGCATGAACGCTTCCGTATCGATCGCGAGCCCCGTCGCGCGGTCCACGAGGTCGACGTAGGGGACGTTCCTGCTCCCGGGCACGTGGCCTCCGCGCAGCCCGGCCCGCGGCTCCGGCTCGGTCCCCGCGAAGCGCCCGCCGGGGCGCATGTCCACGACCTGGGTGCTGTCCGCACCGATCGCGCGCAGGACATCGTCGACACTTCGGACCAGGTGCGGTTGGGGGACCGGCGTGAAGCGCGCGGGAGCTTCGAGCGTGCGCACCAGGGGGCCCGACTCGGTGGGGTGTCCGGTGGCAACCCAGTGGCGGAGGCCTCCATCCAGCACCGCAACGCTGTCGTGCCCGAAATAGCGGAAGTTCCACCACACCCGCGCCGCGCTGAGGTTCACCCCCGACCCGTCGTAGACGACCACAGCGGAGGCGTCGGAAACGCCGACCTCTTCCGCACAGGCCCGGAAGTGCTCCGGTGGCGCGACCGTGTGCGGCAACCGTGCGTCCGGGTCGCTGCACCTATCGATATCAAGGAAGCGCGCGCCGGGGATTCGCTGCTCGACGAACTCGCACGCCGGATCGCGCCCGGACCCGGGGAGGTACCAGGACCCGTCGAGGACGACGAGACCGGGACCGCCGAGATGAGCGGCCAGCCATTCGCAGGAGACCGACGGGCCCGGCAACACGACTTTGCGGTGTTCCGATGACTTGTCCATGCTAGCGATTGTAACCGCCCGCCCGCCGGTCCTGCCACCGAACGCTCTGGAGCACCCGCCATGACCCACTCGATGCGGTTTGCGTGCTGCGTGTTGCTCGCGGCTTGCGGGTCCGCGCCGCTGGAGAGCAGTGTGCCCGCTCCCGATGTTGGCGAGGCGTGCGCGGACACCCTGACGGGCCCGGGGTATCCGCACGCGCTGCTCCGGATCGGGTGCGGCGGCGAGCTGCTGGGGGGCAGGGCGGCCTGGTCGCGGGAAGGGACGACGGTCACCCTCGACTTCCCCGGCCCGACCGACGGACCCGTCGGCGCCGACCTGGTCGAGGCATGGCCTCCGCTGAGCGATCCCCCCTGGCTCGGGCACGGTATCGAGGACATCACGGTTCTCTCCGGCGGGAGTGTGCGCGTCCGGTTCCGGGAGCCGAGGGGAGAGCCCGCGCGGTTGTTCGCCGATCACAGGCTGTCCGGTGTGCCGCTCGCACCGCACGAGGGAGACGCCCGCGACGCCATCGATGCCGGGGAGGAGCCCCTCCTGACGCGCCACGACGCCTCGATCGAGTATGCCCGCTCGCTGGGGAGGTCCGTGCGCATGGTGGCCTTCGATAAGCTGTACCTGGTCGTGTTCGGAGGAGAGGGCGGAGCGGCGGAAGCGGCGGACCTCGGACTCGCGATCTCCGAAGATTGGACGCTGTGGGGAGCAGAGGGGGCCAGGAGGGCCGCAACGGTCAGTTGGAGGACCCTTGGCGACCAGTGCGACGCTTCCGGGACGGTCGCCAGCCCGGACGCGGTGCAGAGCCGGCCCGCTGCCGCCGACCCCACCGTGAGCTACCCGCAAGGGGATCTTCCCGCACTTCAGATTGCGGAGAGAATCGTCTCGGCCACGATGCGCGGCGATCGGCGCGGCAACTCGGCACGCGCACTGACGGGCTTCCCGTCGCGGCTGTCGGTGCGAGCGGCGGGTGGCCCGCGAGAGGAGCGCGCCGCATCCGATGTGGCTGCGGTGGTGCGGGTGCAGGCGGGCCCCGGGCATCCGTGCTCGCTCTACGCTGAAGTCCTCCGGGAGTTGGCGGAGTGGGCGCCGGTGGATGGCGCGGACCGCCCGAACGTCATCCTCATCGGTGAAACGGCGGTCTTCGAGATCGGCCCCGCCGCGTCTTCGAGGGTCACGGGGCAGGCGCGCAGGGAGGCAGGTGCGCAGGGGTTGGATGCTCGGGGATCGGGCGGTCGAGGAGCGTGGTGGCGATGACCTTCCGCAGCCGCCTGGTGCTTGCCGGGATCATCGTGTCGTGGATCCCCGTCCTCTGTCTCGGCCTGCTGATTCGTTCCGCCGGGACCCGGCGCCTCGCGGAGGCAAACGAGCAGCGCATGCGGGAGCGCGGGGATCGACTTGCCGAGGCGTGGCTTCAGGGGGCGGATCGTCTCGACGACCGCCTGACCGCGCTCGGCGCGCTCCTCACCGAGGACAACACGGTCCGGATCGCGGCGCGGGCGCGAAGGGGGCCGGGGCTTCAGGCGGGAGCGGCCCGCTTCGCGTCGTCCAGCGGACTCGATGTGGCGTACGTGGCGGACGGAGCCGGCGAGATCCTTGCAGCGAGCCACTTCCCGGGAGATGCCGGCCGCCGCGATCCCGCGCTGGTCGCGCTCGCCGACCGCGCGGGGGCGCCCGTCGTCACGCGGGTGTCCTTCCCGGCCTCGGATGGCATCGTGCTCGCGCGCGCTCGGAGGTTCGATGTCGGGGGCGTGGAGATCATCGGGATCGTGGGGGAGAGGCTGGCCGGGCTGGGGTTGGCGCCGGCGGAAGACGATGTGTCGCTGATGGCCGAGAGGGAGGGCGGCGCCGAGAGCCAGTGGATCGCGGGATCCCGGCCCAGCGGCGAGGCGGGCCGGGACTACGAGGGCCGCCGAGGGATCGGCCGCGTCCTGTGGCAGGGCTGGTCGACTTCGGTGCCGGCGGCGGCCGGCACGGACCGTGCCGCGGGCGTGGACCGTGCCGCGGGCGCAGGGGCGGGTGCCAGGCCGGCGGACCCCGAGATCGTGCCGGTCGACCTGGTGATCGTCTGGCACGACCCGCTTCTGGCGGCCATGGTGCGCTCCTTCGACCGGGTGCTCATCGCGTCGCTGGTGGGGGCCGCGCTGTTGGCGGCCATCCTCGGGCAGTGGATGGCGCGAAGGCTCTCGGGTCCCGTGGAACGGCTCGCCGCCACCGCAAGGCGCGTGCACCTGGGACGGCTCGACACGACGTTCGGGCGCGGTGGCGCACGCGAGCTCGACCGGCTCGGCGTTTTCCTCAACGGGATGCTGAAACGCATTCGAGACGGCGTCGCGCGAGTGAGAGACGCGGAAAAGCGCGCGACGCTGGGGGAGATCGCGCGGCAGGTGAATCACGATGTGCGCAACGGCCTCGTCCCCATCCGCAACGTCGTGAGCCACCTGTCGGAGGCGCGCGAGAGCGGTCCCGGCGATCTGGCGGAGGTCTTCGACGACCGCGCACCCACCCTCACCGCCAGCCTGGACTACCTGAGCGAACTGGCCGAACACTATCGAGCGGTGGCGGTCCACGGCGCCCGTGACCGTTCGGATCTCTGCGCTGTAGCCCGATCCGTCGTCGAGGCCAACCAGGGGCAGCCCGCCGGCGTTCGCGTCACCGGCGACCTCGGGAGCCAGCCGGCCTGGGTCGAGATGGACGCGGTATCCCTCCGGCGCGTCGTCGACAACATCGTCGCGAACGCAGTTGCGGCGTTCGGCGGGGACAGAGGCGCGGTGCGGCTCTCGATCGAACCCGAGCGGAGCGACGGGCAGGCGCGCTTCCGCCTCACCGTCAGCGACAACGGCCCGGGGATCCCGGCAGAGGCGCGCGCCCGCGTCTTCGAGCCGTTCTTCACCACCCGGGCCGAGGGAACCGGCCTGGGTCTGGCAATCACCCGACGGCTCGTGCGCGATGTCGGCGGCGAGATCCTGCTGGAGAGCGAAGAGGGGCGGGGCACGCGCGTGCACGTGATATTGAAGGCAGCCCCGGAGGTCTCCCCATGACCACAGCACACAAGCGGATCCACCCGTCGGGGGCCATGGTCCTGATCATCGACGATGTACGCCCGCTGGCCGAGCAATACGCCTACGACATTCGCCGGCTCGGGGGGTTCCGCACGCGCGTTGCGCCGGGGGGTGAGGAGGGGCTGGAGATCCTCGCCCGCGAGGTGGTCGACTGCGTCATCCTCGACCTCGAGATGCCCGGCCTGGACGGCTTCGACGTACTCCGCGCCATGGAGCACCGCTCGATCGATGTCCCGGTCATCGTCTACACGGGAACGGGCAGCTTCGACCGCTGCGTCGAGGCGGTCCGTCTCGGCGCCTTCAGCTTCATCGACAAGGCCGAGCCCATGGAGCGGGTCGTGCACGAGGTGCGGCTGGCGCTGCGCCAGACCGACCTGCAACAGCGGTTGGGCGAGCTGGAGGGCGAGGTCACGGGGTCGTCTCCGCTGATCGGCGAGAGCGAGGCGATGATCGCGCTGCGCGGGGCGATCGACAGGGTAGCGGACATCCCCAGCCCCGTCCTGATCCTGGGCGAGAGCGGCACCGGCAAGGAGCTGGTGGCGCGGGAGCTGCACCGCGGGAGCCGCCGGCGCGACGAGGCGTTCGTGGCGGTCAACTGCGGAGGCATCGCGGAAGGGCTGGTCGACAGCGACCTGTTCGGACATGACCGCGGCGCATTCACCGGCGCCGTGAAAGCCCGCAGGGGCGCCTTCGAGCGCGCCACCTCGGGCACGCTTTTTCTCGACGAGATCGGCGAATTGCCGGGGGGCGTTCAGGCCAGACTGCTGCGCGTCCTGGAGGGCGGCGAGATCATCCGTCTCGGCGCCGAGGATCCGATCACCGTGGGGGCACGGATCGTCGCCGCCACCCACCGCGACCTCGAAACGGATGCCGACGCGGGAAGCTTCCGCAACGATCTCCTCTATCGCCTGAACGTCCACGTCATCCGCGTACCGCCGCTCCGCGCCCGCCCGGACGACATCCCGCTCCTCGCCGCGCACTTCGCCTCCACCCTCCCCGCGCGTTTGGGACGCCCGCCGCGCCCCGTAACCGAGGCCGCACTTGCCGGGCTCCGCGCCCGCAAATGGGAACGCAACAATGTCCGCGAGCTCAGAAACACCATCGAGCGCATGATCATCGCCTCGGACGGCCCGGTTCTCGACCTGCCCCACCTGCCCCCGGATCTGGCGGGGCCCGGCCGACGCACCGCTCCGCCCTCGCCGGGGCAGCCGTCGCCCGAGCCGCCCTCGCCCGAACCGCCCGCTCCCGCCGACGCACCAGCCGCCAGCTACCAGCGGCAGAAGCGCGCCGCCGAGCGCGCGATCGTCATTGCGGCCCTCGAGGCCAACGAGTGGGTCATCAGCCGCACCGCCCGGTCGCTGGGCCTGTCCGACCACTCGAGCCTGATCAAGATCATGAAGCGCCTGGGCGTCCGGCGACCGGAGCGGCGGGTCTAGTCGCCCCAGCCAGTCCCACGGACATCGTTCGCGCGACCCGCCGTGTGGAACGCAAGTCACATCCGCTGTCCCGGCCTGTGTAACGATGGACACAAGCGCGACGCGGTCGACGACGGCCACATGCCCCGTGCGCGCCTGCTAACCCCCCAAACGGCAGCGAGTTAAGCCCGCCGCTCCCACGCCTCCCCCACTTTGGCCCGCTGGTTGCCACCCCTTGCGGCCAACTTCGAACGCCCCACCTGGCGCGGCCGGGACCAGCCCGGAAGCACCTCCCGGGGCAACAGGCTGGGAGGCCACGATGAACAGCAGAACAGTGGAACGGGATCGCTCGGAGATGGTGCTGCGTTGGATCGCCGCGGCGCTGGCGGCGGCAATCCTCGTGCTGGCGGCGGCGTGCCGGGAGGACGGCGCGATCGCCAACGCCGGCGATGCATCGCCCGGAGTGATCACGGTGGCGGCCGCACCGCCGCTGCCGCATCCGGCGACACCCCAACATGCGCCACCGCCGTGGGACGACCGGGAAGACGGTGGTGCCCAGGGCGCCGTGCCCGCACCACCGGAGTGGGTGGAGGAAGCGCCCGTCACCTTCGAGGAGGCGGAGGCCGTCTATCGCACGGGCCGCTACGGCGAGGCCATGGACCTCTTCATCCGATACGTGGAGCGGAAGCCCACGAACCCGTGGGGCCACTACATGCTCGGGATCGCCGCGTGGAAGGGCGGCCACCTGGAACTGGCCGAGGCCCACCTTGTCGAATCCCTGCTGATCGACCCGAACCATGCCAAGGGGAGGGTGAACCTCGCTCGCGTGCTGATCGACCTCGGGCAGGGGTCCGCTGCAACCGAGCATGCGGCCCTGGCGGAAGCCCTGAATCCCGAGTCGGTCGTCGCGAAACGCACGCTGGCCCGGGCCCTGGCCGAAGCCGGCGACTATGACGAGGCCCTTGCCAAGTACGATGAAGCGCTGTGGCTCGATCCAGAGGACACCTGGTCGCTGAACAACATGGGGTATCTGCTCATTCAACGCGGCCGGCCCGGCGAGGCGGTGGGCCCGCTGGCGCTCGCGGCCAGCCTGGACAGCGCCAACGCGACGTTCCGGAACAACCTGGGCAGCGCGCTGGAGGGGGCCGGGTATAGAGTCGCGGCCCTGGAGGCCTACGGTGCGACGGTCGCGCTCGACCCGGGTCACACGAAAGCCGCGATGAGCGTCGAGCGCCTCAGCGCGGTCGTGAGCGACGGGGCGGTGAGTGAGGTGGACACCGACTCGATCGCCCAGGCGTTTCTCTCGGACCTGATGGTGTGCGGGGGCGAGCCCGTCGACTCGGTGGCGCATCGGGACCCGGGTGACGTGGACTGATCGCGCAGGCCGCGGCGGGGCGCCGGCTCGCCCGGGGGCAAGGATGCACGCGACGGGGGGACGGATGCGCGTGGCGGGGCACGGATGCACGCGGCGGGGGGACTCTCGAGATGGGAGTTCCCCCGTCGGCGTCCGCTTGGCCCTTTCCGCGCCCTCCGCTACCGTTCACCCCGGAACCGCCTGCCCGCGGTTGCCGCAGGTCACCGTTGTCACGTCGGCAGTCTCGCGGACTTCCCGCTCACCCCGGAGGGCTCAGGTGCCGGACAAGGAAAAGAAGAAGATCCGGCCGGGCAAAGTCTGGCGCGAGGCGCGGCAGATCATCTGGCGGTATCGCCGGCGCGTCGCGGTCGGCCTGGTCGTCATGGCGATCGGACGGGTGGCGGGCATGGCGATCCCGGCGTCGTCAAAGGTCCTGATCGACGACATCGTGGGCGGGGGCCGCGCCGACCTGCTCCTTCCGCTCGCCCTTGGAGTGGCCATCGCCGCCCTCCTGCAGGGCGGCAGCTCCTTCGCCCTTTCCCAGATCCTCGGCGTCACCGCCCAGCGGGCGATCACGGAGATGCGCAAGACGGTGCAGGCGCACGTGGCCCGCCTTCCAGTCAACTACTTCGACTCCACCAAGTCCGGCGTCCTCATCTCGCGGATCATGACCGACGCCGAAGGGATCCGGAACCTGGTCGGAACAGGGCTTGTGCAGCTCACGGGTGGCCTGCTCACCGCGGTGCTGTCTCTCGGCGTCCTTCTCTATCTGAACTGGTCGCTCACCCTCTACACAATCGCGGTGCTGCTCGTCTTCGGCGGCGCCATGATCACCGCCTTCCGTCGGCTGCGCCCCCTCTTCCGGGAGCGCGGCAAGATCAACGCGGATGTCACCGGCCGGCTGGGCGAGAGTCTGTCGGGTGTCCGCATCGTGAAGGCCTACACCTCGGAGCGGAAGGAGAACCTGGTCTTCGCCCGCGGGGCCCACACGCTCCTCCGCAACGTGGCCCAGGCCGTCACCGGCGTGTCGGCGATCACGGCATTTTCCTCGGTCATCACCGGCGCGATCGGGACCCTCATGATCGTGATCGGCGGGCGCGCGGTGCTCGCGGGCGAGATGACGCTGGGCGACCTCATCATGTATGTCCTCTTCACCGGCTGGATGATCACTCCCCTGGTGCAGATGGCCAGCATCGGCACCCAGATCACCGAGGCATTCGCCGGACTCGACCGCATACGCGAGATCCGGGCGATGGCAACCGAGGCCGACGGCGACGTCGGACGGACGCCGATGTCCGCGACCGACGGCCACGTCTCCTTCGAGGACGTGTGGTTTGCCTATGAGGAGGATTCGCCGGTCCTCAAGGGCGTCTCGCTCAACGCGCCTCCGGGGTCGACGACGGCGCTCGTGGGGTCCTCGGGGTCGGGGAAGAGCACGCTGGTCAGCCTCGTGCTCTCCTTCAACGCTCCAGACTCGGGGCGCGTTCTCGTGGACGGCCGGGACCTGGCCGGGATTCGCCTCGCCGACTACCGCCGCCAGGTTGCCGTCGTGCTGCAGGACAACTTCCTCTTCGACGACACGATCGAGTACAACATCCGCTATGGGCGCTCCGGCGCGACGCGGGACGACGTGGTGCGGGCGGCCAAGCTGGCCCACTGCCACGAATTCGTCACCGCCTTCTCCGATGGCTACGACACCATTATCGGGGAGCGCGGGGTCAGGGTATCCGGCGGCCAGCGCCAGCGCCTGGCGATCGCGCGCGCCATCCTGGCCGATCCGCGCATCCTGATCCTGGACGAGGCCACCTCCAGCCTCGACTCCGAGAGCGAGGCGCAGATCCAGGAGGGCCTGCGCACCCTGCGAACCGGACGCACCACGTTCGTGATCGCCCACCGCCTGTCGACGATCCGCAGCGCCGACCAGATCCTGGTGATCGAGGAGGGCATGGTGGTCGAGCGGGGGAGCCACGCGGAGTTGATGGCGCTTGACGGGCGCTACAGGGAGCTCCACGATCGCCAGTACAGGATCGAGATGAACCGCTTCGTGAACCCGGGCGAGGAGCTGGGCCCGGGAGCCGCAGGGCAGGAGTCATAGTACCCCAGGCTTGCTCGCACAGGCAATCCAACTGGCCCATCACGCCGTTTGTCCGCCAGAATTGGCTGTTTTTGGCGGACAAATCCCCGCCGCCCCTGTAGATTGAGTCCGATGGATTATCCACGCCCCGCCAAATCCGGTCGTCGGCTCCCGCAAGCCGGGCCCCCGGCCGCAGAGAAACCGCGCAAATCGCCGCGGTCCGCTGGCGCAGCCGGCCACCCCCGGCCCGCATCCGCAGTGGCCGCCCTCGACCGGGAGGCCGGCTTCGAGATCGGCGAGGACTTCACCCGCTTCTCCCAGAAGGACGACATCTTCTGCCGCTCCTTCTGGGACCCCAAGGTGCGGTCCCACCGCTCCGACATGTTCTACGAGACCTACCGCACGCCGAAGCTGACGTGGCGGAAGGTCGACGGCTTCACGCAGCGCGACTACGCCCTGCGCAACGCCTCGTGGCACGTGACGGACATCTTCGCGGAGATGCGCGACGGCGAGGATCGGCGGGAAGGGTTTCTGGATCCCTACACCGCCATCCGCGAAGGCCCGGACAGCACGCTGCCGGTGTCTTCCCCCGAAGAGATGGCCCGCGAAATCAAGTACGCCGCGAAGACTCTGGGGGCCGATCTGGTCGGTATCACCGCAAACGACGAACGCTGGCTCTACACCCACGCCTACAGCCGCGAGAACGAGACCGAAAAGCCGCAGGAGGTCCCCACCGACCTGGGCAACGTGATCGTGATCGCGCAGTCCATGGACCGCGAGCTGTTGCGAACCGCTCCGTCCGCGCTCAGCGGCACGGCGACCGGAGCCACCTATTCCCGCGACTCGATCGTGCTGCTGGCGATCGCCCAGTACATCACCAACCTCGGCTACCGCGCGGTCGCGAGCATGAACGACTCGGCACTGGTCATCCCCCTGGCGATCCAGGCGGGACTGGGCGAGTACGGCCGCCACGGCCTCCTGATCACCCGGGAGTACGGTCCCCGCGTGCGCCTTGGCAAGGTCTTCACGGACATGCCCCTGGCGCACGATCGCCCGGTCCGATTCGGGGTGAAGGAGACCTGCGACATCTGCCGGGCCTGCACCGAGGGATGCCCGGCGAGGGCGATCGCGGGAGGCGAACCGTCCACGCTCGTCCACAACCGGTCGAACATCCAGGGCATCCGCAAGTGGACCACCGACGCCGAGAAGTGCTTCCGCTTCTGGGCCAACCAGAACACCGACTGCTCGATCTGCGTGCGCGTCTGCCCGTACAACCGCGACTACACCGGCTGGTGGAGCCGGGTCTGGCGGTGGATGGCGGGGACCCCGCTGCGGCGGCTCGCGCTGTGGCTGGACCGTCGCAGCGGCCGAGGAGAGCGCCTGACGCCCTCCCGCTGGTGGCATGCGGCCACATAGTACTGTCTATTGACTGTTCAGGGCCGGAGAAATCCCGCGGGAGATGGGGGTGTCCCACCCGGCACGGAGTCCTGGCCGGCCCGCCGGTTTCACACCACAAGGAGTAGTTGAGATGAAGAGAGAGTACCTGACCCCGTTTGCAGCCCTCTGCGTGCTTGCGCTGGCCGCGTGCGCCCCGGCGGTGGACGAGGGTGGCGGTGCCGAAGAAATGGCGGCCGAGGGAGAGGCCGAGGCCGCTGCCGCCGCGTCCACCGTTCAGTCCGAACTGCTGAGCGACCTCGACAATCTGCGTGGGAAATACGTCGGGCTGGCCGAAGCCATGCCCGAGTCCGAGTACGGCTGGCGTCCCGCCGATGGCGTTCGCTCGGTCTCCGAGGTCTACATGCATGTGGCAGCAGCCAACTTCGGCCTCGCGTCGAGAGTCACGGGGATGTCTCCGCCAGAGGAGGCAGAGGGCTGGTACGGCCAGGATGCCGAGTCGATCACCGACAAGGCGACCATAGTCCAGGCGCTCGGAGCTTCGTTCGACTTCATGGCGGAGGCGATCGCGGCCACCGGCGACGACCGCTGGCCCGAGGGAATCGAGCTGTTCGGCCCGACGAGCGTGCGCGGCGCGATGACCTTCACCCTCGCGCACTGCCACGAGCACCTGGGCCAGTCCATCGCGTACGCACGCATGACCGGGGTCGTACCGCCCTGGTCGATGTAGGAGTGACAGACCGATGAAGCATATTCGCCGAAGGGTTCCCCTGTACCTGGCGGCCTTGCTCGTGGCGGCGGCCTGCGCCCAGACCGAAGATCCCCAGGAATTTGCAAGCGGCACCTACGGGGATCTCGAAGAACTCTTCGCCGAATGGCGTGAGTTCGAGGCTCCCGACTACGTCAACGGCGTGCCCGACTACTCCAGCGGAGCCATGGCCGCCAAACACGCACAGCTACCGGCCTGGCGCGCTCGTCTGGACGCTCTCGATGCCACGGACTGGTCGGTGTCGCGGCAGATCGACTGGCACCTGGTGCGGGCGGAGATGAACGGGTTCGACTTCGACCAGCGGGTCCGCCGCCCCTGGGCCCGCGATCCCGCCTTCTACGCCAGCGTCTACGCCGCGCAGAGCGATGTGCCCGCCCACGAGGGCCCCACCATCCACGGGTGGATCGATCTGTGGACCTACGACTATCCGCTCTCGCCGGAGGATGCCGAAGAACTGGCGTCGCGGATCGGGGCCATTCCGGAGCTGTTGCTGCGGGCGCGCGATAACCTCGACACCGACGCCCACGACCTGTGGGTCGCGGGGTTGCGTTCCTTCCGGGCTCAGGCCGCCGACCTGCAGGACTTCGCCACGCAGGTGGCGGGTACCAGCGAGGCGCTGGACGCGGCCATCGCGGGCGCCAGGATCGCCACCGACGAGTTCCACGACTGGATCGAGGGGCTTGCCGCGTCCAGAACGGGTCCGTCCGGGATCGGCAGGGACAACTACACCTGGTACATGCGCAATGTGCACCTGGTCCCCTACTCGTGGGAGGAACAGGTCACCCTCATGCAGCGGGAGCTGGCCAGGGCCCACGCTTCGCTGCGGCTCGAGGAGCACCGCAACCGCAACCTTCCCGAGCTGGAGCGGATCGAGACTGCCGCGCAGTACGACCAGGGGCTGAACGAGGCGGTGACCGAATACATGCGCTTCCTGGAGGACGACCAGATCCAGAGCGTGCGGCCGTACATGGACCCCGCGTTGCGCGCGAAGAACGGCGCTTTCACGCCGGCCGAGCCCGGCCAGATCCGGAACTTCTTCAGCGAGGTCAACTACAGGGACCCGGTGGTGATGCGGACGCATCTGCACCACTGGATCGAGCTGGCCACCATGGTCGAGGCGCCCCACCCCAGCGCGGTACGCAGCGAGCCGCTCCTCTACAACATCTGGGACGCCCGCTCCGAGGGGCTGGCGACCGGCATGGAGGAGATGATGATGCACGCGGGGCTCTTCGACGGGAAACCCAGGTCGCGCGAGCTGGTGTGGATCATGCTGGCCCAGCGCGCGGCCCGCGCCCTGAGCGGCCTGTACCTGCACGGCAACGTCTTCGACATGGAGGAGGCGGTCGCCCACGCAACGACCTGGACGCCACGCGGCTGGCTGCCCGACGCCGACCTCGTGCGCAACGAACAGCACCTCTACCTGAGGCAGCCCGGCTACGGCACCAGTTACCTTACAGGGAAAATCGAGATCGAACAGCTGATGGGGGAGTGGGCGCTGCAACAGGGTCCCGGCTTCCTCGTCAGTCGCTTCTTCGACGGATTCTTCGCGGCGGGTGTGATTCCCGTCGTGCTCACACGGTGGGAGATGACGGGGAACAAGGACGAGATGTTGGAGGTCCGGTGACGGCGGACGGGCAGAAAGGCGCCATTATTCCGGAATGGCGGGTGGGATCGCGTTCCGGTGCTTGTTCGCAGGGCCGGCCAAGTGCACAATATCTCTCAGACTGATTGACACAGCCGAAATTCCATCGGGACCGATTGGAACTGCAAAAAAGGAGGCATTCACATGCGTCGGCGCGACTTCATTAGAGCAGGAACCCTTTCGGGGCTTGTGGCAGGGACGGGCGCGCTGAGTGTCTCGTCCAATCCGCTCTCGGCCCTCGCCGCGGCGCCCGGCCGCCGGACCAGCGACGACAAGGTGCGCCTGAACTCGAACGAAAATCCGCTGGGCATCTCGCCGGCGGCGAAGGATGCGGTGCTCGAGGCGATTACAGTGGCGAACCGCTACCCCTCCGATCAGCAGTCGGTGCTGGTATCCCAGCTGGCCGCCGCGCACGAGGTGAGCGAAAACCAGATCGTGATCGGCACGGGCTCGGCCGAGGTCCTGCAGATGGCCGTGCAGGCCTACGCCGCGCCGCGAGCGAAGCTGGTAATGGCCGACCCCACCTACGAAGCCGTCACCAACTATCAGCGCACGGAGGCGTACGAGCTTGTCAAGGTGCCGCTGACCAGCACCTACGAGCATGATCTGGGCCGAATGCGCGAGGCGGCGGAGAGTTCGGGACACCCGGCCCTGGTCTACCTCTGCAATCCCAACAACCCGACCGCGACGATCACGCCCAGCGCCGCGATCGACGAATGGATCGCGGAAGCGCCGGAGCACATCTTCTTCCTCTCGGACGAGGCGTACATCGAGTACGTGGAGGACGAGCGGATGTGGAGTTCGCTGCCGTGGATCGGTAAGAAGCGCAACGTGCTCGTCGTAAAGACCTTCTCGAAGATTTACGGCATGGCCGGGCTTCGCATCGGCTATGGGATCGCGCACCCAGACACGGCGGCTCGCCTGACCGACTTTGCATCACGGAACAACGCCAACCAGATCGCGATCGCCGCGGCCGGCGCGTCTTTCCAGGATGAGCAGCTCATGAAGAAGAGCCGCGAGGTGAACCGGCAATCCCGCGAGATGGTCGAGGCGACGCTCGACGAACTGGGGCTTGAGCGCATGCCCACGCAGGCTAACTTCCTTATGCACCGCATCAGCGGCGATTTGGCGACGTATCGAAACCGGATGGCCGATGCGGGGTTCCTTGTCGGAAGAGACTTCCCTCCCAAGCTGGATTGGAACCGCCTCTCCTTCGGACTTCCGGAGGATATGGGGCGCTTTTGTGACACCCTGCGGGATTTCCGCACGAAAGGATGGGTCTAAAAAATGCTTCGACGATTTCTGATCACCGGCGTTCTCGCCGCGTTCGCCCAGACGGGCGAGCTGACGGCACAGGGAACCCTGCGGGGGACCGTGACTGCCGCCGGTACTGGCGCTGCGCTCGCAGGTGCCCAGGTCAGCCTGCCGGATCTCAGCATGGGGGCCAACGCCGTTACGGGCGGCGCCTACGAGATCGGTGACATACCTGCCGGAACCCACGAGGTCGTGGTCGTGCTTCTCGGCTACGGGTCGCAAAGCCAACAGGTCACCATCACTGACGGGCAGACCACGGAACTCGATTTCACGCTCAGCACGGTGGCGCTCGAGCTGGAAGGGCTGGTGGCGGTGGGAAGCCGGGCGCGGCCGCGCACGGTGACCGAATCGCCGGTGCCCGTCGACGTAATCCCAACCACGGAGATCGTTCAGCAGGGCGACACCGATTTCGCCAACCTGCTGCGCAACGTGGTCCCGTCATTCAACGTGAACATCCAGCCGATCAGTGACGCGGCCACCTTTGCGCGGCCCGCCAACCTGCGCGGCCTCGCTCCCGATCACACGCTTGTGCTGATCAACGGGAAGCGGCGCCACCGCACGGCGGTCATCACCTGGTACGGCAACGGCCTCGCCGACGGCTCCCAGGGCCCCGACATCGCACTCATTCCCGGCATGGCGCTGGAGCAGGCCGAAGTGCTGCGCGACGGCGCCTCGGCCCAGTACGGCTCCGACGCGATCGCCGGCGTCATGAACTTCGTGCTGAAGAATGACCGTTCCGGCGGATCGATCGAGATCAAGACGGGCGGATACCCCCTTGGGGAGACGAGCGAACCCTTCGAGGAGGGCTCGTTCCCGGGCGACGGTGAGATGTATACCCTGTCCGGAAACGTGGGTCTGCCGCTTGGCGAAAACGGGTTCCTGAACCTGACCGGCGAGTACGGCAACGCCAATCCGACGGACCGGAGCACGCAGCGCCTCGACGCCTTGGCGTTGATCGGTGGCGGCAACACCAGCGTTCGGGCGCCGGCGCAGGTCTGGGGCTCGCCTCAGATCTCCAACGAGCTGAAGCTGTGGGCGAACACGGGCTACCTGTTCAACGACAACATGCAGTTCTACGGCCACGGGAACTATGTGAGCAAGCAGGTCGAGGGCGGCTTCTACTTCCGGAACCCGGGCACCCGCAGCGGCGTCTTCGGAACCAGGAACGATGCCGGCGAACGGATCCTCCTGGTCGGCGACATGCTTGACGCGCAGGACGGCGTGCTCGACGGATCGGCCATGTGCCCTGAAGTCCGTGTCACCGACGATGGCGTGGTGATCAACAACTCCGAGAACATGGCAGCGTTCAATCAGGTCATGGGTGATCCCAACTGCTTCAACTTCCGGAAGCTCTTTCCCGGAGGCTTCACGCCGCAGTTCGGCGCGAACGTCGAAGACGCGTCCGCGGTGGCGGGGCTGAGGGGCACCAGCGGCGACCTGAATTGGGACGCGAGCGCGTCGTGGGGCCAATCGTACATGGACTTCTACATGTACAACACGGTCAACGCCTCGCTCGGACCCAACCAGCCGTGCGCCGGCGCGGAAAGGAACTTGTCCTTCGTCGTTCCCGATCAGCCCTGCACCCCCTGGTTCGGCCCGGGGATCTACGACCAGCAGGAGATCAACCTGAACCTGGATCTGTCCTACGCGCTGAACGAGCGGGTCAACGTGGCCGGCGGCACCGAGTGGCGTAACGAGGGTTTCGAGATCTTCCGGGGCACCACGGAATCGTGGACCGAGGGTCCGCTGGCGACGCAGGGATTCACCCCCGGCTCCAACGGGTTCACCGGGTTCGGACCGCTTACCGAGGGGAACTGGAACCGCAACAACTTTGCCGCCTACGGTGACTTGGAGATCCGTGAACCCGAGGGTCTGTGGACCTTCGGCGTGGCCGGGCGCGTCGAGCGGTTCTCGGACTTTGGTACGACGGTCAACGGGAAGGTTGCGGGACGCGTGAGCGCGACCGAGACCCTCGGCCTCCGAGCCAGCGTCAGCACCGGCTTCCGCGCTCCCACGCCGGGACAGCAGAACGCATTCAACATCTCGACGATCTATGATCCCGCGATCATGGATCTGACGAACAACGGCACAATCCCGTCGACGTCACCGCTGGCGGAGAACTTCGGCGGCGAGCCGCTAACGCCGGAGAAGTCCGTCAACATGGCCCTGGGGGCCGTATTCGACGATGGTCCCTTCAGTCTTACGATGGACTTCTTCCAGATCCGGGTCTCGGATCGTCTCACGACGAGCGCCGACAGGACGCTCAGCCCGGCGGAGATCGAGCAGCTCATCGCCGAAGGCATCATCCGGCCGGGTGGCGTGCTCGCGCGGTTCCGCTTCTTCATCAACGACTTCGCGACCCGGACGGACGGGATCGACCTGGTCGGCGCGTATCGAGTCGACGGATCCAGCGGTTCCACCACAACCTTCACCAGCGCGTGGAACTGGACCCAGACCACGGTGACGGACTTCGACTCCGGAACCCTCACCGATCACCGCATCCGGATCCTCGAGGAAGGGCTCCCCAACGTGCGCGGCAATCTGGCGATGAATCACGCCTTTGCCGGCGGCACGCGCTTCCTGGTGCGCGGCAGCTACTGGGGCGGCTACTTCGACGGCGAGCAGCCCTACTACGAGTCCGATCCCGGAACCACCATCGACTACCCGTCCCGCATTCTCTTCGACGTGGAGGCGGCCCACACGTTCGCCGACCGCTGGAACCTTACGGTCGGTGCCACGAACGTGCTCAACACCTACCCGGAGGAGTATCCGGGCGCGGCGGCCGGCGTCGGCAACCGCTTCGGGCAGTTCACTCCGTTCGGCTTCAACGGCGGCTACTACTACACGCGGGTGGGCTACAGCTGGTAGTCTGACCTGCCCCGAGACAACGGCCCCGGTCCGGCTTCTCGCCGGGCCGGGGCTTGTCGGTTGCAGAAGTCTGTACGAGCGAGTACGCTGCACACAGGGTGGTGGGAATGGGTGCGGTGGCGACCGTTTCGGGGCCCGTTGATAGCAGACAATGGAGGCCATCTCGCATGGCTGGACGGCGAGACAGGGGGGTGCATCAAGCGCGACCAGGCGGGGGTCCTGGTACCGCTGCCCCCTGTGGCGTAACCCCGCGAAGTTCGAACCTGCTGACACGCCGATCGCTCCTGAGCTCCGGGTTCGCCGCGCTGGCCGCCGCTCCCTGGGCGATGCCGCTACACGCTTCCCATCCGTCGACTCGCCGGAGCCGCGGGAGATCTGTCACACAGGATGGTGACATCGTCCTCGGCGTATCGGCCGCGTTCTCGGGTCCCTCCCGCGGGCTGGGCACGGAGCTGTATCGCGGCGCGATGGCCTATTTCAGCTACGTCAATGACAATGGTGGGGTGAACGGCCGCCGGATCGTCCTCAAGCTCTACGACGACGGATATCAGCCCGATGCCTGCGTCGCGAACACCATCCGGCTCATGCAGGAGGACGGCGTCTTCCTCCTGTTCGGGTACGTAGGCACCCCGACCGTCACCCGGGTGCTGCCTCTGCTGAAGAGATTCCGCGAACAGCAGGTCTACCTCTTCTTTCCCTTCACGGGAGCGGAGCCGCAGCGCGAACCTCCCTACGGCGAGTTCGCCTTCAACCTGCGGGCTTCGTACCGGCAGGAGACGGCCGGGCTGGTCGACAATTTCGTCCGAATCGGTCGCCGGCGAGTGGCGGTCTTCTATCAGATCGACGCCTATGGGCGCAGCGGCTGGGCCGGAGTGCGAGAGGCCTTGACACGGCACGGAGAGACGATCGTGGGCGAGGCCACCTACAGGCGCGGCACCCCGTTCACCGCGAGCATGAGGCGCCAGGTGGAGATCCTGAAGGCCACGTCGCCCGATGCCGTGATCTGTATCGGCGCCTACGCCGCGTGCGCCGCTTTCGCCCGCGACGCCGTCGATCTGGGGTTGCACGTTCCGGTGGCCAACCTGTCGTTTGTCGGAAGCGACAACCTGATGCGGCTCCTGCGCGAGAGACGCTCGAACCCGGATGCATACACCCGGTTTCTGGTCAATTCACAGGTCGTGCCCGCCTACGACGACGCGACGTTCCAGGCCGTGAACGAGTACCACCGCTTGATGTTCCGGTACGACCCCCAGCTGCCCGAGGATCTGGAGACACTGACCGAGGGTGATCCGTATCAGCCACTTGCCCGTGGCTTCGTCAGCCTGGAAGGGTTTCTCAACGCGAAACTGATGACGGAAATCCTCCGGCGCATGGGCGGACGTCCGGACAAATCCAGGCTGGAACAGACGGTCTTCACCGTGCGTGACTTCCCCATGGGAATCGGCGAACCCGTGTCTTTCGGACCCAACCGCCGGCAGGGGATGCAGAGAGTCTACTACACCGTTGTCGAGGGGAGCTACTTCGAGCTCCTTTACGACTGGGAGGCCAGGTTCGGCATGTCGTAGGGAAGCCCATATTGCCGTTGCAATTGAGAACACAGCATGGTTACGGAGATACCATGGCAGCAGAAGAGGGACTCCAAATGGTGAGAAAAGCAGCATTCATTGCCGGATTCCTGGTCCTCGCGCAAGCGGGTTCGGCCGGTGCGCAGGGGACCCTGCGGGGGATTGTCACCGCATCCGGCACGGGCAGTGCCATCGCAGGGGCACAGGTCAGCCTGTCAGACCTGAGCATGGGAGGCATTACCGGTTCTGACGGCACCTTCGAGATCGGCGACATCCCGGCGGGAATCCACGAGGTGGTGGTCGTCCTGATCGGCTACCAGACAGAACGGCGGCAGGTGACCGTTGCGGATGGCCAGCGCACCACCGTGAACGTGGTGCTAAGCGAGACGACGCTTGAACTCGAGGGCCTGGTCGCCGTAGGGAGCCGCGCGCGGCCCAGAACGGTCACGGAGTCACCCGTTCCCGTCGACGTGATCCCGACGCGCGAGATCGTCCAGCAGGGCGATACCGACTTCGCCAACCTGCTGCGCAACGTGGTGCCGTCCTTCAACGTGAACATCCAGCCGATCAGCGATGCCGCCACCTTCGTGCGGCCCGCCAACCTGCGCGGCCTCGCTCCCGACCACACCCTTGTGCTCATCAACGGGAAGCGGCGCCACCGCGCGGCGGTCATCACCTGGTACGGCAACGGCCTCGCCGACGGCTCGCAGGGCCCCGACATCGCGCTCATCCCCGGCATGGCGCTGGAGCAGGCCGAAGTGCTGCGCGACGGCGCCTCGGCCCAGTACGGCTCCGACGCGATCGCCGGCGTCATGAACTTCGTGCTGAAAAACGACCGTTCAGGCGGATCGATCGAGCTGAAGACCGGCGGATACCCGTTCGGTGCGACCAGCGAGCCGTTCGAGGAGGGCGTGTTCCCGGGAGACGGCGAGATGTACACCCTCTCCGGGAACGTGGGGTTGCCGCTCGGAGAGACCGGCTTCCTGAACCTGACCGGGGAATACGGCAACGCCAATCCCACGGATCGCAGCACGCAGCGCAACGACGCCCTGGCGCTTCTCGGCGCCGGCAACTCGAGCGTGCGCTCGCCCGCGCAGATCTGGGGGTCTCCCCAGGTGTCCAACGAGCTCAAGCTGTGGGCGAACATGGGCTATCTCTTCAGCGACGACATGCAGTTCTATTCCCACGGCAACTACGTGAGCAAGCAGGTCGAGGGCGGCTTCTACTACCGCAACCCGGGCACGCGCAGCGGCGTCTTCGGAACCAGGAACGCTGCCGGCGAGCGGATCCTCCTGATCGGCGACATGCTCGACGCGCACGACGGTGTGCTCGACGGATCGGCGGGCTGTCCCGAAGTGCCGGTCACCGATGACGGTGTCGTGATGGACAAGGGGTCGTACAACCGGGTCATGAATGATCCCAACTGCTTCACCTTCCAGAAGCTCTTCCCCGGAGGATTCACTCCGCAGTTCGGCTCGTACGTGCTCGACGCGTCCGCGGTGGCGGGGCTGAAGGGCGCCAGCGGCCAGCTGAACTGGGACGCGAGCGCGTCATGGGGCAAGTCCAACATGGACTTCTACATGTACAACACGGTCAACGCCTCGCTCGGACCGGATCAGCCGTGCGCCGGCGCGGACCGGCAGTTGTCCTTCGTCGTGCCGAATCAGTCCTGCACGCCCTGGTTCAACCCCGGGATCTACGACCAGCAGGAGATCAACCTCAACCTGGATCTGTCGTACGCGCTGAACGAGCGGGTCAACCTCGCCGGCGGCGCCGAGTGGCGCAACGAGCGCTTCGAGATCATCCGGGGCAGCACGGAATCATGGATCGAGGGCCCCCTCGCGACACAGGGATTCACCCCCGGCTCCAACGGGTTCACCGGGTTCGGACCGCTAACCGAGGGAGACTGGAACCGGAACAACTTCGCCGCATACGGCGACATGGAGATCCGGGAACCCGAGGGGCTGTGGACCTTCGGCGTCGCCGGGCGCGTCGAGCGATTCGCGGACTTTGGCACGACGGTCAACGGGAAAGTCGCGGGGCGCGTGAGCGCGTCGGACAACCTGGGCCTGCGAGCCAGCGTCAGCACCGGCTTCCGCGCGCCCACGCCGGGGCAGCAGAACGCCTTCAACATCACGACCATCTATGATCCGGCGATCATGGATCTGACGAACAACGGCACGATCCCGTCGACCTCGCCGCTGGCGATGAATTTCGGCGGCGAGCCGCTCACGGCGGAGAAGTCCGTGAACATGGCGATGGGGGCCGTATACGACGATGGCCCGTTCAGTCTTTCGATGGACTTCTTCCAGATCAGGGTGTCGGACCGTCTGACGACGAGCGCCGACAGGGCGCTAACCCCGGCGGAGATCGAGCAGCTCATCGCCGACGGCATCATCCGGCCGGGCGGGGTGCTCGCGCGGTTCCGCTTCTTCATCAACGACTTCGCGACCCGGACGGACGGGATCGATCTGGTGGGCGCGTACGAGATCGAGGACGCGGACGGCTCCGCCACAACCTTCAGCAGCGCGTGGAACTGGACGCGGACCACGGTCACGGATTTCGACTCCAACACTCTCACGGCGCACCGCATCCGGATCCTCGAGGAAGGTCTGCCCGGCGTGCGCGGCAACCTGGCGGTGACTCGCTACTTCACCGGCGGATCGCACTTTCTGGTGCGGGGCAGCTACTGGGGCGGCTACTTCGACGGCGAGCAGCCCTACTACGAGTCGGACCACTCGAACACCATCGACTACCCGTCCCGCATCCTCTTCGATGTGGAGGCGGCTCGCACCTTTGCCGACCGCTGGACGCTCACGGCGGGCGCCCAGAACCTGCTCAACACCTACCCGGAGGAGTACCCGGGCGCGGCGGCCGGCGTCGGCAACCGCTTCGGCCAATTCACCCCGTTCGGCTTCAACGGCGGCTACTACTACACGCGGGTGGGCTACAGCTGGTAGGCTGACCTGGCGGGCGGGGCCCGGGACTCGCTCCCGAGCGCCCGGCACAGCGGCCCCGGGCCGGCTTTTGATGCCGGTCCGGGGCCGTTCGCTTATCTTGTTGGCCGAATATGAGCGAACAGAAATGAACGACGGCGCGGGTCGCTCCTTCATCGGAGTCGAACCATTCGACGCGTCCTACGGCGCCGGGTTTCGTGCCGACGAAGAGGACGAACACACCGTTGAATGCCGGGTCGTGGAGGACGGGGGTCACTTCCGCATTCATCAGCCCCGCGACGCCGGTCCCCCGGCACAACTTTGCTTCGTGGACGGGGTGCGCCGAACCGAGGCACACCTCACGCGCACGAATCCGCAGGGGGACACAATTACGGGGCTCGCGGGGGCGTGGGGAGCAGGGGCAGTCCTGATCGACCAGGACGGGCCGGCGAAGATCGGCCACGTGGAGGTCGGGCGGGCGGTGATCTTCTCCGGCGGACAGCAGGAGCGCCTGCGTCCGCATCCCGGAGGGTGGCGCTGGCAGTCCCTTTCGGTCGAGAGCGAGGAGCCCCACGCGGCGGGGCAACAACTTCAGCGTCTGATGCGGGATACCGAAGCCGCGATCGCCGACCGCCTGTTCGCGGAGGGCTGGCTCGTCGTTTTCGATGGACCGCTGCACGGCATTCGCCGGAGCCGCACAGTGCCCGTGGTGGGGTACGTCAAGACCCACCACCGGCGCACTCTTGCAGTCGAGCACTGGCAGGCCGTGCCGGGCCTCGGCGTGGGAGAACGGACGAGCCTCTTCGCCATGAAGGGCGAACGGTACGCGTGCTACATTCGTGTGGGCGACCCGGGTCCCTGGGCGGGGCCGTGGGCGGGGATCGCACGCCTGGAGGTGCCCGCGAGCTCGGGCAGCGGCCAGGCCATCGCAACAGTGGACCGTGCCGCGCGCTGGCTTCCCGCCTTCGCGTCCGCGCCGCACCGCGATGCCCGTGCGCCGGTCAACCTTGCGCCAGTCGCGCGGCTGGAACAGCACCTTCACCACCTTCTCGGCGACTCGCGGCTGGCGCTGCGTGCCGTTCGAGAAGCCGTCATGAAACACAACCGGGAAGAGGAAGAGGCCGAGTGAGCGACCAGGACGGCCAGACGATGGCCAACCAGGATGGAAGTGCCATGCCGGACCCCCGGATCGGGCTGGTGGACGGTTCGCACGGCAGCAATTCGCGTGAGTTTCAGGTGGTGCTCGACCCCGGTGCGAGCGTCCAGCTAGACCAGCTCGTCGCCGTCCGCAACGAACTTCCGGACGGTACGAGAGTCACCCACTACGGAATCGTCACCGAATTGCGCAGCAGCTTCGAAGGTGCCGACCTGCCCTCCGACACGGCCCGGGTGGTCGATCGTATTTTGCCCGCCGAGCATGTGCGTCTCGCCGAGGTGCGGGTGCTGCGCGTCGTTCCCGAGCTCTTCGTGGCTCCGAACGCCGGCTCCGTGGCCATGCGCGCCGTGGGCAGGGACCGCACGATCGCCCTGTTCGAGGACGAGATGAAGCGCGGCAAGCTCCCGGTCGGCGTGGACATGGGGGGCGAGCCCGTCTACGCCGACATGCGCTTCGTCGATGGGCGCTCGGGGGGACACTTCTCCATCTCGGGGATCTCGGGCGTCGCGACCAAGACCTCGTACGCGCTGTACGTCCTCTACCAGCTCCTTGAGACCAAGGGCGGAATGGAACTGCTCGGAGGCCGCGCCGAACGGGAAAACGTGCGCGCGCTCGTCTTCAACACCAAGGGCGAGGACCTCCTCCACCTCGACCGCCCGAACTCGGAATTCCCTGCCAAGCCTAACGCCCGCACACAATGGCGCGCCCTGGGTGTGAGCGACCCCGGCCCCTTCCGATCGGTACGCCTGTACGCCCCGCGGCGGCCCGGAGTCTCGGGAGCGGTGCCCGGCGTCAAGTCCCGCGACACCGCCGATGTGCACGCCTACGGATGGACCCCGGAACAGTTCATCCGGGATCAGCTCCTCCAGTTCTGCTTCACTGCCGAGGACGACCGCTCGACCCAGGTAGGCTTCATCGAGCAGCAGTTCCGCATTCAGCTTCTGCGCCACCTTCGCCGTCTGGAGGGCGGAGAATCGGGCGCGGTCGTCATTCTCCCGACCGTCCCCGAGGACACGAGTTTCGACCCCGACCGGCTTGCCGCGAAGGAACCCGAATCGGCGCGCGCTGGCGCCGGCCACGTGATCGAGGACTTCGGGGACCTCGTCGACTTCACCGAGAAGATGGCCAACCGGGACGACGACGAAGCCATGAAGGCCTGGTTCGGGCGCACCCAGTCCGGCACCCGCCAGGCCTACCTGCGCCGCCTGCTGCGCCTCCGGAAGCACATCGGGCCGCTGATCGGCTGCGGCCTCAGGCCCGTGTCGTCGGAGAACGCCCGCCTGCACGTGGTCGACATCTCCACCCTGCACGACGACGCACAGCGCTTCGTGGTCGGCTCACTACTGGACGGCGTTTGGCGCGAGAAGCAGGGGACCGGCCGCGTTCCGCTGCGCTTCGTGGTCCTGGACGAACTCAACAAGTATGCTCCCGCGAAGGGATACTCGCCGCTGCGCGAGCTGCTCGTGGACATCGCCGAGCGCGGCCGCTCCCTGGGCGTGCTCCTCGTGGGCGCGCAACAGGCCGCTTCGGCAGTTGCTCCGGCTCTTCCCCGCAACGCGTCGCTGAAGGTGGCCGGGCGGCTCGACGCGAACGAGGCCGACGCATACCGCTTCCTCTCATCCGCGCTCCGCCAGCGTGCGTCGCGCTTCATGCCCGGGACCATGGTGCTGTCGCAGCCGATCGTCCCCGAGCCGATCCCCCTGCGGTTCCCCTTCCCACCCTACGCCACCAACCCCGACGAGGCCGAGGCCGACGAGACGGGCGACCGCAAGCGGACGGACACGATCATGTCCAACCTCGCCGCCATGTCGAGCCCGAGGTTGGAGTTGTAGGGGAAGAGCTTTGAAACTGCTTCACACCGCCGATTGGCATCTTGGGGCGAAGCTCGGGCGCCACGACCGGATGGAGGACCACCGTGCGGCGCTGCGTGCTCTCCTGGAGGTGGCCGCCTCCGAGCGCCCCGACCTGATCGTTCACGCGGGCGACCTCTTCGACGCCTACCGGCCCCCATACCCGGCGCTGCGGCTCGGAGTCACGGCACTGCAGCGGCTGGCGAAGATCGCGCCGACCGTCGTGATCAGCGGCAATCACGACTCGGGCGCCCTTTTCGAGGTGCTCGACGATATGGCGGGCATGGCCTCGCCTCGCCGTCTCTGGTTCGTCACGACGCCGCGAGTCCTCGATTTCAACGAACTCGCGGAAACCCCCGCCGCCCTCGCGTGCGTCCCCTTCATCCCCCCTGGCGCGATCACCGACTACGCCACCGGCGACGCCTCGCGCTTCGAGGGCGACTACGCCGACGGCATCCGCACCCTCAACGACCAGGTGATCGGCCGTGCCCGCGAGGCGGCGGGCGCGCACGGGATCGTCCTCTACACCGCCCACCTGCACGTCGACGGGGCGCGTCCCGGCAACTCCGAGAGGCGTTTCACCGTCGGCGAGGACCACGCCACGCACACAAAGGGTCTGCACCGCGCGCTCTACTGCGCCTTCGGGCACATTCACGACCCGCAGCAGCTTCCCGGAAGCGCGCCCGGCCGCTACGCCGGGTCGCTGATCCCACTGGACTACGGCGAGGGCCGCCAGAGCAAGCACGCGGTCGTGGTCACGATCGGCGACGACGTCCGGGTCGACGAACGGGAACTGCCGCCGGGGCGGCCGCTGCAGAGCTTCACCGGAACGTTCCGGGAACTGGAGGATCGAGCGGCGAACGGGGCGCTCGACGGCTGCTTCCTCAAGGCCATCGTCAAGTCCGACGACCCGATTCCCGAGCTGGCGGACCGGGTGGCCGAGTGGTCGCCGGGGTGCGTGATCTTCAACCTGGTGAACGAGGTGGCCAACCGGCCCGTCAAGCCGATCCGCGGGTCGGACGACGGCGCGGAGCCCGACATCGACGATCTCTTCGCCGAGTGGCGGAGCACGGCGGCGACCAGCAGGGCGACGAAGGCGCCCCGGGACACGGTCCTGGCACTCTTTCGCGAGGCCGTCGCCGGAGCCGGGGACGAGCACGGGCCGGACTTCGGGCTGACCGAACTCGCGATGCGGGCCGAAGGAGTCCTTGCCGTACTGCGCGGGGGACCGGGAAGCGGCCCGACCGGACACCACGGCACACAGCACACGGGCGAGCCGGGCCGCCCGGCTGAGGACTGATCGGGTGCGCCCGCTTCGAATCGCCATCGAGGGGCTGCGCTCCTTCCGGGCCGAGGTGGAGATCGACTTCGGAGACCGCACCCAGATCGCGGTGATCGGAGACACTGGCGCCGGGAAGTCCTCGATCCTCGAAGCGATGACCTACGCCCTGTTCGGACAGACCTCTCTCGGGAGCCGGTCCAAGCAGGAGCTGATGAACGACACGTCGGACGTGATGCGCGTGGTGCTGCGCTTCCGGGTAGCCGGCGAGGAGTGGGAAGTCACCAGGGTGGATCGGCGTTCCGGCGCAGGGGGACTCCGCCCTGCCCAGGCGCAGCTGGTTCGCTACGGGCCGTCCGGCGAGACGATTGAAAAGGTCGAGCAGGTCAAGCCGGTCAACAACCGTGTGCAGGCGCTGATCGGGCTCGACAGCGACGCCTTTCTCCGTACGGTGATCCTGCCGCAGGGGCGCTTCGCCCGCCTGCTGGTCGAGGACGGACCGTCCGCCCGGACCGAGATTCTGCGCCAGGTGTGGCGCACCCAGGATCTGGAGGCGGCGGGAGAGGTGGCGGGACAGCGGCTGAGGGAGGTCAGTACGTTGGCGGCGCGGCTGCAGGACGAGGTGCAGCGCCATCCGGATGATCCCGATGATCACTTGGCGGGACTGACCTCCCAGGCCGATGTGGCGAAGCGCCAAGCGACTGCTCTGGCCGATCTCCAGGATCGGTGCGCGCGGGCTCACGAGACCCTCCGTCGCTCCGAAGAGACGATCGCGGCGGCCCGCCGGGCAGGCGAGCGCCTAACCCCGGCAGCCATGGACGAACTGGCCGACCGGCTGGCGCCCGTGGAGAGTGCGCAGCGCCGAGTGCAGGCCGAAGCGACGGGGCTGGAGGAGCGCGAGGCCAGCCTCAAGCGAGAGCTGAACGGCATTCCGACCGATGACGGACCCGACGATCGCGAGGTCGCACGCACCCTGGTCGCGCTGCACGCGCTCCCGACTGAAGTGGCGAAGACGGTCGATGCGGCCCACGCGTTGCGCAGGGCGATCGAGGGCGAAGCCAAGAAGAAGAGGCACCACGCCCAGGCGCAGCGAGCCCTCCAATCGGCAACGGATCGGCTGACCCGGCACGCAGCACTGGAACCGCCCCTCGTCGAGGCCGTCGATTCCGCTCGCGAACTCCTGGCAGAGGCCGGGCGCCGGTATGATGGATGCAACGACCTGTGGGATCGCATCCGGACAACGGAAGGTGTCCTGGCCAAGCGGGAGCAGGAGATGGCGGAGATCACCGCACGGCTCGCCACCGCGCAGCGTGATCAGCAGATGGCGCAGGATCGCCTGCAACGAGCCGCGGGCGAATTGCATGAGGCGCATCGCACCAACGCCGCCGCCGCCGCGGCCCACGGTCTATGTCCAGGCGATGAATGTCCCATTTGCCAGCACGACCTTCCCGAGGGCTGGACTCCGCCGCAGGACACCGGTCTGAACGCGGCGCGCGAGGCCCACGAGGCGGCAGAGTCGCAGGCCAACGAGGCAGGCAAGGACGTGGCCGATCTCGAGGCGCAGGAGAAATCCGGCCAGCAGGGCATACGGGACACCAATAGGGCTCTGGGCGACCTCCGTTCCGGGATCTCCGACGCGCTCGACCAACTTCGCAGCGCCGCCGGACTGGACGATGCCTCCCTGCTCAGAGGGGACGCGCCGTTGCCGGACCGGGAAGAGGTTCTGGCTCCCGTGCGACTGCGTCTCCGCGAAGCCGAGGCAAAGCTGAGCGAGCACCGCGTCGAGGCCGATGGGCTGCGCAAAGCACAAACAGATGCCCAGATCGACGAGAGGTCGGCCCGGCAGACCGTCGAGCACGCGCGGAAAGACATCGACAGAACCCGCGACACCGCCGGCAAGGCCCTCGACGCCCTGGCCCGGAACATTCAATCCATCCCCTCGGTCTTCCGTCCCCACATCGTCCTTCCTCCCGATCCCCTGGAACTGGAAGCGGTCGACACCACGCCCCTCGACCGTGCCTCGTACGCGGCACGCGAGCGCGAAAAGATCCTTCAGCTGCGGCAACAGGAAAGGGACCGCCTGCGCACCGAGATCGAGGAGACGAGTACCGCGCTGAAGCGTCTCGACCAGACCCGCAGGACCGAGGTCGACGAGCCTCTGCAGGCCCTTGTGCGGGCGCTGACGGACCACCGGACCACTCTTGCGGACGCCGTTCGCGAATTGGCTGCCGATGTCCCGATCCCTGCGGCCATCCACTATCCGGTGGACGCAAGGACGCTCCGGGAGGGAATCGAACAATTTCGCGAAGCGATGATCGACACGGTGGCGCTGGCTGCGGACCTGCGCGACCGTGCCCTCCGTGCCGCCGACGAAGCCCGCGACGAGGCCCGCAAGGTAGCCGAGCAACTCGACCCTCCTGGCGACGCCACCGACCTCGAGGCCCTGAGCCGGTCCACCGCCAGGGCCGCCGACGATGCCCGCTACGACGCGCGGGACGCGAAGCGGGCCCGGGACGCATTCGCCGCGATCCTCGACGATCTCCTGAAACTCCGCCAGACCGCCGGCGAGGTTGCTGCGCTGGAGCTCGCTCTGGGTGACCTCGACGCCGCACTCAAGCCGGGCGCTTTCCTCAAGTGGCTCACTCTCCGACGGTCGCGAGACCTGCTTGTGTACGCGTCCAGGATGCTTGAAGAGATGACCGCCGGCCGCTACAGCTTTGCCGACCCGGGGAACCTGGAGGACCAGCAGTGGCTGGTCGTCGACAACGATTCAGGGCAGGCGCGCTCGCCTGCCAGCCTCTCGGGCGGGGAACAGTTCATCGGGTCTCTCGCGCTCGCGCTCGGCATGGTGGAGATGATGGCCCGTAGCGGCGGCCGCCTCGAATCGCTCTTCCTTGACGAGGGTTTCGGGTCGCTGGACCGCAGCAACCTCGACTCCGCCATCGAGGCGCTCTCGCTGGTGGCCGGAACGGGCCGGATGGTGGGTGTGATCTCCCACGTTGGCGCGGTCGCGGAACAGATCGACGATGTGCTCGCTGTGACGCGCACCCCGTCGGGCAGCCAGGTCACATGGCTCTCCCGCGCGCAGCGACAGGAACTCGCACGCTCCGACGCGGGCCTGGAGGGAGCTTCGGCAGTGGCGGGTTTGCTCCCCTAGTGCTCCAGCCGCTCCAACGCTTCCTTCGCGTCCTCATTGCCGGCATCCGCCGACCGCGAGTACCAGTCCCAAGCGGCATCCAGGTCCAGTGTCACTCCCCGCCCGGCCTCGTACGACTCGCCGAGCCGTAGCTGCGTGATCGCGTCACCCTTCTCCGCGGCCAGGGTCCACCACTCGACCGCCAGCGCGGCATCCTCGGCCACGCCCCGGCCCTCGCTGTACTGGTTGCCGATGTTATGGGCCCCCAGGACATGTCCCCGCTCGGCGGCCCGCCGGTGCCATAGCGCCGCCCGCTCGTGATCGATCGGCTTGCCCAACCCCTCGTCGTAGGCCGTTCCCATGAGGAAGATCGCCTCCAGCACTCCCGATTCGGCCGCGCGCTGCACCTTCCCGATAACCCCGTCGGCGATGTCACGGGCCCGTTCTTCGTCCTGGGCGAACCCCATGCGTCCCGTCGAATGAACACGCGCCAGCCACATCATCGACAGCGGCCCCCCGCCGGCAATCGCCTGTTCCAGGAGCTCCCGCGCCCGGTCGTTGTCCACACTGCCCGCCACCCCGGTGTACCAGTCGATGGCCTCGAGGAGAACCGGTTCTGGCTCCTGCGGGGCGCCGACGCAGGTGACTGCGGTCAGGAGCGTGGCTACAACCAGCGGCCAAAAGAGTGCCGGGGTGGGGGCGTGTCCCATCCGGACATTGCCTTGTCCCGGGTCGTTTCCGCGGGACCGCCTCAAACCAGATCCTCCCCCGCGAGCCCCAGCTGCTCCAGCACCTCCGGCGGCGGCCCATCAAAACTCGGCAGCGGGATGTTCCCCACGTAGCCGATATCGCGCATCCCCTCCTCGGTGGTCCAGAACCCGGTCGACACCATGTCGCGGAACTGGTCGAAGAAGCGTGCCTGCGGTTTGAGATCGGCGGGGGCGTCGGGCTCGAAGCAGATTTCGTCGCAGATCTCGTGTTTTTGCGCCAGCGTCAGGGAGGGAAAGTCGGCCACGCCGAACCGCTCCCGCGCGGTCCGATTGAGCCACGCAAGGCCGCCCCTCAGCGCGATGAGGTTGTCCTCATGGCCGGGCGCCGAGACGAACTCGTTGACGTAGTCGGCGACGCCCACCGCGCTGGCCGCCGGAGAGCGATCGTCGGCCGGGATGATCACGTCGGCGAGCGCCGAAACGAGGCGCATCTCCTCGTCCGTGAGGACCATGTCCCAGGAGACGACGGGCGCCAGCATGTCCGGATCGGTCGGCGTGCCGGCGGCCATGGGGTTGCTCGGGGGCAGGGGATTGAACCCCGACAGGGATTCGTGCGCCGATTCGGCCGACTGGGCGGCGTCTTCGGGACCGCACGAAGCGGCCGCGCCAAGTGCCGCCCCCGCGGCCATGACCCTGAGGGCCCCGCGCCGGGAGATGTCCCCGGGATCCGTCGACTGCGCAGCCGTGTCGGGCTCGTCCACCTTGCCGGCCCCGGAATCCAGGCGTCGCACCCTCGGATCCTCGCTCATCAGATGCTCCTCTGCCCGAGCTGCTCGACGATGTAATCGCTGGCCCGCCACGCGATCGCCATGATCGACAGCGTCGGGTTCTTGTCCGCGTTGGACACGAAGGGCGCGCCGTCCGTCACGAACAGATTGGGCACGTCCCACGACTGACAGAACTCGTTGACCACCGAGGTGCGCGCATCGTCACCCATTAGGACGCCGCCCACTTCGTGGATGATTTCCCCGCCCTTCGAGATCGCCTGCTCGCCGTCGGTGTGGATGGCCGACAGCACCTGCCCGCCCATCTCGTCCACGATCTCGGCGAAGGTCTGCTGCATGTGCACGGCCTGGCGCAGTTCGTGGTCCGCCCACTTCCAGTGGAACTTCAGAACCGGGATGCCGTAGCGGTCAACGCGGTCCGGGTCGATTTCGCAGTAACAATCCTCGTTGGGGATCATCTCGCCGCGGCCGTCGAAGCCGATGAAGCTGCCGTAGTAGCGGCGGCAGTCGTCCTTGAAGCGCTGGCCGTAGCTGCCGCCCGTGAGCGGTTCGAGGCCCGCAAAGGCGCCGAAGCCGGGCATGCGCCGCCCGCCGCCGAACTCGATATGGTAGCCCCGCGGGAAGTTGAGCTGGCCCGACAGCTGCTCGCCGTACAGCCACCAGGGCATGTACATGTGAATTCCGGAAGCGCCGTCGTCGTTGTGCGGCGGAAGGGACTGGAGCGCCGGAATGTGGGAATACACGCTCGCGCCGACGGTGTCCATGACGTACTTGCCCACGAGGCCGGAGCTGTTGGCCAGCCCGTCCGGGAAGGTGGCGCTGGTCGAGTTGAGGAGGATGCGTGCGGACTCGCAGGCGCTCGCGGCGACCACGACCACGCGCGCCGCGGCGAACTCGTCGAGCAGCGTGGCCTTGTCGACGTAGTGCACGCCGGTGGCGCGTCCCTGCGAATCCACGGTCACCTCGCGCACCATGGCTCCCGTGCGGATCTCGAGGTTGCCGGTGGCGAGCGCGGGGGGCAGCAGGACGGTTGTGGACTGGAAGTTGGCGCGGATCGAGCAGCCGCGTCCGCACGGTGTCGCCCAGTAACAGGCGGCGCGGCCGCGCATCGAGTCGGCAGTGACGCGCCGGGCCAGGTCGTTGTTCGGGAACAGCTCGCCGGGAAGGCGATCGGGATCCTGTGTCTGCGTCATGATGGCAAGATGCGCCGGGATCACCGGGATCCCGAGTCTGCGGCACGCCTTGCGCGTCAGGAGCTCGTAGGCGCGGGGCCGGGGAGGCGGCTGCAGAACTCCCGGAGACGAGTTCGGCGTGTTCTCCAGCCCCTCATTCGACCCGTAAACGCCGATCAATAGCTCTGTTTTGTCGTAATATGGCGCGAGATCGTCGTAAGTCATGGGCCAGTCGAACCCCAGACCGTCTCTGCTGCGGGGCTTGAAGTCGTACTCGCCCATGCGAAGCGAAATCCGGCCCCAGTGGTTCGTGCGCCCGCCAAGCATCCGCGAGCGCCACCACATGAACTCCGAGCCCTCGGCCACCGAGTACGGCTCGCCGGGCACCTGCCAGCCGCCATCGACGGTGGCGTCGTAGAAGCCGAAGGGCTTGTCCGCGGTGCCGGCGGCGCGCAGGGGCGCGTCCTTCGGCAGCTGGAACATCGGAGTCTCGCGTAGCGGATCGTAGTCGCGTCCGGCCTCCAGCAGCAGCACGCGTAGCCCCGAGGTTGCAAGAATGAAGGCGGTCATTCCGCCGCCGGCTCCCGAGCCGACGACGACGGCGTCGTATTGCGTCTGCGGCCTCATGGCGGGCTACTCTTCGTCCGGCGGGGCGGGGGCGATCCGGTCTGCCCTGAAGGTCGGAACCTCGAAGATGTACGGACTTCCCGCCGAAAGCACCAGTACGTTCCCGTCGCCATCGGCGAGCGTGACCGACGCGAGTTCGTTGCCGTTCGCGTCCGCGGCCTGCACCGAGCGCTCCGGCTCGGCGGGCATCTCGGTGCCGCCGGAGGCAAAGCCGCTCGCCCGCAGATTCGCCAGCTCCTGCAGGATGTTGCGCACCGTGACCGCGTCCGCCTCGTCGCCATCGGCCGTCCAGCTCGAATCCTGCCGTTCGTAAAGGACCGTGCGGCCGTCGCGGGTGACGCGGATGCTTGCCACGATCGCCGTGTCGGTCTGCAGGATCACCCTGTTGCGCCAGTCGAGCACGGGACGCGCGGCGGCCGAGCGCAGGTCGCCCTCGATCAGGCTGACCAGGTCGGCGTCGGGCAGGCGGGCGTAGGCCGTGCGAAAGCGGTTGCCGGTCTTGCCGAGGAGCACAGCCGGACCGCCTCCTGTCCCCAGCGACCAGGCGCTGTCGGCGCTCACGCCCAGCCGGCCGTGATTGTTGGGGTTGGTCGCGGCCACGGCGGCGATCTCGACCTCTTTGACGGCGCGCAGGAAGCGCGCGACCGCACCCGAGTCCGCCTCGAATCCATTCACCGTCCAGGCGCCGTCGGCCTTGTCCAGGAAGATGGTCTCGCGCGGCCCGGCGATCTCGAAGTGTGTGTGCGACACCCGGCCCAATTCCGCGAAAGCGTCCTGCAGAGCCTGATCCGTCGCCTGAGCCCCGTTGCCGCTGCCGCGCATCATCGTCACGCCCAGATACAGCACCGTGACCGCCACCAGGCAGTACAGCGACATGCGCAGAGTCTTCTCGCTCATCGTCCGCCCTCCTCTCCACCCTCCTCGTCCCAGCGGCGCCTTGCCCGGGTCGCACGACCGGTGACGCGCACGAAGCCGAAGAGGATGAACAGCGCCGGCACGCCCAGGAGCGACCCCCACTTGAGCGCGTTCTTGCCGGTGTCGGACTCGAAGGCGAGCGCTGGCGGGGTCCTGTCCTTGGACCGGATGCCGATGAGCGCCTCGTCCTGGGCCAGCCAGTCGACGGCATTCGCCGCGAAGATCACGTTCTGCGAATTGGCCTGGGCGAACCGGTCCTCGAGAAAGTCCCCGTCGCCGACCGCGATGATGCGGCCCCCCGGGAATGGACCGATGGGCAGGCTTGCGCCGGCCTCGACAGCTTGGTCACCCACGTCGGCCTGGTCACCGCCCGCGCCGCTCTCGCCTGCGCCGGCCTCGCCCGCCATCGCCGGATCGATCGCCACCGCCAGGGTGTGGATCCCCAACTCGTCCACCGAACTCGCGAACTCGTTGCGGGGGTCGATCATCCCGCCGGGAGCCTGCGTGCCGCCGCCCTCGGAGGTGCTCCACAACGGCGTCACCGCAGTGTTGCCTTCCTCCCAGGTGAAGGGAGCGGCCCAACCGAAGGTCGCGTTGCTGAGGTCGCGGATGGTGGCGTGATCCTGGCCGCCAAAGGCGATCGGCCAGAGCGGATAGGGGCGGATCACGTTGAAGAACCCCTGGGGAACGGACACGCGCTCGGACGAAGCCACATCGAACACCATCTCGTCCGAGGCCTCCACGCCGCGGGCGGCCAGCAGGTCCTCCAGGCCCGAAGTCACCGGCATGGACATCGGCGACTGCGGGTTGATCGCGTGCCGCTCGAGCAGCAGCAGCGCCGCACCGCCGCCCTCCAGGTAGCGTTCCACCGCGCGCACGGCACCGAACGAAAGCGGCTGGGCCGGCGCGGCCACCACCAGCACGTCCACCGAGTCCGGCACCACCGGCGGCCCCAGCGAATCGGCGGCCAGATTCACGGTGGTGATGTTGTACCGGTCGGCCAGGCTCTCCCGGAAGGCCCGGTACTGGAAGGACTCCTTGGCCTCGAATCCCGACATGAAGGCCAGGGTGGGCCGCTCGGCCATCGTCATGTTCGCGATCGTCGAGACCAGCCGGAACTCGAGATCGTCCGCCCGGTCGATCACCGGGATGATCTCCTGTTCGTCGGCATAGGTGACCGAGAGCCCGAAGTAGCCGCGCTTCACCTGCAACTCGTCGTCGCGCAGCACGTTGAACTCGATCGGCATGATGCCCATCGACGACGCCTCGTCGGCCGCGTCCTCGCCGTCGTCGGGGTTCACGTCGGCGGTGTTGAGCATCCCGTTGGAGGCGCCGCGCAGGTCGGCCACGAGGTCGCGCACATCGCGCTCCGTCACCTGGATCTCCTGCGGCAGGTCGTCGCTCATGAAGAGCGTGAGGTTGACCACGTCGTCGAGCTCACCGAGGATCTCGCGGCTGCCGTCCGAGAGGGTGAACAGGTCGTCGCGGGTAAGGTCGATCCGGCCCCGCACGTTGCCGCCCACCAGGTTGAGCACCAGCACGGCCAGCGCGATCACCCCGGTGCCGAGGCGCAGCCGCCGGAACGCGCCGCCCTGGTGGCTCAGCCGCTCGCCGCTCAGCGCCGCCACGGCAAGCAGCAGGAAGAGCCCGCAGGTCGACCCGAAGTAGAGCAGGTCGCGCAGATCGACGACCCCGCGCGCGACGTTCTCGAAGTGGCTCATCACGGACAGCTGGCTGGCCCAGCCGCCGATCAGCCGCGGCAGCCCGATCTGCACGATCGGCGTCCCGATCAGCACCAGCGCGAAGCACAGGAACGCGCCCAGGATGAAAGCCGTGATCTGATTCCGCGTCATCGACGAGGCCCAGACGCCGATCGCCACCATCTGGGCCGTAAGCAGCGCGGCCCCGAAGTACTGCGCAATCATGATCCCCGGATCCGCCTCCGAGGCCGCCAGCACGCCGATTGCCACCGGCAGCGTGCCCGCCAGCGTGATCATCACGAAAAGCCAGTTGCCCAGGAACTTGCCGAGCACGATCTCGGTCTCGGTGAGCGGCTGCGCGAGGAGCCACTCCAGCGTGTGCCCGCGCCGCTCCTCGGCCAGGCTCTTCATTGCCACGGCCGGAACGAAGACGACAAGCAGCCAGGGAAGCAGGTCGAAGAAGGGCCGCAGCGTAGCCGCCGACATCGCGTAGAGCGAGCGGAAGGCCAGGAAGAGCCCGAGGCCCAGGAACGCGACAGCCAGGACATACGCGGTGGGTTGGTCGAAGAAGCCGCGGAGTTCCCGGCGTGCGACGAGGAGGAGCTGTCTGGTGTTCATTCCGCCACCTCCTCTCCGGCCGATACTTCTGACCCGACGCTGGCGGAATCGGACGCGTCATCGCCGCCGGACGTGGCCTCGCCGCCGGACGTGGCCTCGGAGGGGGCGGAACCCGCGTCGTCCATCGTCAGTTCGCGGAAGACCTGCTCCAGCGTCGCCCGCTCGCGCCGCAGCTCCCACAGCACCCAGCCACGCTCCGTCGCCATCCGGAAGATCACGGGGCGCAACTCCTCGTCCCCCGTCGCCTCCAGACTCACCCGGACGCGCCCATTCACCGCCACAGCCGTGTGATCCGCCACGCCGGGCAGCCCCCGCAGCCCCTCGGCCACCCCGTCACCGGCCGCCTCGACCGTATATCGGGAAATCCCGCGCCCGGCATCCATCAGCTCGCCCACCGTGCCGTCCGCGGCGATCGACCCCTTCGAAATGATCAGCAGGCGGTCGCAGGTCGCCTCGACCTCCTGCATCACGTGCGTGCTCAGGATCACGGTGCGCTCGCTCCCCAGCGAATTCACCAGCTTGCGGATCTCGACGCGCTGGTTGGGGTCGAGCCCTTCGGTGGGTTCGTCGAGAACGAGGATTTCAGGTTGATGAAGGATCGCGCCGGCCATCCCGGTGCGCTGCCGGAAGCCCTTCGAGATTTCGCCGATGGGGCGAAAGAAGACTTCGTCCAGTCCGGTCTCGTCGACCGCATCGGAAATGGCCGGCCGGGCCGCGCCGGGATCCATGCCCCGCAGCCTGGCCACGTACTGCAGGAACTCGCAGACGAGCATGTCGTCGTAGAGCGGGTTGGATTCGGGCAGATACCCCACCCGGGACTTGGCTTCGGTGAGCTGGTCCGCGATGGGGGTGCCGTCGAACAGAATCGTGCCCTCGTCGGGCTGGAGCGTACCGGTGAGCATGCGCATGGTGGTCGTCTTCCCGGCCCCGTTGGGTCCCAGAAACCCGACGACCTCGCCCCGGTTCACCTCGAAGCTGGCTCGATTGACCGCCACGAGGGTGCCGTAGCGCTTGGTCACCCCTTCAACCGAAATCATCCTTCCTCCTTGAGGGCGCTGTGGTGTAACCAAAGAACACCGCGCCGGCCACACCCGGGCTGACGCGGTGAGTTCCGACTGCGCGACGGGGCCGGAATTCCGGCTCCGGCCACCGACCGAGCATCGGCTTGCCGCCGGAAAGGATTCTAGGGTTTCCCCGGGTGAGTGTCCAGTGCCTGGCGGCGGCAGGATCCAGTGCCGGGTCGCCTTGTCCCGACCGGCCCCCAACGCATACTTTGGCAGTGTCCGAACGGCGTACATCGCCGGGCAAAGGCGGCGAGCTTGCTCTAGGCTCGCAGCCCGCGGAATTGTTACCGTCAAGTTACTGAATTGGGGTTGGATTCCGGCTACCGTTCTTCAGCGGTCAGGTCGAATCCAACCGCTCCCATGAGATCATCGCGCGGGGCACCACGCTTCACGCGCAACAACACGCACAGGAGCAGAGCGAATGAAACGAATCTATCCGATACTGGCATTGCTGCTTGTTGCGATGCCCGTGACCGCTCAGGAGAGCGGCACCGTGACGGGAAGCGTCACATCCGAGGGTGCCGGTGTCGGCAGCGCCCAGGTGGTGCTGTCGCAGTCGGTGACCGGCGCCCAGTACGGCGGCCTCACCAACGACAGCGGCCGCTTCAACATCGTCGGCGTTCCGGCCGGTTCCTACGCCGTCTCGGTCCAGTTGATCGGCTACACGGCCGACAGTCAGCAGCTGACCGTGCAGGCCGGCGGCACGGCGATGCTCGACTTCTCGCTTACCCCCACCGCGCTGGCGCTGGGCGGCATCGAGGTACTGGCCGAGCGCGCCGAGGAGCGCCGCACTCCGGTCGCCTTCAGCGACGTCTCGAAGACCGAGATCCAGACCCAGCTGGGTTCCCGCGACCTGCCCCTGGTTCTCAACATCACCCCGTCGGTGTACGCGACCGCGCAGGGCGGCGGAGCCGGCGATGCGCGCATCAACGTCCGCGGCTTCAACCAGCGCAACACCGCCGTCATGATGAACGGCGTGCCCGTCAACGACATGGAGAACGGCTGGGTCTACTGGTCCAACTGGGACGGAGTCGGCGACGCCGCCACCAGCATCCAGCTGCAGCGCGGCCTCAGCGCTGTCAATCTGGCCACGCCGTCCATCGGCGGGACCCTGAACGTGATCACCGATCCGAGCGCGCTGAACCCGGGCTACACCCTCATGCAGGAATTCGGCTCGGGTAATTTCCTCAAGACGACCATGACCGCGTCCACAGGGCCGATCGGGGACTTCTCCATGACGGCGTCGGGGATCCGCAAGACCGGCGATGGTCTCGTCGACGGGGTGTGGACCGATGCGTGGGCCTTCTACCTCGCGTCGCAGTACAAGCTCGGCGACAACAACCGGATCGAGTTCTACGCCCTCGGAGCGCCCCAGCGCCACGGCCAGCGGCTCTACAAGCTCAACATCGCAACGATCGACCGTGAATTCGCGATGTCGCTCGACGACTACGATCCGGCGGGCCTGGACCGATTCTCGACCGAAGCCGGACGCTTCTGGAACCCGAACGTCGCCGGCGTCGATCCCAGCTACAACGGACGCCAGTTCAACAGCACCGGCCCCGGCGCCGGCGTCTCGAGCCGCTTCTCCAGCGATTTCCTGAACGAGCGCGAGAACTACTTCTACAAGCCCCAGGTCAACATGAACTGGTACTCGTACCTGGGCGACGGCCTCACAGCCAACACCGTGGCCTACTACTCGGGCGGAAACGGCGGCGGCACCGGCACCTACGGGTCGATGCGCTGGGACTACACCTACGGCCAGCGCTACGCCGACTGGAACGCGACGATCGCGCGCAACCGCGGCAGCGACAGCGGCGGATCCTTCGGCATCCTGCGCAACTCGGTGAACAACCAGGACACCTGGGGTGTAATCAGCAGTCTGCAGAAGGAGTTCGGCAGTGGCCTGAACACGGTGCTCGGCATCGACTGGCGGACCGCGACCATCGAGCACTACCGCGAAGTGCGGGACCTTCTCGGCGGCGAGTTCTACAACGACTGTTTCTTCGGCTGCAGCTCCGACTTCTGGTCAGAGGAGCAGGGGAACCGCGGCCTGGGCGACAAGCTCAACTACTACAACGAGAACGAGGTGAACTGGATCGGCGCTCACCTCCAGGCCGAAAAGTCGTCGCTCGACGGGTCCTACTACGGGATGGTCGGTGTTTCGAGGATCTCCTACGACTTCACCGACTTCTTCACCAGGGGCTCGAGCGGGGGCTTCCATCAGCTCAGCAGCGGCGGCCTGACGGGCTATCAGCTGAAGGGTGGCGCCCAGCGGAATCTCAACCCCGAATGGTCTGTGTACGGCAACGCCGGGCTGGTCTCGAAGGTGCCGATCTTCGACGGCGTCATCGACGACAACCGCGGCATCCTCAACCCGAATCCCACGAACGAGACATTCACGTCGTTCGAGGCAGGGACGCGCTTCCGCTCCCTGAACCGGCAGGTCTCCATGGATGCCAACGTCTACTTCACGCAGTGGAACGACCGGACCCGCAACCTCTTCATCCGCAACCTTCTGGGCGACAACCAGGACGGTCTGGTGAACCTGTTGGGCGTCGACGCGCGCCACATGGGCTTCGAACTCGAAGCCGCCTTCCAGCCGGCCGACTGGATGCGCGTCGACGGCGCGTTCTCTTTCGGAGACTGGAAGTACACCAACGATCCCACCGGCACCTACAAGCCCGACGACCGGCAGGCCGAGACGGAGGAGTACAATTTCTACCTGAATGGCCTGTACGTGGGCGATGCCCCGCAGGTCCAGTTCGCGTACGCGCTGTCGTTCTTCCCGTCCGGGGGATTCTACGGGCGCGTGGTGGGCAAGACCTACGGCAAGCACTACGCCAACTTCGACCCGTTCGGCCGCACCAGCAACGTGGACGCCGGCATCCAGTCGTGGAGCCCGCCGGGGTACACGGTTTTCGATCTGCACACGTCGTACCGGCTTCCGGCCGAGCTGTCGGCGGCCTTCGGCGGAAACGTGCAGATCTTCCTTCACGCGTTCAACGTGTTGGACACCAAGTACATCCAGGACGCGCAGGACAACTCGCGCTTCAATGGCTATCAGGACGCCGCCGAGCGCGAGCGCGGTCAGCTGAGCCACAAGGCCGACGACGCCGAGGTGTTCCTGGGCTACCCGCGGTCGATCAACTTTGGATTCCGGATTGCCCACTAGCCGGATTTGACTCAAGGGCGGCGATGGCCGGGCGGCGGCCCGGTCCTCGCCAGGCCCGCAGGGGCCCCCGCGCCGATGCCGGCGCGGGGGCCTTCGCATTCAGGGAGGGGATTACCTGCGGCGCGAGCGCCAGCCAAGGTGACGTCCGCCTGGATCGGCCCCCCGCCCCCCCGACCCTGTCCCATCCGAGCATTCCGGCGTCCCTGGCAATCCCCGCGGAACCACCGCGCCCGCCCTGTCCCATCCGAGCATCACCGCGTCCCTGGTGATTTCCGCGGAACCACCGCGCCAGCGGCAACGCCACGCCTTCGTCAATTCAGCCGGGCCACCAGCAGCTCGAGCAACGCCCCCGGGTTCTCCGTATTCACCCAGTGCCCGCCATCGACCTCATGCAGGAAGACCCGCCCGGTGGCGCGCGCCGCCGCCCGGATCCGCCTGCCGGCCACATCGTCCAGCACACTCGACCCCAGCGCCCGGATGAAGTGCACCGCGGCGCCGGCGGGAGGCCGCTCGGCCACATCCCACGCATCGGTGCTGAAATAGTCGCGCAGGTACGCCTCCATCTCGTCGGGGTCGAGGCGCCATTCCAGCCCGGCGTCCGTTCGCACCGCGTTGATCGCCATCCAGTTCGCCACCAGAGGCGGAAACCCCTCCGACGCCACCGCATCGACCGCCTCGGCGCGGCTCCCGAACGGCCCCGGATGCCGCCGGAGCATCCCCAGCATCCGCCAGGCGCCGCCCCCGGGTCGTCCTGCGCTCGGCGAGGAATCGACGATCCAGAGCTGGACGGGTGCGCTCCCATATCGGTGGCCGCTCGCCGCATCTCCGAGCCCGCCCCCGGACGGGCCGCCTCCATCCGTCCCGCCCCCGCCCGCCCGCTGCCGCCCATACACCAGCGCGACCTTCCCGCCGAACGAATGCCCCAGCACGGCGTTGGCGGGTCGGCCGAGGTGGTCCTCCAGGCCGAGCAGGTCGGCCGCGCAGCAGTCGATCGTGTGCGGCGCGAGCCGGGGCGATTGGCCGTGGGAGCGCAGGTCCACCAGCACCACGCGCCAATCGGGCCGGGCCCGCACAAGGCGGCGCGCGATGGTGCCCCAGTTCCTTCCGGCGCCGTAGATCCCGTGCAGCAGGAGCATCTGCCGGGTGGGCGCCGACCCGGGAGCCTCAACGATTTCATGGTGCAAGGTGGCCATGAAGTATGTTATCACGGTGCGCGGCACCCTCCGCGCCGACACGCAACCCATGGAATGACACGCGACGACGTGAAGCGGACACGAAATATCCTCCTCGCCGGGGCCCTCCTCGCGGCCTCCCTGGCGGCTCCGGGCGGCCTGAGCGGCCAGCTTCGCTCTATTCAATCCGATCCCGACTCCCCGATCACCATTCCCCGCCTTTCGGGCGAGATCGTGATCGACGGCGTCGTGGACGAAGCGGCCTGGGACGAACTCGCGCCCTTCGAGATGACCATGCAGCAGCCCAACTTCGGGGGGGCGCTCACGGAGACGACCGACGTGCGGATCGCACACGACGACGAGTACCTGTACGTCGCGGGACGCATGTGGGACTCGGACCCCGAGGGGATCCGTACGGGGACGTTCTACCGCGACCAGTACAGCGGCGACGACATCCTTTCCGTAGTCATCGACAGCTACAACGACTACGAGACCGCGGTCTGGTTCACCGTGAATCCGTCGGGTGTGCGGCAGGACCGGACAATGTCGAACGACGCCGAGTTCACCAACGGCATGCCGATGAGCTGGGACTGGAACTCGTACTGGGACGTGGTCACCACGCAGACCGACGAGGGATGGTTCGCGGAGTTCAGGATTCCGTTTTCGACACTCGGCTTTCAGGTCACCGGGAACGAGGTGACCATGGGCCTGATCCTCTACCGGGTCGTGGCCCGCAAGGACGAGCGTCAGACCTTCCCCCCGATCGAGCCCAGGTGGGGCCGGCTCGCGTTCGCCAAGCCTTCGAGGGCGCAGCGAGTGGTGTTGCGCGACGTACAGCAGTCCGCGCCGGTGTACCTGACCCCGTTCTCCCTGGCCGGCTTCAAGCAGAATCCGGTGCTCGCCGAGCCGCCCGAAGTGCCGCGGGCCGAATGGCGGAGCGAGCGGGATCCCACCACCGAGGCGGGGCTCGACGTCAAGTACTCGCCCACCTCGAACCTGGCGCTCGACCTGACCCTCAACACCGACTTTGCGCAGGTCGAGGCCGACGACCAGCAGATCAACCTGACGCGCTTCGCCCTGTTCTTCCCCGAAAAGCGGCAGTTCTTCCAGGAGCGCGCCTCGACCTTCGATTTCAACACGGGCGGGATGTTCAACCGGCTCTTTCACAGCCGCCGGATCGGTCTGGACCAGGGCGAAATCGTGCGCATCTACGGGGGCGCGCGGGCGGTTGGGCGCTGGTCCGGCACGGATTTCGGCTTCCTCAACATGCAGACCGCCCCGCACGGCGACCTGTCGTCCGAGAACGTCGGCGTGTTTCGGCTGCGCCAGCAGATCATCGACGAGTTTTCGAGAGTCGGCGGCATGCTGACCACGCGCCTGGGATCGAGCGGCCGCAACAACACCGCATACGGCCTGGACGCCGTGCTGCGGTGGTATGGCAACGAATACCTGATTCTCCAGTGGGCCCAAACCTTCGACGAGGCCGCCGATCAGGCGGGCGGACTGGAGTCGGGGCTGGGGAGGGTCCGCCTGGAGCGCCGCCGAGACGAAGGGTTCTCCTACTACGCCGAGGGGATCCGGGCTGGCGAGGACTACCTGCCCGGCCTCGGATTCCAGCTGCGCAAGGACTTCACCTACGGCGGCGCCCAGCTTCGCTACCGCCAGTTGCGGGACGACTCATCGCTGCTCCTGGCGCGCGCGCTGCAGGTCAGCACGGCCCAGTACTTCCGCAACGCGGACCGGACCGCCGAGTCGCGCGAGGTCAAGCCCGAACTCGAATTCCAGTTCCGGAACGGTTCGAACCTGACCGTGGGTGCCCTGTCGAGCTTCGAGAGCGTGCGAGAGCCCTTCCCGATTTCGGATGTGGTGATTCCGGCGGGCGAGTACTGGTTCCACGAAGCGACGTCCATGCTCAGGCTGCCGCGCAGCGATTTCTTCCGGGGCGAATTCGAGGCCTCGCTGGGAAGCTTCTACGACGGCAGCCGGGTCAGGTTGTCGGTGAAGCCCGTCTGGGTCGTGTCGAAGTACCTGGAGCTGGAGGCGGGCTACGAGGTCAACCGCCTGGATTTCGCCGACCGGGGCGTCGGCACCACCGCCCAGCTGGGAAGCTTGAGGGTGAAGACGGCGCTGAACCCCAAGGTGTCGATGAGCACCTTCGGCCAGTACAACAGCGCAACCGACCTGACCAGCCTGAACGTCCGCTTCCGCTATCACTTCCGCGAGGGCACCGACCTCTGGATCGTCTACAACGAGGGGCTCTACAATGACCGCGACGCCGGGCTGGGGCCGAGGCGGCCGCTGTCGTCGGGGCGGGCGCTGCTGGTGAAGTACTCGCATTCGTTTGCGAGGTAGGGGGGCGGGCGCCGCGAACCTCCCCCGCTGGACGTTGGTTTTCCCGTTCGGGCAAATTCTACCTTGACCGCAGCACTTCCGGACGCGATTTTCCCGTTCGGGAATGTGTTGGGGTTGAATGAGGGTGCGCGATCCCGGCTTCGGCGGGCTAATTTGCCCGATCGGGAAAGAGGTTTGCAGTGACGCCTGCGGAAATTGGACGCATCGTGAGGGCTGCGCGACGGGCACAGGGCCTCCGCCAGGATCAGCTGGCTGGCGCGGCGGGTGTCGGCGTTCGCTTTCTCTCGGAGTTGGAGCGCGGCAAGACGACGGTCCGGCTCAACAAGATGCTCGCCGTACTGGACACCCTCGGGTGCCGTTTGCGCGTGGAGCTGCCTCCGAACGAATGCGAGCCAGGCGGGGGAGGCGAAGCGCCGCCCGTTGCGCCGGCAGCCGGTGCGCCCAAGCTGAACTGGTCCTCTGAATGATTCGATCAGTCCGCGGGCCACTCGCAGTCGCCGTTGCCGTTGCTCTTTCGACGCCTTTCGCCGTGCCCGCCCTGCGCGATGCCGCCACCCACCAGCCCTTCCCCCCCGCCACCCTCCACCACCCGCCCGGCTACCTCCTCGGCGCGCCCCTCTTCGGCCTCTGGGACACGCTGTCCCTTCTCACGGTGACCCAGCACTACGCGGTGCTGGCGACCCTGGTTCTGCTGTACCTGGCCTGCCGCCTCGTCGCGGCCCGCGCCACGCGCCGCCACCTCACCCGGGAAGCCCTCTTCGCCGTCGCCGCGCTCGCCGCCCTGCTCACCTTCTACGCGGCCGCCGCCCTCATCCCGCGCCCCATGGCCGCGATCCGGCTGGCATCTCCCGATCTCGTCGCGGTGGACTTCCATTCGCATACCAACCATTCCCACGACGGGTGGTCCCTCTTCACGGCGGCCCGCAACCGCGCCTGGCACGAAGCCGGCGGCTTCGACGCGGCCTACATCACCGACCACTACACCTGGGCGGGCGTGGACGAGGCTCTGCCCGCCAACCCCGCGCGCGCCGGCGATCGCACCGTCCTGCTCAGCGGCATGGAGGTGCGGCTCCGCGACCGCCACACCAACATCCTCGGTGACCGCGCGCGCTACGTCTTCGCGCTGGACAGCACCTGGCACCACCTCGACCCGGACTCGATCGCCGCCGCGCACCACCGCGGCGCGGCCCCCCCGACCATGCTCTACACGCTCCCCGGCCCGCTCGACCAGATCATCCCGCTCGCGCCCGGCACCCCGGCGGGCGTGATCGGCGTCGAACTGAGCGACGGGGCGCCGCGCGGCCTCGAGCAGGTCCGTTCGCAGCGCGCCGAGATCCTCGCCCTCGCCGACGCCATGGATCTGGCGGTGGTGGCCGGCGCCAACCACCACGGATGGGGACGCACCGTCGCGGCCTGGAGCGTGATGCGGCTTCCCGGCTGGCGCGACATGTCGCCGGAACAGCTCGGCAGCGCGATCGAGGGCGCCTTGCACCTGGAACGGCGCCGCGCGGTCACGGTGGTCGAACGGAGGCTGCCGCATGACGAAGGGTCGGCGGTCAAGCTGGCGGCCACCGTCCCGCTGCTGCTATGGTCGCACTTCCGCACCCTCACACTCTGGGAACGCGTGTCCTGGCTGGCGTGGAGCGCGATCTGGGCCGCCGTGCGGGGTGTTCGCGCCCGCCGTGCCCGCCATGGCACCCACCCCCACTGACCCGTGACCACCTTCAACGTCTACCTCCGCCTCGGCTTCGAGCACCTCCTCGACCTGCAGGGCTACGATCACATCCTCTTCCTGGCGGCGCTTTGCGCGGCCTATTCGCTGACGCGCTGGCGCGAGTTGCTCGTGCTTGTGACCGCTTTCACAATCGGGCATTCGGTGTCGCTGGCGCTCGCTACGCTGAGGCTGGTGCGGGTCGACACCGGGCTCGTCGAGTTCCTCATTCCGGTGACGATCGTTGCCACGGCGGTGGTGAATCTGGTGGTGATCCGGCGCGAAAAGGCCTCTGAGCACAGGGTCGCCGCCCGCCCCGCGCGCTATGGGCTCGCGCTCATCTTCGGCGTCATCCACGGCCTCGGCTTCTCGAGCTTCCTCCGCCTTGTGCTGGGCGAGGAGCGCAACATCTTCCTGCCCCTGCTGTCCTTCAACATCGGGCTCGAGCTCGCGCAGATCGTGGTCGCGGGGGGAGTGCTGGTGCTGGCAATGGCGGCCACCCGCGGCCTGCCGCTGTCGGACAAGGCCTGGAACGCCGTGCTGTCCGTCGTGACCGGGGTGACTGCGGCGTGGATGGCGGTGCAGCGGCTGCCGTGGTGAGGTGGGAGCTTCGCCGGGTAGCCGTCTCCGCAAGCAGGTGATGATCGTCCGCTGACGCGGGACTGCAACTTGACCGCAAGGCTGCAGTTCTGGAACGAGCGGAGGAGGGCGCTTGCCCAAGGTCAAAGACGCGATTCGACTGGTGACTACTGATGGCTGGTACCTGGCCCGAACACGCGGAAGTCATCGGCACTATCGACATCCTGTGAAGCCCGGGGCCGTAACCATTGCAGGAAGACCAAGCAAGGACTTGGCGCCAGGAACCTGGAAGAGTATCCTCAAGCAGGCGGGACTACGAATGGAGCAACCCCATGACATACGCGATCGTCATTGAGCCAACCGACAACGGTTACTCGGCCTACGCGCCCGACCTTCCAGGATGCGTTGCTGCCGCGGACTCCTATGAGGATGCGGAGAAGCTGATCCGCGAGGCGGTAGTCTTCCATCTTGAATCCCTGCGCGAATACGGTGATCCAATTCCCGAACCGCGAACTGGTGTCGCATCGGTGGAGGTAGGCCGTCGGTAGCGGTATGCACAGTCCACAGCCCGGGTCCTGCCCCCGTGGCTTCCCGCCCCCCCGATTGCCCAACCCGAAACCCCGCTAGTACCTTGAATCCGGCGGCCCTTCGCCGCCCGGAGCCACCCGCGCCCACGGGTCGTCCAGCCAACCGAGCCACCCAGGGAGTCGTCAATGTCCGTTCGGTTCAAGCCCACAGTACTATCCGCCGCCGCTTTCCTCCTCGCCGGCCTCTCCACCCTCGCCCCCCCCGCCCACGCCCAGTGGACGGCCTCTTCGCCCGGGAGCGACAACATGGAGATCCTCGGCCACATCCCGCTCGGCCCGCGCCTCTCCGTGGCCGACATGGACATCGAGCAGGAACTCGACCGCCCGTACGCGTACGTTGCGCGGATGGTCTACGGCGATGTCGGCCCCAAGGGTCTCGACATCATCTCGATCGCCAACCCGGAGAGCCCGGAGCTCCTGTACGAGTGGCGGATCGAGAACCAGGACCTCCACATGCGCACCGGCGGCATGGACGTCAAGCACTTCAAGGTCGATGACCGCTACTACGTGGTGCAGTCGCTGCAGTTCGGCCAGGGCGGCCCCAACACCGACATGGGCGCGGTGGTCCTGGACGTGACGGGCCTGCCCGATGCGTCCACCGTCACCGAGGTGGCCAGGATCCGCGAGCCCGACCTGCCGGGCGGATTCCACAACATCTTCATCTACAAGCACTCCGACGGACGGGTCTTGCTCTTCTCGACCGTCAGCGGCCCCTTCGCCCACGTTTACGACCTGGGCCGCGTGGTTGAGGGCGACCTCGAAAACGCCCTGGTCGGCCGGGTCCCCGTCCCCGAGACCGAGTTCAACCGCGGCGGACGCGGCTACCACGACTTCTACGTCGGATACCATCCCGACAGCGGCCAGGACCGCTTCTACGGCGGCGGCAGCGGCGGCTACTACATCTACGACGTGACCGACGTCGCGAACCCCGAACTCCGGATCACCCTCGTGGGCGTCAGCGGCGTGCGCGGCGGCCACACCTTCACCCCGAGCCCCGACGGTCGCTACGTCATCGCCGAGACCGAATACCAGTACGCTCCCATCCGCATCTTCGACCTGCAGCCTGCCCTCGACGGCGAGGTCACCAACATCCGCACCCCCATCTCCGCCTGGACTGCCGACTGGCAGAACCTCGTCCACAACCACGAGGTCCGCTGGCCCTACGTCTTCGCATCGGGCTACCTCGACGGCCTGCAGATCTTCTCGCTCATGGACCCCCAGAACCCGGTCACCGTCGGCTACTACGACACCTACGTCGGCCCGCCCAACCGGGACCGCACGCCCGTCTTCAACGGCGCCTTCGGAGTCGACGTCCGCAACGCCGACGGCCTGATCGTCGTCAGCGACATGTCCACCGGCTTCTGGACCTTCCGCATGGACGGGTTCAGCGGCTGGAACGGCGAGGACTGGGGCATGCCGAACATCTCGTCGGCCCAGGAGTGGGATCGTCCGCCCCTGCGGCGTCCGGTCAGCTGAACCGCGGAGGTCGAGAAGGATGAGGATGACTGGATCCGGAGCACCGGGAGGGTTCGCGGCGCTGACGGTGCTGCTCGTCGTCGCGGCCCCCGTCCGGAACGCCGAAGGAGGCTGGCGGATGGCCGAGTCGCCGGCCGACGCGGCCGTGGTCGTCGCCCTGTGCGGCGCCCTCGATGTCGCCGGCTCGGCCCTGCGCCCCGCCACTCCGCCCGGCCCCGAGTACTATCAGTTCCCCATGGTCTCCACCAGGCGGGTCCCGGGCACCGGCAACGCCAGTGGCGTCGGCGAAGTCGCCTTCACCCAGTCGCCCTACGGCATCGCGCTGGACCAGGACGGCAGCTACCAGTACGACTTCACCGTCCGCTTCGACCGCCTCAACCCGGCGCGCGGCGGCACCTACGTGGTCTGGACCACCACTCCCGAACTGGACCAGATCACGCTGGCCGGCGAGCTGACCAACCCGGCGGGCTTCGACGGCAAGGTCGCCTGGAACAAGTTCCTCGTGGTCGTCACCCTGGAGCCCGCCTTCGACCCCGACGCGACCATGTGGACGGGCCCGATCGTCATCCGCGGCATGTCCCGCAGCGGCATGATGCACACCATGGCCGGCCACGGCCCCTTCGAAGAGAAGAACTGCGCCGCCTACGGGTATGAGTAGACGGCTCGCGCTCGCGGCCGTCGCCATCCTCCTCGGGGCCTCGCACGCCGCCGCCCAGGAGATGGACCACGCCGGCCACATGATGATGGGTGGCGGCTGGCGCATGCCTCCCATGGACCCGAACATGCCCATGATCCCGGGGTTGGAGATGGCGCTGCCCCCCGTCGAGCCGTTTCTCGCGGCGGCCGGAATCGACGTCATGACGCTCCCCGAGGCGCGACCCAGCGAGGTCGTGCACCTTGAGCCCGGCGACACCTTCGACGTCGACGTCACCATCGTGCGGCGCACGCTGAACGGTCACACGGCGGCCATGTACGGCTACAACGGCCAGTACCCCGGCCCGCTCATCCAGGCGCCGCAGGGCTCTACCGTCGTGGTGCGCGTCACCAACCGGATCGAGAGCCCCACGACCGTGCACTGGCACGGCCTGCGCCTCGAGAACCGTTTCGACGGCGTCGAGGCGCTCACCCAGGACCCGATCGAGGTCGGCGAGTCGTTCGTCTACGAGCTGCGCGTTCCCGACGCGGGGATGTTCTGGTACCACCCCCACATGCGCGAGGACGTGCAGCAGGACCTGGGCCTCTACGGCAATCTCCTCGTCGACTCACCCGACCCGGACTACTACGCGCCGGCGCACCGCGAGGAGATGCTCGTCCTGGACGACATTTTGATGGACGACCAGGGCTTCATCCCGTGGGGGAAGGAGGCGCCGACCCACGCGCTCATGGGGCGGTTCGGCAACGTGATGCTCGTGAACGGGGTGACGGGGCACGGGCTGCAGGTGCGTCCGGGCGAGGTCGTGCGCTTCTTCATGACCAACGTCGCCAACACCCGCACCTTCAACGTCACCTTCGGGTCGGCGCGGGTGAAGCTGGTCGCGTCGGATGTGAGCCGCTTCGAGCGCGAGACATGGGTGTCGAGCGTGGTGATCGCGCCGGCCGAGCGCTACGTCGTGGACGTGGTCTTCCCGGAGGAAGGCGAGGTGGCGATCGCGAACACGATCCAGGCCATCAACCACTTCCGGGGCGAGTTCTACCCGCATGTGGACACGCTGGCGCTGGTCACGGTCGCCGGGCCGCCTCTCCGGGACGAGGTCACCGAGGCCCACGCGACGCTGCGCGGCATCGAAGAGGTGGCGGCCGAGGTGGCGGCCATGCGCGGGCATCAGGGCCGTGCGGCGGACTACACCCTCGAAGCCACCGTGCGAGTCCAGGGACTTCCTCTCCCGATCATCCGCTCAATGGAGATGGACACCCTCTACATCCCACCAATGGAGTGGAACGACGCGATGCCCATGATGAACTGGCTCTCGTCGGGCACTCAGGTCACCTGGGTCCTGAAGGATCTCGCCACCGGCCGCGAAAACGGCGACATCCACTGGACCTTCCAGCAGGGCGACCTCGTGAAGATCCGCGTCTTCAACTCGCCCGAGTCATTCCACCCCATGAACCACCCCATCCACGTGCACGGCCAGCGGTTCGTTGTACTTGCGCGCGACGACGTCCCCAACGACAACATGGTCTGGAAGGACACCGCGATCGTGCCCGTGGGGTCGACCATGGACATCCTCGTCGAGATGTCGAACCCCGGCGACTGGATGCTGCACTGCCACATCGCCGAGCACCTCAGCGCGGGGATGATGTTCAGCTTTACGGTGGAGGGGTAGGGGGGGCACGCTTCAGGGTTGCGGTCCATCCGAATGAACGCACCAACCGGCAGATTCGGCCTGTGGTTGCGATTATGTCACTGTGAGCGTTGCAATCTTGGTATTGCGGGGTTGGCGGTTCCAATTCACGGTGGAAGATCAGGAGACTCTTCAGGTCTCCCCGGAGGGTTTCCCGCCCATTTTCTTCTTGAGGGAAACCGCCGCCGCAATCATCAGCAACACGAACGAGGCCTTGACCCAGAGGGGCGAGAGCACCCAAACCCACGACCAGTCGATGTGACCGGTCAGCTTCAGTCCGATGAACAGCAGGGCGAGGAGCGAGAGAAAGCCCGGGCCCCTGCGGCCTGACATTGACTTGAGGTACCAGCGGACAGGGTCGCGGGCGTTCTTCGTGCTGTTCTGGGAGTCGCTGGAGTCGGTCATGTGGGTCCTCCGGGGTTGCCTGTACGGGAGCGAGAGCCGGCCGGCCTGTTTCCGAATCGGTTATACCCCTGGAGTACGCACTCGGGGCAGAGAATATTCCCGCCTCGCCCCTGCCAACCCGGACATCCGCCAGGATCGCCAAGCGGCAGCGCTCCCTTGCACATTGCCCCCCTTTTGTCGGCCAAGAAACGCCCACTTTGGCGGACAAACAACAGTTTCTGTCGCCGAACCCTTGAAACTGTGCCCGCACCCTTACAGCTTCCCAAGAGCATTGCTTTTTCCAGCTATTTCGCCGGGCCGGCAGGTCGGGTTCCTCGTGCGCAATTCCACGCCCCCCAAAGGACAATCCAACGATGAGCACCCAGAGACGTTTCGATTCCGTCAGCGCCGCCAAGACCTGGAGCGAGAGGCCGGAATCCCGGTCGGCCGATCGGGATTTGCTGCCGCGTGTTTTCGGTAGGGACACCTTCGGGATGAGGGAGATGCAATCCCGGCTGCCGGACAACGTCTTCAAGCAGATCGTGAGAACGGTCGCTCACGGTGAGGAACTCGATCCGGGCGTCGCGGACACCGTTGCGGCGGCGATGAAGGATTGGGCGCTGTCACGGGGCGCGACCCACTACACGCACTGGTTCCAGCCGCTCACGGGAAGCACGGCCGAGAAGCATGACTCGTTCCTGAAGGTGGGACGGGACGGTCGTGCCATTACCGACTTCGGGGCCGAAGAACTCGTCCAGGGTGAGCCGGACGCATCGTCGTTCCCGTCGGGAGGACTGCGAGCGACCTTCGAAGCGCGCGGCTACACGGCCTGGGATCCCACTTCCCCCGCCTTCGTCCTTGGCGGCGAGTCCGCGACCTACCTCTGCATCCCGACCGCGTTCTCCAGCTGGGCGGGGGAGAGCCTCGACGCCAAGATCCCGCTCCTCAAGTCCATCGACGCGCTCGACCGCGTCACGCGGCGCGCGCTCAAGCTCTTCGGCGAGGAGCCGAGCCGCGTGACGGCCAACCTCGGGCCCGAGCAGGAGTTTTTCCTCCTCGACCGCGAGTTCTACTACCGCCGTCCCGACCTGATGACCTCGGGCCGCACCCTCTTCGGCGCCAAGCCGCCGCGGGGCCAGGAGCTCGACGACCACTACTTCGGTTCGATGCACGAGCGGGTGCTGGCGTACATCCAGTCCGTCGAGATGGACCTGTACAGCCTCGGCGTGCCGATGAAGACGCGCCACAACGAGGTGGCGCCGGGACAGTACGAGATGGCGCCGGTCTACGAGAATGCCAACGTGGCGTCGGACCACCAGCAGCTGACCATGCGCGTGCTGGAGCGGAACGCCCGCCGCTACGGGCTCGTTTGCCTGTTGCACGAGAAGCCCTTCATGGGGATCAACGGTAGCGGCAAGCACGTCAACTGGTCGTTCGGGACCTCGGGCCGGAACCTGATGGACCCGGGCGACACGCCGCACGACAACCTCATGTTCCTCTTCTTCTGCACGGCGGTGATGAGCGCGGTGGAGAAGTACCAGGACTTGCTCCTGGCGTGCGTCTCGACGGCCGGCAACGACCACCGCCTGGGCGCCAACGAGGCGCCGCCCTCGATCATCTCGGTTTTCCTGGGGCAGCAGCTGGAAGACATCTTCAATCAGCTGGAGGAGTCCGGCAGGGCCCAAGAGAGAGAGCGCGAAGGCCTGCTCGGTCTTGGCGTCAACGTGCTGCCCGACCTGCCCAGGCACTCGGGCGACCGGAACCGCACCTCGCCGTTCGCCTTCACGGGGAACAAGTTCGAGTTCCGCGCGGTCGGCTCGGCGTCCAGCATTTCGCTGCCGGCCACGGTGCTCAACACGATCGTCGCCGAGGCCATTGACGAGTGGACGGACGTGCTCGAGCCGATCGTCGAGGCGGGCACATCCCTCGAGGATGCGCTGTGGTCGCTGCTCGCGAACGAGATCCCTTCCTTCAAGCGGATCATCTTCAACGGGGACAACTACTCCGACGAGTGGGTCGAGGAGGCCGAGCGCCGCGGGCTGCTCAACACCGGGTCCACGGTGGATGCGCTTCCGGCGCTGGCAGCGGAGAAGAACGCCAATCTGTTCGCCAAGTACGGCGTCCTCTCTCATCGGGAGCTCGATGCACGGCTCGAGGTGCTGACCGAGCAGTACTTCATCAAGATCAACATCGAGGGCGAGACGGCCGCGCGCATTGCCCGCTGCATGATCCTGCCCGCGGCGGTGACCTACCTGAACCAGCTCGGGTCCGCCCGCGGCGGTTCGTCGGCGGCGGGTGGCTCCACGGCGGGACTCGACAGCAACATTGCCCGGATCTCGGGGCTCATCGATGAGCTGAGCGCCGCGCTGGACGAGCTCGACGCGCAGAACGAGGAACTCGGCGGCGACGAGGTATCGTCCAAGGTCATCCACATGCGCAACAACGTGATCCCCGCGATGAACGCGGTGCGCGAGGTGGCGGACCGTATGGAGAAGGTGATTCCGGACGATCTGTGGCCGCTGCCGACGTACCGCGACATGCTGTTCGTGAAGTAGTAGTCGGCAACAACTCGCCCGATGCGCAGCAGAATCCTGGCGGGGGTGGCCGCGGCGGTGGTCCTGGCCGCGGGAACGTGGCTGATCGTGCAGGGTGGCGGAGGACCCGGCACCGGCGCTGACGCCGTCGAGGTCGTCACGCTGGGCGAGGCCGAGGCGACCTGGGGCGAGCCGTTCTCGGTCGTCTCGACTGTGCGCGAGTTTCCCGATGGCCGCGTGCTCGTGGCCGATCCTCTCGGACAAGTCGTCGTTCGGCTGGACCTCGATGCCGGCACCGCCGACACCATCGGAGCCGTGGGCGAGGGACCGAACGAGTACCGCCAGCCCGACGCAGTGTGGCCGCTGCCCGGCGGCCGGACGTTGCTCGTCGATCTCGGCAACGGTCGGCTTACCGAACTGAGCGCGGATCTGGAGTTCGGCGCGACCCGGCCCTACAGCATCGGCGACATGTCGATGGGCCAGATCGTGATTGCGCTTCCGCAAGCCGTGGACGACGAGGGCGGGCTCTATTTCCGTAGCTTCGGCCGGATGGGAATGGATGCCGATTCGGGCAGCATCCTGCGCTACCATCTGGAATCCGAAGCGCTGGACTCGGTGGCGTCCTTCGACCTCCCGGAAACCATCCGCGAGAGTGTGGGTGGCCCGGGCGAGCGGAACGAGCGGGTCAGCCAGGTTCCACTCTCGCCAGGCGATGCCTGGGGCGTAGCTCCAGATGGCCGTGTTGCGATCGCCCGCGCGGGTGACTATCGCGTCGACTGGGTCGAGAACGACGGCTCGGTCACCAGTGGTCCGCCGATCCCCTACACCCCCGTTGCTATCGGGCGCGCCGAACAGGAAGAGTGGGCGCAGGCACGGCTGGAAACGGGCGGAGGACTCCAGATTGCGATCGAAGTCGAGAACAGTTCCATGTCCATGCGTGCGACCCGGGGCGGCGGTTTGGACGATGGCGACGACCTGGACGGGTACACGTGGCCCGAGGTCAAACCGGCCTTCTACGATCGGCCCATTCCCATCGACGGACTCGGGCGCGCCTGGGTGCGCAGCCACCGCGACGTAGGCGAGGCTCCCATGTACGACGTCTTCGCGGTCGGCGGCGAACGGCAGATGGTCGTCGAGCTGCTCATGAACCGCCGGGTCGTCGGCTTCGGCGACGGCGTGCTCTACGCGGTCCACATGGACGACTTCGGCCTTCAGACGCTGGAGCGGTACGCGCTGCCCTGACCCGGGCGACCGGTCACTCCACTCGCAGGATTCCCTCGCGCATCGTCGCGTTTACCCCGTCGGCCTCTGCAAGCCTGGCGATGCCCCGTTGGCCAACCCGCAGCACCGGGATCGTGTCGTAGCCGAGTTCTTCAGCTACAAGAAGCCCGAGCACCAGGATCGCGTCAGGGCGGCCGACCACGATCGCCGCCGGAGCCACGCGGTTGCGGAGGAGTTCCAGCATCACCGCGCTGGACGAACTCGAACCGATCGTGCGCTCCATCACCAGGACGCGGCCGCCCAGCCTCGTTCCGTGGCGCGGGTGGCGCGGATCGTGGATCTGCCCCGTGAGCGGGTCGACCCCACCCCAGAAGCTGATCGGCTTGTCGAGGACGAGGAGCCGGCCCTCGGCGCACGGCTGCCCTTCGGGACACGGCTGCCCTAGGGCGGACGGCTGCCCTTCGGCGAGCCCGCGCGCACCCCCCGAGCCCGGGTGAATGACGGTGCCCGTCAGCTCCACAGGCGCTTTCAACTCCACAGACTCTCGTCACGCGTGACCCGGGCGCGGGAAGCCGATCGGACGCAGTCCTCGAGGCTGCCGTAGACCACTCCGTACCCGGTAGTGGACGGGGTGTAGTGCGCGAACTTGCCCGAATTTGTCATCAGCACGCCGTCCTTCGGCGGAAGAATCGGGGTGACCACGACGCAGGTGTCGACCACGATCTCGACGCCGGCGTCTTCGAAGCGGGGCAGGCGACCGGCGTTTTCGAGCTGGTGGTACTCGAACCGGCCGGTGCACACGTAGAAGGGGACGGCGAAGGGCGCGGCCGGGAGCAGGGCTTCGAGCCGCGCGAACTCTTCCAGCGAGAAGTGGGGGCTGCCCACCGCCACCGCGTCGATGCGGTCCGCTGCCGCCGTGCTGAGGGTGTCGCGGGTGGCGCGCAGGGCGGCGGGCGAGGGGGCGATTACGGCTTCGGGGTCCGCGCCGCCCAGCGCCGTGTCGAGATCCGGCGCCTCGGGCGTCACGCCCTCGACGTGGAACAGCCCCACGGCGCCCGAGGACGCGGCCGCGGCTCCCATGGCTTTCAGCTGATCTTCCGTTACGCTCTCGGGAAGACCCGCGACCACCGCCACACGGTCGTCCACGGTCGCGCCCAGCCACGTCCCCAGCACCGGGTAGAAAACGTCCCGCCGCTTCAGTTCAGGGTCGATCGCGCCGGTGTCGACCACGACGGTCGCGCGGCGCTGCTCGTCGAGGTGGAGACCAGTGCGCGGCGCCCGCCCCGCGATCGCGCAGCAGATGTCCATGAAGTCGCCGTAGCGGTTCGTGCGCGCGCCCAGCACCGAGTTGGCGAAACACACCGCGTTGCTCTCGCCCCAGGCTACATGTTGTCCCGGCGCGGGGCGGTGCCCGGCCTGGTAGGGCGCGCAGGTCCATGTCGGCGCGCAGCCGAGGGCCTGGTAGGCGCGCATCTGCCGCAGCGCCATCTCGCGCCGGTGCCCATGCGACCGCACCCGCGCAGGGTTGAGGAGGTCGAGCGCGCCCACGTTCAGGGTCGCGGGGACCGTCACTGCGCCGCCGAGTTCGACCAGCCGCTCGGCGAACTCGACCCCGCCGTCGCCGTGGTGCAGACAGCCGTCGATATGGGACGAGACGATCTCGACGAGTTCTCCGGCGCCGAGGATCTCGCTCATGCGGACGACGATGCGCATGGCGAGCTGCACGGCGGGGCCTGACGCGCCGTCGAGAAACGCGGTCTCGTCGCGAGTGAGTTGCAGCGTGGTCATGTGGGTTCCCGCCGGAGATCCTTCGTGGCCATGGGATCATCGAAGTGCGAGAAGGGTACGAACTTCGTTGGCCCGGCAACAAGGATGCGGACCAGCACAAAGACTGTCCAATCCGCTACTATTCGACATTCAAAAGGGGACAGGGGACATGCCAAGAAGAGATTCGAGACCACTGTGCGCGGCCCTCGCGGCCGCCGTTTTCGCCGTCGGCTGCGAGGACAGCACCACCGAGCCGGCCGAGCCACTGACCATGGAGGAGACGGAAGCCCTCTACCTCGGCATGCAGGAGTTGGGCGCGGACACCACCCCCGAGATCATCTCCGTGACTGCGGATGGCGGCGTGTTTGCCTGTGCGTTGGGCGGACAGGTCACCGCGACGTTCGGGTTCGAGGAAACGATGGCAGGCGACACCGCCCGCCTGAATTCGATCATCACGCTGGACCCGGAGGAATGCGTCCTGTCGAGCGAGGGCTACGAGTTCACGGTGTCTGGCAATCCCAACGTCCGGACGGAAGTGAACATTGGGATCGTGGCATCCACCTTCGAGTTCCTTGTTGATGGGTCGGTGACCGGAGGGTTGAACTGGGTTCTGGACGACCGCTCAGGGGCCTGTGCGGTCGACCTGACGTTGGCCGCCGACCCCAACCCCGTCCAACCGAGCGCCACCCTTTCCGGGATGATGTGCGACCACGAGGTGGAGTTCGATGCGGCGGGGCTGATACCGGCCGGGTGAGCACGAGGAGGAGCGCGGTGGAGTTTGCCCGAATCCTCAGCTGCGTCGCCGCTTCGCCTGCCGGCAACGTGATCGGACGCTCCCGCAAGGGGGCGCCAATCCACGCACACACCATCGGTTCCGGGCCCCTGCGGGTCAGCCTTGTCGCCGGTTGCCACGCGGACGAGCCCGTGGGGCCGCGCTTCCTGCAGCGTCTGGTGCGCTTTCTGGCCAGTGAGGACGGGGCCGCCCTGCGGCGCGCCGCCACCTGGTCGATCATCCCGCACGTCAATCCCGACGGAGCGGAGGCCAACGCCGCCTGGCAGATCCCGGGCGCGCCGCTCTACGACTTCGCCGACTATCTGCGCCACCGGGTCCGGGAGCTTCCCGGCGACGACATCGAGTTCGGCTTCCCCCGCGGCGAGAACAGCGGGGGCGCCCGCCCCGAGAACCGTGCCGCGTGGGAGTTCTGGCGCGCGGGCGCCCCGTACGATCTGCACGTCAGCATGCACGGCATGGGCGTCGCGGCGGGGCCGTACTTCCTGGTGGAGCGGTCGTGGTGGCCCCGGTTCGGGGAAGCGGCCGCGGCACTGACGCGTGAAGTGGAAGCGGCCGGCTACACGCTGCACGATGTGGAGCGCCACGGCGAAAAGGGGTTCCACCGCCTGGGCCGCGGATTCTGCAGCCGCCCCGATTCCCGCGCGATGAGGCGGCACTTCGTCGCCCTGGACGACCCGGCGACAGCCGCGCGGTTCCGTCCCAGTTCGATGCAGGCAGTGCGCAAACTGAGCGGCGACACACTGACCCTCGTCACCGAGATGCCCCTGTTCATCACGCCGGGGGTGGGCGAGGAACTCGGGCCGCCGGATCCTGTGCTGCTACAGTGGCGGGAGAGGATTGCCGGGTGGGACGCACAGGTGGCCCGGGGCGATCGGACTGCCGGACGGGCTGAGTCGGAGGTGCGGACCGAGGCCGGGGAAACCGGCCTGAGGCCCATGCCCGTGCGCGACCAGATGCGCTTCCAGTGGGCGTTGATCCGCGAGGGAATGAGAGCGGTCAGGGCGGCGCGGTCCTGAAGCTATCGGGCAAACGGGTCGCGTGTCTTCAACTCGGGGAACAGGGCGAAGTCGCGGTCGCGGGTCAGCAGTTCATCGGCACCGTGTGCCAGGCAGATGGCGGCGACGCGGGCGTCGTGCACGACCGGGCCGCGTACGCGTGGGTGCCGAACAAGGCGCCCGAGGATCTCCACAAATCTGCTCGTTTCTCCGATGAGGCGGTTCGAGGGCGAATCGATCCAGGCCCGCAGCTGAGCCCAGGCGGCCTCTGGAGAAGATTCAGATCCCCGCCAGATCCGCCGATTGGTCACCACACTCAGGAACTCGTAGCAGCAAGGCCACGGAATGGCCCAGCGGCGACTTCCCTCCGCCAGTTCGCGCAGGGTCTGAACGGCCAGGGCATGTACCTGGGATTCGCGGCGATGCGCGTACACGAGAACATTCGTGTCAACCGCGATCATTGGCCCACGGGGTACCCATAGATGATTTCGGAGAGATCCTGCCAGGAGTAGGCCTCCAGCGGATCCTCACCGTCCGGATCTCCCACGCTCAGATCGGGCAACCGGTAGGCCTCGGCGGACTCGGAGGCGGACAGCACGACACGGAGGCCCTCTTCGACGATGGCCCGGAGCGGAACCCCTGTCTCCCGGGCACGGTGCTTGGCCCGCGTGAGCAACTCGTCGTGAATGTCGATGGTCGTTTTCATGGACCCATACTACCCATATTATTATATATGGGCAATATGGGTCACTATTACACATGGCCTGTCGGCCCCCGTCGCCCTATCTTCACCCCAGTCGCCGGGGGCATCCCGCGCCGTGAGGGTTGCGCATGTCGCGAGCACCGCGCTGTCGCGCGAACCACGCACGCGGTGCAGACCACGCACGCCGCGGGATTGAGAGCGAACCCCAATGACCTGATCCGGCTGATACCGGCGTAGGGAGCGCGGCTCGAGCGGTTCATCCCGCCCGCGGCCGGAGCCTCCCGCCCGGCGACGACGCGGGGGCCGGAAGAAATCGACGACCGCAATGATCAAGCCGACCGGCGCATTCGCAGCAGACACCCTCCCCGCACCAGACACCCTCCCCGCACCCGGTACCCCCCCGGTCGCCTACGGTGACGCCTTCCCCAACTCGACCCGCGTCTACACCGACGGCCCCCACGGCATCCGCGTCCCCATGCGGGAAATCTCCCTCTCGGGCGGCGAGCCACCCCTGCGCGTCTACGATACCAGCGGCCCGCCCGGCCACGACGTCCGCGAGGGCCTGCCCCCGCTCCGCGAGCCCTGGATCACCGCCCGCGACGTCCGCGTCACGGGCCGCGCGGCCACCCTCACGCCCGGCAGGAAGGACGACCCCCTCGAACTGCCACCCGGCCTCCGCCGCACCACGCGCCGCGGCAACGGTCCCGTCACGCAGATGCACTACGCGCGGCGCGGCGAGGTCACCCCCGAGATGGAGTTCATCGCTCTCCGTGAGGGGCTCGACCCGCGCTTCGTGCGCGACGAGGTCGCGCGGGGCCGGGCGATCATTCCCGCCAACATCAACCACCCCGAGCTCGAGCCCATGATCATCGGGCGCGGCTTCAAGGTGAAGATCAACGCGAATATCGGGAACTCGGTGGTGACGTCGTCGATCGACGAGGAGGTTGAGAAGCTGCGCTGGGCGACGCTGTGGGGGGGCGACACGGTCATGGACCTGTCGACGGGGAAGAACATCCACGCCACGCGCGAGTGGATCATCCGCAACTCGCCCGTGCCGATCGGCACCGTGCCGATCTACCAGGCCCTGGAGAAGGTCGGCGGCGTGCCCGAGGAGCTGACCTGGGAGGTCTACCGCGAGACCATCATCGAGCAGTGCGAGCAGGGGGTGGACTACTTCACCGTGCACGCGGGGGTGCTGCTTCGCTACGTGCCTCTGACGGCCGACCGGGTCACCGGCATCGTCTCTCGCGGCGGCTCGATCCTGGCCAAATGGTGCATGGCCCATCACCGCGAGAACTTCCTCTACACGAACTTCCGCGAACTCTGCGAGATCATGCGGGAATACGACGTCTCGTACTCGCTGGGCGACGGGCTCCGCCCCGGCTCGATCGCCGACGCCAACGACGAGGCCCAGTTCGCCGAACTGCGCACCCAGGGCGAGCTGAACCAAATCGCGTGGGAATACGACGTGCAGGTGATGAACGAGGGGCCGGGGCACATCCCCATGCACCTGATCAAGGAGAACATGGACAAGCAGCTCGAGTGGTGCGACGAGGCGCCGTTCTACACGCTCGGGCCGCTCACCACCGACATCGCGCCCGGCTACGACCACATCACCAGCGCGATCGGCGCGGCGATGATCGGGTGGTACGGGACCGCCATGCTGTGCTACGTAACGCCGAAGGAGCACCTGGGCCTTCCCAACCGCGACGACGTCAAGGACGGCGTCATCGCCTACAAGATCGCGGCGCATGCAGCGGACCTGGCCCGCGGCCACCCCACAGCGCAGAAGTGGGACGACGCGATCTCGAAGGCCCGGTTCGAGTTCCGCTGGCGCGACCAGTTCAACCTGTCGCTCGACCCAGTCACCGCGCGCGAGTTCCACGACGAGACGCTGCCCGCCGAGGGGGCGAAGGTCGCACACTTCTGCTCCATGTGCGGGCCGAAGTTCTGCTCCATGAAGATCAGCGACGATGTGCGGCGGTTCGCGCGCGAGCGGGGGCTGGAAACGGCCGAGGCGGTCGAGGAGGGGATGAGCGAGAAAGCGGAGGAGTTCCGGCGGGGAGGCAGCGAGCTGTACGTGGCCGCCGGGGACTGACCCCGTTGCGAGCCGCTGTCCTTCTGCTCGCGACCCTCGGGTCCTCCGCCGGGGCGCTCGGGTGCGGGAATGGCGGCACCGGACCGGACGACGAACAACCGGAGCCAACCCTGCCGGCCACACCAACCGTCGTCTTCTCGACCAGGTTGGCCGGCGCGGCGGAGGGGGAAATCGCCGTTCTGCGGCTCAGGGTCATCCCCGCGCCACGGTCACCGATCGCTCTCGGCTACGCGATTGGTGTGGACCGCGACACCGGAACCGACGATGCGGACAGCACGGACTACGCCGGTGAACCCCGCGACACGGTGCGAATCAGCGCCGGCGACACGATCGGGATCATCGAACTCGCCATCAACGACGACGACGATATCGAGCCGGCGCGCGAGGTCCTGACGGTCACACTCGACGCGCCCGCCCAAGGGGCCGGATTCCTTCTCGGTGCGCCCGACACGGCGGTCGTCCTGATCGAAGAGGGCGTGTGCGACCGAACACCCAGGATACAGGAGGAAATCCTGCGGGTTGTCGGCTTCGGCGACTGTCTGGAACCGAACGGGGAGCATCTGGCTGCAATAACCGATCTGGAACTGTGCAATCGCGAGGAATGGCCCCTTTGCCAGCGTCAGGACGCGGTCATCCCCGAACTGAAGCAAGGCGACTTTCAGGGGCTCCCGCAACTCGAACGGCTCACGCTCGCCGGCGTCGGGTTGACCGAGCTTCCCGAAGGCGTCTTTTCGGACCTTGCCGGCCTGCAGACGCTGGTGCTGGCGAAGAACCGGTTGATCCTGCTGCCCGAGCGCCTGTTTGCCGGGTTGTCGACCCTGGGCCGCCTCAGCCTTGCAGGCAACCAACTCACCGAATTGCCCGCGGGTGTGTTTTCGGGTCTGTCCAGCCTCTGGCGCCTGGAATTGAGCCGCAACCCGATCAAGGAGCTTCCAGCCGGAGTATTCAGCGGCCTCTCCAGTCTCTCTGGACTGGCCATCGCGAACAGCGAGCTCAGCGACCTGCCGGCGGGCATGTTCCTCGGTCTGTCGAAACTGCGCGCGCTGGACCTGCGAGCCAACCCGGGAACTCCCTTCGGGCTTCCGCTGCGTCTTGTGCGCGTCGACGACGAGGACCTCCGGGCTCCCGGCCCCGCGGAGATCACCGCCCGGGCGGAGCAGGGCACGCCCTTCCCGACGGAAGTCGTCCTTTTCATCGAGGGGGCCGGCTCGTTGCGTGACACGCTCGACATCGAGACCGGACACGCGCAGAGCACCAGCGTCACCGTCACACGTGATTCGGCGAGAACGGAGGGTACGCGCATCACCATGCTGTCCGTGTCGTGGGCACCGGAGGACATCCGGGGCGTACAGTTCGAGGCGGCCGACCCAATTGTGCTGTTCGCTCGAAGTGCCGTGGCCGAGCGGCATCCCCGATCCGCCGGGCACCAGTCAGGGACGCGAGCACTCCTGGGGTCAGGTGCGGGAGCACTCCCGTGGGCTACATTGTCACCTCCCGCCCGCGCGATGATGTTCACCGCTTCACCCGCGCGCGCAGGCAGGAAGCGACACTGGGAATGGAGGAAGCGATGAGCGAGAAGCCGAGAGTACCGGTGCGGAAGCCGGCCGCCAGGCTGCTGTGGGCGTTCCCGCTGGCCTGGATGGCGGCATGCGGCCCGGGGTCCATCGATCCGGATGCCGATCTGGTGATCCACGGCGCCCGCGTCTGGGACGGAACCGGCGCGCCCATGAGCGACCCCATGGTCGTCCAGATCGGGGGTGGCCGGATCATCTCCCTGGAACCGGCCGGGGATGTCGAAGTCTCAGAACTGGCGGAGACGGTCGTCGGGGTCCCCGTGCTTGACGCGGGCGGAATGTACATCATCCCCGGTCTGATCAACACGCACGGGCATGTGGGCGGGACCTGGAGCGAGGCGCGGAGCGGCACCTACGACGAGTTCGCGGAGATGGAGCTGGCGCGCTACGCCCGCTTCGGCGTTACGAGCGTCAACAGCCTGGGTGGGGACCGCGAAGGCTCCTTCGTCCTGCGGGACGCGAGCTGGGGTGTGGAGGGTCCGGCGCGTGCGCGGCTCCTCGTTGCGGGTCCGGTCATCACCGGAGCGAACCCGGAAGAGCTGGTCCTGGCGGTCGACGCGGTCGCGCGCACCGGTCCGGACTGGATCAAGATCCGGGTCGACGACAACCTCGGCGCGACCACGAAGATGAGTCCCGCGTCGTACCAGGCGGTGATCGACCGGGCCCGTGGCCACGGCCTCCGCGTGGCCTCGCACCTCTTCTACCACGAGGACGCGAAGGGCCTCCTGCGCGCGGGCACCGGGCTCGTCGCCCACAGCATACGGGACGAAATGGTGGACGACGAGACCATCGGACTCTTCCTCGACGCCGGCGTCTGCTACGTGCCGACGCTGACGCGCGAAGTGTCCACCTTCGCCTATGGAGAGCGCCCCGATTTCTTTGGCGACGCCTTCCTGATGTCCGATGCGGACTCGGTGCAGGTGCGGGTCGTCAGCGACACCGCGCGCCAGGCTCAGGTGAGGGCATCGGGGGCCGCCGAAGCCTATGGGCGCGCCCTCGAGGTCGCACAGGGCAATCTGGCGCGGCTCGTCGAGGCGGGCGTCCCGGTTGCATTCGGCACCGATTCCGGCCCAATGGGACGCTTCCAGGGGTACTTCGAGCACATGGAGACCGAGCTGATGGCCGAGGCGGGGCTGTCGGCGGAGCAGATCCTGCGATCGGCAACGGGAGTGGCGGCGGACTGCCTGGGGCGGGATGACATCGGGACGCTGGAGGAGGGACGCCGTGCGGACTTCATCGTGCTGCGTGCGGATCCGCTGGCGAATGTCGCCAACCTGCGCGCAATCGATGGGGTGTGGGTCGGAGGTGCGAGGATCGAGGGGTCGAGGAAGTAGTGTTGGAGACGGACCAGCGCGATAACCGGGAGACGGCGCCGCAGCCGGGCATGGTGCTTCAGCTGCACGAACTCGATCTCCGCTTCGGCGGCGTCACCGCCCTGTCGGGCTTCTCCATGGAGGTGCGGCAGGGTGAGCTTCTCGCCCTGATCGGGCCGAACGGGGCGGGGAAGACCAGCGTCCTGAACTGCGTGTCGGGGCTGTACCGTGCGCAGGAGGGGACGATCACCCTGACCGGCCCGGGCGGGGGTCGCCACGCGCTGCACCGGATGCCGCCGCACCGGATCGCGGCGCTGGGCGTGGCGCGCACCTTCCAGAACATCGAGCTCTTCAAGCACATGACCGTGCTGGAAAACCTCATGCTGGGGCGCCATGTGCACATGCGCGGCGGGGTGCTCAGCGGGGGACTGTACCTCGGGCGACAGCGCCGCCGCGAAATCGAGCACCGCCGCTACGTGGAAGAGGTCATCGACTTCATGAACCTCGAGCCGCTTCGCAGCGCCGAGGTCGGCAACCTCGCGTACGGGAACCAGCGGCTCGTCGAGATGGCCCGCGCGCTGGCGCTCGACCCGGCGATCCTCCTCCTCGACGAGCCCACCGCCGGGATGAACGCCGAAGAGAAGGAGTCGATGGCGCGGTTCATCCTCGACGTGCACGAGGAGCGCGGCGTGACGGTGGTGGTGATCGACCACGACATCGACGTGATCATGGACATCTCGGACCGGGTGGTCGTCCTCGACTTCGGGCGGAAGATCGCGGAAGGGAAGCCGGAGCAGGTGAGGAACGACCCTGCGGTGATCGACGCGTATCTGGGGCAGGCGCGGGAAGAGGGCGCGGCCGCGGGGGCCGGGACGTGATCGCGGGGATGGGCCGCTGCAGCGGGGGCCGGAGTGCGGCCGCGGGGGCCGGGACGTGAACGCGCGCGACACGCTGCCGGGCCTGCTCGCCCGCCGCGCCCAGGACGACCCCGGCGGCATCGCGCTGCGCGAGAAGGAGTTCGGCATCTGGCAGGAGACGACCTGGGCCGAGTACCTGACGCGGGTGCGGTCGTTCGCGCTGGGGCTGGTCGAACTCGGGATGGAGAAGGGCGACCGGATCGCGATCATCGGGGACAACCGTCCCGAGTGGGTGATCGCCGAACTCGCGGCGCAGTCCATCGGGGCGCTTCCGCTCGGGCTCTACCAGGACTCGATTTCGGAGGAACTGGCGAAGATGCTCGAGGCCGCCGACGCCCGGGTCATCGTCGCCGAGGACCAGGAGCAGGTGGACAAGGTGCTCGAAGTGCGGGACCGGGTGCCGGATCTGCGGTCCATCATCTACTACGATCCGCGCGGGATGTACGGCTACGAAGCCCCCGGACTGATGGCCTTCGAGGAGGTCGAAGCCCTCGGTGACCGTCGTTGTGACAGATTCCCGGCAGAATTTGACCAAATGCTGGCCGATGTCCGTCCCGGCGACACGGCGCTCCTCTGCACGACCTCGGGCACGACCAGCATTCCGAAGCTGGCGATGCTCTCGCACGCGAACCTCCTCGCCATGGCGGCGCAGCTTCGCGGCGTGGACCCGATGGAGCCCGGCGACGAGTTCGTGTCGTTCCTCCCCATGGCCTGGATCGGCGAACAGATGGTCGGGGTGGCCAGCGCGATGCTGGCTGGCTTCACGGTCAACTTCCCCGAAGAGACGGCCACGGTGCGCCAGGACATGCGCGAGATCGGCCCCGCCTTCCTGATGTCTCCGCCGCGGATCTGGGAGAACATGGTCTCGGACGTGCAGGTGATGGCCGAGGACACGACCCGGCTCAAGCGCTGGATCTACCGTTGGGCGATGAAGGAGGGCGAGACCCGCGCCGAGGCGGTCGCAAGCGGCAAGCGGGCCGGCCTGCCCGCCCGAATCCGCCACCGCATCGCCGACTGGACGGTCTTCCACCCCATCCGCGACCAGCTCGGCCTCAACAAGGTGGCGCGCGCGTACACCGGCGGCGCCGCGCTCGGCCCCGACGTCTTCCGCTTCTTCCACACCATCGGCGTCAACCTCAAGCAGCTCTACGGCCAGACCGAGGTCTCGGGCATCTCGGTGGTCCACCGCGACGGCGACATCCGCTTCCACACGGTGGGCACGCCCTTCCCGGACACCGAGATCCGCATCTCCGACGCGGGCGAGATCCTCTGCCGCAGCCCCGCCGTTTTCAAGGGCTACTTCCGCAACCCGAAGGCCACGGCCGAGACGCTCGATGACGGCTGGCTCCATTCGGGCGACGCCGGCTACTTCGAGGATGACGGCCACCTGGTCGTCATCGACCGCCTCGCCGACGTGATGAAGCTCTCCGACGGGACCGCCTTCTCGCCCCAGTTCGTCGAGAACAAGCTCAAGTTCAGCCCGTACATCCGCGAGGCGGTGGTGTTCGGCGGCGCCGGCGCCCCGTTCGTCACCACGATGATCGCGATCGACATGGAGAACGCGGGGCAATGGGCCGAACGCAACCGCATTCCGTATACCACCTTTACGGACCTGGCCCGCCGCGCCGAGGTCTACAACCTCGTCCGCAGCCACGTCCAATCCGTCAACCAGGATCTGCCCCCGGCCGCCCGCATCCGCCGCTTCCTCCTCCTCCACAAGGAACTCCACGCCGACGACGCGGAGCTGACGCGCACGCGCAAGCTGCGCCGCCGCTACATCGCCGATCGCTTCGGCGACATCATTGCGGCGCTGCAGGGGGACAGCGACTCGGTCACCGTGGCGACCGAGATCACCTACCAGGACGGCCGCACGGCGGAAGTGGCGCACGAACTGCGCATCGAGACGCTGGAGACGCGCTGAGCCATGGACGTCTTCCTCCAACTCACGGTCTCCGGCCTCAGCACCGGAATGATCTACGCCCTGGCGGCCGCTGGCTTCGTGGTGATCTACAAGGCGAGCGATGTGATCAACTTCGCTCAGGGGGACTTTCTGCTCTTCGGCACGTATCTCATCTTTTTCGCGATCGTCCAGACCGGGCTGCCGTGGAGCCTCGGTGTGCTCGTCACGGTGCTGCTGGCGGTTGCGCTGGCCCTTGCCATCGAGCGGCTGGTCCTGCGCCCGCTGATCGGCGAGCCCATCATCTCGATGATCATGGTGACAATCGGGCTGTCGTCGGTGCTGCGCGCGGCCGTCAATGCAATCTGGGGTCCGGCGCCGCGCTCGTTCGAGTCGTTTCTGCCCGCGGGCGACTTCGTGATCGGACCGGCGGTGCTGTCGACCGGCCGGGTGCTGTCGATTCCGATTGCGCTCGCGGTGCTGGCCGCCCTGTGGCTCTTCTTCCGCCACACCCGCGACGGGATCGCCATGCGCGCCATCGCCGACGATCAGCAGGCCGCGCTGAGCATGGGGATCAGCATCCCGCGCGTCTTCGGAGTGGCGTGGGGACTGGCGGCGGCGTCCGCGGCGATCGGCGGGATCATGCTCGCGAGCATCGTGGGGGTGAGCCCCAACGTGGCGTCGATCGGGCTGCGGGTCTTTCCGGTGGTGATCCTCGGAGGACTCGACTCGATCCGCGGGGCGGTGATCGGGGGCGCGATCATCGGCCTGCTGGAGGTCTATACCGGCGGATACGTGGGTCGCGGGCTCAGCCTGGTGGTGCCGTACGTCGTACTCGTTCTTGTGCTGATGGTCCGCCCCTACGGACTCTTCGGGAAGGAGATCATCGAACGGGTATGAGGATCTCGCGATGAGCCTCGAGTGCGGCGTCTTCCACACCCGCTACCGGTCCGACATGGGGCTGCGGCCGTGGCCCATGCAGCGGATCCGGCTGGCCCTCTTCGCCGTGTTCGTGCTGGTCTTCCCGTTCGTGGCCGGCCCGTACTGGCTCGACCTGGCCAACCAGGTGGCCATCGCGACCGTCGGTGCGATCGGGTTGAACATCCTCGTGGGCTACACCGGCCAGATCTCGCTGGGACAGGGCGCGTTCATGGCCATCGGGGCGTACACGGCCGGACTGCTCACGCTCAACTTCGGCCTGCCGTGGGGCGTGAGCATCGCCGTGGCGTGCGTCGTGACCTCGCTGGCGGGCACCTTCTTCGGCCTTCCCTCGCTGCGGCTGAAGGGGCTGTACCTCGCGATAGCGACGCTCGCCGCGCAGGAGATCGTGGAGTGGGGGATGACCCACTGGACGGCGGTGACCGGCGGCACCGAGGCGATCGTCCTGCCCGCCCCGCGCCTCTTCGGCGTCCGCCTCAACACCACCTTCGCCTTCTACTGGTTCGGGGTGCTGATGGCGGCCGGGACCGCCCTCTTCGCGGCCAACCTCTTCCGCTCGCGCATGGGGCGCGCCTTCGTGGCGGTGCGCGACCAGGACATCGCGGCCAGCGTGATCGGCGTCAACCTCTTCCGCACCAAGCTGCTCGCCTTCGCCACCTCGTCATTCTTCGTCGGCCTGGCGGGCGCGATGATCGCCTACTACCGCACCATCATCACCTGGGAGCGCTTCACCCTGGAGACGAGCATCGTCTACCTGGCGATGATCATCGTCGGGGGGCTCGGCTCGATCCGCGGGTCGTTCTTCGGCGCGCTGCTGATCACGCTGCTGCCGGCGCTCATCACCAACGCGGGACGCGCGCTACAGGACACCGCCCCGGTGGTCGCGGGCCTGCTGCCCTACGCGCAACAGGCGGTCTTTGGCGTCGTGATCATCCTCTTCCTGGTCTTCGAGCCCAAGGGGCTGTCCAAACTGTGGGGCAACGTGAAGGACTACTTCCACGTGTGGCCGTTTGCGTACCGGCGGGGGTGACAGTGCGAGGGGATCACGGCCGGCGGGCCTTCCAGCGGCACACAATGTAAAGAGAACATTACAGAATGTAATGTCAACTATACACATAGTGTCTGAAATGGTAGCGCATACATGCGCACCGGCCCCCGGTGGAACGGGAGGACCTCGGATCCCGTGTAGAAGAGAATGCCGTGCTTGAAGGCGGACCCGGCGAGTCCCGCCAAGGCCGCCAAGCCGTTGAAGTCCTGGCGCCGGGCCGTGGCGGAAGCCTTCACCTCGACACCGACGATGCGCCCGTCGGGCCGCTCCAGCACGATGTCGACCTCGCGTTTCTGCTTGTCCCGAAAGTGGTATAGCCCAACTTCCTCATCGGCCCACTCGGCGTGCTTGGCACACTCCATGAAGACGAGCGTCTCCAGAAGCGCGCCGTAGTGCGGGCTGAGAAGGATCCGGGCCTCGTTGCGCAAGCCCAGCAGATGGGACGCGAGGCCGGTGTCGACGAAATGAAGCTTCGGCATCCGCACGGCCATGCGCCGGGCCAGGTTCTTGCGATATGACGGAACCCGGCGAATCAGAAACATGAGTTCGAGGATCTCCACGTAGCTCTTGGCGAGCTTGTCGTTGAGTTCGAGGTCATTGGCGAGGCTGGCGTACTTCAGCAGGTTGCCGCTCCGACCGGCGAGATAGGGTGCCAGAGCCCGAAGCCTCGAGTGGTAGTCGCCGCGGGCGGTATAGAGTGACTCGAAGTCCTTGAAGAAACGCCCCTCGGTGTAGGACCTGAACCAGATGCTGCGGGCGCGACGACCCATGCGCTGGACCTCGGGATAGCCGCCGAGCATGACCAGCTGCGCGATCTGTTCGCGGGTTGGGGAGGGTCCACCCTCCACGGACGAGAAGTCTCCGGCCAGCAGGTAGTCGATCAAGTTGTGGCGGCCGTCTCGAAGCTCAGCGACTGACAGGGGCAGGAGTTCAAGTCGGGCCATGTGGCCGGGCAGAGCCTCCTGGGCTCGCGCCGAACGGAAGATGTCGGCGGAGCCGGTCAGGAGAAAAAGCCCCTTGCGTGCCATTCGGGACGGCCCGTCGGTGGGCGGCTCACTGGCATGCCGATCCGATGCCTCCTTGATGGCGGGTACCAGCTCGGGCACTTGCTGGAATTCGTCGAGCACGACCGACCGGTCGCCGACTGACCTGACGAAGCCGTGCGGATCGGACGCGGCCGCCGCCTGGACGGCGGGGTCGTCAAGGGTGAGATAGCGCAATCCCACCTCAGCGGCGACGCTTCGGGCCAACGTGGTCTTGCCGGACTGCCTGGGACCCGTGAGGTAGACGACTCGGAACTCGCCAAGCATGTCGCGTACGAGCGGATGAAGGTGTCTGGAGTACAGAGTAGTATCGTCGACTGGCCGGTGCGTTCCCTATTACGAGATATCCATAAGCTTATTACGAAAAATATGACATCTTATTACGAGAACTCAAGATCAACGCGGGGCAACGTGACATACTCCATCCACGTGTGACCGTTCGCGCATGGGCGGGGGTGGCGGAAGCGGTCCGAGCGGTCGAAAAAGACCCGCGCGCGGCAAGCTCTTTCCGACGCTGGCGGGCAGCCCCTATCTTCAAACGTTCCCTATTCTCCCCGTTTTTCCCAATCCAGGTGTGTCAATGACTAACCGAACGATCGCGGCGACGCTGGTCGCCCTTCTCATCACCCCGGCTGCAACGGCTGCGCAGAGCCTCTCCGAAGACGAACTCGAGCCCCTCGTGGAACGAGTGGAGGAGGGCGTGCTGGAGCGCGCCAAGCTGGCCCAGGTCATGGTCGACAAGATCTTCTCGTTCTCTGAACTCGGGCAGCAGGAGATCGAGACTTCTGCGTACATCACGGGCATTCTGGAGGAGAACGGCTTCACCATCGAGCGCGAGCCCTCGGGCATCCCGACGGCCTGGTTCGCGCGCTGGGGGAGCGGCCGGCCGGTGATCTCCTTCGGGTCGGACATCGACGGGATTCCGAAGGCCAACCAGAAGCCGGGCGTGGCCTATCACGATCCGCTGATTCCGGGCGCGCCCGGCCACGGCGAGGGTCACAATTCCGGACAGGCGGTGAACGTGGTGGCGGCGCTCGCGCTGAAGGACGTCATGGAGGCCGAGGGCATCGGGGGCACGCTGGTGCTCTGGCCCGGGGTCGCCGAGGAGCAGCTGGCGTCGAAGGCCTGGTACGTGCGGGACGGTTATCTGGAGGACATCGACGTCACGCTGTTCACGCACGTCAGCAGCAACCTGTCGGTGAGCTGGGGACAAGGCGGCGGAACGGGGCTCGTCTCCGTGGAGTTCACCTTCGCGGGCGAGGCGGCGCACGGGGCCGGCGCTCCCTGGCGGGGACGCAGCGCCCTGGACGCTGTCGAGCTGATGAACGTCGCGTGGAACTTCCGGCGCGAGCATCTGCGGCCCGATCAGCGCTCCCACTACGTGATCAGCGACGGCGGCGATCAGCCCAACGTCGTGCCGTCGAGCGCTTCGGTATGGTATTTCATCCGCGAGATGGACTACGAGGACATCAAGCGCAACTTCGACACCGCCATCCGAATCGCCGAGGGCGCGGCCATGATGACCGACACCGAGATGTCGTACCGGATCATCGGCACCGCCTGGCCGCGGCACTTCAACAAGGTCGTGGCCGAGACCATGTACGGGCACATCGAGGATGTCGGGCTCCCGGAGTGGACCGAGGACGACCACGACTTCGCGAGCGCGGTGCAGGAATCGGTCGGGAGCGTTCCGTCGGGAATGCCGACCGCGCTCTCGGAGCTCGGCACACCGGGCCCGCGCCGGAGCGGCGGATCCGACGACATCGGCGACATCTCCTGGAACGTGCCCACGGTGACCCTGCGCTTCCCGTCGAATGTGCCGGGGCTGCCGGGCCACCACTGGTCGAGCGCCATGGCGATGGCCACACCCATCGCGCACAAGGGAGCGGTCGCGGGCGCCCGCGTGATGGCCCGTACCGCGCTTCAGCTCTTCGCCCAGCCGGAGTTGGTGGATCAGGCGTGGACCTACTTCCGGGAAGACCAGAGTGCGGGCGTCGAGTACATCCCCTTCCTCGGGCCCGACGACCCGCCGCCCATCGATCTCAACAAGGAGATCATGGACACGTACCGTCCCCTGCTTCGGCAGTTCTACTACGACGAGACCCGCTTCGAGACATATCTTGAACAGCTGGGGATCACCTATCCCACACTCACGCGGCCGATCTCGGAAGACGGCCAGGGATCGCACTGAGGATTCTGACGATCGGAGATTTGTGATGAAAGCAGCGAGCCGCAGACTTCTCTCGGTGGCAGCCGCCATGGTGCTGGTGCCGACTCTTTCCGGTGCGGGGGGCCGTCCCGAGGCCGTCATGGAGCCTGCCGTCGATCCCGCCCCGGTGGCGTCGGCCGACGAGCCCACCGAGGTGGGTTGGCGGCTCCTGGCCCGGCTCAACTACCGGACCGGCGAGAAGACCGAGGAGTTGGCCGCACTGGACGGCAAGCTCGTCAAGATCCCCGGCTTCACCGTGCCGCTCGAGGACTTCGCGTCTTCGGCGACGGAATTCCTCCTTGTGCCCTACGTCGGCGCCTGCATCCACACGCCGCCTCCGCCGCCCAACCAGCTCGTCTACATCGAGATGGACGAGGGCAAGCGAGCGAAGATGGACGGCTGGAACCCGGTGTGGGTCGAGGGCGTGCTCCGTATCGAGATGACGGAGAGCGTCTACGGCCACGTCGGTTTCACGATCACTGGCCAGCGGGTCTATCCGTACGAGGCCTGAGCCGCGCTTGACATAAATGAGCCTCGCAATCGATGTCCGCGGCCTCCGGTTCCGCTACGGCAGCGGCCCGTGGGTGCTGGACATTCCCGAACTGACGCTTGAGCGGGGGGCGCGCGCATTCCTCTTCGGTCCCAGCGGCAGCGGCAAGACCACGCTGCTCGGCGTGCTGGCGGGTGTGCTAAGGCCCGAGGTAGGCGAGGTCAGGGTGCTCGGGCGGGACCTGGCATCCCTCTCCGGCGCGCAGCGGGACGCCTTCCGGGCGGAACACATCGGCTACGTCTTCCAGATGTTCAACCTCATCCCCTACCTCTCGGTTCTCGACAACATTGCCCTTCCGGTGCGCATGAACTCCGCACGCCGGGACCGGCTGGACGGCGCGGGCGTGAAGGAGACTGCCGCGCTGCTCGCCGACCACCTTCACATCGGCGATCTGCTGAAGAAGCCGGTCACTGAGCTCTCGGTGGGCCAGCAGCAGCGGGTGGCCGCCTGCCGGGCGCTGATCGGTGCGCCGGAGATCATCGTCGCCGATGAACCGACCTCTTCCCTGGATTTCGACCGCCGGGAGGCCTTCCTCGAACTGCTTTTTGCCGAGTGCGAGCGCGCCGGCGCCACCCTGGTGTTCGTGAGCCACGACCGCACCCTCGAGGGCATGTTCTCCCGCACGATCTCGCTTCCCGACGTCAACACGGCGGCGCTCTGATGCTCGTTTTCGACCTCGCGATCAAGTCGCTGCGCAACCGCGCCTTCAGCACCTCGCTCACAGTGGGCTCCATCGCGCTCAGCGTCGCGCTGCTGATCGGCGTCGAGAATGTGCGCGTGGGAATGCGCGAGAGCTTTTCCAACACCATCAGCCAGACCGACCTGATCGTGGGCGCGAAGGGCGGCACCATCCAGCTGCTGCTGTACTCGGTCTTCGGCATGGGGTCGCCGACGAGCAACCTGACCTGGGACACCTACCGCGAGTGGGCCGAACACCCCGCGATCGAGTGGACCATTCCCTACGGACTCGGCGACAGCCACAGGGGATTTCGCGTCATCGGCACCAACGAGGATTTCTATCGCCACTACCGCTACCGCGGCGGGCAGGAGATTGCGCTGGCCGAGGGCCGGGCCGGCTCGGAGGTGTTCGACGTCACCCTGGGTGCGGACGTGGCCGCCGAGTTAGGCTACGGGCTGGGCGACGAGGTCGCGGTGACCCACGGGATCGGCGAGGTGGGCTTCCTGAACCATGACCAGCTGCCGTTCGAGGTGGTGGGCATCCTCGCCAAGACCTTCACCCCGGTCGACCGCGCGATCTATGTCACCCTCGAAGGCATCGAGGCCATCCACTTCGGATGGGAGGACGGGGCGCCGCCCATGCCCGGCGAGGAGCCCACGCCCGACGACGTGCTCGCGATGGAGGAGATCGAGATCACCCAGGTCACGTCGTTCTTCCTGGGCACGACCAACCGCCGGGATGTGCTGCGGCTGCAGCGCGATATCAACGACTATCAGGGCGAGCCGATGATGGCGGTCATCCCCGGGCTGGCGCTGAACGAGATGTGGCAGGGGATCGGCTACGCCGAGACCGGGCTCCGGGTGGTGACCATCTTCGTCGTCCTGGTCGGCCTGCTCGGCATGCTGGTGTCGCTCTACACGTCGCTCAACGAGCGGCGCCGCGAGATGGCGATCCTGCGGGCCGTCGGCGCGGGCCCGAAGAGGATCGTTGGGCTGCTGGTGCTGGAGTCCGTGTGCCTCGCCGCGGCGGGCGCGATCTGCGGGTTGGCGCTCGTGTACGTGCTGCTCTCGGCCGGACAGCCTATTGTTGAGGCGCAGGCGGGCCTCTTCATCCCGATCCGGCCGCCCGGCGTGGTCGAATGGCTCTTCCTGGGCGCGGTGGTGACGGCCGGATTCCTGATGGGTTTCGTGCCCGCGCTCAAGGCCTACCGCACCGCACTCCACGACGGGCTTGCGGTGCGCGTGTAGGGGACGCCGCTTGAGTGCAGGGCCAGTGGATCGAGAGTCGAACAGGAGTGACGCCATGACCGGATTTCAACAGACGCGGCCGATCCGCTTCCTCGCTGCGGGCTTCCTCGCCGCGGGCTTGCTCGTCTTCACCGCGGCCTGCGGCGACGGCGGCGCAGACGGAGCGGGCGACAACTCCATCAAGATCGGCGCGATCTTCGACCTCACCGGGCCCACCGCTGATGTCGGCACCGACTACGCCGACGGCATGCGCGGATACGCCGACTGGCTGAACATGCAGGGCGGGATCGAAGGGCGGCCGATCGACCTGATCTACCAGGATTACGGCTACCAGGTCGACCGCGCCGAACAGCTCTACAGCCAGTTCGTGGCCGAGGGCGTCGTCGTCTTCATGGGATGGGGCACCGGCGACACCGAGGCGCTGCGACTCCGAATCACCGAAGACGAGATCCCGTTCAGCTCGGCCTCGCTGTCCCACGTTCTGGGCGACCCGGCCGACGCCCCCTACAACTTCCTGGTCGCCCCCACCTACACCGATCAGTTCCGCATCGCGCTCGACTGGATCGCGGCCAACCACGGAGACGGGACGCCGGTCGTCGCGCTCATGCACAACGCGAGTCCCTTCGGGCTGTCTCCGTCGCGGTATGGCGGGGTCGAGCACGCCGAAGCCATCGGCGTCGACCTGACCCTGTACGAGATGCCGCGGGGCGCCGTCGACTTTACGGGCGAGTTCTCCCGGATTCGCCAGAGCGGCGCTCAGTACGTGGTCTTCCAGAATACCTCCGGGCCAGCCAGCGTCGCGCTGCAGAACGCGAGCAGCCTGGGTCTCGACCTCACCTTCGTCTGCCTCAACTGGTGCGCCAACGCGCAGCTGGTCGACCTGGCCGGCGATGTGGCCGAAGGGATGATGGGGACGATCCCCTATGCGCCGCTGAGTGTGGACGTGCCGGGCACGCGCGTGATCCGCGACTACCTGGCCGCCAAGGGCGAGACGATCGAAGGCAAGACCAACGCCTACACCCAGGCGTGGTGGACGTTCAGCGTCTTTACCGAGGCCATGCGGCAGGTGCTGGCGGCGGGCGGGGAACTCACGGGAGCGAACATCAAGGCCGCGCTCGAGACCTTCACCGATCTGGACATGGGCGGCGTGACGGTGCCGATCAGCTTCACGCCGGACGACCACCTCGGAGCGAAGGCACTCAGGATGTTCCGCGTCGAGGGCGGCGAGTGGGTGCCCTTCACCGAGTTCATCCAGGCGCCGACAGCGCCCTGACGCGGTGACGCCGTGACCGCGATCCCGGCCGGCAACGGCGGACCCGGCGGGGCGGGCGAGCAACCCGCGGGCCCCAACGCCCTGCTGTGCCTCAACAACATCGAGGTCCTCTACGACGACGTGATTCTCGTCCTGCGGGGGCTCTCGCTGGAAGTCGGCGAAGGGAAGATCGCGGCGCTCCTGGGCTCGAACGGGGCGGGGAAGACCACGACCCTGAAGGCGATCTCGGGGCTCCTCTACGTCGAGGACGGCGAGGTCACCGACGGCACGATCGTCTTCGACGGCGAGGAGATCCAGGGGACGGACGCGCACCGGATCGTCGAGAAGGGCATCTTCCAGGTTCTCGAAGGGCGCCGCGTCTTCGAGCATCTGACCGTGCGCGAGAACCTCGCCGCGGGCGCCTACACGCGAAGCGACCGACGCGCGGCCGATGCCGATGTCGACAAGGTCTTCCACTACTTCCCGGCACTCGCCGAACGCCGCCGCCAGATCGCCGGCCACCTCTCGGGCGGTGAGCAGCAGATGCTGGCGCTGGGCCGCGCGCTGATGGCGTCGCCGCGCATGATGCTCCTCGACGAGCCGTCGCTGGGCCTCGCGCCGATCCTGGTCGAGAGCATCTTCGAGATCATCCAGCGGATCAATCGCGACGAGGGGACCACGATTCTTCTCGTCGAGCAGAACGCGCGCCTGGCGCTCTCCGTGGCCGATTACGGGTATGTGATGGAGGGGGGAAGGGTGGTGATGGAGGGCACGGCCGACGAACTCCGCACCAACGAGGACGTGAAGGAGTTCTATCTGGGGTTGGGAGACGCGGGTAGGCGGTCCTACAGGGACGTCAAGCACTATCGGCGCAGGAAGCGGTGGCTGTCGTGAGCGGCGTCCCCCTCTACGACCCCGACCGAGAAGCCCCGGCCGACTGGAACGCCGTGCAGGACCGGCTGGCGCTGTTGGCGGTTCGCGACGGGGCCATGCGCAGCCGCGAGATCGCGCGGCGGCTGACCGCGGCCGGGGTCACGCCGGACGATGTGGCGGGCGTGGCCGATCTGGCCGCGATCCCGGTGCTGCCGAAGGACGACCTGCCGGCGATGCAGGCCGCCGACCCGCCGTTCGCGGGGATGCTTGCCGTGCCGGTGGGGTCGCTCCGCCGCGTCTACCGCTCACCGGGGCCGATCACCGACCCGGAGGGCAACCGCGACGACTTCTGGCGGATGGCGCCAGCGCTGTGGGCTGCGGGAATGCGTCCCGGCGACGTGGTGCTCAACACCTTCTCCTACCACCTGACCCCCGGCGGCATGATGCTCGACAGCGGGCTGCGCGCGGTCGGCTGCACCGTGATCCCGGGGGGAGTCGGCAACACGGCCGCCCAGATCGAGACCGCGTGCGCCGCGGGAGCGACAGGCTACACCGGCACGCCCCAGTTTCTGCTAACGCTCCTGGAGCGCGCGCAGCAAATGGGACGCGAACTGCCCTTCCAGCGCGCCCTGGTGACCGGGGCGCCGCTGCCGCCGCCGCTCCGCGCCCGCCTGCAGGACGAATTCGGCGTCGATGTCTACCAGGCGTACGGAACCGCCGACAGCGGCACCCTCGGCTACGAGTGCGAGGCCAAGGACGGGTGGCACGTCTCGATCGAGATCGTGGTCGAGGTGCTCGTGCCGGGCGACGATCGTCCCGCGGCGGAGGGCGAGGCCGGGCAGGTGGTGGTGACGAGCCCGAACGAGACCTACCCGCTGGTGCGGTTCGGGACGGGGGATCTGTCAGCGTGGAACCGGGAGCCGTGCCGGTGCGGCCGCACCAGTCCGCGGCTGGTCGGGTTCCTGGGGCGCGTGGGCGAGGGAGTGAAGGTCAAGGGCATGTTCGTGCACCCGCGGGAGCTGGCCGCGGCGCTGGGTCCGGAGCCGTCCGTGGGCCGCTACCAGGCCGTGGTGACGGAGGGCGCCGGCGGACAGGACGTGCTCACCGTGCGGATCGAAGCCGCGCCGGGGTGCGCGCTCGATGCCGCGGCGGTCGACAGGCTGGGCGTGCGGATCAGGGAAGCCGTGAAGGTGCGGGCGGGGGTGGCGGTGGTGGAGGCGGGGACGATCGCCGAGGACGAACCGGCACTGGTGGACGCGCGGGGCTGACTGGGCGCGCGTCTTCGGCGACCCGGTTGAGCGGCCTTTCACACCGGAGGCACTTCGGGACGCGTACCTGGTCACCGGTTCGCTTCTTCAGGACCCGCGTACGGAAGCTGCAGTCGGGATTCCCACACTCCCACTCATCGACAATCACGATACTGCGGCGCTTAGTGCCCATCCGTCCCTCCTGAAGAGCCACCCGAACATTATGCATCGGCTCTTTTCAGGGCGCCCCCTAAACAGGGTGGGATAGATCGAACATCCGGATCAATCGGCCGCTACGTACACCAGCCCCCTGTTTGGGAGGCGAACAGGACGGTGGTGAGAGTTACCGTTTCGGGTACAAGAGCACGAGTGGTTTTGAAACGGTCGAGACGCGGGGGTGCAATGACCCAAAAGGGCTTGTTCGAGCGCATCCTTGCGTCCCTGCAGCAGGCCGCTCTCGACCCTTCTCACTGGCCCACAGCGGCCGATCTGATCGACAGAGCCAGCGGCTCCAGGGGAAACTCCCTGCTCATCAGCAGCGATGCCCGGATAACGCGCGAAACGATTTCCCTGTGGCGCATTTGTCTTGGCGGGCAGCGGTACGAGGACCTTGAACAGGAGTACTTCCGCGCATACTGGTCGCACGATGAACGCGTTTCCCGCATCGGCTGGCTCCGCAGCGGTGAACTGGTGCCAACCGGTGACCTGTACACGGAGGACGAGAAGGAGACCTCGCTGACCTACAACGAGTTCCTGGCGAAGATCGACATGCAGCAGGGACTGCATGTGCGCCAGGACGGGCCGGATCGGTCGCACATCGTGTGGGCCTTCGGCGACAGCGTCGAAGCCAGGGGCTGGTCCTCGGCGCAGATTGCCGCAATCAAGCGCCTTCTGCCGCACCTGCGCCTCTTCGCATCCATGTGGCAGGTGCTGGCCAACGCCCGGGCGCTGAACAAGTCGCTTGCCGAACTGCTCGACAATCGAAGCATCGGCGTAGTACACCTGGACCGGGAGGGGCGGATCGTGGAGACGAACGATGTCGCCATGCAACTCATGCGGCGCCGCAACGGAATGCTCGACTCGGGCGGTTACCTGCGTGCACAGACGCCGCGTGAAAACGACCGGCTGGGGCATCTGCTGGCAGAGGCGGTGCCGCCCTTCGGAATTCGGGGGTCGGCCGGCTCGATGACGATCAGGCGCCCCCGGTCCCGGACGCGGCTGCTGGTGTACGTCAGTCCCGTGGCGATGCAGGAATGGGATTTCCGGCCGGGCCGAGTCGCCGCGCTCGTACTGGTCGTGGATCCGGACAGGCGGCCCCGGATCGACCCGGGTCTGGTGGGCGAAGTCATGGGTCTCACTCCGGCCGAGAGCCGCCTCGCGGTCATGCTGGCCGAAGGTCATTCCCTGCGCGAAATCGCCTCTGCCACCGGCCGCACCGAGGGGACCGTGCGCTGGCATCTGAAACAGATCTTCCACAAGCAGGGCATTTCGAGGCAACCGGAACTGGTGCGGCGGGTGTTGTCCCTGGAGCGCATCCCCGATCCTGCCAGCGGAGACCGGGCACCATGACGGTCAACGACCGCCAGCGGGCGTACGGCTCGCGCTGATTCAGCGCGACAGCGGCGGAATCACCCGGACCACGTTCCCATCCCGGTCCACGACGGCCAGCGGCATCCGCAGAATGTCGTCGCCCAGGTCGATTGCGCCGTCGGGGGCGGCCGCTGGGCCCGCGTCGCCGCCCGCCCGCTGGGCGTCGGCATCGGCGTAGAATGAAGGCGGCAGCACAAAATCGTCCGCCGCGCTGAAGTCGACGCCCTCGTAGCCGATATCCACCATCGACGCCAGGCTCACCACGCTCAGCGGATTGAGGCCGGCGTCGGGGAACGGCGTCATCAGTTCGGACCGGAAGACGAACTCCCGCCAATGGCCGTTCCAGACGCCCTCGCCGCCCTGGTGCTGCACCGGGACAGGGTCGCCGACGGTGTAGCTGCCGCCACCGACCCCGCGAAAAGCCTCGATCGCCGCCACGCCGCTGAAATGGGTGTCCTGACCCCCGATTCCGGAGGCGCGATTCTCCAGAAGGCCGAGGCGGTCCCAGAGGGTCCCGAACCCGATCACGTGCGCCATCTCGTGGAGGATGGTGCCCTCGGCGTGGGCGCCGCCCATGTCGGCGCGGTCGAAGAACATCACCCCGACCACGGGCAGCGAGTTGTCCTCGCGAATCAGGCAGGGCCCGGCGCCTGCGATCACGCCTCCCGCTCCGTCGATGTCCCTGATCTGGGCGTAGATCAGCAGATCGTCGACCACCCGGTCGCCCGCCACCTCGTGCTCGATGTCGTTTTTCTCCAGGCAATCCGCCTCGAGCGAGGGTTTGCGCACCGTGCTCCAGGCCAGATTCCCCGTGATCGCGCGCTCCCAGAACCGTTCGGCCCTCTCGAACGCCTGGCGCTGCGAGTCGGTCACCATCGACGAGGTCGCGTGCACGATCTCGATGTTGTAGACGGGTGCCGTCGCGGTGGCGCTGAAAACCACCGGGTCCGAGGTGCTGCCCGCGTCGGTCACGCTGGCGGTGAGCCTGTAGGTCGCTCCAGCGGTGGTTCCGAGGACCCATTTGTCGACCACGGCAATCCCGGCCGAGTCGGTCGTCGTCTCCGTCGGGATGACCTCGCTGTCGGCGCTTGCGGAGAAGGCGACGGTGACCCCGGCGGCGGGATTGCCGTGCGCATCCTCCACCCTGACCCGGGGCGCGACCGCCACGGGGAGCGTCGTCTCCGATTCCTGCCCGTCCCCCGCCACGGCCACGAGCCGCGCCGCGGGCCCGGACAGCGCGACCGCCTCGAAGCGCACCGGGTTGCCCTCGATGCCGTCGCCTTCCGCCCTGGCGAACAACTGGTAGACCCCGGTCGCGGCGCCCAGCGTCCAGGCGCCCGGGTTAGCGCGGCCCTGGGCGTTGGTGTTCACCTCGGAGTTGGCGACCGTCGCGCCCGGATCGGTCGTGAAGACCACAGGAATGTCGGACAGCGGCGCGCCGGTGGCGTCGGTGACGCGCACTTCGGGCGATACGGCGACCGCCGACGCGACGAGCGCCTCCTGGCCGGCCCCGGCGACGGCCGCGATCTCGGCCGGAATGCCCAGCGCGGTTGCGCGAAAGACCACCGGATCGAGCCCGGCGACGCTCGCGCGCAGCTCCTGGAGACCCGGCGTGCCCATCGTCCATCGGCCCGGCGACGCGATCCCGTTGGCGTCCGTCACGGCGGTCGACGACGGCACCGAGCCGCCTCCGGCCGTGACCTCGAAGCTCACCGTGACGCCGCTCGAGCTGGCGCCGGACTGGGCGGTCACCCGCACGCGCACGGGCTCGCCGGCCTCCATTCCCGTGCGGGCCGTCTGCCCGTCGCCGGAGTGGATGACGAGCGCGGCGGGGGAGTCGGGGGTGGGGCCGACCTGGTCGCCGCCGCAGTACGCCACCGCGAGAGGGACTGCAGCGGCGAGGACGGCGAGGCGCACTCCGGCACGGAGGGGAGCGGTCCGTGACCGCGTTGGTGAAGCCATGGTGGATTTCTACAGGCGGACGCGGTCATCCGCAAGTGAAGGCGTGCGTGCCGGGGTTCAGGTGCCAGCGTTCGGTTCCCTCCGTCCGGTTCATGGTTGGAGATCTCCCGCGACTCGTTGCAACCTGGCCAGCTGTGGCGGGTACCCACGAAATGGGGTGGCCAGGAGTGAAAGACCCCCCTATATGGGAGGCGAAAAGGATCGGATGATTGGCTACCATTCTCAAATCAGGACTGCGCGAGGGGTCTGATATGGCCAAAACCGGGGAAACGCCATGAGCTCGCAGGACTTGTTCGAGCGCATCGTGGCGTCTCTGCAAAAGGCCGCACTGGACCCTGTTCACTGGCCTGCTGCTGCCGGCCTGATCGACAGGGCTGTCGGCGTCAATGGCAATGCCCTGCTCATCAGCAGTGGGGCCGACAGAGTGTGCGAGAGGATTTCGCTCTGGCGCGTGTGTTTCGGCGGACGACGCTGTGAGGACCTGGAGCGGGAGTACTTCGCAGACTGCTGGTCGCGCGACGAACGCGTTCCTCGTGTCAACCGGCTCCGTGACGGCGAGCTGGTGTCCACCGTTGATCTGTACACGGCAGATGAGAAGGAGATCTCGCCCGCATACAAATTGATTCGCCAGGCTGACATGCACACGGGACTGCATGTGCGACTTGGCGGGGTGGATGGATTGCAGGTTGCGTGGGCCCTTGGCGAATGCAATGACACTAGGGGCTGGTCCTCGGCCCAGATCGCCGCAATCGAGCAGCTGTTGCCACACGTGCGCCATTTCGCATCCATTCGGCAGGTGCTGGCCGACGCGGGGGCGCTGAGCCAATCGCTCGTAAATCTGCTCGACAACTCGCAGACGGGCGTGATACAACTCGACGGAAACGGGCGTATCGTGGCGGTCAACGACCCGGCTGCACAAGTCCTGCGTCGCCGCGATGGATTGCTTGACTCGAACGGTTCCCTGCGTGCCCGGACGCCGCAGGAAAACGCCCGCTTGCGGCGTCTGCTGGCACGGGCTCTGCCGCCTATCGGAATTCAGGGGTCGGCCGGCTCGATGACCATCCGGCGTCCCATGTCCCGCACGCGGCTGTTCGTGCAAGTCAGTCCCGTGGGCGGGCGCGACTGGGACTTCCAGGCGGGACGAGTCGCCGCGCTCGTACTGGTCGTCGATCCGGAGAGGCGGTCGCAGCTGGATCCGGGCCTCGTCGCGACCGCCCTGAACCTCACTCCGGCCGAGAGCCACCTGGCCGTCATGCTGGCAGCTGGTCATTCCCTGAGTGAAATCGCTGCCGCCACGCTCCGAACCGAAGGGACCGTGCGTTGGCACCTCAAGCAGATCTTCCGCAAGCAGGGCATTTCAAGGCAGACCGACCTGGTGCGTCGCGTGCTGGCGTTGGGGGGACTCCCCGATGAGTCCGGCTGAGGTCCCTCGGCCCCTAACTTCCGGGTGCTGGTGGTCCCGCTTTCCTGGCGCGCGTGAGCGGCTCTCCACACAGGTAGCACTTCGGGTCGGATGGAAACTTGTCAGAACGTGCCTTTACGACGGGGCGTGTGTTGTCGCAGTCAGGGTTCCTGCATTCCCACTGTTCAACGCTCATGGCTCCGCTCCAGCAACTCGAGCTCGGCTCCGGTGTGAGTTCGGCCGTGGCGGGGGTGACGGTGAGCGTCGTGGGGCGGGGCGGATCGAGGGGCGGTTGTGGTGGCTCGGTCTTCATCCTGCCCCAGGAGACCAAGCTCGGTTGACAGGTTAGGTGGGGGATCCAGCGAATCGCGCCCCTCAAATGGGGGGCTGGCGTCGGATGGTGTGTGCGTGCAGAGCTGGCTCAGCGGCGTTTGTCGATGGTGACCCGGATCACCGAGTCCGCTCGCGCCGCAGCCTCGCCGGAACGGAGTGGGGGACGGGGTAGCCGGCCGTCCGCGCCCGGGACCACCCGCACGACGTTCCCCTCCTCGTCGATCGCGATGACCGGTCCCCGGTAGACGTCGTTGCGCAGGTCGATGGCCGGCCCCTCTTCGACGATCGCCCCCGCGATGTCCGGCGACGGCAGGGCGAAGGCCTGGGCGAGCCCGGCGTTGACGCTGTAGCCCATATCCTGCAGGGCCAGGATTGTGATCGCGCTCAGGGGATCGCGCAATCCGGTCCTGAGCGACGGCGTCATCAGTTCCAGGCCGAGAACGGAATCCCGCCAGTGCGCGAGGTCATCGTTGTCGACCGGCACCTTTCTGCCTGTATAGCTGGCACCACCGGCGGCGTCGAACGCGCCCGTGGCCCCGGATCCCACGAAATGGGCGTCCGCGCCGGGGATTCCCGCTACCGAATCCCGTACCAGGGCATCCCAGGCGTCGCTCTGGCCAATGCCGAGGACGTGCGCAATCTCGTGGAGCGCCACCTCCGACAAGTCGCCCGACGCCTCAAGGCGACCGATGTCGGCCCGGTCGAAGACCATGGCTCCGAGCAACGGCGTTCCTGTTGCTACGCGCTCATAGCAGACGCTGGCCGCCGCCAGGGTACCATGGGAGCTGCCGTCGTAGGCTGCTACGACGATCGCCAGATCGTCCACGCTGCCGATGTCTACGTTGAAGTCCACGCCGAAGATGTCGCAGGACAATACACGGTTGACCGCGATGTCGGTGAACTCGGTGGCCGACAGTATGGACATCCAGTACGCCCCTGCGCTACGCACTGCGGTTTCGAGGGAAGCGCTGACGTTGTCGGCGAAGCCGAACGCGATGTGGAAGCCGGTGTCGATACGCGCAACCTGCACGTCGAACTGCTGCGTGGCCGTGCGGCCGTTCGTGTCGGAGGCGATGACGGTGATCGTCGCCGTACCCCGGCCCTCACCCTTCACCTCGAGGGTGGAGCCCCTCATGGCGGCCGTGGCGATGCCCGTGCTGGATGTGCCCGCTGTGTAGCCGAGGGAGAGCCCGCCGGGATGGGTGAAGTAGGGCGCCACGTCGATCGCGATCTCGTCGCCCGCCAGAATGCTGTCGTTCGGGATCGTGCCGACGGCCTGCGGTCCGGGTGGCGGCGTGGAGACCTCGATGTCGGTGGACTGGGAGGCCGATAGGCCGCTCGGGTCGATGGCGGTCACGGTGAGGGTGGTGCGGCCGGCCGAGACGCCGCGCACGGTGACGATGCTGAGGGTTGCGGAGGCGGTCGCGATGCCCGGGTCCGAGGTGCTCGCGTCGTAGCTCAGGTCGTCGCCCTCGGGGTCGCTGAAGTAGGGCGCCGCGTCGAAGATGTCGACGCCCGCCGCTTCGATCGACAGGCCGCCGAGTGTGGCGACGGTCACCGGGGCGCGGCCTCGGGGTGCGACTGTGACGGAGATCGACTGGGCGACGGAGAGGTCGTCGGGATCGGTGGCCGTGACGGTCACGGTGGCGCGTCCCTCGGCCACGCCGGTCAGTGTGATGTCGCTGCCCGATGCGGCGACCGTGACGATGTCCGGGTTCGATGACGAGGCCGTGAAGCTGAGGCTGCCGCCGTCGGGGTCCTGGAAGTGGTCGGCTACGGAGATGGCTCGGGCCTGGCCGACCCCCACGCTCTGATCCGGGATGGGAGCCACCGAGACCGGTCCCTGTCCCGGGGCGACCACCGTGACCACGGTGCTCTGGGTGCCCTCGTGGTTGTCGGGATCGGTGGCGGTGACCGTCAGGGTGGTCTGGCCGGTGGCCACGCCCGTGATCGTGACTCTGGCGCCCGACACCGACGCCGTCGCGATGTCCGGGTCGTCGGTGGCCGCGCCGTAGGTGAGCGGATCGCCGTTGGGATCCTCGAAGTAGCCGAAGACCAGCAGCGACCCGTCGCTGCCTGCGGCGACGGTCTGCTCGGGGATCGTGCCGACCGGGGTGGGTGTGTTGCCCGGGCCGACGACGAGGATGCGCGAGGTCAGGGTGGCCGAGAGGCTGTCGGGGTCGGTGGCCGTGAGGGTCAGGGTGGCCAGGCCGTCCGAGACGCCCGTGACCGTGACGAGGTGGCCGCGCGTGGTGGCCGTTGCGATACCGGGGTCCGAGGTGCTGGCCGCGTAGGCGAGTGGGTCCCGGTCGGGGTCGCTGAAGTAGCGGTCGACCGGGAGCGTGAGGCGGTCGCCGCGTCCGAGTTCGAGGTCGGGGAAGGTGCCCACCGGGACCGGCGGCCGGTTGCCGACGGTAACGGTGAAGGTCTGCTCGACGGTGAGGCTGTCGGGATCGGTCGCGGTGACCGTGACCTCGGCCGCGCCCTTGCGCGGGGCGCGCAGGGTGAGGGTGCTGCCGTCGACCTCGACCCGCACGAACCGGCGGTTGGACGAGGTGGCCGCGTAGGTGAGGGTGTCGCCGTCGGGATCGCCGAAGTGGGCGTCGAGGTCGAGGGTGTGGGGCGGGCCCCGGAAGATGGTCTGTGGGGGGATTGAATCGGTGATGGTGGGGGCTCGGTTGAGGACCGTCACCGTGAAGGTCTGCCGGGCGGACAGGTCGCCCGGATCCGTGGCGGTCACCGTCACGAAAGCCTGACCCTTCACTCCGGCCCGCACGAAAAGTGTGTCATTCGTGACAGTCGCTGTCACCACAAGGGCATCCGTCGACTCGATTTCATACCGAAGTGTGTCAACGTCGGGGTCGAGGAAGTGAAGTGTGAGATCCAGCCGCAGCGTCTCGCGTTTGTGGAGCGTTTGCGGCGGGATGGTGTCGGCCGCCATCGGGGCGCGGTTGGGAACGGTCACCGCGAAGCTCTGGCGCGCGGTGAGGCCCTCGGTGTCGGTCGCGGTCACGGTGACCACCGCATCGCCCTGAGAAATGGCGTTCACGGTCAGCGTGCCGCCGACCGCGGAGAGTGTGAGCGCGGCCACGGTGCTGTCCGAGGTCTCGGCGCCCCAGGTTAGCGCGTCGCCGTCGGGGTCGCTGAAATGGGCCGGCAGCTCGAGCGTGTCGGCTTCGCCGCGGAAGAGCGTGCGCGGCGCGATGGAGTCGGTCACCATCGGCGGACGGTTGGGCACGGTGACGTGGAAGCGCTGCGTGGCGGTGAGCCCCTCGTCGTCGGTGGCGGTGATCGTGACCGTCGCGGTGCCCTTCGCGAGTCCGGTCACGGCAAGCGCGCTTCCGGAGACCGCCGCCCCGGCCACCGCGCTGTCGGACACGGCGGCCACGTAGATCAGCGGGTCCCCGTCGGGGTCGTTGAAGAACGGCGACAGGTCCAGGGTGTCGGCCCGATCGACCATGATCTCGCGCGCGGCGATCGAGTCGACCGGCACCGGAGGCCGGTTCGGGACCTTCACCTGGAAGCTCTGCGTGGCCGCGAGGCCGCCCGGATCGGTCGCGGTCACCTTCACCGATATGTGAAGTCCAGAAACGTCCCAAGATGTTCGTGAACGTTCATCATATTCAGTAATATCAACATGTTATGAGACTTCAGTACCGATCTCATTGGCTAACACCGTCCCTTGCGATCCGGCTTCATCCCACATATTATGTGGGGATGAGTACTGGAACGAACACCGCCAAGAAACCACGGAGGACCAAGCCCAAGGGCCGCCATCCCCACAAGGCCCTGTCGGCCGCCTTCATCCGCTCCGCATCGCCCGGCAGACACGCCGATGGCAACGGGCTGTACCTCTACGTCCAGCCAAGCGGAGCCCGCAGCTGGATTCAACGCCTCGTCATTCGCGGACGGCGGCGGGAGCTCGGACTCGGCAGCGTCGCCCTTGTCTCGCTGGCCGAGGCC
>LXNI01000143.1_pt1 | contig 87707 bp, 75 predicted proteins | sample 809091 | NCBI WGS metagenome assembly LXNI01 (sample SAMN04870527, study PRJNA318959) | sponge metagenome | biome: 01000161; feature: marine sponge reef; material: water | host: Sarcotragus foetidus | place: Greece: Milos, Mediterranean Sea | collected 2013-05-29 | depth 5-7 m | reverse complement strand
TGGAGTGTCGCCGACGCGCACGAGCCCGGACCGGTGCACCTCGCGGTGGGCGGCCCGTCGTTCGTCGTGAGCGCCGGCGCCGACGGCGTGGTGGCCTCACGTGATGCCGCCACGGGTGAGCTTCGGTGGCGTCACGAGCTGGGAGCTGCCTGGCTCGACACGATCTCGGTGTCGCCCGACGGATCGCGTATCGCGACCGCCGTCGGCCGGTACGCGCATCGCTGGTCCGCCGACGGCGGGGACGCCTGGACCTCGTTCGAGCATCCGAGCACGGTGGCCGCCGTCGCATGGACGCCGGCGGGCGAGTTGGTCACCGCATCGTTCGGTGCAGTCTGCGTCTTCGGCGACGATCCCCAGCCGAAGGCGCGTTTCGAATGGCAGGGCTCGCTGGTGTCGCTGGTACTGAGCCCCGACGGCGAGGTCGTCGCTTGCGGCAGCCAGGACAACACGGTGCACTTCTGGCGCACCGCGACCGGCACCGACGCCGCCATGTACGGCTACCCGGCCAAACCCAGCGCTCTAGCGTTCGACGACGCGAGCCGGCTGCTCGCCACCGGCGGCGGCGAAGCCGTGAACGTGTGGGTGTTCGGCGACGGCGGCCCCGAGGGCACCACACCCGGTGTGCTCGACGCCCACGCCGACAACGTCACGAGCCTCGCGTTCGCGCCGCGGTCGACGACCCTCGCCTCGGGCGGGCGCGACGGCGGGGTACTGGTGTGGCGTCTCGGGCCCGACGGCAACGGCGAAGCCGTCGGCTTCGACGTCTGCGACGGCCGCATCGAGGCCGTGGCCTGGCGCCCCGACGGCCGGTCCCTGGCCGCCATCGACGCATCGGGGCACCTCACAACCTGGCGCGCCTGAAGCTGATCGGTGATGTGTCGCTGTCGCCCCTTCTTGGCCGCACCGGGGCGAGGCGCCGGTTGGTCAGCGCCTCGAAGGTGCAGCCACGAACTCGACGCCGGCCTGGTGGTGAGGCTCAGAGACGAACTCGTGACGAGCGACGAGCGTAGGAGTCAGGTCCTGTGCGCCGTCGCGCACCCACCCCGCAAGGGCCTCGGTGACCTCCGCGTCGAGTCACGACAGAGACTCCCGTCGGCGGCGGGATCGCCAGGCGACCGCGGACACAGCCACAGCAGAACCGATGATCCAGAGAACGATCGAAGACGACCCGCGCTCGATCCCGGGTTCGATCGCGAAGACAGCCAGCTCCGCTTCTGCCGCACCACCCTCGGCGATCAACTCCACCCCCGTCCAGCGTTCGGGGAAGACCAGCTCGGTGAAGACAATCTCACCTCCGTCGAGGAAGACCTCGACGGACTGCCGGTCGAGCACGGCGCGGACGTCGAGGCTCGAGCGGCCGGGTGCTTCAGGCGGTCCGAGGTGGGCAACCGGGAAGAGTTCGTGGAAGTCGACCTCCCCGGACGTTGAGCGGTCGACGTAGGTGCGTGACTCCGGACCGGTGAACCCGATGTCGGTCCACTCCCCTTCGGCGCCGTGAAGTCGCAGGATCACCTTTCGGACCTCCCCCGGCTCCCATTCGAAGGACGCCTCGACGTCCAGGGCGCCGTCGGATTCGATCATGTGCGCGAGGAATGAAGTGTCGTCGACCATTCCGTTCTCCGCTCCGATTCGGGAACGTGCATCATCCAGCTCCCGGAGCGGCCACTGCGCAAGCCGGGGACCGTCATCGGTCGACACCAGCGACACCTCGCGCGGCAACGACATCGATCCACGCCACGTCGTGGCCGGAGTGAACTGGGCGTACTGCCAACTGTTCATCCACCCGGTCCACACCACACGATCCTCTACGCCACTCCAAGCCTGCGCGGCGTAGAAGTCGGCGCCATAGTCGCCCCAGATCTCAACGTCGGGGTCGTTTGAGTTGGTGAATCGTTCACCGTCAAAGTCTCCGACGAAGTACTGAAAGCCCGTCCCGCCCCAGGGGGCGCAGTCCTGGGTCGCGACGGCAAGCACCCATGCTCTCTCGGGTCCGCCGTCGATCGGGAGCTCGAACAGCTCCGGGGTCTCCCATACACCGCAGTGTGCTCCGACCAGGGGGCCGACGGTGGATACCGGCTCCCAGTCGATGAGGTTGTCCGAGCGATAGAAGATGATCGTGGTACCCGATCCGATGGCCATCACCCAGTGGCGGTCGTCACCCTCCTCCCAGCGAACCACCTTCGGGTCGCGGAAGTTGCGGATGCCGCTCGGGGGCTGCAACACCGGATTCTCCGCGTACTTCGTCCAGGTGGCGCCGGCGTCGGTGCTGTAGGCGAGGCTCTGCATCTGTCGTGGCGTGGCGAAGTGCGTGAACGCGGCGACCACGGCTCCGGCGCCGAACCCCGCGGTGTTGTCGTGATCGATCACCGCCGAACCGGAGAAGATCGTCCCGATCTCATCCGGGTAGAGAGCGATCGGATGCTCCTCCCAGGTCAGGAGATCGGTGCTGGTGGCGTGTCCCCAGTGCATAGGCCCCCACACCACGTCGTCGGGGTTGTGCTGATAGAAGAGGTGATAGACGCCATCGACGACCACGAGGCCGTTCGGGTCGTTGATCCACCCGGTCGCCGGCGTGAAGTGCACCTCTGGACGGTCCGAGTCGACATTGTCGGTCTGCGCGCCCGCCCCCGAGGCGACGACCAGGGCCGTCAGCAGTGCCGCAGCAATGACGGATTTCAGGCGCATCATCAGTCCCAGATGCTGTCGCGTGTTTCCGCGTCGAAGAAGTGGAGGTTCTCGACGTCGACGGCTATCTCGATGTGCTGGCCGGCCCGCGCTGTGCTCCTCGGGTTGAAGCGGCCGATACCGACGGTGTTGTCACCGATCTCATCGACGGCGTCAGGGTCACCGGCGTCGACACGAACGGCGTCGAGCTCGAAGTGCACGATCAGCTCGGCCCCGAGCGCCTCGACCAGCGCCACGTCCGCCTCAAGCCGATGCCCGGGATCGCTGTCACTTGCGAACTGCACGTCCTCGAGATCCTCGGGGCGGAATCCCACAATCAGGTCTTCGCCCTCGTGCTCTCGGAGCGCCGGCCGCTTCTCGAAGACGGAGTCCGGCAGGGTGAGCCATCGTGACCCGAAGGTGAGGTGGTCACCCTCGAACCGGGCCTCGTAGAGATTCATCGATGGTGACCCGATGAAGGCCGCCACGAAAACGTTGACGGGGCTGTCATAGAGGTCGGTTGGTGCATCGACCTGCTGGAGCACGCCGTCCTTCAACACCGCCACGCGGTCCCCCATCGTCATCGCCTCGACCTGATCGTGGGTGACATAGACGGTGGTGACCCTGAGCTGACGCTGAAGTGCGGCGATCTCTGCCCGCATCTGGACCCGCAACTTCGCATCGAGGTTCGACAGTGGCTCATCCATAAGGAACGCTGACGGCTGACGCACGATCGCACGACCCATGGCCACCCGCTGGCGCTGCCCGCCCGACAGTTGACCCGGCTTCTTGTCGAGCTGCTCGGAGAGTTCGAGAACACGTGCCGCGTCCTCCACACGAAAGGCGGTCTCAGCCTTCGGCTTCTTGGCCAGCTTCAAGCTGAACCCGATGTTCTCGCGCACCGTCATGTGGGGATACAGGGCGTAGTTCTGGAACACCATGGCGATGTCTCGGTCCTTGGGCGCAACGTCGTTGACGACGCGCTCGCCGATCCGAAGCGTTCCGCCGCTGATGCCCTCCAGACCCGCGATCATCCGGAGCGCCGTCGACTTGCCGCATCCCGAGGGCCCCACCAGGACGAGGAACTCCTCATCGGCGATGTCGAGGTTCAGATCGTGGATTGCCTGGAAGCCGTTGGGATAGACCTTGTCGATCCCGTCGAGTGTGATCCCAGCCATGTGCAGGTTCCTTTCTTGATTGGGCGCGCGATGTCACAACACGCTGATGGCAGCAGGGCCATCGATGTCGACCGCCCACTGTTCGCCGGCGAAGATCAGCGCGCTCAGGGTCTCGCCGCCGCCTGTGAACACTTCGAGCGTGCCGTGGTCGGCCACGACGGTGTGAGGCCCTGGGTTGGTGAGCTCGGCCTCGTAGCGCTGCGCGTAGCCATCGACGACGTCTCCGTGACGGGTGAGTGCGCATGCGGTCTCGGTCAGCTCAACAGTGGCGACAGCCCCGTCGTGGTTGACGAGGCTGATCACGGTCTCGGCGGTTGCCACAACGATGGCGCCATGGCCAGGCGCGGCATCCCACCGGCTGCCTTCGATGGGCTCGCTCATCCCGTGGATGTCGATCGCGGGAACCACGACGAACCCAGTTGGCGACGTTTTGAGGATCCTGGGCAGGGATTGCACGCCGCGGCGACCCCGGCTGGGGTGTATGCGTGAGTAGCGCCAACTGCCCATCCAACCCATGAAGACCGCCGCCGCCTCCGGGACGGCGTGAAAGCTCTGAGCGGCGTAGAAGTCGGGGCCGTGATCGAACGGTTTGGGTGAGGAGACGGGTTCGAACCCGTCGCCGGTCAGGTGCCCGTCGACGATCAGGACCCCACCGTGGTCTAGCGGCCCACCGTCCATGACACTGAAGGTGAGTGCCCAGCGATCATCCGCGGTCGGGATCCGAATCAGGTCTGGGCACTCCCAGACCCCGGCCGCGTCGAGGGCGTGCTGGTAGGAGCCGACCGGCTCCCAGGACCGAAGATTCGACGACGAGTAGAAGTCGATACGGTCACCCACAGCCAGCGCCATCAACCACCCCGTCGCGGTGCGGACGACCTTTGGGTCTCGGAAGTCCTTTTCACCTGGAGCTTCGAGGACAGGGTTGCCCGAGTACTTCTCCCAACCAAAGCCTCCATCGCGGCTGACAGCGAGTGACTGGTGTTGGCGCCCGTCGAGACAATGCGTGAAAACGGCGACCATGGCGCCAGCACCGAACCCGGCTGTGTCCTCGCCGTCGATGACCACCGAACCGCTGAAGATCATGCCCTGTTCGTCCGGGTGGAGAGCGACCGGGTGATGATCCCAGTGCACAAGGTCGCGACTGGAGGCGTGGGCCCAGTGCATCGCGTCGTGGGTGTCGCTGTAGGGGTCGTGTTGGTAGTAGGCGTGCCACAGCCCGTCGCGAAAGCACAACCCGTTGGGGTCGTTCATCCATCCGACTGGTGGAGCCAGGTGGAAGGCGGGACGCGCCGGCGCCAGGGGGTGGGGCACCTCGGCGCTCACTATCCCTTGACCCCGCTCGATGCGATGCTCTCGATGAACGCGCGCTGGAAGGCCAGAAAGAGCGCCAGGATCGGCAGGGTGATGATCGTGAGGTACGCCATGATCTCGCCCCATGCAACGTCGAGCTGGAAGAAGTACGACACGCCCAACATCACCGGCCGCTTGTCCTCCTGCTGAACCACGAGTAGAGGCCAGAGGTACATGTTCCAGACCTCCAACGATCGCAGGATTGCGACCGTCGCGAACGCCGGACCGGAGAGCGGCAGCGCCACCTTCCGATAGATCTGGAACCACGACGCGCCGTCGATCAATGCAGCCTCATCCAACTCCTTCGGGATGCTGCTGAAGTACTGCGCGAACAGGAAGATCGCGAAGGCGTTGGCCACGAACGGGAGGATCTGGACCTGGTAGCTGTTCAGCCACCCCGTGGTGAACTCGATGCCATCAGAGAAGCTGATCCAGGGCAGCTCACTCACGACCATCAGGAGTGGGATGGCGATCGCTTCCAGTGGGAGGATGAGAGTGGCGATGATCAACGCCAGCAACACTCGCTGCCCCTTGAATCTCACCCGGCTCAGTGCGAAGCCCGCCATGGAGTTCACGACGAGACCGAGCCCAACGGTGATGAAGGTGATGGCAATCGAGTTGATGATGAAGCGCTCGGCCGGGACTCGGTCGAACACACCGCGGTAGTTGTCGAACGAGATGTCGCCATAGGGAATGAAGGCCTTGAGTGATGACGTGTCTCGGAGAAGCTGGCCATCCGGTTTCAGTGACGAGACGATCATGAACACGATCGGGAACAGGAAGAAGATGGCGAAGAAGCCGAGGAGCATGTAGCGCGACACCAGCAACATCGCGTTCCGTTGACGCATTGTGAGTCGACGTTCGGTGAGTGCGGATGTCATGCGAGCTCAGGATCTCTTGTCAGCCATCGCTGGACGAGAGCGACGGTCAACACCATCAAGAAGAAGAACAGGGAGATGGCGGAGCCGTATGCGATGTTCTGCTGGCCCCAGCCTTGCCGGACGGCGTAGAAGATCACCGACGATGTCGAGTCGAGCGGTCCCCCGTTGGTCATCACGTCCACCTGGGTGAACAGTCCAAAGGCAGCGATGGTGATGGTGATCAGGATGAAGACTCGAGTCGCCCTCAGGCCCGGCCAGGTGACGTTCCTGAACTGCGCCCACCGACCAGCCCCGTCGATCGAGGCAGCCTCATAGAGAACCGTCGGGATCGTCTGCAGCCCCGCCAGCCATATGATCATGTGCAAGCCGACCGCCTGCCAGATCGACATGCCCATGAGGGCGGGCATCGCAGTGGTGGTGTCACCCAGCCAGTCATGCCCCCCGAGCTTGCCGAAGCTGATCCACTCCAGCATGGAGTTCAACAGGCCGTTCTCGCCGTCGTAGATGAACCGCCACAGGATGGAGATGACCACCATCGATGTCACGACCGGCATGAAGTAGATCGATCGGAAGATGTTGATGCCTCGGAGCCGCTGGTTCACCAGGACCGCGAGGCAGAGCCCGAAGGCGCTCTGCACCGGCACGATCACCAGCGCGAAGAAGAAGGTGTTGATGAGCGACTTGACGAACTGCAGGTCACCCACCAAGAAGAACGTCCGTTTGTTACCGCCCCGCGGGATGCTGAACCACTCCTGCAGGCCATCGAACTGGGGATTGTCAGGGTTGTTCCGAATCGTTTCCCTCAGCGGGTACTCGAGCTTGCCGTCCTCGTCCCGAACGAAGTCACTGTTCTCATCGACCTTCGGCGACAGCGTAACCCATTCGAAACTGAGCAGCCGATCGAACTGGTCGGCCCCGACGTATTGGGTCGGGTTCGGCGACGCGAGCCGTTGGTTGGTAAAGCTGAAGTAGAACGAAGCGATGAACGGCACCACCAAGAACACAGCCATGAGTGCCAGCGCCGGTGCCACCATCAACCAGCCGGTGCGGCGTTCGGACCTTTCGGTTGTTGAGGAGGGTTCGGCCATCCTCGGATCCTGACTATGAATCGTCCGGGCGGCTCGCGGACGAGCCGGAGCCGCCCGGACAATCTGGAGGGGGCCTAGTTCGTGTAACCGCCGTTGGCTTCGATGTCGGCGTCGATTTCATCGACTGCCGCGTCCAATGCCGTCTGGACGTCTGCGCCATTGGCGATATCGGCCAGGGCCTTCTCGAACACCACCGCGGCGTTCAGGTAGGCCGGCGTCGGCGGGCGGATCAGAGCCTGCTCATTGCTGAGGGCGAAGAAGATCTCCAGCGGGCCGCCTACGTTGTAGTTCTGCGTCAACGCCGCAGACGACGGTGTCGACGGGATGAGACCGATGCCGTCGGAGAAGGCCGCCAAGTACTCGTCCTGAATGGCGAACTCGATCCATTGGTTGGCACACTCGGAGCTGTCGCTGGAAGCCGACACGCCGAACTGCCAGGACGCGGCACCAATGATGGGGCCGCTGCCGAAGTCCGGTGCCGGTAGGAACAACATGTCGTCACCCCAGGCCTCGAGCCCACCAAGCGCAGCCCAGTTGCCCATCCACTGCAGTGCGTAGCGGCCATCGTTGAAGCCGGTCTCGCGATCTGCACCGTCCTGTGACGTACCTGGCGCGAGGCCTCGGTCGAAGAGGCTCTGCCACCAGTCGCCGAAGGCAACGGCTTCGGCGCCGTTGAGCACGCCTTCTGCGGTCGCGTAGTTGGACCGGTCGATGATATCGCCGCCGAAGCTCTGAAGGAACGGCGAGAACCCATAGGGGTACCACTCGCCGGTCCAGGCCATGCCCGGATCGAAGGCGAAATCGAACTGGCCGGTTGCATCGAGGGTCACGAGCGCCGCGTCGAACTCTTCGAGGTCCCACGGGTCATCAAGGGTCGGGATCCGGATGCCGTTGTCTTCGAGCACGGACTTGCGAGCGAACATGGCGACCGCGGCATCCCACAGTCCGAGCGAGTAGACGTCACCGTTCCATTCGCCGATGGCGCCGGGCAAGAAGTCGGCATAGGCAGCGGGATCGACAGTGAGCGGCTGCATGTACTGGGCCCACGCCCAGTTGGGCATCACGGGCCCGTCGACGTCGATTATGTCGGGGAGACTTCCGTCCAGCGCTGCCGCGATAACCGACTCATTGTATGCCTCCTGCGGGAAGTCCTCTCGCACGACGTTGCAGGCATTCTGCGAAGCGTTGAAGTCATCGACGATCTGAGTCAACAACTCCCGCTCGGTGTCGTTGCCGGCGCCGTGGTACCACATCGTGACCGTGTCGGCGTCACCACCGTTGGCCGGCTGGTCCGCCGGCTCGTCGGCGGGTTCGTCGTCCGGCTCATCTGCCGGTTCGTCGGCCGGTTCACTCACACTGCCGCTTTCGTCACCGCTAGCCACGGCACCGCCGTCGTCGTCATCGCCACCGCAGGCCGCAGCAACGAGGCTGAAGACCGCGATAAAGGCCAGCAAGAGCTGCCATTTACTTGATATTTTTAACATTGGAGGTCGCCTCCCGGGTAGGTGTTGTCAACGCTGGCTGGGTGGTGCGACCGAGCCTCGCTCGACGAGGGGACACGGCATCCTGGTGGATCTGGGGCCGGTCTCCTCGTCGAGCAGGCGCAAAGCCTGCTCCATTGCCCAGCGACCCATTTCCTCGTGCGGTAGTTGCACCGTGGTGAGACCTGGGTCGATGGCCTCAGCCACGAGGATCTGATTGTCGAAACCGACGATGGACAGATCCTCGGGGATCCGGAGACCGAGGCGCCTGGCGGCGATGTACGCGCCCGCGGCGATTCGATCGTTGAAACAGAACAGGGCCGTCGGTCGCTCGCTCCGGCCCAAGAAGACGGAGAGGGGATCGACCGGGTCGCCATCGTTTACCTCGGCTTCGAGATCAGGCCCACTGTCGAGACCGTTCTCCCGGAGAACCGAGCGGTACGCGCTCTCACGCTCGGCCGCGGCGACCGGGCGGTCCGATTCGTTTATGAACCCGATCCTGCGGTGGCCGGCGGCGATGAGGTGCTCGACCGCAGCTTGGGCTCCGCCAGCCTCATCTGGGACAACCCACGACACGGAGTCTTCTTCCGCCGGTCGCGCATCGAGCAGGACGGTGGGCACCGCCGCAAGGCTTGCCGGTGGGTCGACGATCCGGTGGAACATCGTCGCGTAGATTGCAGCGTCGATCTGTCGATCCAGTAGCGCCTCAACAGTGCGGCGCTCGACATCTGGATGGTCCGAGGTGTTGCCGAGCAAGAGGACGAAGCCAGCGTCGTTGGCGATGTCCTGGACCCCTTGAATCATCGCGCCCGCATGGGGGGTCGTGACGACAGCATCGCTGATGAAGCCAATCGTCTGGGTTGTCCGGCCACGGAGACTCCGTGCGAGCGCATTGGGCCGATACCCGAGCTCCTCGGCTGCCACCGTGACTCGCTCGCGGGTTTCCGCTCCGATCGAGCCGTCCTTGCCGTTCAACACAAGCGACGCCGCGGCGTTCGAGACTCCTGCCCTTTCAGCCACGTCTCGCAGTCGGACCCTCACGCTTCGTCCCCCCAAACGTGCTAAATCGATTTACTAAACCGATTTAGTGCATTTTAACGATTGAGCAAAGAGATGTCAAGAGATCCGAGACCTTGTGAACGAACGCCTGTTCGTGTCGGAGGGGGGACTTGAACCCCCACGCCCGTAAAGGGCACTAGCCCCTCAAGCTAGCGCGTCTGCCAATTCCGCCACTCCGACGTGGACGCCTTGAAACCGGCGCAGTGGGCACACTATCGCGCCAGGCCCCGAGATCACTACGGGATAGACGATCCCGAATCCCTCACGGGTTTCGGGTGAAGAACAGCTGAAGTTCCACGATTCCGTGATCTTCAGCCGACAAGACGATAGGGACTCGGGGAACCGAAACGTCGTAGTCGGCGAAGACAATTTCAATGGAGCCGACAACGACCACGGTGTCGTCAACAAGCTGGGCCTCCAGGGCAATCTGCACGGGCTGGGTGATGCCTTTGACAGTGAGCTCGCCGACTGCGGTGGTGGAAATGGGATTGCCGGCGTCTGGGTCGGGGCCAAGGTCGATGGGCTCGGTGAGAGTGAACACCGCGGTTGGGAACCCAGCGGTGTTGAGCGCCGATTGCACTGGGCGGTCTCGGCGCGAGTCGTTGGTGGTGATGGCGCTCATGTCGGCCTCCACCGTGACCGCGGTCACAGTTTCACCGTCAATGGTGATCGACCCGGTCACCACCGGGGTGCGGCCCACAGCGGTGGTGGAGCCGATGCTGGCCAGCTCTTCGTCAACCCGGAAGCCAACGAATGTTCCGGTGGAGTCTTCATAGCTGAACTCGCCGATTGAAGTATCCACCGTCCAGAGGCCACTCACCCCCTCTGGGACTGAGACCGCCTCGGGTTCGACAGCGGTCGGAATGGCAGTTGGCGCAGAGGTGGTACTTGGCGCTGCTGCGGTGGGTTCGCCGGTGGTCGGTGTAGCGGCCGGCGCAGCCGTGGGACCCGAGGTTGGCGTCGGAGCGGGTTCTGACGTTGCCGCGCCGCCATCATCGTCCAATGTCGAGACCGCGACCTGAAGGTCGACCGCCGGCGGTGCGTCGTCCCTGGTCAACCACCAGATGAGGACGACAGCCAGGACCGCCACAACAACTACGGCGGCCACAACCGCCCACAGGATGGGTCGCCGCCTCAACTGCTTGAACATGGGTTCAGGGTACCCGTGGACCGGAGGAAGGACTCATGGGAGAGCGACATCAGCGGCTCTTGGACCAAACAACGAATTCGCGCAAAGTTGGCTTGGCTTAGGAGTTACGACCCTTTGCCGCCGTACAGTCTTAGGCGGGTGGGTCACGGGACCTACTCGAACGAGAGCAAAGGGTCATGCAAGGAACTGTCAAGTTTTTTAACAACGAGAAGGGCTACGGCTTCATCTCGCGAGACGGCGGCGACGACGTCTTCGTCCACTACTCGAACATCGCCGGCGAGGGCCACAAGTCTCTCAACGAAGGCCAAACGGTCGAGTTCGATGTCGCCCCAGGCCGCAAGGGCGAGGAAGCACAGAACGTGCGCGTCGTCTGACAAACCGACGCTGTGACCCCCACAGCGTAACCACATTGCCGGGTCACCTCTTATGACTCAGTATTACGACGAGTACTCGCCTACCTACGCGGATCGTGCGTCGTGGAGTTCACCTCGGGTGCTCCGGGACCGCGCCGCTCGGCATCCGCACCGCACTTATCTCGACGTGCCGTGGTCCGGCGAGTCGTACACGTTTGCCGAGACTCTCGATCTAGCCGAGCGCGTCGGTTCGGGAATGCTGGCTGCTGGGGCCCAACTGGGCGACCGGGTTCTGATCATGATCCCGAATTGCTCCGCCTACATCCTCGGGTGGCTGGGATCGTCGGTCGCTGGCCTGGTGGAAGTGCCGATAAACACGGCCTATCGAGGGTCGTTTTTGGCCCACCAAGTCCGGACTACAGAGCCGGTGCTGGCCGTCATCGCGCCCGAGTTCGCGGAGCGCATCGTCGACGTCGAAGACGCGGTGACGTCCATCCGCCACTACTTCGTGGTCGGAGATGATGCCGCGGTTGCAGCGGGGATCGCCGAACTTGTGGCCGCCGGCTACCAAGCCAGCCCCTGGACTTCGCTTCTCACCGCCGCAAAGACCGAGTTGCCCGATGCGGAGGCACGCGAACTCGGCTCGATCTTCTTCACGTCGGGCACGACCGGGCTGTCGAAGGGCGTGATGATGCCGCACGCCCACATGTACCTGTTCGCGGACCAGTGCGTGTCGTTGACCCGGCTGACCGAAGCCGACACCTATATGTCGGTGGGCCCGCTGTTCCACGGCAACTCGCAGTTCCTGGCGGCCTACCCGGCGCTGATCGCCGGAGCCCGCTACGTGTTGCACGAGCGCTTCAGCGCATCAGAATGGATCGACCAGATCCGAGCAGCCCGAGCGACGGTCACCAACTTTGTCGGCGTGATGATGGACTTTGTCTGGCAACAGGAGCCCCGACCCGACGATTCCACCAACGACTTGCGCTGCATCTTTGCGGCGCCGACAGCCAGCTCGATCCTCGATCAGTTCAAAGAGCGCTTCGGCGTGGAGGCCTTCGTCGAGGTGTTCGGCCTCACCGAGACCTGCATGCCGATCCTCACTCCCTATGGCGTCGACCGCCCCCCTGGTGCCGCCGGGCTCCTCAACGCCGACTGGTTCGACATCCGCCTGGTCGATTCCGACACCGATGAGGAAGTGTCGGTTGGCGAGGTGGGCGAGCTCATCGTCAGGGGCCGGTACCCGTGGACCACCTGCCAGGGATATTTCGGCATGCCCGACAAGACCACCGAAGCCTTCAGAAACCTGTGGTTCCATACCGGCGACGGGCTCCGCCGCGACGACGACGGCTGGTACTACTTCGTGGACCGCCTGAAGGACGCCATCCGGCGAAGGGGCGAGAACATCTCGTCGTACGAGGTCGAACAGGGTCTGGTCTCCCATCCGGCCCTTGCCGAAGTCGCCGCCATCGGCGTCCCCGCCGACCAGGAGGCCGGGGAAGACGAGGTAATGGTCTTCTTGGTGCCCGAGCCGGGCGCTGAGATCAGCATCGAAGAGATCTGGGCTTACGCCGACAAACAGCTGCCAGCCTTTGCTGTGCCCCGCTATCTCCGCGTGATCGACGAACTGCCTAAGACACCGTCGGAAAAGGTCCGCAAGATGGTTTTGCGCGAGCAGGGTGTGGATGGCGAAACCCACGACCGCGGCCCCCAGCCTCGCCGCAAGAGGGCTGCGAAGAGCTGATCTCGGAGCACACCCGGTGCTTGTGAACTCAGCGGGGCTCGCGCGGCAAGCCCAACACCCGTTCGCCCAGGATGTTGCGCATGACGTTGGAGGTGCCGCCAGCGATGGTGTACGAGGAGGCGTAGCAGATGCCCTTTGTCCACTGATCGTCGAGCATGGCCGCCGGGCCGAGAGAAGCGGCGGCAAACCGGGCTACCCGCTGCTCGTGTTCGGTGCAAAACGCCTTGGTGGCCGCGCTGAAGCCGGCTGGGGCCTGGCCGAGAGCTTCCCGATATACAAGCAGGCGGCCCACCCGGTACTCGCTCTCCAGTTGGGCGATCACCTGGCGGACCCGAGGATCAATTCGGTCGGCTAGCAAGCGGGCATGTAAGAACAGAGCCCGGTTGGACACGAGCCGGTCGATACCACCCCGCTCATGGGCCAGCTGGGCCATGGTCTGTTTGAAGGCATCTCCCTCGGTGCCAACTAGGTTCCCGGCCGGCACCCGCACGCCGGTGAAGTAGATCTCGCAGAAGTGCCGATTGGCGATCATATCGGTGATCGGGCGCACCTCGATGCCCGGGGTGTCCATGGGCACGATGATCTCGCTTACCCCGCGATGGGGCGGGCCTTCGTCGTCGGTGCGGCAGATCAGGTAGCAGTAGTCGGCCACGTGTCCGAAGCTGGTCCAGATCTTTTGGCCGTCGATCAAGAAATCGGCGCCTTCCCGCACCGCCCGGGTGGAGATGGAGGCCAGATCCGAGCCAGCGTCGGGCTCGCTCATCCCGATGCACCACGTGCTCTCGCCCGACAGCATTCGGGGCAAGAACTCCGCCTTCTGCTGCTCAGTGCCGTAGGCGATCAGCGTCGGGCCCATTTGGCGGTCGGCGAACCACATGGCTGCCACCGGGGCACCGGCGCTGATCATCTCCTCGGCCACGATCAGCCGCTCGATGGGCGGACGGGCCTGTCCCCCGTATTCGGTGGGCCATCCCATGCCGATCCAGCCCTCGTCGGCCATTACCCGGGCGAACTCCTTGGAGTAGCCGTTTATCCACGAGTCGTTATGCCGCCCGAAACGGGTCACTCCATCAGCAGCAACCGCCCGCGCTCGGTCGCGCAGTTCAAGCAGTCCGGGGCTGAGTGCGAAATCCAAGCGACAGCTATTGGCCCGCTACTAGCTGGAATCCAGCAGCAGAGCCAGGGCCAGCGTGGAGAATGCGAAGATCAACGCGGCCACGATGGTGAGCCGGTCGAGGTTCTTCTCGATGACCGTCGACCCAGCGGCCTGAGTGCCAAACCCGCCGCCGAACATGTCGGATAGACCGCCGCCCCGGCCGCTGTGCAGCAGCACCAAGAACAACAGCCCCAACGCGGAAACCACGTCGATCACCACAAGCACGATGGTCACAGCGGTGAATTCTACCCGCTGCACTCCTCTGCTGACCCACCCAGCACCCATTGCTGGGCGGTCCACATTTCAGGGCTCTCAACTCGTTAACCTGACCCGATAATGATGGGCGTCTTTCACCGCTGCTGGAAGCAGGTCGGCGCAGTCAGGAGGTACACATTCTCTCCCCGCGGACTCGCGGTGCTCGCACTCATCGCAGTCGGGTTTGTTCTGGGAGTATTGATTGCCCAGGTTTGGTCCTCCGATGGCTCCAACGGCGACAGCGCTCGTCAATCTGCTGCCGGCGCCGCCGAGCCGACAGCCACTGCCCTTCAATCCAGCATCGACTCGGGAGCCGCATCTGATTCAACGGAGAGCGCAAACGAGCAGCTCCCGACAGATTCGACCTCCTCAGAGTCCGATGGGAATCAGTCATCAACCACGCCAGGAGCCGGCGATGAGGCAACGGCCACGGTACCCAACGAGTCTCTTGAACCGGTTGTCCTCGTTTTGGACGAGGAGCCGCTGTCTTACGAAGCGGCGTTGGCCATAGCTGCCGGCCTGGCTCCTCAGACCGTGTATCCCAGCGACTGTATGTCCCCGCTCCCCCGTCCCGACCTGCTTCCCAACGCCCCCCGGGCCTATCGCTTCGGCATCCACCAAGGCGTGGACTTCCTGTGCTTCTCGCCGGGCCATCATGCGGTAGCCGCGCTCGATGGTCGAGTGGTACTGGCCGTCGGCGACTACCAAGACCCCGATCCCGACGATCGCGATGAGCTGCTGGAGGTGGCAAGCGACCTTGAGGCAACGCCACCCTTCACGCTCTTGTCGCTCTACGGCAACTATGTGGTGATCGACCACGGTGTAATGCAGTTTGTCGGCCATGTGGTCACGCTCTACGCCCACCTTCACGAAGTAGACCCCGACATCCGGGTCGGCCAAACGATCAGAGCGGGACAGCGAGTTGGAGAAATCGGAAACCGGGGAACCCACGCCGCGGCCAATGGTGACTTCTACGTCGATCCCCATCTGCACTGGGAACTGCACATCAACGACCAGTTCCTAGGTGCCGGCCTGACCGCGGAGCAGACCCGCGAGGTGTACACCACCCTGTTCTCGGAGGCTTTGGGCTAAACGCCCCTCTGAGGACTAAAGAAATCCAACTTGGCTCTGCCAAACTTCCGGGTATGGAATCCGAGTTCATCAGACGAGCAGTGGAGCTGGCCGATTTGGACGCGGTGCGGGTGACGCTGTTCCACCACACCAACGATCCCGAGATCGAAGCGCTGCCCCGAGCACTTGAGCTCGACGACGACGAGCGTGAGTTGCTGATCACCAAGACCGTGGCCTGGCTGGAGGAGAATGCCGGGCCGGGAATGCCCGAAGAGCCGCCGGTGGCCCGTCTTCGCCAGCTGATGAACCTGGCCACCAAAGAAGACATGCCCGACCTTGAGTTTGAGTCACGGCGCGACTTGATGGCCTTCAAGCCCTTCCCCTGGACCGTCGACTGGACCGACGGCAAGCCCGAGTTGCCCGAGGGCTTTCAAGTGGCGGTCATCGGAAGCGGATTCAGCGGTCTGGCTGCGGGCATTCAAATGGAGCTGCTGGGGATCCCCTACGTCATCCTCGAGCGCCGATCCGAGCCCGGCGGCACCTGGAGCCGGCACCGCTACCCCGACATCCGGGTGGACACCATCTCGATCACCTACGAGTTCGCCTTCGAAAAGAATTACCCGTGGCCCGAATATTTCGGCAAGGGCCAATTGGTGAGGGAATACCTGCTCCATATCTCCCGCAAGTACGGGATGTACGCCAACACCCGATTCGATCACGACCTGAAGCGGGCCACATACGACGAGACCCGCGACGTGTGGGTGCTCGAGGCCGACACCCCCGGCGGGATAGAGACGATCGAAGCCAATGTGGTGATCAACGCGGTCGGCGCCTTCGCCAATCAGAGGACCCCCAATTTCGAAGGCCTCCAAGACTTCCCCGGACCGATCATCCATCCTTCGCAGTGGCCGGAGGACTTCGACTACCGCGGCCGCCGGATTGCCGTCGTCGGCAATGGCTCGACCGGTGTGCAGCTGCTTTCCCCCATCGCCGAGGAAGCAGAGGAGGTCTACGTATTCCAACGCTCCAAGCAGTGGATCAGCCCGCGGCCCAAGTACGGCCAGCCCATCGAGCCGGAGATTCGCTGGCTGCTTGACAACTTCCCGGGCTATTGGAACTGGTGGCGCTACATGGCTATTGCCGCGCTGTTCGCCACCCACAACTACCTCTACGCCGACGAGGAATGGCAGGCGGCCGGTGGCCACTGGAACGAGGTGAATGACCAGCTGCGCGACTTCCTCACCAACTACATCCATGAGCAAACCGACAACCGCCCAGAGCTCGTCGAAAATCTGGTACCCGACTACGCGCCCTTCTCCCGGCGTCCCGTGGTGGACAATGGCTGGTACCGGGCGCTCACCCGCGACAACGTCGAGTTGGTCACCGACCCGATCGCCCGGCTTACCCCGGAAGGCATCGAGACCGACGACGGCACCGTCCGCGAGGTTGACGCCATCATCACCGCTATCGGCTTCGATGTCGTCCAATTCCTGTACCCCGCCGACTATTTGGGCCGCGACGGCCTCAACGTGCACGACTTCTGGTCGAAGGACGGCCCCCGCGCTTACCTCAGCATGATGGTGCCGAACTATCCGAACATGTTCATGCTCTACGGCCCGAACTCCCAGCCCCTGTCGGGCGGCACCGGCCTCCCCATTTGGTATCAGGTGTGGTCGGGTTACGCGGCTCAGCTGATCGTAAGGATGCTCGAAGAGGGCAAGACCAGCGTCGAGGTGACCATGGATGCCTACGAGCGCTACAACGAGGCCCTGGACAAAGAGGCCTCCAAGCTTCTCCTCATGCACGAGGAGGGAGCCCCGGACAAGAACTACTACCTCAACCAGACCCACAATCGGCTTCAGATGAGCGCCCCGTGGTACGGCCCGGAATACCACCGGCTGTGTACCGAGGTGGAGTGGGACGACCTCGAGATCACCTGACCATCTTCTAGACGACAACCGCCCTCAGGGGCGCAACATTTGTATTGCCGCTACTGAAGCCGGAAGCGGACGATGCGGGAGAAGCTGTCGACTTCTAGAGAGGCGCCGCCGACGAGGGCGCCGTCGATGTCGGGCTGGGCCATGAGCTCGGCGACGTTGACGGGCTTTACCGAGCCGCCGTACTGGATGCGTACCTCGGCGGCGGCATTGGCGCCGAAGTTGGCCTGCACCCGCTCTCTGATGAGCCCGCAGCCGGACTGAGCATCGTCGGGGGTGGCGGTTCGGCCGGTGCCGATGGCCCACACTGGTTCGTAGGCAATCACCATGGCGCTTACCTGATCTCGCTTCAGCCCGGCTAGTCCGGCGTCCACCTGGGTGGTGATGCGAGCCTCAGTTTGCCCAGCTTCCCGCTCTTCGAGGGTCTCCCCACAGCACATGATCGGGGTCATCTCTGCGGCCAGGATGGCCTTGAGCCGGCGGTTCACGTTTTCGTCGGTCTCTCCGAATAGCTGGCGGCGTTCGGAGTGGCCGGCGATCACATAGCTCACCGCCAGTTTGGCCAGCATCGCTGGCGAAATCTCGCCGGTGAACCCTCCGCGCTCCTCCCAGTGGCAGTGTTGGGCCCCCAGGGCGATCGGGATGTTGTCGGCGTCGAGCACCGTCTGGGCCGAGCGCAGGTTGGTAAATGGCGGATGGATGGACACGTCGGCGGCGGCGTAGTCGGCATGGTCGAGGGCATACGAAAGCTTCTGGATGAGCTGTATGGCCTCCAGATGGTTCATGTGCATCTTCCAGTTGCCACTAATCAGCGGCTTGCGCTCAGCCATTGCGGTTCTCCTCATGTGAGCCAACGGATTCTCTCAGTGCTCGAAGCCCGGGCAGGTCACCCTGCTCGATCAACTCCAACGAAGCGCCGCCCCCAGTAGACACGTGGTCCATCTCTCGGTCCAGCCCGAACTGGCGGACGGCGGCGGCGCTGTCGCCCCCGCCCACCACGGAGAACGCCCGACTGTCCGCGAGGGCCTGGGCCACCACCTTGGTTCCCGCCGCGAACCGAGGGTCTTCAAATAGCCCCATGGGGCCGTTCCACAACACGGTTCCGGCCTCGGCAATGAGATCGCTGAACTCGGCCGCGGTTCCCGGGCCGATGTCCAGCCCCTTCCAGTCGGGGTGAAGGTCCACCCCGGCCTGCACCACCCGCTCCCCTGGCGCTAGCGCGGTGATATCGGAGGGAAGCCGGATGGGCGCCCCCGAGCCCAGCAGTCGGCCACAGGCCTCGATCTGATTGGCCTGGAGCAGCGAGTCGCCCACGCTGTGGCCCATCGCGGCCAGGAAGGTGAAGCACATGCCCCCGCCGATCACCACCTCATCGGCGGTCTCCAGCAGCGCGTCGATCACCCCCAGCTTGTCGCTGACCTTGGCCCCGCCCAACACGGCGACGAACGGCCTCTTTGGCTTGGCCCGCAGCCCGAGCAGTACTTCGGCCTCCTTGGCCAGCAGGCGCCCAGCTGCGCTGGGCAGATAGCGGGGGGGTCCCACGATGGACGCGTGGGACCGGTGCGATGCCCCGAAGGCATCGTTCACATAGCCATCGCAGCCTTCAACCAGCTTCTGCACTAGACGGTCGTCGTTGCCGGTCTCCCCCGGGTCGAAGCGCAGGTTCTCCAGCAGTTCCACTCCGGGGGCGAGCTCGCCCAGTCGAACCTGCACCGGGGCCAGTGAGTAACGGGGATCGGGCTTGCCGTCGGGGCGACCCAAGTGGCTGCATGCCACAACCGCAGCTCCCTGCTGAGTCAACCTCCGGATGGTGGGCAGCGCAGCTTTGATGCGGAAGTCGTCGGCAATTTGGCCGCTGGCGTCGAGCGGGACGTTGAAGTCGGCCCGCAGCAGAATTCGCCGGCCGTCCAGCCCCCCCAGGGCCTCGCTTAGCGTTTCAAGGGTGGGCAGCACCTCGGTGCTCAGCGGCCCGCTGCGCCCACGATGGCAACCAGATCGACCAGCCGGTTGGAGTAGCCCCACTCGTTGTCGTACCAGCCCGACACCTTGACCAGGTTGCCCAGCGACATGGTGAGGCCAGCATCGAGGGTGCAGGACGCGGCCGAACCGACGATGTCGGTCGACACCAGTGGGGCCTCGCTGTATTCCAGGACTCCGGCCAGCGGTCCGTCGGCGGCCGCGGCAGCAAAGGCGGCGTTCACCTCGTCGACGGAGGGCTCGCCCCGCACCACCGCGGTGAAGTCGGTAATGGAGCCGTCGGGAATGGGAACCCGCAAGGATATGCCGTCGAGCAGCCCGTTCATGGCCTGAAGCACCAGTCCAGTGGCCCGAGCGGCGCCGGTGGAGGTGGGCACGATGTTCACCCCGGCGGCCCGGGCTCGGCGCAGATCCGAGTGGGGGCCGTCCACCAGCGCTTGGTCGCCGGTGTAGGCGTGGACGGTGGTCATCAGGCCCCGCTCCACCCCGAAGGCATCGTCGAGCACCTTCACCATGGGCACGAAGCAGTTGGTGGTACACGAGGCATTGGACACCACCAGGTGGTTTTCGGGGTCGAAGTCGCCATCGTTCACCCCTACCACGAAGGTGGCATCGGCCCCCGATGCCGGAGCCGACACGATCACCCTCGGGGCACCGGCGTCGAGGTGGGCGGCCGCCTTGTCGCGGGCGGTGAAGAACCCGGTGGACTCCACCACCACGTCCACACCCAAGTCCTTCCAAGGCAGATCGGCCGGGTTGCGCTCTGACAACACTTGCAGGACGCGGCCTCCGATGTCGAGCCCGCCGTCGACCACTGCAACCGGGTCGGTGAACCGGCCCATCACCGAGTCGTACTGCAAAAGATGGGCCATGGTTTCCAGGCTGCCCAAGTCGTTTACGGCCACAAATTCCAGGTCGGCGCCGGCCTGACGAGCCGCCCTGAAGAAGTTCCGACCGATGCGGCCGAACCCGTTGATACCCACGCGAATGCTCATGCGGCTGACACTAACGAACGACTCGGCACATTCTGATGATGGGGCCTACGAAATCGCCCAAACGAGGCGGAACTCAAAGTCTTGGCCTCGGGGATCGGTTCTAGCGCACGTTTCCTTGGCCGCCGTCGACGGGGATGAGCTGGCCGGTGATGAACCGGGACGCATCTGAGGCCAGAAACACCATCACGGGACCGAGGTCACGATCGGGGTCGCCGTATTCCTGGCCCAACGCGATGCTGTGGATGTTCCGCCAGAACTTCTCGGTTCGCTCCTCATCAGTGGCCTGATCCCAGGATGCTTGGAACATTGGAGTCCTGATGGCGGGAAGCACGGCGTTCACTCTGATGCCGTCGGCTCCCCAGGACCCGGCCGCGGTGCGGGTCCAGGCGTGTACCGCGCCCTTGGACGCCGAATAGGCCGCAGCCAGCGGCTCGGCCCGCTGGCCGGAGATCGACCCGAAATTGATGATGGCCCCGCCTCCGGCAGCCTTGAGCCGCTGGTAGGCCGCCTGGTTGGTCAGCACGGTGCCCCGAACGTTCACCTCAAATATTCGGTCCCACGCATCTACGGTGACCTCTCCTGGCGTGGACGCGGCATGGATGGCAGCCGGGTGCGCCAGCGCATCCAACCCGCCCAAAAGGTCGTCAGCCTCCGCAAACGCCGCCTCCACCCGAACGCCATCGGCGACGTCAACTGAGACATACGCAATCTCACCTGGCCCGCCCGCCGCCGCATCAGCGCAAACCGCCCGTCCCGCATCGTCGGCAATGTCCATCCCCACCACATGGGCCCCCGCCTTCACATAGGCCCGCACCGCCGCCGCCCCCATCCCACTCGCACAGCCGGTGACGACGATCCTCTTGCCGCTCAATTCCACAACGGGCCTCCCTAATCTCAAGTCGAATTTTATACATTGAAGTGTATGATGGTGTCATGAGCCGCACGAACATCGATATCGACGATGAGCTCATTGAGCGCGCCATGCAGACGTTCGGACTTCGCACCAAGCGCCAAGCGGTACATCTAGCCTTGGAGCGCCTGCTGGGCGGCGGACCGATGACCGTAGAAGAGCAACTGGCCATGGAAGGAGTCGGCTGGGACGGCAATCTCGATGCCATGCGCTCCGACCGGTATGCCGACTGGGACACCAGTGCTGATAGCTGACACCTCCGCCTGGATCGGCTTCTTGTCGGCGACTGGGTCAGCCCAGGCGCAGAGGATGCGCCAGGCAATCTCCAGTAGAGAGGTCATTACCCTCGACCCAATCCTGTTGGAGGTAATGGCCGGCGCCCGCCGAGATGCTGTAGCCCGAACCCAACGGCTTCTTGAGGCACAGCGACACGAAGCGCTCTCCCCCAAGCTTGATTGGCTCGATGCCGCAACTATCTACCGAGAACTCAGGTGGCGGGGAATCACCATTCGTTCTCAAACCGACGCCCTCATTTCGGCCGTCGCCATTCGCCTCAACGTCCCCGTGCTCCACCACGACCGCGACTACGCCCACATCGCCCAGCACACCGCCCTCCAACTCGTCGGAGTCTGACACCACCGCCCAGCCTTGAACTCCTTCGTGAAACGCCGCCTGGCCCTGCCCGGTGGCCTCTCCTTTTCCATCAATGACATGGATACCTCCTAATCGTGGTGACCGGCCAAAAGGGGGGGATGCTCAAGTTGGTTGCATTGTGTATTCAGCTGCACGATTCCATAATTTACAATATACTTTCAGAAATATGGAAAAAGGATCGACGCCGAGCCTGCTGCCGATCCTTCGGTCCCAACAGCAGGCCGAGCTTCTCGTTTTGATTCTTGGAGACCCTGAGGCGGAGGCAAGCTTGACAGATCTTGCAGCTCGGCTGGAAATGCCAGTGAGCTCTGTACACCGTGAAGTTGAACGAGCAGAATCCGCCGGTTTGGTGGAGAGCCGCAAGATCGGCAACACCAGGCTTGTGCGGGCAAATTCCAACAGTCCCTACTTCACAGGCCTGGCTGATGTGCTTGTAAAGGCGTTCGGGCCGCCCCGGGTGCTCGGTGACGCCCTCTCCCCCATCGGCGGCATCACCGCTGCCTACATATACGGATCGTGGGCGGCGCGTCTCGCTGGAGAAGAGGGCGACCGGCCTGTAGGAGACATTGATCTGCTCGTACTGGGGTCTCCTGACCGCAATGCCCTCTACGCGGCCCTGTCTACCGCTGAACAGCGACTGGGACAACCCGTCCAGGTCACAATCCGGCCCCCTGACTGGCTCGCCAACGGAACCGGCAACTTCCACGCCACGATTGCCCAACGCCCCCTCGTGATGATCGAGCCAACTAGAGATCAAACAGAGGCAATCTCTCCCGCTCACTGAGATGGCGAGCCCCATCAATTGCAGCCCGCCCCGTTGTGATCGCCCACTCCGCGTCTTCTTCCGTCACCTCTGGCATGTCGGGATCGAAATACTGGGCGCTATGGCGAAGACGGCGAAACCGCTCGAACGTTGGTTTTGCGAACACTTCGATCTCTCCAGAGAACTGAGCAGAAGCACTGTCTTCGACAGTCATGTGCGACCCTTCTCCCCCAGTCGCCCGCAACCCCTGACAAATGAGCAACGCCTCTGCTGCCATCCGATAGGCGTCATAGGCCGCCACGAACGCCCCTTCATGGTCTCCACCTGCAAATCCCGCTCGAGCAGTCACCAGGCGCTGCTCCGCGCGGGAAAGAATGCGATCAGCCGCCTCGCCAACTCCACTCGACGCCACTCGCTGTAGGCGGCCGTTATCCAGCAAGTATTCGATTGTGGATCGCCCGTGCTTCCACACTGCCACAATTCCACCGTATCGAGAGCCAGTGACAGGATGAAGGTGTGCCATCCTCATGGCGTGGGAGTACGTTGCCGGGGTGAATGAGGTGTTTTCGGTGGGCTTGTACGAGGGGAATGCCTGGGCCTGAGTTGGGGAGCGGTCGTGAGAATAGTTGACCTTTTGGAGCGTGATGCTGCGCTCTATCCCCAGCGGACTGCTGTAGCGGTCCACGGAGGTCCTTCGGTTACGTTTGCCGATCTGCGCGACCGGGTTCGCTGGCTGGCCACCGGTCTCGAGGCCGCTGGGGTGGGCCGAGGCGACCGGGTGGCGCTCATGGCCGACAACGGGCTGGTCTATTTTGACGTTTATCTGGCGGTGGCCTATCTGGGTGCGGCGGCCGTGCCGCTGAACACCCAACTCACTGATCTCGAGCTGTCCTTTATCCTGTCGAACGCCGAACCCACCCTCACCTTGGCGACCAGCGACTACGCCCAGCGGCTGGAGGCCGTCGGCAGCACCGGCCCGGTGATCGACGCCGACGGCGATGGTTACGAAGACCTTCTGGCATCAGAGCCGTTCACCGATCTGGACCGGGCCGCCGAAGACGACACAGCGCTGATCATCTACACCAGCGGCACTACTGGACGGCCGAAAGGGGTGTGCCTCACCCAGCGGGGGCTGGCGTTCAACGGGCTCACCATGGCGCTGGTCCAGCGGTTCCGGCCCGACGATGTGTTCTTGTCGACCACGCCGCTTTACCACGCGGCCACTGGCACGCGGGTCAGCTCCATGCTGGCCGACGGCCAGACCCACGTTGTGCTGCGCTCCTTCTCGCCGGAGTTGTTCTTCGCCGCCGTTGCCGAGCACCGGGTGACAATCTCGATCCTCGTCCCCGCGCAGTTGCGCCGCATCCTCGACCATCCCGGATTCGACGAAGCCGACCTCTCCAGCCTCCGGCTCATCGTCTACGGCGCGGCCCCCACCGCCGGACCGCTCATCCGACAGGCCTACGAGCGCTTCGGCTGCGGGCTGTATCAGGGCTATGGCATCTCCGAGTGCGTCACCAACCTCACCGGGCTGCTGCCCGAGGATCACGACATGGCCATGGCCGGGCGTACTGAGCTATTGGACTCGTGCGGGCGCGTCGTGCCCGGCGTCCGGATCGAACTCCACGACGACGACGGCACCCTCGTGCCCCCGGGAGAGGTGGGCGAGATCTGGGTGAAGAGCGAGAAGGTGATGGCCGGCTACTGGCGCGATCCCGCCCAGACCGCCGAGACCCTGGTCGACGGTTGGTTGCGAACCGGGGACCTCGGTCGATTCGATGCCGACGGCTACCTCTACCTCGTGGGCCGGGCCAAAGACATGCTGATCAGCGGCGGCGTCAACGTCTACCCCAGCGAGATCGAGGCCGTGCTCTACGACCACCCGGCTGTCGCCGAAGTGGCGGTGGTCGGACGCCCCGACCCCGAATGGGGCGAGCGCCCGGTGGCCTTCGTCGAGCTGCGACCGGGGGAAACGCTCGACGGACTCCAGGATTGGTGCTGCGACCGCCTGGCCAAGATCAAGGTCCCCGACGAGTTCATCGCCGTCGACACCTTCCCCCGCACCGTCACCGGCAAAATCCGCAAAGTCGAGCTCCGAGAACACCTCGCCACCAACTGACCAGCCAGTTGCGCCCAATTGTGGTCCGTCAGCCGAGGTGGGGCTTGATCTCGGTGTCGGCGTCTATGTCGATGTCGAGGATTAGGGATTGGTAGGACTTGCCGTGGGGGTCGGTGCGCAGGCTGCGGGACACTCCTCCACCCAGGGCCTCGGTCATCACGAAGTTGAGGCCCTTGGTGCCGGGAAGTTCGTAGCGGGTGATCTCGCCTTTGACCAGGCTGCCGAACTTCTCCCGCACCTTTTCGACGGTGAGCTCGCGTCGCAGGACGTCCCAATTGTCGTCGTCGTAGACGAATACGCAGAGGTTTGATATGTCGCCCTTGTCGCCGGAGCGGCTGTAGGCGAACTCCCGCAGCTTCATGCGTCGATGACCTCGGTGATCAGCTTCACATCCTCGCGGGGCAGCAGCGCGGGGGTGACCCCGATGGCCGGCGCCATCTGGGTGTTGACTCCGCCGCCACCTGCCGGTCCCATCCACAGGAACTGGCCCTCAAAGGCCACCGCATCTGCGGTTTCCCGGTCATCGCAGCGGGCGGCGATGCGCAGGCGCACTTCGGCCGGTTCGCCGCCGGGAAGCTGGCCTTCAAACAGAGCACTCATGCCGTGGAGGTCGTAGCGGATCTCGTCGATGCCCGACTGGAACGGCTCCAGGCGTTTGGCCACCACTTCGGCCCCTAGCTGGGCCCGATCCACGCAACCCGAGCCGCCGTAGGAGATCTCGGTAACCACCTTCCATCCCTCGTCCACGCCTACCAGCACCTTGAGCATGTCGGGGCGGGGACGGCCAGCCGCACCGTCGACCCGTACCCGGTTAGGGCCCACCTCTTCCACCCATACTTGGGTGAAATCCGCAGTGCTGTCGGGGGTGAGATAGGCGGCCGGGTCGTGGATCTCATAGGCCAGCTGGGTTTTCATGGTGCCGATGTCCACCGCCCCTCCGGTGCCCTCCAGCTTGGTGATGATCAGCTCCTCGTCGCTCACGTGGGCCAGGGGAAAGCCAAGGTGAACGATGTCGTCGAGCACCCGGTAGGGAGGATCGACGTAGTTCCCGCCGGTGGCATGGGTGCCGCATTCCAGCAGGTGGGCAACGAGGGTGGCGGTTCCCATCTTGTCCCAGTCGTCCAGCGCCCAGCCCATCTCATAGGCGATCGGCCCCACATAGAGGGAGGGGTCGGCTATGCGGCCGCCGAGAATGAACTGCGCGCCTTCATCCAGGAGATCGACGATGGGATCGGCCCCAATGTAGGCGTTGGCCGACACCACCCGGGCGGCGATGGCCTGGGCGGTCACCCCCATCTCGGGCAGCTCCAAATCCTGATCAAGCACATGGTCGAGCACGTCGTCGCCGTGGATCACCCCAACCCGAACGCCGGTGACGCCGTTGAGCTTCAAACCCCTCAATACATCGTCGGCCGCCGCAGCAGGATTGGCCGCGCCGAAGTTGCCTACCATCTTCCCGCCTCGCCCCAAGAACCCGGCGAAGCGGCGCATGAGTTCGGGAATGCGCTGGTCGTGGCCGGTGGTCTCGTCATCCAGGCGGCGCACATGGGCTAGCGCCATGGTCCGCTCTGCCAGGCAGTCGAATCCCATGTAATCCACCAGGCCACTGTCGGCCAGCTCCTGGGCCCAGTCGAGCCGATCGGTGGAGTACGCCGACCCGCTGCCGATGGAGATGCCCCTGCTCATCGCCGAGCGCCCTGGATGAGTTCGAAGACTTCGCGGGGGCCGAAGGGAAAGGCATCCACCTGCAAGCCGAGGGGGGCTAGAGCGTCGGCAACCGCATTGGCCACCGCGGCAGGGGCTCCGATGGTGCCGCCCTCCCCCATCCCCTTGAAGCCGCCCTCGGTGTTCGATGGCGTCTCGATGTGGCCGCACTCGATGGGCGGGAGTTCGGGGGCGCTGGGAATGAGATAGTCCATGAAGGTCGATGCCAGGGGGCTGCCCTGGTCGTCGTAGGCCATGTTCTCCCACAGTACGCCGCCGATGCCCTGCACGACGCCGCCGGCTATCTGGCCGTCCACGACCATGGGGTTGATCATGCGCCCGCAGTCCTCGCTGACCACGAAGCGCTCCAGACTGACCAGGCCGGTCTCGATGTCCACCTGGCAAATGCAGATGTGGGTGGCGTTGGAGAACGTGAACACGTTGGGCGGCTGATAACGGTGGCTGGCCTCCAGACCCGGCTCCATGCCCGGGGGCAGCCGGTCGGTGCTTCGGTAGGCCATCCCGGCAATCTCGGCCAGCGTGACCTGGCGGGATGGCGTGCCCACCACCGAGGCCACCCCATCGCTCACCTCGATGTCGGCAGAGGCCGCCTCCAGATGGTGGGCGGCAATCTCCACCACCTTGTCGTGCAGCTGACGAGCGGCGCCGATGGCCGCCCCACCGCCAATGACCGCTGAGCGGCTGCCCCCGGTGCCGGCCCCGAAGGGAGTGGCAGCGGTGTCGCCTTGCATGAACTCTATGTCATCGAGTGCGCAGCCAAGGTGCTCGGCCACCAGCTGCGACATGGTGGTGGCCAGGCTCTGCCCGTGGTCCCCGCTGCCCATGAGGATGCGCACCTTGCCGCCCGGATCAATCCGGAGCGAGACCTGCTCGGTGGCCAACGAAGCCCACGCCATGCCCGATGGCTCTACATAAGAGCTGATGCCCAAACCGAGGTAGCGGCCCTCTGGTCGAGCGTCTCGCTGACGCTGGCGGAACTTGTCGTAGTCCACCATTTCCGCGGCCTGGTCCAGGCACTCCCGTAGCGACACGTTCTCGTACACCATTCCGGTGGCCGTGGTGTAGGGAAGCTCGTCGGCAGTGACCGTGTTGCGGCGGCGCAGATCAAGGGGGTCAATGCCCAGTTCACGGGCCACATGGTCGATCATCTGCTCGCGAGCAGTGGTCTCCGACAGCCAGGGACCCCGGTAGGCGGCCCGCCCCACGGTGTTGGTGTAGGCCGACCGGCTGGCGAACCCGTAGACCGGGATCCGGTACGGGCCGGGAAAGAAGCGGGCCAAGTTGCCTGATGCGCTGCTGTGCCCCCCCACTGCATAGGCGCCGACGTCTTCCACATGGCGCACCCGACAACCGAGTATGCGAGCTTGGTCGTCCACCGCCATCGATACTTCGAGCACCTCGGCCCGAGCCTGATTGGCCGCGGTCAGGTTCTCGCTGCGGTCCTCGATCCACTTGATCGGCCGGCCCAGATACCGGCTGGCCAGCACGATGCAATCCTCATCCCGGGTGACCATCATCTTCTGGCCGAACCCGCCGCCGATGTCGCCCATGCGCACGTGAACCTGGTGATTGGCGATCCCGAGCAGGTTGGCGAAGTGGACGTGGTATTCGTGGGGGTTTTGCGACGAAACCCATGCTTGGAGGGTGTCGGCAAACGGAGTCCAACTGGCGATGATGCCGCGGGGCTCCATCGGCGCGTTGGTGGCCCGCGACTGGGTAAACGTGCGGGTCACCACATGGGCCGCCGAATCAAACACCGCGTCGAGTTCCGGTGGGTCTGTTGACGGCATGAACTGGGCCTCGTTGGAATCGCGCTCGGGGTGGACCAGTTCGGTTGCGTTGTCCAGCGCGGCCTGTGCTCCGATCACCGGCTTCAGCGGCTCGATGTCCACCTCAACCATGTCGGCCGCATCCCAGGCGGCATACGGGCTGTCGGCCACCACCACCGCGATGGGCTCACCCACATAGCGGACATCCCCGTCAGCCAGAGCCCGTAGCGGTGGATAGGGCACTTGGTCACCGATCAATGCGGCAAACATCGGCCCGGCCAACCGATTCAGCTCTGCGGCGGTCAGTACATCGACAACGCCAGGATGGGCCTTGGCCGACTCGGTATGGATGCTCCGAATCACCCCCCGGGCCACACTGCTGCGAACGAACCGGGCATGGAGCATGCCCGGCACTCCCATATTGGCGATATATGTGCCCCGTCCGGCGGTGAGCCGCCGATCTTCTCGGCGGAGAATGCGCTGTCCGACGAACCTTCCGGCGCTCACTGGGTCATCGAGCCAGGTAGCCGCCATCGACGGGCGAGAAAATCCCCATAATGCTCACTGCGTCATCGAGCCAGGTAGCCGCCGTCGACCGGCAGGGTGACCCCGGTCACGAAGCTGCTGGCGTCGCTGGCCAAGAACAGGGCCACTTCGGCGATCTCTTCGGGTTGGGACGGGCGTTGCAGCGGCACTGAGGTCTCCAGGAACTCCTTCATGAGGGGCTTGACGTCGGTACCAGGCTCCCGCCCGAAGAACAACGGCAGCATGGGGGTGTCCACCGGGCCGGGGCAGATGACGTTGACCCGGACGTTGGGGGCCAGAGCCAGGGCCAGCGACTTACCGTAGGTAACGATTGCCCCTTTGGTCATGGAGTAGAGCGGCGAGAACGGCGAGCCCACCACGCCCGACGTCGAGGCAGTGAGGATGACCGATGCGTTGCCCGACGCCTCCAACAAGGGCACGGCCCGGGCGACGGTGAAAAATGCCGACTTCATATTGATCGCGGCGGTCTCGTCGTAGTCGGCCTCGCTCATTTCGAGCCCGGCGGGACCGGGAATGCCGGCGTGGGCATAGAGCACGTCGATCTTGTGGTGGATAGAGCCGACCTCGGCCATCAACGCCTCGATCTGATCCACCTTGCTGACATCGAGCACGAACGAGCTGGCCGATCCTCCGGTCGCCGCTATCAGATCGACGGTCTCCCCAGCCGCTTCGCCGCGGATATCGGCCACCACCACATGGGCGCCTTCGCTGGCCATGCGGAGCGCAGCAGCCCGGCCCATCCCCGAGCCCGACGCGGTGATCACTGCCACCCGTCCTTCCAGCACTCCCATATCAACCCCCACGCGGCGCAGCCGTGGCGCTGGCCGCTTGTCCAGTCTGTACGGGCAGGGATGCTACCCGTACGGCGAGAACCTACTATTCGCCTAGCTTGGTTCGCGACAGCGGTCACCGAACTGTGCCCACGAGAGAGAACACTATGGACCCACACGACCCGCTTGACGGCTTGAAGATCATCGACTGCGACGCCCACTTCACCGAGCCCCCCGAGTTGTGGACATCGCGGGCCCCGGCAGCAATGCAAGACCGAGTACCGGTGCAGGAGACCGTCAACGGCGTCACCGCCTGGTACCTCGACGGCGAGCTGTGGGCCAGCACCGGCGGCAACACCATCCAGACCGGCCACGAGAAGATCCTCGGCAGCCATGTGGTCCAGCCTTTCGACATCATCGACACCAGTGCTTGGGCGGTGAAGGAACGACTCGAGCTCTGCGACGAGATGGGGGTCCATGCCCAGATCCTGTACCCCAACGGCGTCGGCTTCTCCTCTAACCACGTCTTCGCCATCGAGGACCTGGCCCAGCGGCGCATGGTTCTGGAGATTTACAACGACTTCTTCGTCGACGTGCAGCACGAGTCCAATGGCCGGCTGTTCCCCCAGGCCATGCTTCCAATCTGGGACATGGAATTCACCGTGGCTGAGATGACCCGACTGCTGGACAAGGGCATCACCGGGTTCACCCTCTCCGACAAACCCGAGATGGTGGGCCTTCCCGAGCTGTGGGAGCCCTATTTCGAGCCCATGTGGGACGTGTTCAATCAAACGGGAGCGGTGGCCAACTTCCACATCGGTGCCGGCATGAGCCGGGCCGAGATGGAGACCATCCGGGGCGCCCGCTTCCAACAGGCCCGAGTGGGCGGTGAGGTCGGCCCTGAGGACCTGCCCCGTCCCATCCCTTCCGCCCCCAAGACCTGGTGGGGCCAGTTCGACCATCAGCGGCGGCTGGCCATCCACGCCACCCAGATGTACATGAGCAACGTGCGCATCATCGTCAACCTGTGCATGAGCGATCTGTTTGACCGCTACCCCAACCTCAAGGTCGTCTCGGCGGAGAGCGGCATCGGCTGGGTACCGTTCATCCTCGAAGCCCTTGAGTACCAGTATGACGAGATGGTCACCGAGGCCCACGAGGTAGCCCTCAACGCCCGCCGTCCCCGGGAGTACTTCAACGACCACATCTGGGTCATGTTCTGGTTCGAGAAATCGGCCCCGGCCAAGCTCATCGAAGACGTCGGGGTCAACAACGTGCTGGTGGAGACCGACGTCCCCCATCCAACGTGCCTGTACCCCTCCACCCGGGAGCACTTCGCCCAAGTGCTGGCCGACGTCGACCCCAAGGTGAGGCGCCGAGTTATCCAGGACAACGCCGCCGAGCTCTACGGCATAGCTGTATAAGGGGTTTTCATGCAGTTCGGCATGATCATCAGCGACGTGCCGCGCGAGGTTGACCCGATCGAGCAGTTCGACGGCATCCTGCGCCAAGTAGAGGCCGGACAGCGCAACGGTCTCAGCCATTTCGTAATCGGCCAGCACTTCTTGTACGGCGACCTGCGCTGGCTCCAGCCGGTTCCCCTCTTGGCCCGCCTGGCCGCTGAGATCGACGACCACGTGCGGCTGGCCGCCACCGTGCTGCTGGCCCCCAAGTACCACCCGGTGATCCTGGCCGAGGAACTGGCCACCCTCGACATCGTCACCCGGGGCAGGCTGGACGTCGGCCTAGGGCTCGGATACCGGAGCGAAGAGTTCGACTTGATGAATATCCCGTTCAACAAGCGGGTGAGCCTGTTCGACGAGTGCCTCGACATCATCAAGCTGTGCTGGGCCATGGAGGACTTCGACTACCAAGGCCAGCATTGGCAGATCCAGGGCGCTACCCCTCATATCCAGTGCGTACAGCAGCCCCATCCACCCATCTGGATGGGAGCGCACTCCCGCAAGGGGGCTTGGCGGGCTGGTCGAGTGGGCGACCGCTTCATAATCCCGCCCGAATACGACATCGAAGAGATGCGGGTCCGTTTGGGCATCATGGCCGCCGGATTTGCTGAGCGGGGCAAGCCGATGGGCCACCAACCCCTGCGGCGCAACGCCTTCGTCGGCGCCACAACCGAGGACGCCATCGCCAGCTTCGTGGAAGTCAGCAAAGACCGCTATCTCACCTACGCCCGCAAGGAGCTCGACATTTTGGACGAGGAAGCGCTGGTGAACAATTTCTTCGACGAGGTGAAAGGCTCGGTGGCCGTTGGCACGTCCCAAGAGGTGATCGACCACTTCACCGAGGTGGCCCGAGAACTGCCGATAGACCCGTTCGTGGTCAAACCCCAATGGCCCGAAATGCACATAGACGAGGTGATCGACTATCTCGACACCATGGGCCGCGAGGTCATACCCGCGCTGGCCGAAGTCCCGCCTATGCCCATCGAGGACATTCCTGCTTCGCTGGCTCCCGTGGCCGACGAGGTCGCCGAGGCATTGGAGGCCATGTGACATCAGCTTCATTCGACGAGGCCATCGCGCACACTCCGTTGGGCGATGGCCTGTTCCGCACCGCCACTCCCCCGTCGTGGATGGCCTCGGGCCGTGTTCCTGCCGGGCTGGTGGAAGCGCAATTGATGGCCGGGCTCGCGGCCACAGTCACCGATCCCCAGTACCGGCCGCTGTCGTTCACCGCTCATCTGCTGCGGGCACCCGGAGAGGGCGACTACGAGGTGCAGACCGAAGTGCTGCGCACCGGCCGCACCCTGGTAAGCACGGCGGCCAGAGTGGTGCAACAGGGAAAGCTGATCGCCACCGCGTTGGCCAGCTTCGCCACTGACCGGCCGAGCCCTGAGTTCGACGAACTGCCCATGCCCGAGGTGGCACCGCCCACCCCCGGACGGGAGACGGACGGCTATGTGCCCGAATTCGCCTACCCCTACGGCGACAACGTGGTTATGCAAGACCGCCTCGGGCCGAAACCGTTTACCGCCCCCGACGGGCCCATGGAGCGGGTGGGCTGGGCCGGCTTTACCAAGGCCCGCCCAATTGACGCCCCCGGTCTGCTGATGATCGGCGACATCGGGATGATGGGGTGGTGGGTGCGCCTCGACCGCATGTACACCACCGCCACCTTGGACCACACCACCTATTTCCGGGCCGATCTGTCCACCGTGCAGGCCGACGACATGGTGCTCTTGCGGTCGCGCACCGGGCTGGTGCGGGGCGGGTACCTCGATTGGGACCTCGACGCTTGGGCTCCGGACGGCACGCTTCTGTGCCAGTCCCGCCAGATTCTGGCCATCCTCGGACCAAGCTGACATGACCCAGCCGGAGCCGCTTCGCATCGTGGACTTCTCGACCCACATGTCGGGGCCGCTGGCCTCTCACCTGCTGGTGGAGATGGGCGCCGATGTCATCAAGGTCGAACACCCTGTTCAGGGCGATGGCAATCGGGGAAATGAGCCCAAGATCGCCGGGATCAGCGACTTGCACCTGGCCCTCAATCCCGGCACCCGCAGCATCGCGGTGAGCACACGCTCACCCCACTGGGCCGACGTGGTGGCCGGGGTCACCGGGTGGGCCGATGCGGTAATCGTCGGCTCCCGCCCGAAGGACGCCGTCGGCCGGGGCCTGGACTTCCACACCTTGGTTGAGGCCAACCCTCAGCTGGTGTATTGCGTGATTTCGGGCTACGGCCTGACGGGACCGTGGGCCGAGTACAAGGCCCACGGTCAGAATATGGACGCACTGGCTGGACGGGTTGAGGTCGAGTGGAACGACGGCCAGCCCCAGACCCGGGTCGGATGGCGCTCAGCCGGGGTGATGCTGGCCGGCGTTTTCGGCGCCATGGGGGTGCTGGCCGCCATTGTGAAACGAGATCGGGGCGGTGGGCCGCAGTTCGTGCACACCTCCATCTGGAACACCGCGCTTTGGTGGAACTGGCGCGACGTGAACACTTGGGCCAACAACGACGAACCCTGGCACGAATACCGCTCCCTCGGGTCGCGCTACTCCATGTATGCCACCGCTGATGGCCGAGCGCTGCTCATCTGCCCGTTGGAGAAGGTCGCCTGGGAGCGGTTCTGCGACTTGGCCGGGCTGGGCCAGCTCAGGGGACGGGGCGAGTGGACCCACAGCATGGACTTCGGATACGACGACGAGTTCCCGCTGATCGCCGAGGCCTTCAGTCGGCGCACCTTCGACGAGTGGAACCGCCTCCTCGACGAGGCTGAGATCCCGTTCGCTCCCATTCTCACCCTCGACGAAGCCGTCAACAGCGAGCATGCCCAACTCAACCGGGTGCTCCGGGGAACCGAGGTGCCCGGAGGCCGGGTCCAAATGGCGGCCTCACCGGTGCAGCTCTCCTCCGACGCTGACGAGGCTGCTCAACCCGGCCTCGCCAACCTGCCCCCGCCCCCCGACCTCGGTGCCGACACCGACGAGATCCTGGCCGAGGTCGGCCTGGACCAGCTCGTCGGAGAAGACCTCTCAGGAGGACTCGCATGACGAGGCCCCTCGACGGCATCCGGGTGTTGGACTTCACCCGCCACATGGCCGGCCCCTACGGCACCATGATCTTGGGCGACTACGGGGCCGACATCATCAAGGTGGAAAGCCTGCCCCACGGCGATGGCAGCCGAGGCGTGGGAACCGCGTTCGTTGATGGGGAGAGCGCCCTGTTCCTCATCTGGAATCGGGGCAAGCGCAGCCTCGCTCTGGACATGCGCACACCCGAGGGGCTCGAGGCCATCCACCGGCTGGCCGCAACCGTCGATGTGGTGTTCACCAGCTACCGGCCCGGTGTCGCCGACGAGATCGGCATCGGCTACGACACCCTGTCGGCCATCAACGACCAGATCGTGTACGTCTCCCTCACCGCCTTCGGCCCCAAGGGTCCGCTGGCCCCCTACCCGGGAACCGACCCTGTGGTCCAAGCGGTCTCGGGAGTCATGTCGGTGACCGGGGAGCCCGACCGGGGGCCGAACCTGGTGGGAGTGCCCATGGCCGACTTCACCGGAGCTCTAGTCGGGGCACAGGCCGCCATGCTCGGGCTGTTCGCCCGACAGAAGACCGGCAAAGGCCAGATGGTCGACGTGTCAATGCTGTTTGCTCTGATGTCGTCGCTGACCACCCGCCTGGCCTCGCACTGGGTTGACGGCGACGATCCGGAGCGCCACGGCAGCGCCCACAGCGTGGTGGTGCCCTATGAGGCGTTCCAGACCGCCGACGGCTACGTAGTGGCCGGCGGGTGGGGAGGCGTAGACGGGTGGGAGCGCTTCTGCCAGTCCATCGGCAAGCCGGAGTTGGCCACCGACGAACGCTACCTGACCAACCGGCAGCGGGTGGACGCCCGAGCCGAGCTCACCGAATACCTGCAAGGCATCTTCATCACCCGGACCAGCGCCGAGTGGGAGGAGTCGTTCAACCAGCACCGGGGGCTGTTCGGGTCGGTCAACAACTTTTCGCAGATCCTCAACCATCCCCAGGTGCAGCAGGCCGGACTGGTGCAGTCGGTGGAACACGCCACCCTGGGAGAGATTCCCCAGTTGGGCCCAGTGATCGGCCTGCACGACACCCCCGGTGCGATCACCGGTCCCCCGCCGGTGCTGGGCCAGCACAGCGAGGAGATCCTGGCCGAGGCGGGCTACAGCCCAGAGGAAATCGCCGCCCTGCTCGACGCCGGGGTGGCGGGCTCGGCTTGACCCCTACTGGCCTGAGCCCAAATGCTGGCCCAGGGCTTCGGCCGCCTCCAGGGTCTCGGCGGGGTCATAAGAGACGACCACCATGTTGATGGCATCGGCCCCGGCTTCGCCCAATGCCGTCAGAGTTCCCAGTATCGCTTCTCGATCGGTTAAGTCGAGCACGTTGGGGTTGTGACCCCCGACTGCCGCGGGCCAGGTGGTGGCCACGGTGAACGGCTGGTCGGATCGGGCAGAATGCTTGCGCTCTTCGCGCAGGAAGCTCACATGCTCCCGCAACCCATCCGGAGTCATCCGGGAGGCCAGCCAGCCGTCTCCCACTGCCGCGGCCCGGCGGAGCGCGGGCCGGGAGTGGCCGCCCACGAAAATGGGCACCGGCGACTGCACCGGCTTGGGCCTCATGTTGAGGGGCGGAAACGAGTGGGTTTCCCCCTCATAGGAGGGCTGGTCTTGCTCCCACAGGGTGCGCAGGATCTCGATGCCGTCCTCCAGCAACTGCCGTCGCCGGGGGTAGTCGGCACCGAGGGCGTCGAACTCCTCGCGAAGCCACCCGAGGGTTACCCCGAAGATCACCCGTCCCCCCGACAGGTAGTCGAGGGTGGCCACGGCCTTCCCGACGATCACAGGGTTGCGCTGGGGAAGCACGCAGGCGTTGACCGCGAGCCGAATGGTGGACGTCGCCCCGGCGACGAAGGCCAGGGTGGTGAGTGCCTCCATCCGGGGGTTGTCGGTGGGATAGGGATACTTGCCGTCGGCTGTGGTGGGGTTCGGCGAGGAGAACTCCACCGGGAAGGCGATGTGGTCGCCCACCCATACCGAGTCCAGCCCGGCCAACTCTGCGGCTTGAGCGACGTCCACGATGTCCTGAGCCGTGGCCGGGCCTTCATAGGGCAAGCAGAGGCCGATCTTTGGGCCGTTATAGGGCGCTTTGTCCGATCCCATAGGCTCTGCTTTCGGTAGTTGGGGGTTTCGGTGACCGAGTTAGCCGGACAATAGCGGGATCACCTCGGCGCCGAACCGCTTGAGCTGGGCCATGGCGTGGGCATGGTCGTATCCCGGCCACTGCGGCTTGTAGATGAAGTGCGAGTGCTCGACCTGGGCCATGAGGTGGGAGAGCCCTTCGGCAACATCAGAGGGGTTGCCGAGCACAAACCGATTGTCCAGCCAGTCGCGGCGGCCGAGACCGTCGTCCACGTCAAGCCCCCACGAGCGATAGGTGCCATAGCGCGACGCGGCACCTGATGACACCGCCGCTTCGGCTTCGGCCGGGGTGTCGGCGATATAGACCTCCCGGCGTACCGGGATGGCCGTGAGCGCCCGATTGCCATGGGCCGCACGCTCCTCCAGATACGCCTGGTAGAGGTCGACGAGCTGTCGGTGGGTCGGGAAGGGTGCGGCGTACCAAGCGTCGCCCACTCGGGCGGCACGGCGAACCGATGCCTCCACCTGGGCCCCGACCCAGATCGGGGGGTGCGGCTGCTGGACCGGAAGCGTGGACAACTCGACATCGTCAAGCTGGTAGAAGCGGCCGTGGTGGTTGAGAGGCTGGCCAGTCCACAGCGCCCGGATGACCTCCACCGACTCCTCGAATCGTTCAGTTCGGGTGGTGCGGTCTACGCCGAAGGCGTCGAATTCATCTTGGCTGTAGCCGATTCCCACTCCCATGATCACCCGCCCTCCGGTCACCGCGTCCATGGTGGCCACTTCCTCGGCGACGGTGAGGGGATGGTGCAAGGGCAGCAGCAGGATGCCGGTGGCGACTTCGACCGACGGGAACCGCATGGCGATCGAGGTCAGATACGGGATGGGCTGGAGGTAGCGCAGCGTCGGCGCGGCAAAGTGCTGGCCCGCAACCACCAGGTCAAACCCATGATCCACAGCCATGGAGATCAGCTCGTGGTGCTCGGCGATCTGTCGGCCTACGGGCACCGAGCGATCGTGTACCGAGGTCAACAGCAGGCCGAATCTCACCGCTTTCGGCTGGTCTTCGACCTCCTTTGCCGACACCTCGCCCAATCGATCCTGCTCGCTGTCCACCCGGGCTATTTGTCGATGTCTCGGTGTATGACGAGGGGGCGGACACCAAGTTCTTCATTGTCGATGAGGCGGCGGTTGACGTCTTCGGCCACAAATACTGAGCGGTGGTGGCCCCCGGTGCAGCCGAAGGCGATGGTGAGATACGACTTGCCCTCCCGCACATAGGCGGGCACCAGCATGGTCAACAGGTCCTCGGTCTTTTGGAGGAAGGTCTCGGCCATGGGCTGACCGTTTAGCAGGAAGTCCTTCACCGCCTCGTGTTGGCCGGTGAGCGGGCGGAGCTCCTCCACCCAGTGGGGGTTGGGCAGAAAGCGGCAGTCCAGCACCAGATCAGCGTCGAGCGGGATGCCGTGTTTGAAGCCGAATGACATGATCCGGGTAGTCACCGACTCCGGCCCGGCGTCAAGGTCGAACACCTCGTCGATGAAGCGGTTCAACTGATAGATGCTGTACTCGGAGGTGTCCACCACCACGTCGGCCTGACTGCGCAGGTTGACCAAAGCCTCCCGCTCGGCCTCGATCGCGTCGGAGACTCCCATCGGCGGGACGCTGGAGAACGGATGTCGGCGCTTGGTGCTCTCGAATCGCTTCACTAGCTCAGGGGTTGAAGCATCGAGAAAGAGGATGCGCACCGATCCCTCGGCTGATTCCTTGAGCTCGACCAGCGCAGGGGCTACATCCTCATAGTAGAGGTTCAGCCCCAGCACCAGGCCCACCCGCGAGACGCCGCTGTCGGGGGCGTCGGCGAACTCTCGAACCTTGGGCAGCAGGGCGGGGGGCAGGTTGTCCACCACGTACCAGCCCAGGTCCTCGAAGTGGTTGGCAGCCTGTGATCGGCCGGCACCCGACATCCCGGTGATCACGACGAACTCGGCCACCACTTCAGGCTAATGGCCGAGATGAGGCCGCTCTGGCTATTCCCGAATCGCGGGGTTGAAAGGGCGGACTAGGCCGACTGGGGCTCCTTCCGGCACACCAGCACCAGCAGGCGGGGAATGGTCTCGGCCTGGGGGTATTCCGGGGCCGCAGCCAGAAAACCAGGCGGCGGAGCGGGCTCGAGCATTCGGTCGATGGCCAGCCCCGCATCTCGCAGAGCGTTCACGTACCGGCTGAGAGGGCGGTGTACGAACGGCAGGAATACATCCTTTTGCACCTCTTCAATCATCACGCTCTCCCGCAGGTACGGACCGATCCGCCAGTACTGCTCGGGCGGGTCGAGAACGTGGTCGTCGATCCAGCCGCTGTCGGGCGTTTGCAGCAGCGGATGGTTCAAGAACAGCAGGAACCGCCCGCCGTCGCGCAGCATTCGGAAGGCCTCGGCCACTGCGCTGTCCATGGCGTCAATGTGCTCGAACACCAAGCAGGCCACCGCGGCGTCGAACGATTGATCAGCCAGCGGCAGCGCCTCGGCCCGTCCCCTGGCGTAGACCGGTCCCCCGACTCGGCGGGCTGCCTCGGCCATTTGAGCTCGGGTGGGGTCGACCCCGACCACCAGGGACGCGCCCAGCCCGGCCGCCAGTCGGGAAAGCTGCCCCTCGCCGGCGCCGATGTCCAGCACCCGGTCGTACCCGGCCAACAGCTCAGCGGCCAGCGGGACAATCAGCTCGGCGTACTCGGGGTCGGCTCCGTCGGTGCACTGGGCCTGCCACCACCCGGCGTTTTGCTCCCACAGGTTTTCGCCCGGGAGTTCTGCACTCATTGCGGTCCGTGGAGCTTTTCATACACGGCATAGGCCACGGTGTCGGGAAGCCAGCTCAACGCCTCCAGGTCATCCAGCGAGGCCTGCTGTACCGCTCGCACCCCGCCCAGTTCTTTGACCAACCGGGTTCTGCGGGCCGGGCCGAGGCCATCGATGCCGTCCAGCGACGATTTGGTCATCCGCTTGCCCCGCAGTTGGCGGTGGTAGTCGTTGGCGAAGCGGTGGCTCTCGTCCCGGATTCGCTGAAGCAGATAAAGGCTCTCCGACGGCCGGGGGATCTCCACCGGGTGGGGCCGTCCGGGCACGAACACCTGCTCGAACTCCTTGGCCAGCCCGGCCGGAAAGATCTCCCCGTCTAGGCCCAGCGCGGCCAGTACCCGCTCGGCCACGCCGAGTTGCCCCTTGCCGCCGTCCACCACCAGCAACTGCGGGGGATAGGCGAACTTCCCCCGCTCTTCCACCGGGCGGTCCCGTTCAGCCAAGTAGTTGGACAGCCGGCGGGTGAGCACCTCCTCCATGGCCGCGTAGTCGTCGTTGCCGTCCACCGTGCGCACTTTGAAGCGGCGGTATTCCGACTTGCGGGGCAGCCCGTCTTCCATGACCACCATCGAACCCACGTAATCGGACCCCTGGAGGTGGCTCATGTCGTAGCACTCGATCCGCAGGGGGGCCTCGGGCAGGCCCAGGCAATCTTGGAGGTCGTTTAGGGCTCGGGCCCGGCTGTTATGGTCGGATGTCCGCTTGAGCCGGTGGCGGGTGAACGCATCAGCGGCGTTGCGGGCCACCGTCTCTTGAAGCTTGCGCTTGGCCCCCCGCTGAGGCACTGAGATGCCCACCTTGGAGCCCCGTTGCTCTCGCAGCCACTCCTCGTACAGCTCCTGGTTGTCGGGCAGGTCGGGCACCAGCACCTGCTTGGGTCCGCCCAGCGGGTTCTCCTCGAAGTACAAGCGCTCCAGCACCCGGCTCACCAACTCGGAGCGGCTGAGTTGGCCGGCTTTGTCGACGATGAATCCCCGACGGCCCATCACCCGGCCCTTGCGCACGTAGAACACCTGGCAGGCGGCTTCCAGCTCGTCGTCCACCAGGCCGACCACGTCGTAGTCCTCCGATCGGCCCCCCACCATTTCCTGGCCCTCAATGGCCTTGCGCACGCTGGCCAGCCGATCTCGGCTGCGGGCGGCCTGCTCAAATTCCAGGGAGGCCGAGGCCTGGGCCATTTCGTCCTCTAGCCGCTTCACCACCTCGTCGGTGTCTCCGCCGAGAAAGGCCAGCAGGTCGTTCACCAATTCGTCGTAGTGCTCCTGCTCTACCTCCCCCACGCACGGCCCGGCGCACTTCTCGATGTGATGCAGCAGGCACGGCCGGCCCAGTCGGGCGTGGTGGTTGAACTTGTTGTCGCTGCACGTGCGGATGGGAAACGTGCGCAGCAACAGGTCGAGGGTGTTCCGGATGGCGTAGGCGTGGCCGTAGGGGCCGAAATAGCGGTTGCCCTTCTTCTTGTGACCTCGGATAACCATGGCCCGGGGCCACTCGTCCACCATGGTCACGCACAGGAACGGGTAGCTTTTGTCGTCCCGATAGCGGACGTTGAACCGGGGCTGGTGCTGCTGGATGAGGCTGTACTCCAGCATCAGCGCCTCTACCTCGGTATCTACCTGGATCCAATCTACCGATTCCGCCGCGGCCACCATCTGAGCGGTGCGGGGCGCCAGGTAGGCCGGGTTTTGGAAGTAGCTGCCCAGGCGAGATCGGAGATTCTTGGCCTTGCCCACGTAGATGACCCGTCCGTGCCGGTCTTTGAACTGGTACGAACCCGCGGCGTCAGGGATTGTGCCGGGAGGAGGGCGGTCCATCATGCCCTTCCCATCCTATGAGCCGGACCAGCGCCGGTTGCCCTTGAGTCGACCTTGTCGTTTGCCCTTTGACTCTGAGTTCGGGACGGGTATCATTTTCCCCACGCCGGCCAGGTTTCCGGCGACATATCTAACTCTGAGGCCGACATCCCCGTGGCGAGGCGACCTGGCTGTCCCCACCGGCTGCTAATTGGAGTTCTCTAACCTCACGGAGGTTTCCAAAACATGTTGCGCGTGCAGCGACCGCTTCCTGAGCGGTACACAACGGCATCGTCCGAGCAGTTGGCGGCCTGGATAGGCGACGCCAAGGAGACTCTGGGCGACCGGCTGTTCATTCTCGGGCACCACTACCAACGCGACGAGGTCATGGCGTGGGCCGATGCCCGGGGCGACTCCTTCCGCTTGTCGGTGCTGGCCCAGCAGCGCCCCGAGGCCGAGTACATCGTGTTCTGCGGCGTCCACTTCATGGCCGAGTCAGCCGATATCTTGACCGGCGACCACCAGCAGGTGGTGCTCCCGGACTTGAACGCGGGCTGCTCCATGGCCGACATGGCCGACATCGATCAGGTGGAAGAGGCCTGGGAGGAGCTGGCCCGAGTGACCGACATCGACCGGGTGGTGCCCATCACCTACATGAACTCGGCCGCTAACCTGAAGGCGTTCGTGGCCCGCCACGGCGGGGCGGTGTGCACATCGTCCAACGCCCGGGCGGTGCTCGACTGGGCGCTGGAGCGGGGCGACCAGGTGCTGTTCTTCCCCGACCAGCACCTGGGCCGCAACACCGGCTTCGACATGGGCTACGACGAGAGCAATATGGCGGTTTGGAACCCCCGCTTCGACCTGGGAGGCCTGACCGAGGCCCAGTGTAAGGAGTCGGTGCTGTTGCTGTGGAGAGGGCACTGCTCGGTGCACCAGCGCTTCCAGCCCGACCATGTGGCCGCTTTTCGGGCCGAGCACCCCGAGGGGATTGTGGTGGTGCACCCCGAGTGCAGCCGGGAGATTTGCGCCCTGGCCGATCAGGTGGGCTCCACCGACTACATCATCAAAGCGGTGGCCGCCGCGCCAGCTGGCTCGGTGATCGGCGTGGGCACCGAGATCCACTTGGTGAACCGGCTGAACGACGAGACCCCGGACAAGACGGTGGTGTCGCTCGACCCGCTGATCTGCCCGTGCTCGACCATGTTCCGCATCGACGCCGCCCATCTGGCCTGGACGCTGGAGGGACTGGCAGAGGGCAAAATCCGCAACCGCATCACCGTGGATCCCGAAATCGCGGCCGACGCCCGCATCGCCCTCGACCGGATGCTGAGTATTACCTAGTTCTCCCGGTCCACGCTCAACTCTGCATAGCGCTCCACCGCGTGGTGGTAGTGCTGCAAGCTCGGTTCGTTGCGCCCGAACAGAACCTCGGCGGTGGCCCCGCTCTTGAGGGCGTTTTGGATCTGGAAGCCCACCCAGTAGTCCTCGTCTCGTACGGCTTGCAGCACTAGGGCGCTGAACTGCTCAGCTATTTTTCGCTCTTCATCAGAGGACGGCTCGTGCCGGCAAAGCACCGTCTGGATGGTGAGGCTGGTGTCGGCGGTCGTGCCCGGAAACAGCTGGCTCAGTAGGCAGAAGTCGCCCAGAATCCCGGAGATCGAGACGTTAGGGAAGATCGAGTGGATCAGGCGGATGTGCTCGTCGAGATTCCACTCGTCCTCGGGCTGGCCGACCAGCTTGGGCAGCGACTTGCGGCCGAACACGATGCGCTGGTGGGGACCCCAGGTGTCGTGGGCCATGAGATTGCCGATGGTGTTCAGCCCGACGGTCTTGGGGTGGAGCCGCTCCTGGTGGTAGCCCTCCAGGTAGCCGTCCCATGCCACCTTCCAGCCCGGCCCATCGAGAGTGCGCTGCTCGAAGATGTGCCACTGGTCGAGGTCGAGGGCGGCGACGTAAGGGGCGAAGTCGCCCAGAAAGGTGTCGATGTCGAAGGTGACGCCGGGGGTTAGGCAGGCGAACACGAAGCCGGCCTTCTCGGCACAGGCCAGCGGGGTGAGCGAGAGGTGGTCTCGGTCGACGTCGCCGAAGGTGTGGGCCCCAAACATGCCGACCAAGTCCCCGGCGGTGTCGTAGGTCCAGGCGTGGTACGGGCAGCTCAGCCGCTGAGCCGACCCCGATCCGGGCACACAAAGCGGCGACCCCCGGTGGCGGCACACGTTCAGAAATGCCCGGGCCGCACCGTCGGCCCCTCGGGTTAGCAGCACCGGAACGCCCATGACGTCCATGGCTCTGTAAGTGTCGGGGCCGGGGAGCTCTGAGCCGAGGGCCAGTGCCAGCGGCAGGTGCTTGAAGATTCGGTCGGACTCGAATTCGAAGCGGTCTTGGTCAAGGTAGGCGTGAACCGACTGGCGCATCACGTCGGGGGCTAGATCGGTGGTGTCGTCCTGCCACAGTTCGAAGACCCGGCGGGTCAAGTCCCGGATCGCGTCGTCGGTGTAGGCCATCAGCCAACCCTACCTAGTGGGGAAAACTGACTTGGAACCAGACTGGGCCGCGGTTGCGGCCTGCCTTCACGACCGACGGGCCAGGTATTCCTCGCGAAGGGGCTTCTTGTAAAGCTTTCCTGTGGGCAGCCGGGGGAAGTCTGCCCGGAAGTCCACCACCCGGGGCACTTTGAAGCCGGCTAGCTGCTGGCGGGCGAAGCTGCGTAGCTCGTCGGCCAGGGCATCGGAAGGCTCGATTCCGTCCTCGAGTTTCACTACGGCATGGACGTACTCCCCCATCTCCTCGTCAGGCAGCCCGATCACGGCCACGTCGGCCACTTTGGGATGCAGGGCGAAGCAAGCCTCAATCTCCTGGGGGTAAATGTTGACCCCACCGCTGATGATCATGAACGTGGCCCGGTCGGTGAGATAGAGGTAGCCGTCGTCGTTTAGGTAGCCGACGTCGCCCACCGTGGACCAGTTGTCGTGTTGGGGATGGCGGGATTCCTTGGTCTTCTCCGAGTCGCCGTGGTACTCGAAGGTCCGCTCTTCCTGCTCGAAGTAGACGACGCCAGGTTCTCCGGGTCCGAGCTCGTGGCCGTCGTCGTCGCAAATGTGGGGGATGCCCATGATCGCCTTGCCCACAGACCCCTTGTGGTTGAGCCAGTCTTCGGCGCCGATAAAGCACAGCCCGTTGCCCTCCGTGGCGGCGTAGTACTCCTGCACGATTGGGCCCCACCACTCGATCATCTGCTCTTTGACCGGAACCGGGCAGGGTGCAGCAGCGTGGACCGCCATCTTCAGCGATGACAGGTCGTAGCGGCTACGGACCTCCTCGGGCAGCTTGAGCAGGCGGATGAACATGGTGGGCACCATCTGGGTGTCGGTCACCGAATACTGCTCGACGTAGGCCAGGAAGCGCTCGGCGTCGAAGCGGTCCATGATCACCAGCGTGCCGCCCAGCTCGTGTACGCCAGCGCTGTACATGAGGGGGGCCGAGTGATACAGCGGTGCCGGGGTGAGATAGACCGAGTTCTCGTCCATTCCCAGGAGATGGTGCTCGAGCATTCCGATGCCCGAGAGGCTGGCATCGTGGACCTCCACGCCGGTCAGGGGCCTCAGGATTCCCTTGGGACGACCGGTGGTGCCCGACGAGTACAGCATCACCTCGCCTTTGGGCAGACGGGGCAGCGGCTCAGAGGGCATGGCGGCCACCGCTTCCTCGTATGACTCAAACCCGTCGGCGGTGCCGTCGATCATCAGCTTGTGCTGGCAGCCCGGGATGAGGTCGAGCATCTTGGTGGCAGCATCGGCCATCGCCGCTGTGGTGATCAGCGCGGTCGATCCGCTGTCGTTCACCAGATAGGCCGCCTCCTCGGGCGACAGATAGCGGTTGATAGTGGTGAAGTACAGGCCCGAGGTCATCGCCGCCCAAAAGGCTTCGTAGAAGCGGCGGTTGTTCTCCGCGAAGATCGAGATGTGGTCGCCCTCCCGCAAACCCCGCTCGTGGAGGAGTTGGGCCAACCGGTTGGCCGCGTCATTGAGCTCCCGGTAGGTGGTGACCTCACCCGTGGAGGCCATGATCTGCGCTGGCTTATCGGGCGTGGTTTGGGCGTGCTTCCCCGGATACATTCGTGTTTTGGTCCCTCGTGGTCAACTGCCAGAGGGAGAGTAGCGGCCTGTGCTTGATGCAGACCTCCTACAACTCGTTGCAGCCTCGGAAGCCGGGGTCGGGGCCGCCGCGACGGGGAGGGGCGAAGAAGTCGTTTTCATCGTCGTCGAGCCGGTTGCACTTGCGCAGCATCGCTCGCCGCTCGGCCTCTAGGAACAGGTAGCGGGCCACGTCATCCGGCGTGTCGTCGCTGGCAAACAGGTCGCTAGCCACCGGATCCCTCATGAGCTCGTGCCGGATGTCGTCCTTGGTGACCACCGTCCCGTCTGGGCCAACGGCCCGCACCTTTTTCAGCTTCCGCCGGTACCACTTGTTCCTCAAGTAGGGGTACAACAACCCCAGGTTGAACATCATCAACCCGAGAGACCCGTACGACGCCACCATAAGGCCCGTGCCCATCATGAGCTTTCCTCGTTGTGCGAACTGCCTGGGCGCCCTGATCAATGGGTGCGATAGTCTTTACTTTATACTGATATTACAGATAATATTCTATGAGTCAATAGTGCAACCGGGAGAACAGCATGCTTGATGAGCACACCACACCCACAATTTGTCTCACTCGTGATACACTTTCGCCCATGGCATATGTCACGATTCGAGAACTTCGTAATCAAGGAGGCGACGTCATCGATCGCGTGCAGAAAGGTGAGCGCATCATTGTTACCAGGTCTGGGCGACCTGTGGCCGAACTCCAGCCTCTGCGTCGCAAGGGTCCAGACCCGGCAACTCTGCTTGACCGGTGGCACCATCTGCCCCAGGTCGACCCCGACAGAATGCGCCGGGACATCGACGAGATCATCGACCCAACGCTATGACCGCCGAATTTGAGAGCCAAGGCATCCTCGACACGAATATCGTGCTATTGCTTCCGCATCTGACCGACCCTGACCAGCTCCCCCAGGATCCGTCGATCACCGCGGTAACTCTGGCCGAATTGTCCGTCGGCCCGTTGGTCGCCTCCACAGTCACTGAGCGGGCTAATCGCCAGGCTCATCTCCAACAAGCCGAATCCGACTTTGACGTGGTGCCCTTTGACGCCGAAGCCGCCCGCGTATTTGGCAGAGTTGCCGCTGATCTACGGAGCGCAGGTCGCAAGCCCGCCGCCCGCGCTTACGACGCCCTCATCGCCGCCACAGCTATCGCCAACCAACTCCCCCTTTACACCGCAAACCCCGACGACTATTGGGGCATAGGCGACCTAGACCTCGTACCGGTCGCCCACCCTGGCCGGCCTCGAGCTCCCGAGTAGGGAAATACTCCTATCCTTGACGTGAAGGAGCAGCACGATGGCAGTTGATCAGTATCGGTTCTGGACCGAATGGTCCGAAGAGGACGGAGAATGGGTCGGCCTGTGCGACGGGTTTCCTTTAATCAGCTGGCTAGAACCGGAACGAGAAGCAGCGGAGTTGGGGATTCAGTCTGTGGTTACCGAGACGGTCGAGCACCTGCTGGCTCAGGACAAGCCGCTGGCCAAGCCTGGTGTGGAGTGGCCGCCTCAAGTGGCAGCCCAGCACCTTTAGGTAGATAGGAGATTCCAAATGGGGACAACACAGACACATCCATGGGACGCAGCGGCTCACCTGCGGACTGAAGACGACATGATTGCCTACCTGGATGCTGTTCTGGCCAAAAACGATCCAGAATTGACTATCGCCGCCCTCAACGACATCGTCCGGGCCCAAGGTAATGAAGAGGTCGCCGCGGACGCCGGTCTCAATGCCGACGAGATGTCAAACAGCTACGATCCCAGACTGGCTTCAGTGCTCAGGGTTCTCGATGGCCTCGGCCTGCGCCTCCACGTCACCCCTGTGTCCAGCACCTGACTGAAGTCAGACTCTCCGGCGATTAGTGATTGGGGCACAGGCAGCCGGTCCTCTCCGGAGGACCAAGCGCCTCTGCGCCAACTTCTTCAATGGGCCTGCGACCTCGAGAGACAGGGCCTCGTCAGTCTCGCCACATATGAAGGCAAAAGAGCCAAGCGATTCACCCTCCTGCCGCGGCTCAAGACTGAGAATGCCGGCCTAGTGACCATTTGGAACGACAGAGGCGTCTACCTCCAGTTCTGGCGCAGCGTCTTCGAGAAGAGGGCGCCTGACTTCATCAAGCGAATCGAAGACCATGCAGATACTCGGATTGGTCAAGGGAACACGACCCGAAACATCAGCGAAGCACTCCTTGAGGCTCTGACCACGGCATACGCAGCAGCGGCCAAGCAGAGAAACTCCCCTATCCTCGACGCGAGGGAGGAGCACGATGGCAATTGATCGGTATCAGTTCTGGACCGAGTGGTCTGACGCGGACGGCAAATGGATCGGCCTGTGCGACGGGTTTCCTTTGATCAGCTGGCTGGAGCCGGATCGAAAGGCAGCGGGGTCCGGGATTCGGTCCGTGGTTGCCGAGGCGGTCGACCACTTGCTGGCGCAGGGCAAGTGGCTCCCTGAACCTGCTGTGACATGGCCTCTTTGAGCGCTGTCTCCTTGGGGCCACCAGTCTCCACAGTCAGCCTCCCTCCTTTCTCTCTGATTGTGAGGCCCCTGGTTCTCCAAGGAACTCCTGCAGATGCTGTCGCTACCCCCGGCTAGACTGGCAGACCCTTCCCCTCATCCCTATCATCCGCCCCCAATGCACCTACCATTACTTTGGCGACAAGGTTTGGCGACCGATGACTGACGTTCGGAAAATGCAGCAGGCCCCCCAGCCACACGCCGTTGACCTCTTTTGTGGTGCCGGTGGGCTTTCATACGGCATGATGGAAGCTGGCATTCGAATCATCGGAGGCATCGACAGCGATTCATCTTGCATGTACCCGTTCGAGACAAATATCAAAGCTCCTTTCTACAACTTCGACATATTTGATATCAAACCCGATTTTGTTGCTTCGCTCTATCCCACTGGATGCCCAAAAGTCCTCTCAGGCTGCGCGCCTTGTCAGCCATATTCGACTTACACCAATGCTCCTAACCAACGACAGCCTGCACGTCAGCCGTTGGATAAATTCGCCGAGATCGTTCACGAACTTCGTCCAGAGATTGTAACAATGGAGAACGTCTCTTTGTTAACCCGATATCCCATCTTCGAAGCCTTTCTACATGTTCTTGGCAAGTCAGGCTACAAGTACTCCTATTCAATTGTACGGTGTTCTGACTATGGCGTTCCTCAAATGCGGAAGCGCCTAGTCTTACTGGCCTCTTTACTCGGACATATTAGTTTGCGTCCCCCTAAAACAACAGACAACCAATCACCGACCGTCAGAGAGTCCATCCAACATTTAGAGAAATTGCACGCTGGCCAAGTTTCCCCCACTGACACCCTCCACAAATCAAGCGGGCTATCGGACATCAATCTAAGGCGAATCCGAAGCTCCAAGCCAGGGGGCACCTGGAGGGATTGGGAGGACTCACTTCGGTCGCAATGCCACATCAAGAGCAGCGGACGAACCTACTCGAGTGTTTATGGTCGCATGGACTGGGACCAGCCAGCGCCTACCATCACGACGCAATTCCACGGCTATGGCAATGGTCGATTTGGGCATCCAGAACAAGACAGAGCCATTTCCCTCCGAGAAGGTGCTCTGTTGCAGACTTTTCCTGCTGACTATTCTTTCGTCCCTCAAGGCCGTCCTGTACCCATAGGACCAGTAGCCCGTCTAATCGGAAACGCGGTGCCTGTCAAACTGGGACAAGCTATCGGAGAGTCCATCTTGTCACACATGAGGAAATGCCGATGAGCGCAGAAGAAGCCAAGTACAAGATGACAGTAAGTCTCAACATCCTGAGACATCTTGGATTTGGTTTATACAGCAATATCGCTGCAGTGCTATCAGAGATAGTAGCAAACTCTTGGGATGCCGATGCTGAGAACGTCTTCATATCAATCGATGCAGATACTGGGAGTGTTACAATCCAAGACGATGGCCATGGCATGACCGTTCAGGATGCAAACAACAAGTATCTTTATGTCGGGTATGAACGCCGAGCTGCGGAAGGATTGACACCTAGATTCCAACGTCCGGTTATGGGACGCAAGGGAATAGGAAAACTGTCATTATTTTCTATAGCACGCACTGTGGAAGTACATAGTGTGAAGGGTTCCTTGAAGCATGGGTTTCGCATGGATTCCGACGACATAGAGCAGATCATCAAAGATGACAACGAAGTTCATTACCACCCGCAACCAGTTGACACGCGGGGCGTAGATCTATCATCGGGTACGCGAATTATCCTAACCAACATGAAACGTAAGCTACAATGGACTGGAAAGCCCCTGAGGCGACGGTTAGCTCGGCGGTTTAGTATTATCGGAACACAAAATGATTTTGTAATTACGTTGAATGGAGAACCGGTAACAATAGAAGATAGAGAGTATCAAGGTAAACTTCAATATATCTGGACCTTTGGTCCACTGGGAGAACAGTGCCGAGATTCCGCAAGAAACCATGAAGACAGCGAAAAACGTTCCGGTACCGTCAATGACGACATGGGCTATCGCATCGATGGTTGGATCGGAACAGCATTCGAAGCCGGTCAACTGAAGGATACGGATACTTCGGAGAGCATTAACAAGATAGTAGTTATGGTGAGAGGTAAGCTCGCACAAGAAGACATTCTTGAAGAGTTTGGCGAGGGAGGTCTATACACCAAATACATTATTGGGGAAATCCACGCCGACTTTCTTGACCTTGATAACCAAGAAGACATTGCTACTACGAGTCGTCAGCGTTTAATCGAGGAAGACCCCCGTTACCAAATGCTAAAGGACAAATTGAAGACCGAACTTAAGCACATTCAAAGTAGATGGACGGAATTGCGTAATCTGAGAGGAACCCATGATGCTCTCATGTTTCCTCAAATCAAAGATTGGTACAATAGTTTAGATTCTGATCAAAAGAGGGCCGCAGAGAAGTTATTAGGCCGCATCAATCAACTCCCTATCGACAATCCGGATGACAAGCGCCAACTCTTTGTGAGTGGCATTCTGGCGTTTGAAAGTTTAAAGTTACGCAACTTGCTGCACCGATTAGATGAAGTATCCCCAGAAAACTTAGAAGTTCTAACCCAAGTCTTTATCCAACTGGATGATCTGGAAGCCAGTGCTTATTATCAAATATCTAAGGATCGATTAGAAGTTATCAGTAAGCTAAATGATCTTGTGGACGAAAATGCAAAGGAGAAAGCTCTTCAGGATCACTTATATAAGCATCTTTGGCTCTTGGATCCATCGTGGGAACGCGCTACACACACAGAATTCATGGAAACACGTATCTATAACGCTCTTGATACCGTATATGATTCATTGACACAAGAGCAAAAGGATGCCCGCTTGGATCTCAAATATAGTACCACCGGCAATAAGCATGTTCTTATCGAGTTGAAGCGAGCAAACAGGATTCTTACAACTTCTGACCTCTATGCTCAGATATCGAAATACTACAGCGCTGCTGAGAATTGTCTTAAAAGTGCTGGCAAAGAAAATGAACCTTTGGAGTTCGTGTGTGTGATTGGCAGACGACTGCGGGATTGGGATGAATCTGATTCTGGCGAATCTCGTTCTCGTAAATCCCTACTCGCTCTCAATGCGCGCATAGTAACTTACGATGAACTCATCGAGAATGCCCTTCAGGCTTACCAAGACTACATCGACCGTCGTCAGGAAGCTGGGAGAGTGTACAATCTGATTCAGGAGATTTCTGAACAAGACCTCGATGCCATTCATCCAGCTAATTCCTGACTGCTTGGGGCTTCCCCACATTCTTGTAGTTGGTTTTGCCTGGGGTGTATCAGTGCCCAGAGGCCGAGAGTGTCAGTAATTCAGAATCTGGTTATTCGGGAACAGCGAGACTCTCGGCTAGGGCTTGGATTTCGGTGAGGGCGGACTGGAGGTCTTCTGCGATTTCGGTGGCTAGGACGGAGGGGTCGGGGAGGTTGTCGATGTCTTCGAGGCTTTCGTCGCGTAGCCAGAAGAGGTCGAGACTGACTTTGTCGCGGGAGATGAGCTCGTCGTAGCTGTAGCGCTTGAACCGCTCGGACTCTTGGCGCTGGTGGCGGTTGGCGGGGTTGTAGCAGGCTACGAAGTCGTCGAGGTCGGGCCTGGTGAGCGGGTTCTGCTTGAGGGTGAAGTGCTTGTTGGTACGGAGGTCGTAGACCCATAACTCCTTGGTCCAGGCTTGCTCGGCGCCTTCACGACGGCGGAAGAACAGGACGTTGGCCTTGACGCCCTGGGCGTAGAAGATGCCTGTGGGGAGGCGGAGCAGGGTGTGGACATCGCAGTCGTGGAGCAGTCGGCGGCGAATGGTCTCGCCAGCACCGGCCTCGAATAGCACGTTGTCGGGGACGACGACCGCGGCGGTGCCGCCAATCTTGAGCAGGCTGACGACGTGCTGGACGAAATTGAGCTGCTTGTTCTTGGTGGTGGCCCAGAAGTCCTCCCGCTCATAGCTGTCGGAAGATGACTTGCCGAACGGCGGGTTGGTGAGAACCATGTCGAAGCGCTTGCCGGGACCGTCGCGCAGGGCGTCGTCTACATTGATGGGAGAATCGGATTCTGGGCTCTCGATGCCGTGGAGCAGAAGGTTCATGGCGCAGAGCCGAGCGGGTAGGTCGGCGATCTCCCAGCCGGTGAAGGCTCCTGACCGCAGGTGGGCGGCTTGGTCGGGAGTCAAGTGAGGAAATCGTTCAACGATGGACTGGTAGGCGCCGAGGAAGAATCCGCCGGTGCCGCAGGCTGGATCGCAGATGCGATGGCCGGGCTCGGGAAGCATCACATCGACGATGGCGGAGATGAGGGACCGCGGGGTGAAGTACTGCCCCGCTCCCCTAGCGCCCTCTTGGGCGGTTTTTTCGATCAAGCCCTCGTAGGCATCGCCTTTGAGGTCTGCATCGTAGCTCATCCACTCGTGCTGGTCGATGAACTCCTTGATGAGCTGCTCCAGCTTGGCCGGGTTCTGGATCCGGTTGCGGGCCTTGCGGAATACGACGCCGAGCATGTCATCGGCTGATCCGAGTTCCGTGAGGGTCTTGTTGTACTGGGCTTCGAGTTGCTCCCCTGACCGATTCAATAGTGTCGGCCAGTCGTAGCCGATGGGCACTACCCGCTGGCCCAACAGCTCGTGCTGCTCGTCGGCCATCTTCAGGAATAGCAAGTAGGTGAGTTGCTCCAGGTAGTCGCCGTAGGACAGGCCGTCGTCTCGGAGAACATCGCAGAAGTCCCACAGCTTCTGCACCATGGCCTTGGGGTCGGAGGTCATCAGCCCCTCACCGTGTCAGAGCACAGAGATTGTTTCCAACCTGCAATGGCGAGTGGACATTTTGCCTCCATCAGGAGTAGTGGTAGTCCTGTTTGTTGGTATGTACGATTCGTACATGACGGAAGTGGCAGTAAGCGAGGCACGGGATCGGCTGGCAGAGGTGATCGATGAGACTCGTCGTTCGGGCGAGCCGATCTCTGTTACACGTCGGGGTCGACGAGTCGCCGTGATCATTGACTCCGACGCCTTCGACCGACTCGCCGATATCGCAGATGACATTGAAGATCGCCGCGAACTCGACGCGGCCCGTGCCGACGACGACTACGTGCCCTGGGATGAGGTCAAAGCCGCTCTGGGATTCGAGTGAGCCGGTTAAGGTTGAAATTGCCCGACGAGCGATCAAGTCGATCTCTCGACTACCCACGAGGGAACAGCAGCGGGTTCGAGCAGCAATTGAATTACTGGCTGAAGAACCCCGACCTCCCGGCTGCGTCGCCCTCACAGGAGAGGACTCGGTCTGCCGAGTGCGCGTCGGCAACCTCCGGATCCTGTATGAAGTCGTCGATGCCCGTTTGGTGATTCAAGTGATCCGTGTCGGCCATCGCCGGGATGTCCACCAGCCCCGATAAACCGACCGCGCCGGAGACGAGAGCGGATTCGGTTGGAGCGGCCTACTCATGCATTAGCCGGAGTGCCTCTGCGATCTGATCAACACTCAATTCACCCGTGGCAACGGCAATTACCAGGTCATACACATCGTCGTTGGCGGCGGTGCTCACGCTTGCTTCGTTGAGTTCCAGAAAGACGGCAGTCGCAAGCCAGCCAAGCCGCTTGTTGCCATCGACGAGCGGATGGTTCCTGACGATGGAATGAAGCAGTGCGCCGGCCTTACTCCAGTTGCCTGGATATGCGTCCTCGCCGAACGCTGACGCCTGTGGCCGGGCGGCAGCCGCTACGCGGTCAAGATGCTCGGCCTTAGCACCAACTCATCAAATGAAACCGCAGAGATGAACCCAGCCGATTTGAGCGGGGATGCGGATAGCTTGAACGCCGATGTCCATTTCCGATGTTTCTTTCCTGATATTCGTATTCCTGTTCCCCGGCGTCTTCTTCGGATGGGGCTTTGCCCAGTCGAGGCCACTCCATAGTGGACGGACCAGGGAATGGTTGATTCGGTATGCCAGCATGTCGGCGGGCTGGTTGGCGGTGGGTGCATGGCCCTTGCACTGGCTCTACGCGACCTATTGGAAGGATCTAGTCGACGGCAAGACGCTCCCGCCATCCATCTACATTGTGCCCGTAGCGTATTTGGCTGTCCCCGCCTTCGCGGGCTGGTGTGCTGGGCAGATCGCCCTGAAATTTCGGGGATGGGGCCGGAGGGTCGAATGGCTCGGAAAGCTCTTGGGAACAGGCGCTACCCCGTCGGCGTGGGACCACCTGTTCGATAGCAGAGAAGCTGGTTTTGTGCGGTGCCTGTTGCGTTCGGGAAGGTGGGTCGGTGGCCTATACGACGCCAGCCTGCCGGTGCCGTCGTACGCGTCGGATGGAAAGGCGGAGCAGGACATCTACATTTCGTCTGCTGTCGAATTCGACCAGGAGTCGGGGGCCGTTGTGCTGAGATCTGGAAAATATGCCTGGACCGGGGGCGGGCTTTACCTGAGGTCAAGTGACATCGAGACGCTAGACTTTGTTCCAGTCTTGCCCGAGAACCGCAACGAGAAGGATTCCGATGACCCAGAACCGACGGCCACGGTATGAGGACCAGATTCGGCACAAGGACGGTTATTCCCCCAGCGCATCAGTAGGCACCGAGAGCGTCCCCGAAGGCCTGTTCCCCCCGCCGGAGCCGCTCCAGTCACAACCCTCGGGAGATAGCTCACCCACAAGCACTGACGACTAGCTCGAAGGCAGGCTATTGCCGATGGCTGAAGGGTAGGAAATGGGCGAGGTCGAACCGAGTTTCACTCCGGGGGAGCTCCTAAACGACGAGTTGGAGGCGTGCGGCTGGAGCACGGCCAGATTCGCTGAGGCCCTGGGGATAACTGTCGAGGCGACCACGGCTGTACTCGAAGATCGGACAGAGATCACCGCCGAGATTGCCGACGATATCGGGCGGGCACTTGGAACCGGACCCGAACTGTGGCTGAACCTCCAGGACATCTATCGCAACCGATACACCGACACGGACCACCAGCCGCTACCGGCTTAGACCGGCCACCGAGAGGCAGCGATGCGATCCAGCAGGGCTGAAGCTGATTCGTCGTTGGGGTTTTGGGGCATGAGCTGGCCTGAGAAGGCTTCAGCAAGTACTGCTTGGCGGAGCGCAGCGACACGATCCAAAACCAACTGAGCCGCCTGCTCCAGTCGCTTCACTTGCTCGAACTGCTGGTCGAGCCTGACAGCAATCTCGCCCTGCTTCTCACTCGGGGCAACCGGTATCGGGAACTGACTGAGTCCGCGCTTTCCTAGATGACGGATATTCACGCCCCGACCAGCGTCGCCAAAACGGCCGCTTAGCGCCGAGGCAAAGCAATACCAGTACAAGTACCTGATATTGACCTCAGTAGAGCGGAGTCTCAGGAGAGTGTTCTGGAAGCAGCAATTCTCAATCTCCCCATCCCAGATCACAGGCTTGCCAACCTCACCGGGGCTTCCTGACGCCTCGTTGAGGAGAAGGTCCCCTGGCTCGAGTCTGTAGGTCTCGAAATCGGCATCGTCAAAGTTCATCTCTTTGACATCATCCAAGCAGACGCCTCCCCAAGTCACGTTGGCTGAGCGGAGGTATGGTCGCATCTGCGATCCCGAGTGGTGTTGAGGTGACCGCTGGCGGCCCAACTGGACTTGTGCAACCTCGCCAATGGTCTTCTTCCCCCAACCAGAAGGGAGATCGCCATTCGTGCCAAATGCTTCAGACAAGAGTGACGACTTGAGAACTTCGACCCGACGAATAATCCGGCATTGTGCGGCCTCCACGGCGTCAAGGCGGGAGAAGTGTTCTTCGATGGCAGAAACGAGTCGGCTCTGCTCTGCTCGGGGTGGCAATGGAATCGGTAGACCACTCACTGTTCGGGACGAGAGATGTTTGACGGTGACGGATGATGTGGCCTGGTGTATCTCGTCTAGGTAGGGCTGGAGGACGTACTTGAGGAAACGGTCACAGTAGAGGGCAGGGTTCCTGACTTGGAGACGGCAAACACGCTGATTGAGGAGAGCCCTCCCCCCTATCCAACGCGCAACGCGGAAGTCGCCATCCATACCGATCAGCAAATCACCAGTTTCAACCAGGTGGCGCTCTTCATAGTCGCCGCTGTAGTGAGTTGAAGACTGAGGCTGGCCAACATCGCGAATCCTTATGAGCGGCAGTCCGTCTCCCTTGGTGTTGAATTCCTGTGACTTGAAGGCGGCGCCATTCGTCACTTCCACGACATCACCGAGCCGACAACGTTCCCACCAGTCAGCTATGGCCAAGAGGGACGAGGTGGACCTGTCGACAATTTCCTGCGGAGCCAAGCGGAGTGTCATGCAGCTAGGGCTTCAGTCAGATTGTCCAGCAGCGAGTCCAAATCACTTCCGAAGAGTTGGCGGGCTTTGCCCAAGCCGCCGCGGTCGCTGAAGGGTGGGGACTGGAGGTCAGCGAGGTTGATGCTGAGGCTAGAGGCAATGCGGTCTTTGATCAGGCGGAGGTAGGCGAGTTGGTCGGTTGTGTAGTCGGCGCCAGTGGTTTGCTGTTGGTTCAACCAGATTTCGAAGCGCTCGTCGACCAGATCGGGGTAGGCCACTAGCTCGTCGACCTCGCCGAGGGCGTAGCGGACCAGGCTCACAAGGTCGGTGTGGACTCGGTGGCCTGAGCCTCGGACCTTGGACTTGTCGAGGGTTTCGTAGGCCTTCCATAAGACGTCGGGGGTCCAGCTGTGGGGTGGGCGGCCGATGGCGTTGACCAGTTCCTTGATGTCGGCGTAGGTGAGGCCGCGGCCGTAGGGCTGGTGGTAGAGCACTTCTAGCGCGGTGATCTCGTCTCGGTTGTCCTCGAGGAACTGCTTCCACGATTCCACTTGGCTGCGGGCTCGGTCGGCGGCGTCGACGGAGAACTCTCCGGAGATCACCCGGTCACGGGAGGCTTTGTCGATCACTTGCTCGTAGCTGCGGCGGATGTCCACCAGCTTCTGCCGCAACTCGGAGTTGCCGGCTAGGGGTTGGATTGCCTCGGCAATCAGTTGTTGGGCGGTTGCGGCCACTTGCTCGGGGGGCGGGTCGTCGGTGCCGGTCTCGGCTGCGGCGGCTTCGTGTTGGCGGTCGGGATCGAGGGCGTCGGTGATTTGGCGGACTAGCTCGCTCAGCTCCACTCCGGCGACCGACTCCACTTCGGCTCGGTCTTCTGCGGTGATCCGTCGGTTGAGGCGAGCTAGGCGCGACGCCACCGAAGACACCACGTTGGGGTCTCTGGAGCCGAGGCCGATCTGGTTGAGCAGTTTGTCGAAGCTCACGTGGCGCTGGCGCTCTAGGGGGACGGTGTCGTGGAGGTCGGCTTCGGTCACGCCCACTGCATCGACGATCACGAAGCGGTCTTTGGCTTGGGCGTCGGGGGTGACGGTGCGGAGCCGGTCGCTGTCGATTACCCGCACGCCCCGGCCCTTCATCTGCTCGAAGAAGTTGCGGCTTCGCACCATGCGCATGAACACCACGCACTCAATGGGCTTCACGTCGGTGCCGGTGGCGATCATGTCCACGGTCACTGCGATGCGGGTGGGATAGTCAGTGCGGAACTTCTGGAGCAGCTGCTCAGCGCTCTCGCCCGACTCCCCTGAGCGGTAGGTGATCTTCACCGCTCCCTGGTTGCCGAGGCCGAACTCCTCCCGCACGATCTGCACGATGTCGTCGGCGTGGCTGTCGTCTTTGGCGAAGATCAGCGTCTTCGGGATGTTGACCAGCAAGCCGTCGTCGTCTTGCTCCCGGTCTTCAAACATCTCGGGCAGCGAATCGCGAAGGGTGCGAACGATTGCGCGGATCTGATCGGGGGCCACTACCCGGCGGTCGAGTTCGGCGGCGTCGTAGGCGATGTCGGCGTCGGCCTGTTCAAGGCGGATGCTGCGGGTCTCCCGGTCGCGGAATTCGGTCACGAAGCCGGAGGGGACGGTGCCACCGGCCTCGGTGATCTCGGTGCGGATGCGGAATATGTCGAAGTCCACGTTCACCCGGTCGGCCACTGCTTGGGCATGCCCGTACTCCATCACCAGGTTCTGGTCGAAGAAGGCGAACGTCTGGATTCCGGGCGTGGCGGTGAGGCCCACCAGGAAGGCGTCGAAGTACTCCAACACCTGGCGCCACACGCCGTAGATCGAGCGATGGCACTCGTCGATGATGATCAGGTCGTACGACTCGATGGGCACCCTGGGGTTGTAGGCCACCTCAATCGGCTGTTCGGGAGCAGCGTCGAAGCCCGACTGCTCGTCGAGGTCGTCGGGGAGCTCCTCACCCCTCAGGATGGAGTAGAGGCGCTGGATGGTGCTGACGTGGACTTTGGCGGCGGCCTCGTTGGCCATGTCGAGCTCTGAGGAGGCGAGCCGGCGGACGTTGTACAGCTCTGTGAACTTGCGTCGGTCGCCGGGCACCTCGAAGCCTTCGAACTCTCGAACCGCCTGGCGGCCCAGGTTGGCCCGATCGACCAGGAAGAGAATGCGGTTGGCTCGGGCGTGGCGCAGCAGGCGGTAGCTGGCATTGACAGCGGTGAATGTCTTGCCCGACCCGGTGGCCATTTGGATCAGCGCCTTGGTGCGATTCGCTTTGAACGACGCTTCCAGATTGCGGATGGCCTCGGCTTGGGCCGGCCATAGACCGGGCGGTTCGACCCCCAAATCGGGCAGCTCGCTGAATCCATTACGCAGGGTGGCGTTGCCGTCGAACTCGTTGTAGTTGTTCCGCCAGCGGGCCAGTGTCTCGGGGCGGTGGAAGGCGAACAACCGCCGGGATGTGGGCATTGGCTCGAGCCCGCTGGTAAAGCGAGTCTCGGTGCCGGTGGCCTCGTAGCCGAACGGCAAAGCGCCATCGACCAGGAAGGCCGGCAATTCGCCGGGATAGGCGGCCTGGTACTTGCGGGTCTGGGGCTCCACGCCAGTCAGCGTGGTGCCCACCTTCTTAGCCTCAATCACGCCTACCGCTTGTGAGTCGACGTACAGCACGTAGTCGGCCGGTCCAGCTTCGGTGGGCACCTCCCTCACCGCCACTCCCCTGGAGGCAGCCACCGCAGCGTGCTGGTAGTCCTGCACCACCCAGCCACACTCTGCCAGCTGCTCGTCGATCGCCATGCGGGCACGGGCTTCAGGAGTTCGGTAGTCAGAAGAAGCGGTCATCCGCCGTAATGACCATCAGCCCAGAGGTCTGGGCACTGACTGTTGTGCCAATGGGTAGTCATGCTGACGGGCAAGTGTAGATGAGTCTGGACAAGCTGTCACAGGTGGTGGGTATAGTTCATTTCATGGCTGATGAGGCTTTGACCAGGGATTTTGAGGTCACTTTGAAGGTGCCAGGGACGAACCCGGCGGAGATGTCGGGGGTCGAGCGACGGGCTGCATTGGGCTCGGTGGGGCGGGTTGAGGCGCAGTTGGCCGGATGGAAGTCTCGTCTCATCAGAGCAGAGCGGGAGCAACACGGCCAGGAAGCCGCCGAGCGTGTCCTGCGTGATGGACTCCAATCCTCTCGGCGGGAAGTCTCACGGGATGTGAAGACCTCGACCCAATTGGCGGAACTGCCGACAACCTCGGCGGCACTGGAGACGGGGTTGATCCCTCCAGCCCATGCTCGATTGATTGCTCGTGCGGCTTCGGAAGGCCCGATTGATGAGGCTCTGCTGACGGAAGCCGCCCAGCGGGAGCCCTTTGACAAGTTCGCCAAGACAGTTCGGCGAAATCAACAGGAGATGGCCGAGGACGACGGCCAGTCGATCTTGGACCACCAGCGGGAGAAGCGCTCGGCTAAGGCATTTCTCAGCCGTGAGACCGGGATGTTCGTGCTGGCAGGCGAGTTCGACCCCATGACCGGCGCTCGTATCGACACGGTACTGGCAGCCAAAGAACGCGAGTTGTGGAATGCGGAAGATCCCAAGGAGCGGCGAACACCACAGCAGCGGATGGCCGACGCGCTGGCCGAGCTGATCCTTGAGCCCGGCAAGGGCAAAGCCAAGGGCACCGCTTTGATGGTGGTGGCCGACTATGACGTGATCAACCAAGAGCTGGTCAACGCCCGTCTCGCCGACGGCACCCCGATCCCCACGGCCGAACTGATCCGTCTGGCCTGTGACGCCGATCTCCTGCCGGGCGTGTTCCGTGCCGCGACCCAGGAGATGAACCTCGGACGCAAGCGGCGCACGGCTTCTGACCTACAGCGGGCCGCTTTGATCTACCGAGACAAGGAGTGTATCGGCTGCGGGGCTAGCGCCCACCGATGCTTCGCCCACCACGTCCGGTTCTGGAGGAACGGCGGGCCGACCGACATGCCCAACCTGGTACTGGTGTGCAACAAGTGCCACCACAACATTCATGACGAGCACTGGGAAGTCACCCAAGATCCCGCCTCCAAGCGCTTCAACGTCGATCCTCCGCCTGACCCTTTCCCCGAAACCGGAGTCGACTCATACCGACCGTCCCAGTGCAACCCGGTTCTTCTCAACTGAGAAGCCGTAACCAGGGCATTCCGGCAATGCCCGCGGACTGACTCGCAAGGTCTACACAGATGGCAGGAAGATCAGCCACCGCCAAACCGGACTTAGCACCTTGAAAACTGAATGGTTGAACCAGATGCCCACGCTCGTATGGTTCATGCATGTACCAATACCAAGGAGCGCTGCCGTGCTGACTGCGGGGGTTGACCATGTTGCCACCATCACAAAGGACTCGGATCGGCTTCAGCAGTTCTATGTGGAGAGCTTTGGGGCCACGATTGAGTTTGACGGGCCGGAGTTTCCGGGCGGGCCCCGGATGTCGATTATCAACATCGGGCCGGACTGCGAACTGAATGTGTTCGAGATCGAGGGGAATGCCGAGGCCGACCATCAGACGCCGATGTATGGGCGGGGGCGGATCGACCACATTGGATTCTTGGCGGCCAGTCTGGAGGAGTTCTCGGAGATTAGGGCTCGGCTGATGGCGGCTGGGGCGACCGACGGCATCGCCACCGTGTTCGGGCGCAAGCTCAGCATGTTCTTTCGGGATCCTGACCGGATGGAGTGCGAGGTGCTGGTGGCCAATCCCGATTTTGATCCCGAAGACGTCATCTTCGGGGTGCCTTCACCCCGGTTCCAGTAGGGGCGGGTCAAACCCCGGCGGTTGGGAACTGTCCGCTAGGTGGCGCGCCGACGTCGCACCGTCACGAGTGCGGCGGCCACCGCAGCTGCCGCAGCCACTCCCACTCCGACGAAGATTCCGGTGTTGCCCCCTCCGCCGCCATTGCCGCCGGAACTGGCTGCCGCGGCGATGGTCTCGGTTGGCGCGGCCGTAGGGGCTCGAGTCGCAGGCGGGGTTGGGGCGGCCGTCGAGACCGGGGTCGGAATCGCAGTCGGGGCGGCCGTTGGGGCCGCCGTCGGCGCCGGGGTTGGGGCGGCCGTTGGGGTAGTGACGACGGTTGGAGCCGCTGTCGGGGTTGGCTCTGGTTCGGGCACGATGCCACGGAAGGGGCCAGTCACCTCATAGGTGACACCGGTAGATTTCCCCTTGATTTCAGATCCGGGGAGGACGTCTTCCGCATTGTTGAGGGCCGGACCGCGCTGGCTGGAGAAGTAGAGGCGATCGCGCCGGGGGTTGAAGACCGGTCCGGTGATCTCTGACGTGTCCTGGTCCACGATGCGAAGGAACGGCGCAACTTCGCCTTCGGGGGAGATGATGACGATCTCCATATTGCCGCCGTCTTCAGCCACATACACGTCGCCGCTGCCTGCGTCCACAGTGAGGTTGTCGACTCCCGAGAGGATTGCGGTGCCTTCGGACACCTTGGCCGGGTCGGCCTCGTAGATCCAGCTGTAGGTTTGATCGGCGGTGTTGATGGCGTGGATAACGTTGTCGAACTTGGTCGACCAGAATACGACGTCATTGTGGTACCAAATTCCCTCGCCGCCCAAGAATGTCGTCGCCTCTCCCGGCAGCTGTTTGCGAGCGAGCGTCTCGGTTGCCGAGGGGTCGGGAACTTCGATCCAGGTGACCGTCCCGTCTTCCTCGATGCTGGCGGCCTCAAGCAGGCCCTCGCTCAAATCGGGGTAGTTGGCCGGAGTAAACCGGTAGAAGAGCCCGTCGAACTGGTCCTCGGTCATGTAGACCTGCTGGCGGTCGGAGTCGACCGCGGCCGCCTCGTGGGTGAAGATCCCCATCGCCGGACGCGACACCGACGGAGTGGCACCAGTCGGGTCGCACTCCCATATCACCCCGTAGCCGGAGAAGTCCTCCTCGCCCGATAGGAAGGTGCCCCACGGGGTCGGTCCGCCGCCGCAATTGGAGTTGCTGCCCTCCAGCAGTTGGTAGGAATCAAGGATTTCGCCTTCAGGGCCGTAGTGAATGGCTGAGACGCCGGCAAACCCGGGGCGGAACACCTCGCTGTTGACCGTGTGGTACCAGCCGCCTGCGCCGTCGTCGAAAACAGCCGCCCCGTCGGGATAGACGCGCCATCTGTAGTCGCTGTCCCCCACAGGCTCGCCCGCTATCGCCACGATCCGGGAAGTGAATCCAGGGGGCAGGATGATGCCATTCCCGTCAGGCTCGATGCCATCGAGGCTGCCGTAGGGTCCGGGGCCGGGCTGTGCTCCGACCGCACTGCCCACCAAGGGCACGGCGACAGTGCCGCCAGCAGCGACGATGGCACCGCGCAAGAAGCTGCGTCTATCCATGGGCTCACCATAGCCATTTGGCTTGATGGGTACCCGTGGACGTGGTGGTGCCTGAGCCCGCCCTAGATGCCCAGGACGGGGCGGAGGTATTTGCCGGTGTAGCTGTGGTCGGAGCGGGCTACTAGTTCGGGGGGGCCTTCGGCAACCACGGTGCCTCCATTGTCGCCGCCTTCGGGGCCGAGGTCCACGATCCAGTCAGCGGTCTTGACCACGTCCAGGTTGTGCTCGATCACCAGCACGGTGTTGCCCTGGTCTACCAGGCGGCTGAGAACGGCCAGCAGCTTGCGGACGTCGTCGAAGTGGAGGCCGGTGGTGGGCTCGTCGAGGATGTAGATGGTGTGGCCGGTGGGGCGCTTGGCCAGCTCGGAGGCCAGCTTCACCCGCTGGGCCTCGCCTCCCGACAGGGTGGGGGCAGGCTGGCCGAGGCGGATGTAGCCCAGACCCACGTCCACCAGGGTCTGCATGTGGCGGGTGATGGCCGGCTGATTGCCGAAGAACTCCAGAGCGTCGGCGCACGACATGTCGAGCACCTCGGAGATGGTGCGACCCTTGAACTCGATGTCGAGGGTGTCGCGGTTGTAGCGGGCCCCCTTGCACACCTCGCAGGGCACGTACACGTCGGGCAAAAAGTGCATCTCGATCTTGATGGTGCCGTCGCCCGAGCAGGCCTCGCACCGGCCGCCCTTCACGTTGAAGGAGAACCGGCCGGGCATGTAGCCCCGCACCCGGGATTCGGGGGTCTGGGCGAACAGCTTGCGGATGTGGTCGAACACGCTGGTGTAGGTGGCCGGATTCGACCGGGGGGTGCGGCCGATGGGCTGCTGGTCAATGTTGATCACCTTGTCGAGGGCCTCGGTGCCGTCGATCCCCTTGTGCAGGCCAGGCGGGATCTTGGACTTGTAGATGCGCTGCATCAGCGACCGGTACAGGATGTCGTTGACCAGGGTGGACTTGCCCGACCCCGACACGCCGGTGACGGTCACAAAACAGCCCAGCGGGATGTCGATGTCGATGTCGGCGAGGTTGTGCTCCCGGGCGCCCCGGATGGTGAGCCAGTCGTCCCCGGGATTCCGGCGGCTCTCGGGCACCGGGATCGACTTCTTCCCCGACAGGTACTGGCCGGTGAGCGAACGCCTGTTCTTCATCAGGTCGGCCACCGACCCGGAATGCACCACAGTGCCGCCGTGCTCGCCGGCACCGGGGCCGATGTCCACCACGTAGTCGGCCACCCGCACCGTCTCCTCGTCGTGCTCCACCACCAGCACGGTGTTGCCCAAATCGCGCATCCGCTCCAGGGTGTCGATGAGGCGGCGATTGTCCCGCTGGTGAAGCCCGATGGAGGGCTCGTCGAGCACGTAGAGCACGCCCACCAGGCCGCTGCCGATCTGCGAGGCCAGCCGGATGCGCTGGGCCTCTCCCCCGCTGAGGGTTCCAGCCGACCGGCCCAGGGTCAGGTACTCCAGCCCCACGTCGAGCAGGAACTTGAGCCGGGCGTTGATCTCCTTGAGCACCTGGCCGGCGATGGTCTGGTCGCGTTCCGACAGCTCCAGGGAGGCCAGAGCTTCGGCCGCGTCCCGGATCGACTGAGAGCACACCTCGTCGATGGTGCGGTCGTCCACCGTCACGGCCAGCGACAGCGGGTTGAGCCGGGCGCCGTTGCATCCCGAGCAGGGCACCTCTCGCATATAGCCCTCGATCTGGGCCCGAACCGCGTCGGAGTCCGACTCGCTGTGGCGGCGCTGGAGATAGGGGATCACCCCCTCGTAGCGGGCGTTGTAGCGGCGGACCCGGCCGTATCGATTCCGGAAGCGGACCTCAGTGCGCTGGTTGGCGATCCCCTTGCCGTACAACAGCAGGTCGTGGTGCTGGCGATCCAGGCTCCCCCACGGCTGGTCCATGGGGATGTCCCGGTCCTCGGCCACCGACTCCACCAGGCGCTTGAAATACTGGTTGTGGCCCTTGGCCCACGGGGCGATGGCGCCGTCTTCCAGGCTCAGGTCAGGATCGGGTATCACCAGCCGGGGATCCACTTCGAACACCGACCCCAACCCATCGCACGACTGGCACGCCCCATACGGGGAGTTGAAAGAGAAGTTGCGGGGAGCGAGCTCCTCGAACGACTTGCCGTCGGAAGGCCGGGACAAATGCTGGGAGAACGTGATGGTCTGGGGATCGCCGTCGGAATCGGGGTCCTGGGGCATGATCATCAGTTCGGCCACTCCCTCGGCCAGACCCAGCGCCGTCTCCATCGACTCGGTGAGCCGGCGCTCAATGCCTTCTCGCATGATAAGCCGGTCGACCACCACCGAGATGCTGTGCATCTCGTAGCGGGCCAGATCCAAGTCGTCGATGCCGTTGTCCAACTCGATCAGATCGCCGTCGACGATGGCTCGGGCAAAACCATCGGAGGCCAGTTCGCCCAACAGCGTGTCGTAGGTTCCTTTGCGACCCCTCACCACCGGGGCCAGCACTTGGAACCGGACCCCCTCGTCCATCTCCATCACCCGGTCGACGATCTGCTGGGGGGTCTGGCGCACCAGCCGCTCGCCGGTCTCAGGGTCATGGGGGACGCCGATGCGGGAGAACAGGAGCCTCAGGTAGTCGTACACCTCGGTGATGGTCCCCACCGTGGAGCGGGGGTTGCGCGAAGCACTTTTCTGGTCGATGGAGATGGCGGGCGACAGGCCATCGATGAAGTCCACGTCGGGTTTGTCCATCTGGCCCAGGAACTGCCGGGCATAGGCCGACAGCGACTCCACATAGCGGCGCTGGCCCTCGGCGTAGATGGTGTCGAAGGCCAGAGACGACTTGCCCGACCCGGAGATGCCGGTGAATACGATGAGCCTGTCGCGGGGTATCGTCAGATGGACGTCGCGCAGGTTGTGCTCACGCGCCCCATGGATGACGATCTCGTCGGCCACGCAGTGAACTTATCGGCCCGCGCTGACAATTGAGACAGGAGAAATGGAAAGAGTCGGAGAAAAGGGACCTGATTAGCCCCATGCCCTACCCCAACGTGTTCCAACCGCTCGACATCGGCGGGTGCACATTGCCCAACCGGATCGTGCGAACCGCCCACAGCACCGGCGCGGTCGGCGAAGAACTGATCGCCTACCACGAGGCCCGGGCCAAGGGGGGCGCAGCGCTCACCATTCTCCAGATCGCCGGCGTCCACCCCACATCGCCCACCGACATCCCCGTGTTCACCGACCGGGTGCTCCCGTTCTACGAGGAGATGGCGGCCCGCTTGCACGCTGCTGGCGGCAAGGTTTTCCAGCAGCTCTGGCACGGGGGCGCGGCCATCGAGCAGCGGTCGCTCAACAACTACCAGCAGCCCCTGGCCCCGAGCTCCATCCCCAGCCCAATGGTGGGTGATGTCCCACAGGTACTAACCACCTCCATGATCGACGAGCTAGTGGGGGCGTTCGCGGTGGCCGCCCGGCGCTGTGAGCAGGGCGGGCTCGACGGGGTGGAACTCCACGGGGCCCACGGTTACTTGATCGGCCAGTTCCTGTCCCCTGCCACCAATCTGCGAGATGACGACTACGGGGGCAGCCTTGAAAACCGCACCCGCTTCTTGCGGGAGATCCTGGCCGCCATCCGGTCCGAGACCAGCCCAGGCTTCCCCGTAGGAATCCGCATTTCCGCTGATGACCAGATCGAAGGCGGGGTCGACCCCGAAGAGGCCGCGGCCATCGCCAAACTCGTGGAGCCCGACCTCGACTTCCTGGACGTGTCGCTGTCGTCGTACTGGCGCTTCCACCGGCTGATGTCCACGCTCGACGAGGGTCTCGGCTACGAGGTGCCCACCAGCGAGGTGGTCACCACAGCGGTAAAGGTGCCCACCATAGTGACCGGCCGCATCACCACCCTCGACCATGCCGAGCACCTGATCCAAAGCGGCGTGGCCGACCTGGTGTCCATCGTGCGGGGGATGATCGCCGACCCCGAACTGGTGGCCAAGGCCTTCGATGGCCGGGAAGGCGAGATCCGGCCGTGCATCGGCACCTCGGTGGGCTGCGTGGCCCGGTTCATGGTGGCCGGCAAGATGCGCTGCGTGGTCAACACCGCAGCCGGCCAGGAGACGAAGGTGTCGTTCGAGCCGAACGACCGAGTGGCCGAGCCCAAGCGAGTGCTGGTGGCCGGGGGCGGTCCGGCCGGTTTGGAGGCGGCTCGCACCGCGGCATTGCGAGGCCACGAGGTTGTGCTCTACGAGATGACCGGCGAGCTAGGCGGCCAGGTGCGGATGGCGGCCTCAGCCCCGCCCCGGTCCGACGTGGGGGCGATCACTGCCTTTTTGGCCGACGAGCTCGACCACCTGGGAGTGACCGTGCGGCTGCGCTCCCCCGTCGATCCCGACGTGGTGGCCGAGGAGAGGCCCGACGAGCTGATCATCGCCACCGGCACCACCCCCCGTCGGGGCTTTCAGATCTCCGCGCCATCGAAGCCGATCCCCGGCGCCGGCCTGCCCCACGTTTACACCAGCTGGGAAGTGCTGGGCTTCGGCGGCCGGGCCTCCATTGGCCGAAAGGCCGTGGTTTACGACGACACCGGCACGTTCGAGGCCATCTCGGTGTGCGACGCGCTAATGGCCGCGGGCGCTGAGGTCACATTCCTCAGCCGCCACGAGCAACTTGGGGCCACGATCCTGTATCCCGCGGCCACCGTGGAGGCCAGCCGGGAGCGGTTGTTCAGCGGGCGGTTTTCATTCACCCCCGCGGTGGCGCTCCGGGAAATCACCTCGAATACAGTGGTGACCCGCGACCTGGGCACCTACACCGAGCGTAGCTTCGACGCCGACACCGTGGTGATCGTGAGCTACCACGACTGCAACAACGAACTGGCCGATTACTTGCGCTCCCAGATGTTTGAAACCGGTTCTCCCCAATTCAACATGCACCTAGTGGGCGACGTGAACGGCACCAACAGCATCATGGCCGCCATCCACGCCGGCGCCCGGCTCGGCCGGGAGATCTGAGATATCTCAGGCCATAGCCCGTAGGTCGCGCTGCAAATCCTTGATCTCGTCGCGCAGGCGGGCGGCGTATTCGAACTTCAAGTCGGTGGCGGCCTCGTTCATCTCCTCGGTGAGGGTGTGGATGAGGCGCTCGATTCCCCCAGAGTCCAAGTCGATCACCTCGGCACTGCGCCGAGACCGGTCCATTGTGCGGGAACGCTGAGCGCTGCCGGGGATGGGCGCTCCGTCTTCGGCGGGGCGCAGCTCGGCCAGGATGTCGCTGACGGCCTTGCGGATGGTCTGGGGGTTGATGCCGTGCTGCTCGTTGAAGGCCTGCTGCAACCCCCGCCGCCGGTGGGTCTCCGAGATGGCCCTCTTCATGGAGTCGGTCACCATGTCGGCGTACATAACGACTTGGCCGTCCACGTTGCGGGCCGCCCGGCCGATGGTCTGGATCAGCGAGGTCTCGCTGCGCAGGAACCCCTCCTTGTCGGCGTCGAGGATGGCCACCAGCGACACCTCGGGCAGGTCCAGGCCCTCCCGCAGGAGGTTGATGCCCACCAGCACGTCGAACTCCCCAAGCCGCAGGTCGCGCAGGATCTCGATCCGCTCGATGGTGTCCACCTCGCTGTGCAGGTAGCGGACCAACACTCCCAGCTCCAGAAGATACTCGGTGAGGTCCTCGGCCATCTTCTTGGTGAGCGTGGTAACCAGCACCCGCTGCTCCTGATCGATCCGGCCCTCGATCAACTTCATCAAATCGTCGATCTGCCCCTTGGTGGGGCGCACCTGCACTTCGGGGTCCACCAGCCCGGTGGGGCGCACGATCTGCTCCACCACCTGATCGGACACGTTGAACTCATAATCGCTGGGCGTGGCCGACAAGAACACCACCTGTCCCACCCGCTCCATGACCTCCTCGAATCTCAGCGGTCGGTTGTCGGCTGCCGATGGGAGCCGGAAGCCGTGCTCCACCAGGGTCAGCTTGCGACTCCGGTCGCCCTCGAATTGGCCGTGGAGCTGGGGCACGGCCACGTGTGACTCGTCGATGACGGTTACGAAGTCGTCGGGGAAGTAGTCCAAGAGCGTGAAGGGCCGCTCGCCCGGAGCCCGGCCGTCGATGTGGCGGGAGTAGTTCTCGATGCCGTTGCAGAAGCCGATCTCCTGCATCATCTCCAGGTCATAGGTGGTGCGCATCCGCAGCCGCTGGGCCTCCAGCAGCTTCCCCTCCTTGTCGAAGTAGGCCAGCCGCTCCTGGAGCTCGGCCTCAATGCCCTCGATGGCCCGTCGCATCCGCTCCTCGCCGGCCACATAGTGGGTGGCCGGGAACACCACCACCTCGCTCAGGGTGTCGAGCCGCTCCCCGGTCACCGGGTCGACGGTGGTGATCTGCTCCACCTCGTCGCCGAAGAGTTGGATGCGCACCACATATTCCTCGTAGGCCGGGTGGACCTCGATGACGTCGCCCCGCACCCGGAACCGGCCCCGCACCAGGTTGGCGTCGTTGCGCTCATACTGCATGTCCACCAGCCGCCGCAGCAGGTCACGCTGGTCGTAGCTCTGGCCCACCCGGGAGATGCACAGGAGGTTCTCGTACTCCTCGGGCGCACCCAGCCCGTAGATACAAGACACCGACGCCACCACGATCACGTCGCGGCGGGTGAGCAGCGCCTCGGTGGTGGAGTGGCGCAGCCTGTCGATCTCATCGTTCACCGACGAGTCCTTCTCGATATAGGTGTCGGAGGTCGGCATATATGCCTCGGGCTGGTAGTAGTCGTAGTACGACACGAAGTACTCCACCCGGTTGTCGGGAAAGAACTCCCGCATCTCGTTGGCCAACTGGGCCGCCAGCGACTTGTTGGGGGCCAGCACCAGCGTGGGCCGCTGTACTTGCTCGATGGTCCAGGCCACCGTGGCGCTCTTGCCCGACCCAGTGATGCCCAGCAAGGTCTGGAACCGGTCGCCCCGCCTCAATCCCTCAGAAAGCGCCGCAATCGCCTTGGGTTGATCTCCAGCGGGGTCGAACGACGACACCATCCGAAAGGCCGAGTCCCCCAAGCTGCTCACCTAACTGATGCTACCGGCCCCTCCTCGCACATCAGATCCCGCAGCAGATGCCGACTTAGCCCTCGATCAATTCCAATTCAGCAGCGGGCAGCCAACGCTCGGCGAATTCGCCAGCGGCCAGCGCTTCTAGGTCTTGGAGGAGGGCTTCGCCGTCCCCCCAATTCAATTCGTTGAGAACTTCACCAGACTCAATCATTCGCACCTGGAACTTGTGACTGGAAGGATGCGCCCCGGTGTCTCCCATTGCCACAAATCCCAGAACTAGAGCCCCGAATACCCTCAGGGTGTTTCGAATGCCGGGAATCCGAAACTTTTCGACAAGAAAGACCGTGCTCGCCGATGCGTCGGCGTCGATTGGCATGTCTGGAGGCTAAACCTGTTCGACAGGTTCCTGGCGGGACTCATCGACGACCCCGGCACCATCATCGCCGCCTCCCATCTCGGGGGCGGGGGTGGCGGCTTGGCCAGCCATGGGTTCGGGGGAGAGAGCAGCGGCTTCGCCGACTTCGGGTTCGGGAACAGGGGCTTCGTCTGCCTCTACTCCGGGAGCAGGGGTGATGACCTCGCCGGTTTCGGAGTAGTACTGGGCCCAGGCCTGGTCCTCATCGGCGGCCACTTCCTCGTCCACGGCGCCGATGTAGTTGCCCTCGGCATCGTAGGCGTGCTCGCCGAAGTGCTCCTGGAACTCAGCAGCCACCACGCCGCCTTCGGCCGCCTGCTTGATGGAAAGGCTGATGCGGCGCCGGTTGATGTCGAGGTCGATGATCTTCACCCACAGCTCTTCGCCGGGGGTGACCACCTGCTCGGGCAGGTCGATGTGGTGGGAGGAGATCTCCGATATGTGGACCAAACCCTCGATGCTCTCGCCCACCTGGACGAACGCCCCGAACGGCACCAGCTTGGTGACCCGGCCGTACACCAGCTCGCCCACCTGGTGGCTGGAGGCGAACTCCTGCCAGGGATCCTGCTGGGTGGCCTTCAGCGACAGGCTGATGCGCTCCCGGTCGAGGTCCACTTCCAGCACCTGGATCTCGATCTCGTCGCCCACCTGCACTACTGCGCTGGGGTGGTCGACGTGCTTCCACGACAGCTCGGACACGTGCACCAGACCGTCCATGCCGCCCAAGTCCACGAACGCCCCGAAGTTCACCACCGAGGAGACGACTCCGGTACGCCGCTCGCCCGGCTTGAGGTTGTCGAGGAACGCTTCGCGCTGCTCCTTCTCGGTCTCTTCCAGCCAAGCTCGGCGGGACAACACCACATTGTTGCGGTTCTTGTCCAGCTCGATGATCTTGGCCTCAAGGGTCTGGCCGATATAGGGCTGGAGGTCGCGAACCCGTCGCAGCTCCACCAGCGATGCGGGCAAGAAGCCCCGCAAGCCGATGTCGAGAATCAGGCCGCCTTTGACCACTTCGATCACCGGGCCCGTAACCGTGCCCTCCTTCTCCTTGACATCCTCGATATTGCCCCAGGCCCGCTCATATTGGGCCCGCTTCTTGGACAAGATGAGATGGCCGTCTTTGTCCTCTTTCTGAAGGACAAGCGCCTCGACCTCCTCGCCCAGGGTGACGATCTCGCCGGGATCGGTCACGTTGCGGATAGACAGCTCCCGGGAAGGGATGATCCCCTCTGACTTGTAGCCGATGTCCAACAGCACCTCGTCGCGGTCGACCTTGACCACCTTGCCGGTAACCATCTGGCCGTCTTCCACCTGAACCATGGTGGCGGTGTAGGCGTCATCCAAGAACTGGTCTTCGATGTCTTGATCGGTGATCTGACGGGGGATGTAGTTGCCCTCAGCATCAAAAGTCCCCACCCCGTCAGGGGAATCGAGCACAGCCGTCGCGGCTGGCGGGGCAGGTGGGGCGGGTGGGGCGGTAGCGGGGTCGGACACGTTGGATTGAGCCTCACGGGAGGAGATGGATAAGACAATGGGCGCGGCGCAGCAGCCTGAACCGGCCGAATGATGGTAACAGCCCCTGCCGGGGTGGGCTACTTTCCGCCGGCCTACTTCGCGTCGGCCCAGGTTCGCCCCGAGGAAAGGTGCACCTCAAGGGGAACCCTCAGCTGGCAGGCCCCGGCCATGGTCTCCACCGTGAGCTTGGCCGCGGCTTCGTGCTCGCCTTCGGGAACATCCAGGATCACCTCGTCGTGCACCTGGAGGATGATCCGGCTTTCTAGCCCCCGGTCTTCCAACGCGTGGTCGAGCCGGACCAGCGCCACCTTGAAGATGTCGGCGGCCAGCCCCTGGATACCGGCGTTCATCGCCTGGCGCTCGGCCGCCTGGCGAAGTCGGAAATTAGAGGAGCTGATCTCGGGGATCCGGCGCCTCCGACCGAAGAGGGTCTCGGTGTAGCCCCGGGCCCGGGCCTCGGCCACCGTCCGGTCCATGTAGTCCTTGAGTGCGGGGAACGCCTCGAAGTAGGCGTCGAGAATCACCGCAGCCTCTCCGGTTGGGACATTGAGCCGCTGTCCCAGACCGTAGGCCTCCATGCCATAGGCCAACCCGTAGGACACCATCTTGGCGGTGGACCGCTCCTCGATGCCCACCGCGGCCGGATCGATGTTGAATACCTGGGAGGCGACTGAGGTATGGATGTCCTGGCCGGACTCGAATGCCTGGATCAGCCCGGGATCTTCAGCCAAGTGGGCGATGCAGCGCAGCTCGATCTGGTTGTAGTCGGCCACCAGCAACTCACAGCCTTCGGCGGCCACGAACACCTGGCGGAACACCCGCCCGGTTTCGGTGCGCACGGGGATGTTGTGCAGGTTGGGGGCGTCGGAGCTGAGCCTTCCGGTACGGGCCACCGTCTGGTTGAAGGTGGCCCGGATCCGGTTGTCGGGCTCGATCGCCACCGCGGCCACCAGACCTTCGCCGTAGGTGGAGCGCAGCTTCTCCACCTCCCGGTAGTCCAGCAGGGCGTCGACCACCGGGTGCTCGCCCCGCAGCTTCTCCAGAGTGGCGGCGTTGGTGCTGTAGGCCCCGCCCGGTGTCTTCTTCTGGGGAGTGAGCCCCAGCTTGTCGAACAAGAGCTCGCTGATCTGCTTGGAGGAGTTCACGTTGAAACTCCCCCCGCCGGCTGCCTCGATCACCAACGCCCGCAGCCGCTCGGCGTCGGAGGCCAGTTGGTCTCGCAGGCGGGTCAGGTCTTCGACGTCAACTCCGATGCCCACATGCTCCATACGGGCCAGAACCCGAACCAGGGGCACTTCCATGTCGTCGTTGAGGTCCCGCAGACCCTGGGCGTCCAGGGCCTCCAGCAGGGGCGAGGCCACATGGGAAACGGCCAGGGCGTGGAGGCCGGCCTGCATTGAAGGCGCCATCGGATCAGCGGAATCGTCGCCGAACAGCCGGCCCTCGCCGAGCTGATCCACTCCCGGTAACTCCATCGAGGTATGGGTTCTCAGAAGGTCTTCCAACTCAAAACGCCCGCTGGCCGGGTCCAGCAGATAGGCCGCAATCCTGGTGTCCAAGGCCAGTCCAGCGGCATCGATCCCCCGCGACAGCAGCCATAACACAAGCGGCTTGGCATCGTGGGCGATGAATGGCGTGCTCGGGCCGAAGAACTCGACCAGAGCGCTGTTTGCCGACGAGTCCAGCATCGACTCCAGCAATTCAGCCGACATCCACGCCGCCTTGCCGGCCTCTCGGTCGACAACCAGGGCCAAGCCCACCAGCCGACGGCGATGGGGCTGGCGCGAATCGAGCGGATCGCCCCATCCCGCGGCCAACACAACCGGGTCGCTACTGGCGGCCAGACCCTTCAGAAGGTCGGACGCTGCCTCCACAGCCGACAACGTCTCAACCGACGCCTCCAACAGTCCCGCGCCCTCATCGCCGCCGTCGAGATCAACATTCAGCACATCGGCTACGAAATCTCCGAACCTCCGGAACTCCAAGAAGTCGAACAGCTCCTTAACCTCGGCGACGTCCGGCTGGCCAAAGCCCAGATCACCAACACTCACATCGAGGGGGACGTCTCGAACCAGCTCCATCAGCTCAAGGTTCAGCTTCACCCGCTCTTCGGCCGCGCCGAGGTTCTCCTGGAGTTTGGGCGTCTGGTCTTCCAAGTGCTGATAGAGCTCTTCGATGCTCCCGTAGGCGTTGATCAGCTTGGCCGCGGTCTTCTCCCCCACCCCGTCCACGCCGGGCAGGTTGTCGGACGGGTCGCCCCGCAGCGCGGCGTAGGCCACGTAATCGGCCGGCTTCACTCCGGTGCGCTCCTCGATGCCGGCCTCGTCGTACAGGGCGTAGTCGGACACGCCTCTCTTGTTGTACAACACCCGGATATGAGGGTCTTCCACCAACTGGTAGGCGTCCCGGTCGCCGGTAACCACGATCACGTTGTCGCCCCGGTCGCGGGCTTGGGTGGCCAGGGTGGCGATCACGTCGTCGGCCTCCACCCCGGCGTGCTCCACGGAGTTGATGTGAAGGGTTTCCACCAGTTGGCGCACCAGCCCCATCTGCTGGCGCAGCGTGTCGGGGGTCTCGCGGCGGTTGGCCTTGTAACTGGAGATCCGCTCGTGGCGGAAGGTCGGCTCGGGTCGGTCGAAGGCCACTGCCACCCGGTCGGGACGGTGATCCCGCAACAAGGTCAAAAACATCATGGTGAACCCGTACACCGCGTTGGTCACCTGCCCGCTGGCGGTGATCATGTCTTCGGGCAGGGCGAAGAAGGCCCGGTAGGCCAGGGAGTTGCCGTCCACCAGCATCACGGTTCCCGATTCAGCCATCGACCTTTTCCCCGCCCAGTGCCTTCAGCTGATCGGTGCTCATCTCGACAATGGCTGCGGCCACCTCGGCCATAGAGCGGCGCTCGCCCATGGCCTGGTGCTGGATATAGCTGTAGGCATCGGCCTCTGACATCGAGCTCACGTCCATGAGGCGCCCCTTGGCCCGATCGATGGCTTTGCGGGCCTCCAGCCGGGCCTCGGCCCGCTCAACCTGGTGATTGAGAGCTACCATCTCCCGGAAGCGCACCAAGGCCACCTCCACCGCGGGCACCAGCTCGGCCCGCTCGAACGGCTTGACCAAATAGGCCAGCGCACCGGCGCTGGCAGCCCGGGCGATCAGATCTCGCTGGCTGAATGCGGTCAACAGCAGCACAGCGCACAGCCTCTCGTCGCGGATCTGACCGGCGGCGGTGATGCCGTCGGTCCCCGGCATCTTCACATCCAATATGGCGACGTCGGGGCGCTTTTCCCTCACCAGATCCAGCACTTGGTCGCCCCTGCTGGTCTCCCCCACCACGACATAGCCCTCCTCCTCCAGGGTCTCCCGCAAATCCAAGCGGATGATGGCCTCGTCCTCGGCCAGCACAATGCGAACCGGGTCTTCTGAACCTGGAGAATCGGGCGGGGCCGTCGCTTCAGACATCGGAGTAGAACCTGTCGAGCAGGTCGTCCTGTTGCTGCTCCAGGCTGCGGATCTTCTCCCGCAGCCGGGTCCGGTGCCGGGCCATGATCTCCGCTTGGCGGGCGGCGTCGCGATGCTGGCGTTCAGAACCAGGAGTTTCCGAGACCAGCGCCCGCAGCCGGGCATCGTCGGCCAGATCCTCGAAATGCAGAGACTGCTCCTCGGCCACCTCAAGATCGGCTCTCAGCCGCTTCAGGCGGTCGGCCAATTCAGCCAATTGACGCTCCACCCTGTTTTGAGCCACGAGCCGATGCTATTACCCCCTGCCTCTGTGAATACGTTCGAGGCTCTGCTCAGCCAACTCGACTGCCCAAGGGCGGTTAAACCCCGGCTGGCGCTAGATTCTTCACGGTTGAGTCGACACGACGACACAAGGAGTGCCCCGGTGAGCGATGAGATCCGAGACAATGCGGTCAACGGAAAGGCATGGGCCGACTTCTGCGACAACCTGAAGGAAGCCGGTCAGATCATCATCGACAACAGCACCGACGACCTCGATCGGCTCGAGGGCTTCCGCTATTTGAGCCGCCTTACCCGAGGAGAGCTCGGTCGCCTGGAGAGCCACGGCCCTGCGTATGCCCAAGTCTTGCCGATACCCCACAACGTGAAGATCGGTTGCGACAACCCCGACGCCCTCTACCAGGGCGTCACCATCAGCGGAGCTTTCGACTACCGCATCCGCGGGCCGCGGGGCACGGTCAACTATCTGAGCCTGAACGCGTTCTCGGGCGGCTTTGCGGTGGGGTCGGCCCCGCCCGACCGGCAAGGGGCTCTGGCCTTCAACGATCCCCAACCCGGCGAGCACGTTGACGTGATCGCCAGCGTCAACGAGCCCGAACATCTCGAGCCCGGGCAGCGGTGGCTCCGGATGGCCCCCGAGACCAATCAGATCGCCATCCGCAACTTCTACCTCGACCGCACCGCCGAGCGGCCTTCCGAACTCCAGATCGAGTGCCTCAACGGTCCCGACGAACTACCGCCTCCGCTGAGCGCACAACGCCTGACGAACGGCCTAGCCCGGGCCGCGCTGGGGGTACACGGCATCGCCCGGCGGTTCGTCGAATGGCTGGACATGTTCCAGGAGCGGCCCAACACCCTCGAGTTCCTTCCCAAGCGGGATGGTCCCGGCGGATGGGGCGACCCTACCCAGTTGTTCCGCCACGGCTACTGGACGCTGGAGCCCGGCCAGGCGCTGGTTATCGACGTGCCGGCCATCGACGCCTACTACTGGAATTTCCAGCTCAACAACATCTGGGAGGAGTCGCTCGACTACGACTGGCTCCAGGTGACAGTCAACAAACACACCGCGGTGTACGAGCCCGACGGGACGGCCCGCATCATCGTGGCCGACGACGACCCTGGATTCGCCAACTGGATCGACACCGCATACCGCCGCCACGGCACCTTTGGCCTGCGCTACAACCAAGTGGTCGAGGACATCCCGCCGTCACTCCAGGTGATGGACGTGGCCGATCTCCCCAGCCTGCGCTAGAGCGACAAGGCGGCTACCAGTTCGCCGGCTCGCTCAGTAGTGATGGTGCGCTTGCGGTCGTCGATTCGGGCTATTCGTCAACTAACAGATCGATTATTCCGATGGACGGGCGGACGCCGAATCGGATCTGAGGGGCGTTGCCGCGTTCTCGACCCACGCCGGTGGACACATAGACCGGGGTTCCGCGCAGCTCATGCAGGCCGCCCGCGGCGATATGCCTCGGCACACTCGACGCGGTGATGGGAGGGCCATAAAGCGGGATGGAGAATTGCCCGCCGTGGGTGTGGCCCGAGACAAGCAGGTCCACGGTTGATCCCTTGAGCAAACTGATGGCGTCGGGCTCGTGGGCGAGAAGTATGCGCACGCCAGGGAGGTCCTCGTCTGCTAACCGCTCGGCAATCTGTTGCGCCGCTGGTTCATAGTCGCGGCCATCAAGCGTCACGCCGGCAAGATGGACGACAGCGCCGTTGACCTCAAACGTGTCGATCTCGTTGTCGAGCACCCTGGCGCCGGTTCCATCGGCAATCCGCCTGAGGTCGGAGACAGTGTCGGAGTGGCCATTCACCAGATAGACGATGGGCACTGTGTCAACCAGTCGCTGAACGAGGCGTGTGAATTCCGGGGCCCGGACATCGAACTGGCCAGCTTCGATCTGATGCAAGTCCCCCGGGAACACGACGATGTCGGGCGCCAAGGAGATCAGGCGGTCTATCGCCTCATTCTCATAGCTGCCGATGGAAGTGGTCTGAAGATCGGCGATCACACCGATGCGGATGTCCTCACCGATGCCGTCGACGGCCAGTTGCACCGCATCCACACGCAGCCAAAACGGCTCGATGTGGGTGGCATAGACGCCGGCAGGAATCGCTGTGAACGAGACGAAACAGAGGGCGGTGATGATCAGTGGGCACGGGCGGCCAAACGCCAACACGATCACCCCGGCCAATGGAAGACCGACCACTAGAACCAGATACACGACGTGGACGACCATGAAGTGGTCTGGTCCGGTAAAGACCAAAGCGACCGCCGTCAAGACCATGGTGCAGCCGACGCCGACGCCCGCCGCGCCCAGCACGATCCAGCCGGTTCCGACCCCCCGGTGAATCCAATAGACCGAAGCCGCACCCATGGCCGCTCCGGCCACGATACCGGCGGCTATCACGTAATAGTTCACTTGTTGTGGTCCTCAGAAGAATTGGTTGGCCCCCCTGGGAACCACCCGCGACCAGGATCATATGGCCGTGTGGAGTGAATTACTGGTCGGGTCCTCCGCTGCGGCTCGGACACGATCAAGTAGCCCTATTGTCGGAAAACAGTGCTGGAACTACCCTCAAGACATGAGTCCAGAACCTGGCCACGACGTTCTGGGAATCTCAGGAGCAGACACACCGTCTGCCGAGTCCCACACGAGGATCAAAAAGAAGGACTACGAGCGCGAACTGGCCCGTCTTCAGGAGGAGTTGGTGCGGTTGCAGCGCTGGATCCGCCACAAGGGCCTCAAGGTGGTGGTGATCTTTGAGGGACGCGATGCGGCCGGCAAGGGAGGGGTGATCAAGCGGATCGCCGAGCGGACGAATCCCCGGGTGGTTCGGGTGGTGGCGCTGGGCACGCCCAGCGACCGGGAGAAGACCCAGTGGTGGTTCCAGCGCTATGTGGCCGAGCTGCCCGCCGCCGGCGAGATGATCCTGTTCGACCGCAGTTGGTACAACCGAGGGGTGGTGGAGCCGGTGATGGGGTTCTGCACCGAGGAGGAGTACCGCGAGTTCCTGCGGTCTTGCCCGGAGTTCGAGCGGATGCTGGTGCGGTCGGGGATCATCTTGATCAAGTACTGGTTCTCAGTGAGCGATGAAGAACAAGAGCGCCGGTTCCACAACCGCATCAACGATCCGATGCGGCGCTGGAAACTCTCCCCCATAGACATCGAGGGCCGCACGCGGTGGGTGGAGTTCTCCAAGGCCAAAGACACGCTGTTCGCCCACACCGACATCAAGCAGGCCCCGTGGTACGTGGTTAATGCCGACTCCAAGAAGGCAGCCCGGCTGAACTGCATCGCACACCTCTTGTCGATGATCCCCTACGAAGAGGTGCCCTGGGAAGAAGTCGAGCTCCCCGAGCGCCAGGACCGTACTGGCTACGTGCGCCCGCCCATTTCTGATCAAACCTTCGTACCGGAGATCTACTGAGCAGCGCCCCCGCCGCTTGGCCGCCACATAGACCGCTCTTGGCGATAGGGGTCGGCTGCCGCAGCCGAGTTGGCATCGAGGACCATCGCCAAGCGCTGGTCGAGCCCGTACCGGGGCCAGGGACCGAACTCGGCGGTTGACGGATCGCCCGATCGGGCGAACGCCGCCCAGGCCGACCGCATTCCACGGCCCAGCGCCTCAGCGGTGTGATCGGCACCGATGAATTCGCCCCAGCCATCCACTTGGAAGCTGTCGAATACGAAGGGCAGGTCGATGGCGTGGAACGCTCCCCGATCAGAATCGGCTCGCGAGCACCACCGGAAGTCGTACAAGTAGGTCTGGGTTCCGGATTCGGCCCGAAAGTCGGCGATCCGCTGAATGGGCTCGCGCATGGACACGTCGGTGTTGATGGCGGTGAGGACGTCGGAGTCCGAGGTCCAAGAAGTGCTCTGGGCCGCTCGCCGATATTCCTCCACCACCGCCTCCACTTCGCCGGCTTCGGGCTCGGCACCGGTTCTCTCGGCGATGTAGCCGCTCACCATCCCATGCAAGATCTGCTCGGAGTTCTGAGCGGGAAGTTCCTGTTTGAAGAGCCGCAACTCGTGGGCCGTCGCCCCTATCAGCACATCCACATCGATGGCCGCGCTGGTTCCGAGCAGTTCGGAGGGCTTCGCCGGGACAAGCGATCCATCGACGACGGGGTGGAACGGCATCGGTCCCACTTCGACTAGAAGGTCCATCACGATCTGCGACTGGGCCGCTAACACGGCATCAGGATCGAGTCGCCGAAGTTCCACGACGTCGCCCACGTTGGCGTTGTCCATAAGGCTGCGGGCCACCCTTGCCGAGACATCGGGCGACTGGGTCATATCGACCCCGGGACTCTGCATGATGGCCCGGCGCAGCACCGACGAAATATTGGGAGAGCCGAGCAAGTGCAGGATCGACCCCGCCCCCGCCGACTCGCCGAACGCGGTCAGCGTCGAAGCGTCGCCTCCAAAGTTGGACGCATTGGCAGCCACCCACTCAAGGCCGAGCCGCACATCGTGCAGCCCGCAGTTGGCCGTGGTGGCCTCCCCGCCCGGCACTTGGCGCAGGTCCATGAACCCCAGCGCCCCCACCCGGTAATTCACCGAAGCCACCACCACCTGTTGCTCAGCCGCCAACCTCGCCCCGTTGTACAGGGGGAACGAGCCGCCCCCGGTCAAGAACGCCCCGCCGTAAATCCATGCCAAGACCGGCAAGCCGTCCTCTGCCCCCGCCGGCACCCACACGTTGAGGGTCAAGCAGTCCTCCGAAACCGACTCTGTGCTCGTCCCCGGAATCACTCCCGTGAACGGACCGTCAACCGCCTGAATGGGATCGGGCCCGAACGCGCCGGCCTCAAACACTCCGCTCCACGGCTCCACCGCCTCGGGAGCGCAAAACCTCCGCTCCCCCACCGGAGGCTTTCCAAACGGAATCCCCAAGAACTGCCGCACCGGCCCACATGGCGTGTCGGCAACCGTCCCCCGCACCGGCCCGTGGGTGGTCTCGGCGATATCGCTGATCATTGGGGCTGCTCCTCGGTCGGGTCGCTGGCGGGGTTGACGTGGACGGTGACGATCTCGAGCTCGTGGTATTGCTGATGGAGCACTGACGTGGCGTAGTGCTGGAGCAGCCGCAGTGAGACGTCGCGCTCGACGGGCCGGTCGGCGGTGGGCTCGTCGAGCACGGCCAGCCGGTCCTCGATGTTCTCCCCCCGGGCCGCCGCCACGAACTCGAGCACGGCCCTCCCGTCCTGCTTGCTCGCCGTCACCCGCAGCGCCCGGTCGGTTGGGGCGTCACCAGCCTGTTCGGCGTCAAGAAGCGTGACCAGTGTCTCCTCGGCCACCGCGTCGAGCCTCTGAGTCATCGGTGCCCCCCAGCCGTGGCGGGTTGCGAAGGCGTTGAGAAACTCCTGGATTCGGGGGAGTTCCGGCAGCGCCAGATTGGTGCGCAGCCGGTGGCGGCGGGATTGGGTGGCTTCGGTGAAAAGCGTCAGCACTATGGCCACAAGGCCGCCCGAGGTCATGCCGTTCTCCAACAACCCACCGGCGAAGCCCTCCAGGTATTCCGGGAAGATCAGGCTGTTCTGGAATCCGACGCCGAGCCAGAACGCGATGCCTGCGATCAGGCCCTTGCGGTAGTCCGCAGCCTCTTCGGAGACGATCCTCATGCCGACCACGAACAGCAGCGCCATGAGAACGGTCACGTACGCCGCGACGACCGCGTCGGGGATAGCTAGCACCAACGCCAAGAACTTGGGCAAGAACGCCAACATGATGAATATGACCCCGATGGCGACACCCACTCGGCGAGCCGCAACACCGGTCAGCTCGGTGATCGAGACGCTCGTCGAGTAGGTGGTGTTCGGCACCGTGCCGGCCAGCCCCGACAGGAGATTGCCGGCGCCGTCGGCGGCCACCGCTCCCTGCACGACGCGATAGTCCACCGCTCGCGGCTTGCGCCAAGACACGCGTTGGATGGCCACCGAGTCGCCGATGGTCTCCACCGCCCCGATGATGGTGACCAGCACGAACGCGGGCAGCAGGCTCCAGAATGCCGTATCGAACGAGACGTCCAAGCCGGGCCATCCGCCGTCGGGCACACCGACCCAAGAGGCATCCCCCACCTGATCGAGGTCGTAGAGCCCGAAGGCGGCGGCTGTGATCGAACCCGCCACCACGCCGATAACCGGCGCCCACAGGCGCAGGCTGCCGGAAGACTTCAGCGCGATGACGATGACCAAGACAATGGTGACGAGGGCGCTCGTCGGCGCACTCCAGTCGGAGCTGCCTTCCGGTGACGCTTTCACCATGTCGAATATGAGCGGCATCACAGTCACCGCAATGAGCATCAGCACGGTGCCGGCCACCACTGGCGTGACCAGTCTCCTGAACAGGGAAAGCCTGGAGGCGAGCAAGAACTGGAACAGCGACGACGCCACCACCAGCACGGCCAGCAGGCCGGGGCCTCCCTCCACCAACGCCGTCACGCATACGGCGATGAACGCGCCCGACGTCCCCATGAGCAGCACGTACCCGGCGCCGATGCGACCGAGCCGGACCGCCTGGAGAATTGTGCTGACACCGCTGACCACTGCCGCCGCGAACACCGCCCAAGTCAGATACGAGTCGCTTCCGTCAGCGGCTCGAATGACGATCGCCGGCGTGAGCACAATGCCCGCGATGGTCAACACCGCGAACTGGATGCCCATTCCCGCAGTCAGCGCAGCAGGCGGCCGGTCGTCGGGTTCGAACCGGATGTGACGCAGCCCCGCTGGGTCGCCCTGTTTCACAGCGCCCATGCTTGCCAGGTCCGCCAGAAGTTTCAAACCTCAGAGTCACCAATGGATTCCGACGCCCCGTAGCCGCGGAATGTCGGTTTCATTCGGCTTGCGCCTACTAGCCGGACCGACAGGCAAGTAGAAGGCTAGCGACTCGGGGTGAGGGTCGGGCGCTCAATAAGGCGGCAGCCCTCATACGTGCTGCCGACTAGCACAAGCGGGGCACCGGCACCTCTTGAAGTAGGCGCTGTCATGGATTAGCCCATGCATCCGGCCGTTGTCCACATCGAATTGAGACCAAAGCCGCCGCACGTAGCGCTCGTCCCTCCTTCCTCTTGGCTTTGAGTAATACCTGTACAAGACGACCGGCCGGTTCTACCCCGCCGGGATCGTGCAGCACTCCATCCGCCCGCAGGAGGCGCTGTCGGAGGGGTTGACGGCGATGCTGGCCCACAGGCGCAGGTCGAACAACGCGTGGCTGGTGCGCGGGTCGGCGCTGGGCACGACAGGGCGGGCGGCGCTGGCGAAATCCGAGCCTCACGGCATCATCGAGGTGGACGACAACATCGGCCAGCACCGCTTGGAGGACGTGATCATCCCCCTCTCGCAGAACCCGATGCCGACCGACTACCTGACCATGGACCACAAGCTCCAGCAGCACATCAGCGCGGCGCTGGGAATGAACGACATCCTCGCCGAGGCTCCGTCCACGAGGCGGTCGGCGACCGAGGCGTCGATAGCCGACTCCCGCCACACGTCCCGAGCGGGGGCCATCAAGTCCGTGTTCGAGGACGCCGCGGTCGAGATCGTCCGCAAGTGCATAGGCATGGCCCAGAACTGGCTGTTCGCAGCGGAGCCCCTCGGGGAGATAAGCGGCGGCAAGGTGAACCTCTCCGACGCTGACGTGGCGACGTTCGAGAATCTGGCCTCGGAGCGCGAGTTCCGCTTCGACATCCGCGTCGGGGCCATCGCCCCTGATGTGGCGAAGCAGCACGAGATCACCCTCATCCTCCAGCAGTTGATGCCGGTGGCAGGCGCGGGAATCCTGGACCTCAGAGAACTTCTGCTGGAGTTCCTGCGGTCCTACGGGATCGAGGACCCCGAGCGGTTCTTCACCGAGCAGGGGCCCGCCCAGGGGCAGGGGCAACCCCTCGGGCAGGGCCAGCCGCCCGTGGCGCAGGGAGCGCGGGGCGGCCCGCTGCAAGCGGTCAGCTGACCTTCGGACCTCAGTAGAACGACGGGGCGGGCTCGGGTTGTGCCCGGCTTTGCCGTTGTCTGTAATGTGCGGGCCGTTCAGCGCCCCCGCTGGGCGGAGAGGGCAGCCATGAAGAAGGCATTGATCGGCGTTGCCGTCGCGCTGGCGCTGGCAGCCACAGCCCTTGCAGCCCCGGCAGCCGCCCAGACCGCCTCCGATATCGAGACGAGGGACAACCTCATCGCCGCCCAGGAGAACCTGGCGAACGCCTACCGCTGCCAATTCGGCGCCGACACCCAGCTAGTGCCCGGAGGGTGCGGCGACCCCGCGCGAGTCTCCCCCGGCCCCGCCCCAGCGAACCCGACGCAAAACGACATCGAGGCGAGGGAAACCCTCATCGCCGCCCAAGAGGAACTGCTGAACGCCTACCGCTGCCAATTCGACGCCGACACCCAGCTAGTCCCCGGAGGCTGCCCGGACAACACGACAACCCCCGAAACCGGAACCGCCATCTCAGCCGGTAGCGGTCATTCGTGCGGGATCAGAGCCGACGGGAGCGCCGTCTGCTGGGGGCCGAACTTCTATGGCGAAGCCGATGCGCCGGAAGGCCGGTTCACCGCCATCTCAGCCGGTAGCGATCATTCGTGCGGGATCAGAGCCGACGGGAGCGCCGCCTGCTGGGGTGACAACGATTATGGCGAAGCCGATGCGCCGGAAGGCCGGTTCACCGCCATCTCAGCCGGTAGCGGTCATTCGTGCGGGATCAGAGCCGACGGGAGCGCCGCCTGCTGGGGGTTAAACGGCTATGGCGAAGCCGATGCGCCGGAAGGCCGGTTCACCGCCATCTCAGCCGGTAGCGGTCATTCGTGCGGGATCAGAGCCGACGGGAGCGCCGTGTGCTGGGGGTTCAACAGACATGGCCAAGCGGATGCGCCCGCAGGCCGGTTCACCGCCATCTCAGCCGGTGATATCCATTCGTGCGGGATCAGAGCCGACGGGAGCGCCGTGTGCTGGGGGCACAACGGCAAAGGCCGGGCCGATGCGCCGGAAGGCCGGTTCACCGCCATCTCAGCCGGTGAGGGTCATTCGTGCGGGATCAGAGCCGACGGGAGCGCCGCCTGCTGGGGTGACAACTTCGCCGGCGGAACGCAGTGCGGGAGCGACGGCTGCCGGTCCAACAGCGAAGGCCCAACCGACGCGCCCTCAGGCCGGTTCACCGCCATCTCAGCCGGTTTATGGCATTCGTGCGGGATCAAAGCCGACGAGAGCGCCGCCTGCTGGGGCAACAACTTCGGCGGCCAAGCCGATGCGCCCGAGGGCGTGTTCGGCCCCCCCGCTAGCTGACCGTTGCCGGCCCGGTCGAGGCCGGTCAGTAGAACGACGGCGCGGGAGCGGGTTTCGGTGCGACGGCGGGGGAGGGCAGCTGCGGCGGGCCGAAATAGTGGATTGTCGACAAAGCCTCGGACGACAGGGAGCGGACATTGCCGAGTATCTCGGATAGCCGCTGGGCGGACATCTCGCCTACATCCACGCTGGGCGCGAGCGCTTCGTACACCTTCGCGTCCAACGCGACCCACTCTGACGGGTCGCCCAGTTGCGATGCGTTGATGGCGGTGTCGACGAGGGTTTTCACCACTTCGGGATCGCCGGCGAACCGCTTGGACGCCTCGTCCAGCGCCCACGATGTGTGGATCGTCGCTGGGGGGAGGTTCTGCTCCGGCTCTTTGCCCCATTCGTCCAGCTGCGCTTCGAGCGCCGCCTGGCCCTGGGACAGGGTTTCCTCGACCGGGCCGAAGTGCTTGGCCCGCAGAGCGTCGAAAGCTCCGATCTGGTTGAGCAGCCCGGCCACCTCGTCGGGCGTGTCGCCCCACACTCGGGCGCGGGCCGACGCTGCCAGTTGCTGCTGCTGGAAGTAGACCTGCTCAGCGAAGTCCTGCTGGTCGGCGTAAACAGCGGCCCGCTCGCGGAACACCAGAGCCGCTGCCTGCTGGCGGGCCGACATGATCGCCCGGTACTCGTAGGAGCCCGGCTCGTACAGGGCGGCCCGCTGGTCGAACTGGGCCTTCATGTTGGCTTCCATCTCGTCGACGTGGCCGAGGCGTTTCTCGAACCCGGCGGTGGCGTCAGCGGCCGCAGTGTTGATGGCTCCCAGTTGCTCGGTGACCGCGGCAGACGACTTTTCCATGAGGCTGTCGATCAGCGACATGGCCTCTTCTTGGTAGCCGCTCTGAGCGTCGGCGTACAAGGCATACGCGACCAGATCTGCTGCCTGGAGAGCCCTAGACGCTCGGGAATCGGCGAACATTGGGACATCAGCAAGATTTCTCAGAGGCCCAAGTGAGCTACTGGCAACTCGCCACTGATTGGTCCAGCTTTGAAGAGTTCCTTCGACACTGCTGCGGTCATGGACAATAAGCCCGGTCTGCTGCTGGCCGCCACGGGTCGCACGGCCCACGAAGTCATCGAATTTCTTGATCAGGAGTTCATACGCTCGAAGCCTCTGGTGTCCAGAGTCTCGTTCCGTTACAGCGCCGATGAGCCGCCATGGCAGGTTGGGATTGACGGAGCTGAAGCCAGCCAGGGCGCCGTAGGCACCGTTGAGAATTCGATGCCGGTCGGGCTTGTCAACGAAGCACAGATACACCAGTCCCTCTTACGCGTCCGTGCCCCGCCAAAGGCGGGGCACGTTCTGCTTTGTCGGCAGAGGAGCAAGCTCACGGAACCGAATAAGTGCGGTCCTCTCCGCCAAGAGCATCTTACACTCGAATGTACATACAAGCCACCTATTCAATACCCGGCAATTCATTGAGCCTCACTGGGCATTGTCCTGTGAGGCTGACTCAGTCAGAGAGACGTGTTTGTGGTCTGCATGTCGTTTGGCCAATATTTGCGGCTCTGAAGGTACTGTGTCGCTTCGGGGTTTTCGGTGAATTCGAGGAGGGCGCCGAATTTCTCCGCTAGTACTTCTCTGACCTCTAAGGGGGTGGCGAAGAAGAACTCTCGGCGTAGGTTGACGCGGTTGACTCGTGCCTCATCAAATGCGTTGTGAAGCTCCTGCTCCAATGCGACGGCATCGTCTGCGAAGAACAGCGCGTGTACATCGAATGGGAATGGCACCGAGGCATCACCCAGCTCTCGAACACGATCCATGGGTTCGAGCCGACGTGTCATCCCGATTTTCACCACCTGCTTTCCGAAGGAGCCGGGATTGCTGATCACGTAGACGTATCCAGCTCGGACGTTTGCAACGCGGTAGTCGTTCTGGGCGATCGCGGCGTCGACGTCTCGCAGCCGCTGTTCCATCTCGGCCGTCGCCTTCTCGTCGGCGTTGGCGCGAAGCACCTCAAGGGCAGCCATGTAGTGGGCTCGTTCTTTGTCGAGGCGTTCACGCTCTGCTGCAAGTTCCTGCTCGGCCCGTCGTTCCTCACGGAGCCGCTCGCGTTCCTCTCGCGCGGCTTCCTTCTCTTCTTGCTTTTTCATTAGGTAGTCCGAGGTCAATTCCAGTTCCTCGAATCGGAGTTCGTGGTAGCGAGGATTCACGCGCATTTCCATCATGGCGCCGAGTTTGGCGATGGACTGGACAGCCCTGTCTAAGCGTTTCTTGGCAGTGACGATGTTGCCGGCCCGCAGCACCCGCACACAGTTGTCGGCCTCGGCGTTGTAAGCCCTAAGCATCAGCTTCGAGAAGTCGGCGGTCATCTTCCGGCCCATGGCCAGCGAGTTGTTGTATGAGAACTTGTCAGAGGCGAGAATTGCTTCCCCTGCTTTCACCATCTCTTTGATTCTCGTGTTGATGGCACCAAGTCGGGAACGGTACTGCTCGGCGTTTTCCAAGGGGTGGTGGTAGTTGTAAATGCCGACCTCTTGGAGAACACGCTCGTCGTCAAGATCGACAATGTCGTCACCGCCTTGGGAAGCTCGCGCTCGAAGCGATTCCACTTCGGCTCGCAGGCGCCGCACCTCATCGGCGTATACGTCGACGGTCTCTTCTTCGTCGGGCGAGTGAGGCGCAGAAGGAGCCGGAGACAACGAAGAGAGAGGATCAACGGTGTCACGCATATCGTTGGTGCTAGCCGGGTGCGGGGCCTCCGTAGGAGCCTTGGTGGAGGTGGCGGGTTGCGGATGTGGAGCCGCGGCGTCGTCTTCGGGGTTGGGCGAGATCCAGAGATCCCAGTCGGGCGGCGGTGGAGGCCAAGACGGGTCGGGCTTCCAGTTGCTTGGCGGGGTCCAGCCGTCGGGCGGTTTCGGCCAACCCGGAGGAGGGTTGAATACCCGGTCACTCATATCCGTGCTACCCCCGGACTCCCTTTGACACATCGATCGCAACCAGGCCGAAAGGGTTCTTCGACACGGAGGCCTTTAGATGGGCCAGAGTCGCCGACGGGACGATGTTTGACAGCTCGAGGTGTTCGAATGTCTCTCGGTCCGATGCCACCGCGATCAGCGGGATATCGGCCATGTGACCAGTCCCAGGGTCGATCGCCCGCGTAGCCACCGTCAAAGAGATCGTCTGGATGCGCCCCGCCCGATCTGCTTCAAATATCTCATGCAACGTCCTGACAGCGACCAGGGCCACCGCGTTCGCGTAGCGCTCCCTCTGGTCCTTTTGCGGTAGAGCGGTTTCTGTGATCTCGTCTCGCGCTTTGACGTATTTGAACTGCCGGACACTCGGCATCGACGCGGGCTCCGGCACCGCGGCCTCCAACGTCAACTCTCCATGCGCCGAGTCAAACCGGAACTGGTTCACAACAGGAAACGAGTCTGGGTACACAGAGTTCCCCAAGACGATCGCAACATACTCCTGAACGGCGTCCTCAACCCCGTAGCCAAGATTCGCTATAAGAGGCTGCGCGGATAGGTGGTTCATTTGGGGTTCCATCGGGTTTTCCAGTCGATGGGTTTGGCGGTGGTCAAGATGGTGGTGGCGAGGTGCAGGGCGGCGTGTCGGTTGGCGGGTTTG
>LXNI01000142.1_pt1 | contig 87778 bp, 76 predicted proteins | sample 809091 | NCBI WGS metagenome assembly LXNI01 (sample SAMN04870527, study PRJNA318959) | sponge metagenome | biome: 01000161; feature: marine sponge reef; material: water | host: Sarcotragus foetidus | place: Greece: Milos, Mediterranean Sea | collected 2013-05-29 | depth 5-7 m | reverse complement strand
AGGGCTTGTATCGAGACCGTCCGTGCCCCAGGATAGAGGTACTTTCAATACCGATCCCGACTCCGCCTACACCTCAAGTCAACCTCCCCGTTCAGGCTCATGTCGGTATTGGATTAGACTATGGGTACGCACAAGAGCGAGGTTACGCGCGGACAGCCCTTGCGCGCGTCGTGGGCGCGGCGCGGGGCCATGGATGGCCAGGAGCGCCGCAACCCGATCCGTAGCCCGCCAGGGATGGCGGGCGAAGGTTGAGCGCGCAAGGGCTGTCCGCGCGCAACCTCGCGGCGCCGAACGGAGAAATCCGCGTCAGTCCTCGTCGGCGTCGTCCTTGAGCCCCCACCACGCCAGGGCGCCGTAGACCAGCAGTCCGACGGTAACCACGGCGAAAGGCAACGGCGGCAGCCAGAGGGGCACGTCGCTGAGCGTCTCGAAGGGCCCGATCCATCCGGCCGCGATGGCGCCAACGATCAGGCCGACCAGGATGCCGAATGCCAGCTTCGGCTGGCTGCGCCACGCCAGGGCCCACATCAGAAGGAAGACGACAAAGGCGGTCATTGTCCAGAACATGGTGTTTCCCAGTGTCGATCCAGGCGGCAGGTACCGGCGTACTCGCTCCGCCCGTCAGTGCGCCTCGGCGGGTTCGGCCGCATGATGGGTGGGGACAAAGTTCGTCTCGCCGAAGAAATCCAGCCGCGTCAGCAACGTGTAGTCGCCCTCCAGCGCAAAGAAACCGACTGCGAACGCCAGCAACACGGGCGGCCCGAGGATCGCGTAGATCAGGGCGATGCGCTCCCACGCCATGTGCATGAAGATTGCGACGATGAACCCGGCCTTGGCCAGCATGAAGATGATAATCAGCGACCAGCGCAGGTAACCCTGCAAACCAATGTAGTCCACCATGTAGGAAAACGCGCTGAGCACGAACAGCAGCACCCAGACCCAGAGGTAGATGGCCAGGGGGTGTTGTTGATGTCCTTCGGTTGCCGTTGCCATAGTCAGAATCCCGTTCGGCGGGTCTGCCCGGGTTCGGGGCGCCGCCTCAGTTCAAATTGCCTCACCACAGGTAGAAGAAAGCGAAAATGAAGACCCACACCAGGTCGACGAAATGCCAGTACAGGCCGGCGATCTCGACGACTTCGTAGTTTCCCGATGCCTCGTAGTCGCCCCTGAGCACCTTCAGTGCGATTACCGCCAGGTAGATCACGCCGCAGGAAACGTGAAAGCCGTGGAAGCCGGTGATCATGAAGAATGCCGAACCGAACTGCGCCGCCCCCATCGGGTTGCCCCAGGGCCGCACCCCCTCGTCGACGATGAGCTTCATCCACTCGAACGCCTGCATGCCGACGAAGGTGGCGCCAAAGGCGGCGGTGACGAACATGAGCGCCGCGGTTTTCGCCCGGTCCCGGCGGTATCCGTAGTTCACCGCCAGCGCCATGGTGCCGCTGCTGGTGATGAGGATGAACGTCATGATGGCGATCAGGATCAGCGGGATGGGATCGCCGCCGAAACTGAGCGCAAAGACCTCGCTGGGATTGGGCCAGGGCACGCGCGTGGACATGCGCACGTTCATGTACGAGGTCAGGAAGAGCGTGAAGATGAACGTGTCGCTCAGGAGGAAGATCCACATCATGGCCTTCCCCCACGGAACGTGGAAGGTCTGCTTGTCGGCGGTCCAGTCGCGGGTCAGGCCCTTCAAGCCCTGTGGAAGTGCGACTGCGCCGCCGGAATCGGTCATCTCGGAGGACATCGGTTCAAACGCTCAGGTGGAAATCAACAGGCCGAACAGGATCAGCCAGACCAACAGCAGGTAGTGCCAGTAGACCGAACACAGGGTGACGGACAGGCGCACTCTTGCGGCCTCGGCGACCGGGCGCGAGTCCAGCCCCTTCTGCACGGCGCCCGCCGCCCGCGCCCAGAACCACAGCCCGCCTGCCAGGTGCAGTCCGTGAAGCCCCGTGAGGATGTAGAAGAATGCGTCGGCGGGATTGGTGGCCAGGTAGTACCCGGCCGAACTCAACTGGCGCCAGACCAGCAACTGCCCGCCAAGAAAGGCGAATGTCAGGATACCGCCGGCCAGGAGGTTGGGTTTCAATGCACCCATGTCTTCCCGCGCCACCGCGCTGCGGGCACGTTGCAACGCGACACTGGCCAATATCAATACCGCAGTGTTTGCCCACAGCAGGCCGGGGTCCGGCAACGGTCGCCAGTCGGGAAACTGGGAACGCATGTTGTACACGATGGCGAACAGTCCGAACAGGCTGGTCACCACTGCAAGGAACACCCACAATCCAACCCGTTGCGGCGCGGCGTTGACGGCGCCGCCTTCCTCGATCACGCCCTGTTCCAGCCAGGGCTTGGTCTTCAGCCGCTGCAGCAGGAACAGCCACACCAGGATGGCGCCGCCCAGAGCCGCAAAGAGAACGGAAATGTTCATCAGTGGTCGACGCCGTGGTCACGTCCGGCCACCACGCCGGCGTGGGGCGGTTCGGTTTGCGGGATGAAGTCTTCGGCCTCCCCCGGCACGCTGTAGTCGTAGGGCCAGCGATGCACTTCGGGAAGTTCGGGGCCCCAATTGCCGTGCTTGGGGGGCGTATCCGGTGTCATCCACTCCAAAGTGGTTGCCTTCCAGGGGTTGGGGTCGGCCTTGGGGCCACGCCACAAGCTCCAGATCACGTTGATGAAGAACAGCGTCTGCGCCGCAGCAACGAACAGCGCCGCGATGGTGATGCCGGAGTTGAGGGTGTGGGCGGACTCGGGGATGAAGTCCGTGTCGCCAAGAGCGTAGTAGCGGCGCGGCACGCCGAGAATGCCGAGATAGTGCATGGGCAGGTAGATGGAATAGGTGCCCAGCAGCGTCAGCCAGAAGTGCGCCTTGCCCAGCGTCTCGTTGAACATGCGCCCGGTGATCTTGGGGAACCAGTGGTAGATCGCGGCGAACACCACCAGCACCGGGGAAACGCCCATGACCATGTGGAAGTGCGCAACCACGAAATAGGTATCGGAGAGCGGCAGGTCCACCGTGACGTTGCCCAGGAACAGCCCGGTCAGGCCGCCGTGGATGAAGGTGAAGATGAACCCGATGGCAAACAGCATGGGCACCCTGAGGTGGATATCGCCCCGCCACAGGGTCAGGATCCAGTTGTAGACCTTCAGGGCCGTGGGCACCGCGATGATCAGAGTGGTGGTGGCGAAGAAGAACCCGAAGTACGGATTCATGCCGCTGACGTACATGTGGTGGGCCCAGACCACGAAGCTGAGCGCGCCGATCAGCACGATCGCCCAGACCATCATCCGGTAGCCGAAGATGTTCTTGCGGGCATGCACGCTCAGCACGTCGGAGACGATCCCGAAGGCGGGCAGCGCGACGATGTAGACCTCCGGATGCCCGAAGAACCAGAACAGGTGCTGGAACAGGATCGGGCTGCCGCCGCCGTAGTCCAGTTCCCGGCCCAGGGACAACATCTCGGGCATGAAGAAACTGGTCCCGACGACCCGGTCGAGCGTCATCATGACCGCCGCCACCAGCAGCGCCGGAAACGCCAGCAGGCCCAGGATGGTGGCCACGAAGATGCCCCACACCGCCAGCGGCATGCGCATCAGGGTCATGCCGCGGGTCCGCGCCTGCAGCACCGTTGTGACGTAGTTCAGGCCGCCCATGGTGAACGCGACGATGAAGATGGCCAGCGACACCAGCATCAGCACGATGCCGCCGCCTATTCCCGGAGTGCCCTCGCTGATCGCCTGGGGCGGATACAGCGTCCAGCCGGCGCCGGTGGGCCCGCCGGGGACGAAGAAACTGGCCAGCAGCACGATGACGCTCAGCAGATAAACCCAGAAGCTGAGCATGTTCATGTAGGGGAAGACCATGTCCCGGGCGCCGCACATCAGCGGGATCAGGTAGTTGCCGAACCCACCGAGGAACAGCGCCGTCAACAGGTAGATGACCATGATCATCCCGTGCATGGTCACGTACTGGTAATACTGGTTGGGGTCCACCAGGTTGAAGCTGTCGGGAAAACCCAGTTGCAGGCGAAACAGCAGGGACAGCACCAGCGCCACCACGCCGACGAAAATGGCGGTTATCGCGTACTGGATCGCGATCACCTTGTGATCCTGGCTCCAGATGTACTTGGTGATGAAGGTGTCGGGGTCGTGAAGGTGGTGATCGCGGTCGGCGATCGCAACGTATGCCATCAGTTGGTTCCCCCGCTCAATGTATTCAGATAAGCGACCACGTCATCGACATCTTCGTCGGTGGGCATGATGTCCGCCATCAGCATCATCTGGTCGCCGTACAGGTCCGCGGGATGGGCGCCGCGGATTCCGTCGCGGAAGTTCCGCAACTGCGCCGCCAGGTACCAGTCGTTCAGGCCGACCAGCGCCGGGGCGTTCACGGCCCAGATGCCTTCGCCATTGGCGCCGTGGCAGGCCGCGCAATTGCGATAGATCCGCTCGCCACGCTCCACGTCTCCGAAAATCGTCTCCTCCGGAGGCTGTACCGGCATGGTAGCGATATAGGCCGATACGTTGCGGATCGCTTCATCGTCCGGGATCGCGGCCATGATCGGCCTCATGGTGGCGCCTGCCGTGTCCTCGGGGTGAGTGCCGCGGACGCCGTCCCTGTAATAGCGCAGTTGCCGTGCCGTATATTCCACGTCCATTCCGGCGATGGCAGGCGCATTGAGTATCTGCATGCCCTGCCCCGCCTGACCGTGGCAGGCGCCGCAGAGCGCGTAGCTTGCCTGGCCGAGCGCCGCGTCGCCCAGACCGCGTTCCATGGTCTCCTCGTACGTGGGGTGACGGTCCAGCCAGGCCTCGAAGTCGGCGCGCTCCTCGACCACCACGCGTCCCCTCATGGTGTGGTGGGCAAGACCGCAGAGTTCCTCGCAGAGGATTTCATACTCGCCGACCACGGTGGGCGTGAACCAGAGGTAGGAGACGTGGCCGGGTACCAGGTCCATTTTCACCCGGAACTGCGGCACCGCGAAATCGTGGAGCACATCCTTGGAACGCAACCAGGCCCGCATGGGCTGATCCACGGGCAGGTGCACGATGGGGCTGGCGATCAGGATGTCATCCCGGCCGGTGGGATCTTCGGGGTCCATGCCGAAGGGGTTCGCAGGCTCGATGTGCCGGATATCGACGTTACCGAACTCGCCATCCTCGCCGGGAAAGCGGTAGCTCCAGTGCCATTGCTGACCCACGGCCTCGAATTCCGCGGCTTCGTCGGGGACGTTGACGAACTGCCCCCAGACCACCAGTCCCGGCGCCAGCATGACCGCCACGCCGATACTGGTCCCCACCGTGAGCCATGTCTCGAGCTTCGTGTTCTCGGGGTCGTAGTCGGCCTTGTGCCCGGCCCGGTGCCGGTAGCGGATCACGCACCAGGCCATGAACAGGTTCGCGGCCACGAATACGATCCCGGTCACGATGAACGTCACGTTCACCGTCAGGTCGATCAGCCCCCAGTTCGAAGCCAGCGGGGTGAAGTACCAGGGGCTCAGGAAGTGGAAGGCCAGCGAGCCCACCACGAGCAATATCAATGCGATTGCCAATGGCATGACGATTCGAAGCCTTTCTCGCCTGTCTTGATGTTTAAAATTCGCGCGCAGTAAGCGCGGTCTTCAGTCTATTCGATGATGAACTTCCCGTTCATCAGTACGTAGTGGCCTGGGAACGAGCAAAAATACGTATAGTCGCCCCCCGGCTCAAGCCCGGCGAGGCTGAACGTCACCGACGTCTCCTCTCCGCCTCCTATCATTCCGGTCGTGGCCAGGATGCGGGGATCATCGGCCGGCAGGTATTCCGGCGGTCCCGCCGTCGCAGCGACCGTGGCCAGGGGCATGTAGTCGGCGGTCGTGGTCAACACCCAGTTGTGACCCATGACGTTGGCGGCCAATTGACCGGTGTGGACCAGGTTGATGGTCACCTCTTCGCATTCGGCGCTGACGCGAATCTCCGATACATTGAACTGGATGAGGTCATTGCCCTCGATAACCTGGGTACACTCCTGTCCTTGCGCCGAACCGCAAAACGCCAGTCCCAAAAGGGCCGCTGCTGCGAGATATCTGTTCATTGAATCGTACTCCTGGCCCGGTTTGCCCAGGCTCACCGACGGTTGGCGGGACGATGACTCGGCCCCGCTTCCACTCATGATCAGCCGATGCGGCTCCCCGGATCCGTGGACCGTGGATTTCGGGCGCGAATATTAACAGACCATCACCGCCGGGTAACGGGAATTCTACGCTATTTTCGTTCCGGCGCGGGTTTGGAGGCCCGGTATAGCGGAGGTGCCGAAACCACGAACACGCCGATATCCACTGTTACGTCCCGGACCAGTAGAATATCGCACCTGAAACTCCCAACAGAGGCCTGAATCCGCTGATAGGATTACTTCAACGCGTCAGCCGCGCCAACGTGACGGTAGACGATCGGACCATCGCCGAGATTGGCGCCGGACTGCTGGTCTTCGTCGCCGTGGAGACCGGTGACACCGAGACCCAGGCCTCGAGGCTGTTGGAGCGGCTGCTGGCGTATCGCGTCTTCCCGGACGACCGGGAGCGGATCAATCTCGATGTTCAGGAGGCAGGCGGCAGCCTGCTGCTGGTGCCGCAATTCACGCTGGCCGCCGATACCCGCAAGGGCAATCGACCGGGGTTTTCAAAGGCGGCACCGCCGCAACTGGGCCGCAGACTGTTCGACTACATGGTGGAGCTTGGCAACAAAGCCCCGGTCCCCGTGGCTGCGGGGCGGTTCGGCGCCACGATGCGCATCGATCTCAGTAACGAAGGCCCGATGACCTTCTGGCTGCATGTCCCGCCTTCAAGCTAACTTGTTGCCGGCTTTCGCGTATTATTGAGGCATCGACTGGTTCCTGGAGCGAAACGATGGGATTGGGTGGCATCAGCCTCTGGCAGCTACTGATCGTACTGCTGATCGTCGTGTTGGTATTCGGTACCAAGCGACTGAAAAGCCTCGGCGGCGACCTGGGCGGCGCTCTGAAGAGCTTCCGCACCGCGATGGACAGCGACGAAGAACCGACCGAAGAATCCGCCGAAAAACCTCGCCTGGCCACCGCTGAGCCGGACGCCGAGTTCGCCGAACAACGCCGGGAGAGCCAGGGCAGCGAGACCTGATGCCGGCAGTCGATCGACTCCGACCGGGTTCCTGCGCCCCGAGTCAAACGTCAGGGAACTGACTCAAGGCACACGCAGGAAGGGCCACGCGCCCGAAACATGCACTTCGGCGACTTCGGTCGCCATCTCTCCTTCGTCGGCCGTGAAGATGAACCCAAGACCGCCGAGGCATTCGAACGCGGTCTCCGACAGAGCCACGAGCCGCGACTTCTCAGCCGCGACGTTCGCATTGCGCGCATAGGGCGGCGTCCTGGAAGACGCGAGATCGCGGTCTCAAAATACGGTATCTTTGGCCCCCACTTGGAGAAACTTCTATATGTTCGACGTCGGCTTCTGGGAACTCCTGCTGATCTTCGGAATGGGACTCATGATTCTGGGCCCGGAACGCATGCCTCGGGTCGCCGCGCAGATCGGACGCTGGATCGGCCGGGCACAGCGGACCGCCAACCAGTTTCGCCGCAAGCTGCAGCGGGAACTGGAACTTGAAGATCTCGTGCGCGATGGGATCGTCCCGCGCAATCGTCCGGCGGCGCGGCCGAAAACGACGACGAAATCAGGCAATACGCCCACAACCGTACCTGCCAACGCCAAGGCTGCAACAACGGACACCAAACCCGAACCCTCGGCAGAGGCGCCCCCGGACGCGGCTACGCAGCCGGATCAGGCTTCACAGTCTCCGACCGGTTCAGCCGAATCACCGCAAAGCCGGCCACCCGCCGGAGAAGAGGATCCCACCCCCGAAACGTCCCGGCCGGCGGCCCAGGTCGGCGAAGCCCCCAAGGCCCCCGAGGCCGGATCCCCATGAGCCCACCCGAATCCCCCAACGAGGAAGAACAACTCGCCGAGGGGACGCTGCTTTCCCACCTGGTGGAACTTCGCTCCAGGCTGATTCGCGCCGCCGCGGCCGTGCTGGTCATTTTCATCGCCCTTGTCCCGTTCGCGGAGCGGGTCTTCACGCTGATTGCAACTCCGTTGATGGAGCGCCTCCCCGAGGGCGCCACCATGATCGCCACCCAGGTGGCCTCGCCGTTCCTGACGCCCTTCAAGATGTGCCTGTTCGTTGCCGTATTTCTGGCCATGCCCGTGGTGCTGTACCAGGTATGGCAGTTCGTGGCGCCCGGCCTGTATCGCCAGGAGAAGCGCTTCGCCTTCCCGTTGCTGTTCGCGAGCATCGTGCTCTTCTACACGGGCGTGTCCTTCGCCTACTTCGTCGTATTCCCGCTGATGTTCTCGTTCTTCGCCGCGGTCTCGCCCGAGGGCGTGACCATGATGACCGACATTGCGTCGTATCTTGATTTCATTCTCACCATTTTCTTCGCCTTCGGCCTGGCCTTCGAGGTTCCCATCGTCACGGTCATGCTGGTGTGGAGCGGACTGGTTTCAACGCAAACCCTCAAGAAGGCGCGTCCGTTCGTATTTCTCGGAGCGTTCGTGGCCGGCATGCTGCTGACCCCGCCGGACGCCATTTCCCAGACCCTGCTTGCCGTTCCGGTCTACCTGCTGTACGAAAGCGGTTTGATTCTTGCCAGGGTCCTGATCGCCCCAAAAAACGCTGCCGAGGACGCCGGCGAAGCGGGAGAATCGACAGGATGACGCCTCCTTCAGCTCAATCGCCCGGCGCTGCCGCGCTGCCCGCCCAACCGGAAGCCACATGGATCGGACACCCGCGCGGCCTGCTCACGCTCTTCATGACGGAAATGTGGGAGCGCTTCAGCTACTACGGCATGCGGGCGTTGCTGGTGCTGTTCATGGTCGCTGCCATCCAGGACGGCGGGATGGGGCTGACCGACCAAACCGCCACCGCGATCTACGGGCTGTATACCGCCGCGGTCTATCTGCTGTCCCTGCCGGGCGGCTGGATGGCCGACCGCCTGCTGGGCGCCCAGCGCGCCATCTGGTATGGCGGCATCGTCATCATGTGCGGTCACTTTACGCTTGCAATTCCGGGGATTCCGACATTCTTCCTGGGGTTGGTCCTGATCGCGCTCGGCACCGGGCTGCTCAAGCCGAACATCAGCGCAGTGGTCGGAGAACTCTATCAGCCCGGCGATCCACGGCGGGATGGCGGATTCACCATCTATTACATGGGCATCAACCTGGGCGCGTTCCTGGGGCCGCTGGCCTGCGGCTGGCTGGCCACGCAGAACTGGCATTACGGGTTCGCCGCGGCGGGTGTCGGCATGTTGTTCGGACTGATCCAGTTTGCCCTGACTCGCAGCAACATGGGGACCGCCGGCCTCGAGCCTACGCGCTCCGCCGGTGACCACACTGTATTCACGCGCCGCGCATGGATCGCGGTAAGTGCCGCGCTGGCCCTGGTCGGGGTGCTCCTGGTCGGCGGATTGACGGGCCTGATTCGATACGATGCGGTTGGCCTTTCCCAAAGCGCAAGCTACGTCATCGTTCTCGTCACCGTGGCCTTTTTCACCTACGTCCTGGGCTTTGGAGGATTGAAGTCCGGCGAGCGGGGCCGCGTCATCATCATTGCGGTACTGATCTTCGCAGCGGCGGTGTTCTGGTCCGGATTCGAGCAGGCCGGTTCATCCCTCAACCTGTTCGCCGAGCGCTATACGGTCCGCGATTTCGGCAATTTCACGGTGCCCGCGACCTGGTTCCAGTCGCTTAACCCGGCGTTCATTCTCATACTGGCACCCGTTTATTCCATACTCTGGCTCGCTCTGGCCAAGCGGCGTCTGGACCCCAACCCCGTCCTCAAGATGGCCATGGGCCTGATCATGCTCGGGCTGGGATTTTCGGTGATGATATTCGCCGCCCAACTGGTCGTTCGCGGGGATGCGGTGCTGCCAACGTGGCTCATCTTCACCTACCTGCTGCATACCATGGGCGAGCTGGCACTGAGCCCGGTGGGCCTGAGCGCCGTCACGAAGCTGTCACCAAGGCGTTACGTGGGCCAGATGATGGGCGCGTGGTTCCTGGCGGCGTCGCTTGGAGCCATCCTTGCAGGTCTCATCGCCGGCGAGTTCCGTGCCGACGCGGTGGAGACCATGCCCGGGCTGTACACGCAGATCGTGCTGACCACGGCCGGCATCGGGCTGCTTCTGGGGGTTGCATCGGTGCCGCTCAAGAGACTGATCGGCAAGGAGAGTTAGGGATTGCCAATGCTCCGGCGTCCCGGGTCCGCGGTTCGGTAACCGCGTCACCGGCGCGGACCACGCCCTGACTACGGGGAACTTGCCTCCCTGGCGTATTCCAGCCAGAGATCTGACAGTTCGGCCGCAAGGTCGGGATATTCGGCGGAGAGGTCGGTGCGTTCTCCCGGATCCGCCTCCAGATCGAACAGTTCCCACTGCGTGTGCTCGTCCAGGGGGTTGCTGTCAGCGACGACTTTCATCGGCCAGCGAACCAGCGCGCCACGACGCCTGGTCATCCAGGGAACGGCGTCGCTCGCGTCGAGTACCGTGCTTGCGCGTCCGGTGACCAGACCCCAGATAGAGCGCCCGCGAACAGGAAGTACCTCGCGCCCCTGGAAGTTCGTTCCCGGCGCGGATTGCCCCGCGATCTCCAGCAGGGTAGGTAAAATGTCCATGTACGTAAGGAAGGTCCGGTCGATTCCGCCGCGGTCGGCTACGTCGCCGTGGCGGATGAACGTCGGCACCAGCGTTCCGCCCGAGTACAGCGACCCCTTGAGACCCCGGTAGGGGGCCGTGGCGGCCTCGCCCCAGCCGGGGCCGTTCACCGTGAAAGAGCCTTCCCGTCCCATGTTGGCCAGGCTGTTGTCCGTATCGGTTCGCGGCAGCGTGCCCGGCGTGATGGTGTGGTCTTCCCCGGCGGCGCCATTGTCCGACGCGAACACGATGACGGTATTCTCCAACTGTCCCGAATCTCTCAGAAAGTCGATCACCCGGCCGACGTTCATGTCCATGTTCTCGACCATCGCGGCGTAGATTTCCATGGATCGCGCACGAATAGCGCGCCATTCCGGCGTGAGCGCCTCCCAGGGTTCGGCCCGGCCTGCAAAGCCTTCGATGGTCAGGTTTTCCGGGAAAATACCCATTTCGCCGGCGCGCCGGTAGCGGGATTCAAGCAGGGCGTTGTAGCCCTCGTCGTACTGGCCCGCATAACGGTCAATCCAGTCTTCAGTCGCCTGCAGCGGCCAGTGCGGCGCGGTAAACGCCAGGTAACCGAACCACGGCTGGCCCTCCCTTGCATGGACTTGCAGGTATTCGATCAGCTTGTCCGCGTACAGACGCGAGGAGTGCCAACCATCCGGCAGTTCGGCCGGTTCGCCGTTTTCCAGGTGCGTGGAATATCCCTCGTACTCCGGCGGATTGCCCGGGAACAGGCTTGCCCCGAGATGGTTGTCGCCGGCCTTCATCAGCGCGAAGGAGGCGTCGAAGCCGCGCGCGGCCGGACCGTCCTGTGGCGCGACACCCAGGTTCCACTTGCCTGCCATGAAGGTCTGGTAGCCCGCTGCCCGGAGACGTTCGGGGAGGACCGCAATATCCGTACGAACCGAGTCGTCGAACGTCCGTACGCCAGCTTCGAAGCTGGTGGTGCCAGACATCAGCATCGCCCGGGTCGGGGCACAGCTCGGGGCGGCGTGGAAGTTGGCGAAACGCAGCCCCTCCAACGCCAGCGCGTCAAGGTTCGGCGTGGGGATCTCGCCGCCGAAGAATCCCACGTCCATGTAGCCCAGGTCATCGGCGAGGATCAGCAGGATGTTGGGGCGGGTGTCGGTTGACGGTGCCGCTGCGTCGGGCGCCTCCCCCGGTGCCTGACCTGCGCCGGCCGGCGCCCCGGGTCCGCCCGCCGGCTGACACCCCGCAAGCATGACGCACAGGACAACCGGCAGACTGCGAAGGAGCTTCATTGTTCTCATGGCGGGTCTCTTGCTTTCAATCTGCCCGAAAAAACGGAAGGAATCCAGCACGCCCGACACCAGTGCGTCGCATCATCGTGGATTGGTGCGGGTGATGGTAGAGTTCGGGCACGCCAGGATTCCCAAGGTCGTCCAATGTCCTCAACAGCACCCCTTCCCCAACTCACCCTGAAAGCAATCCTCCTCGGGCTCGTGCTGTCCATGGTGCTGGCGGGCGCCAACGCATACCTGGGACTCTTCGCCGGAATGACGGTCTCTGCCTCGATACCGGCGGCGGTGATCTCCATGGCCATCCTGAAGTTGTTCAGGGAATCGAACATTCTCGAGAACAACATCGTGCAGACCGCCGCATCGGCGGGCGAGTCCCTGGCGGCGGGCGTGATCTTCACGTTGCCCGCGCTGATCATCCTTGGCTACTGGAACGTCTTCTCCTACCCGTGGGTAGCTGTCATCGCCGGACTGGGCGGCCTGCTCGGCGTGCTCTTCACCGTGCCGCTGCGCCGCTCGCTGATCGTCGGCGAGCAACTCGCCTACCCCGAAGGCACCGCGACGGCGGAGGTGCTGAAGGTCGGCGCCGCGCCGGGCCAGGGAGCCAGACTGCTGGCCATCGCGGCGATCCTGGGGGCGTTGACCAAGTTCGCCGAGACCGGGCTGCGGCTCTGGGCCAGTACCATCCAGGCCGCCGGCTACGTGGGTTCCAGCACCATCGCGTACGTGGGCATGAACCTGTCGCCGGCGCTGATCAGCGTCGGCTTCATCGTCGGGCTCAATATCGCCGTGCTGGTCTTCCTCGGCGGCGCGATCTCCTGGTACGTGGCGATACCGATCTATTCGAGCCTCTTCCTCGATTCCGACCCGGCGCTGGCAGCGCAGTTCGCGGCGGGCGCGGGCGCCACGGACCTGGCGTTCGCGATCTGGACCTCCAAGATCCGCTACCTGGGCGTCGGCGCGATGCTCGTCGGCGGCATCTGGGCGCTGGTGTCCATGCGTGGCTCGCTGCTCTCCGGGATCCGCAGCGGGCTTCGGCCGCGCACCGCAACTACCGACGCCGGCTACGACCACCGCCAGCACGACACGCCCATGAAGCTGGTCGTCTGGGGCGTGGTTGCGTTCGTCATCCCGATCTTCCTCCTCTACCAGGTCATCGTCGATGCGGTCGGCGTGGCGCTGGCGATGACCCTGATCATGGTGATCACGGGATTCCTGTTCTCGTCAGTGGCGGCCTACATGGCGGGACTGGTGGGATCGTCCAACAACCCGATATCGGGCATCACCATCGCCACCATTCTCTTCACCTCGCTCCTGCTGGTCTGGATGATGGGCGGCGACGCCATAAACGGCCCCGCCGCAGCGATCATGGTCGGCGCGGTGGTGTGCTGCGGCGCCGCCATCGCGGGGGACAACCTGCAGGACCTGAAGGCCGGCTACATCGTCGGAGCGACGCCCTGGCGGCAGCAGCTCATGCAGTGCGTGGGCGTGATATCCGCCGTACTGGTGATGGCGCCCATACTGAACCTGCTGCTGCAGGCTTACGGTATCGGCGCGCCCACGCCGGAACAGCCCAACGCGCTGCTGGCGCCCCAGGCGACGCTGATGGCGTCGGTGGCGCAAGGCGTGTTCGGCGCCGGGCTACCGTGGGGCATGGTCGGCATGGGGGCGTTGATCGGGGCGGCCATCATCGTCGCGGACGAGGCCCTCAAGGCCCGCGGGTCCACCTGGCGCGCACCGGTTCTGGCCGTCGCCGTGGGCATCTATCTGCCGCTGGAGCTGGCCACACCGATCCTCGTCGGCGGCCTGGTGGCGCATTTCGCCAGGCGATTCAACCGCCGCGACGGCGGCGACGCCGACGGGCGGGGCCGCAATGGCATCCTATTCGCCTCGGGCCTGATCACCGGTGAGGCGTTGATCGGCATCCTGATCGCGATTCCGATCGTCGTCAGCGGCGATCCGGATGTCGTCGCCCTGGCCGCGGAGCTGCCCGCCGTTGTCGGGTTCCTGGTAATCGCGGGCCTGGTCGCGTACCTGTACCGCGTGACGACCCGCGACTGACCGGCACCCTGCGCCAAACGACCGCAATGCGAAGCCACTTCACCCGAAGAGACCCGGAGACAAACGACTGATGGCGATGCCCGCCCCCGAAAGCAAGCTCCCGGACGTCGGCACGACGATCTTCACGGTCATGTCCAGGCTCGCCGAGGATTGCGGCGCGATCAACCTTTCCCAGGGGTTCCCGGACTTTCAGCCGCCCGGGGAGTTGGTGGAACTGGTGGGTCATCACCTGGCGGCGGGCCGTAACCAATACCCTCCCATGATTGGGGTGGGATCGCTGCGCGAAGAGATCGCCCGGAAACTGTCCGGGCTCTACGGCATTTCCCCCGACCCGGACACCGAGATCACCGTCAGCAGCGGAGGCACGGAGGCACTTTTCTGCGCGATTCACGCGGTGGTCCGGGCGGGCGACGAAGTCATCGTCTTCGACCCCGCATACGACTCATACGCGCCGGCCATCCGCCTGGCCGGAGGCAAACCGGTGCACATCCCCCTGCTCGCCCCGCGATTCGGGCCGGACTGGGAGCGGCTGGAGAGGAGCCTGATTCGGCGCACACGGCTGGTCATCATCAACACGCCCCACAACCCCACCGGCACGGTGCTCACCGCCGACGACCTCGCACGGCTCGCCGATCTGCTTGCGCCGCACGATACCTACGTGTTGAGCGACGAAGTCTATGAGCACATCGTCTTCGACGGCCACCAGCACGCCAGCGTGTTGGCCAACGCCGAACTGGCTGCGCGCAGCTACGCCGTGTTCTCATTCGGCAAGACATACCACGCCACCGGCTGGAAGGTCGGCTACTGCGTCGCGCCGCCGGCCCTGACTACGGAGTTCCGCCGGGTCCACCAGTTCAACACCTTTACCACCACGACCCCCCTGCAGCACGCCCTGGCCGACTACCTGGCGCGCCGGCCCGAGCACTACCTGGAACTACCCGACTTTTACCAGGAGAAGCGCGATCTGTTTCTGCGGCTGATGGAGGGTTCCCGGTTCACGCTGGCGCCCTCGGCGGGCACGTACTTCCAGTTGGCCGAATACGGCGCCATCTCCGACGAACCGGATGTGAAATTCGCCAGGCGCCTGACCACCGATCACGGCGTCGCCGTCATCCCGGTCTCCGTGTTCTACGACGTGCCGCCCGAGATGCGCTATGTCCGCTTCTGCTTCGCCAAGGAGTCCGCCACCCTGGTGGAAGCGGCGGAGCGACTGTCGAGCCTCTGAACGCATCCAGCCTCGGCGTACACCATTTCCATCGGCAATCCGCAGCAATCCTTGCGCCGGCTCGCAGGCAGACATTTCAGCATTTTCTCGTTCTGACAGGCAGTCAAAGCGGCGACAGCAGCATCCATCACGTCATCGCGCTTGACATCCTTGCGAAGCGTCCCATCGAGCGCATCGTCGATCAGCTCATCAATGTCTGGCCAAACACCGTTCAGGACTTCCCGACGCTCTTCGAAACCGGCCGTCAGCCTCTTTGGATTCTTCATCGGGCCTCTTCCCAAGCCAGCGAAGCAAACCTCGGGGTGGATCTCTCGAATAACGGCACGAGCCTTGCCGCTGCGGCGCATAAGATCATCCACTTCCGCGATTTTGGGCAGGATAGCGAAGGTCTGCTTCGTAACTTTTTTGCCCTTAACGCCTTCCCGGGATGTTGCCTTCAGGCTGATCTCTCCTGCCTCCGCAAGACTGGTAGCCGACAGCGCTTCCCGAACTGGCACCCGGAATACGCTTCTGCCGCGGGGCTGGCCGAGCAGCCGGCGGGCCGCCTTGTCGCACTCGCGCTCGTCCGGCCCGTGTGGCAGGCCGATGGGAATGTCGACGTAGATTCGGTCGATCGCTTCGACTTGACTCACGAGACAGTCGATCCGCGGCACCACGAGCCACTCCGGCCTCCCGACGGGCCTCGCAACGACGACGAACCAACCGGCGGAGCATCCGTCGACGCCATACGCAGTGAACCCATCCGGCCGAGTCTTCAAGGAAACGGCGGAACTGCCTTCGGAGGACTCTCTTTCAACTACGTACCTGGGTATGGCTCCAGCGTCGCGAATCGATTCGGCCGGTGCGCTCGGCGAACCGGCGTGGCGAAATTCTTCGCGCACCACACGGCGCAAAGTCGTTTCCAAACCGTCGTTGGCAAGATACTCGCGCAACGCCCGGTTGATGGCGGTCTGGTAGCCGCGTCCGGTGTCGCTTGCGCGGGCACGGAAGGCGGCGACGATGTCCGCATCGAGCATGATCGTAATGCGCGTCTTGCCGGTTTGGGCAACGGCGGGTCCTCGGGTGGCGTCGCGAAAGTCATATTCCTTGCGCATATGTGTCTCTCTCCGTTCGGGTGGCGGGACGTGCGGAGATCAATCTCACATGATCGCCACGGTAGGTGTAAACAACGGTCACGATTCGACCAAGCGCATCGCCACCAACGGTGACAAATCGGCGTTCACCACGCGCGTCGGGGTCTTCGCGGGTCAGGCCGGACGGGTCGTCGAGCACGGCTTCGGCATCCCCGAAAGCGATGCGGTGCTTCAAGAAGTTTGCTTGCGCCTTGTCAAGATCCCAACTCGTGTCCACCAACTCAATATGTATATATATATGTATTGAGTCAAGCAGTAAGTGAAACCTCCAGATATAGCCACGCCCGTCGGGGCGTGGCTTTCACTCCCCACTCGCCTGACTGCCAGGTCTTGATCCTGTTTAACCTCCGGGCCTCTTCGACGAGGTCCGGGTCGAGTTCAACATTGGCCCGCAACATTACACCTCATAATGTGTATTGGCATGTGTATATCGTGCGGGCAGTGACGCGTCAACTGCGCACCCGAATGGGCTGTCATTCCGGTTTGGACGCGCTTCCATTCCGAATTGGACGAAGGTATATTCCGAATCAGACGGAGCTGCGCTCCAAATTGGACGAATCCTCATGCGCGAACTGCCGGCACAGCCAGAGCTATTGCCGCGTCATGCCGAGGCGCCCGTCCGCGAAGGCCTGAGCGATACGAGGATCGTGGCCCTGATCGGCCCCAGGCAGTCCGGAAAGACGACGCTTGCCCGCAAGATCGCCGCCGAATCGGGGATGAGTTTCATCACCCTCGATGACGCGCAGTCCCGTCGGTTCGCGAACGCCGACCCGAACGGATTCATGCGTGGAATCGACCGGGCAGCGATCGACGAGATCCAGCGGGCGCCGGAGCTGATCCTGGCCATGAAGAAGGCCGTCGACGACGATCCACGGCCGGGACGGTTCCTGATCACGGGGTCTGTAGAGTTGTTCCGAAGCGCTATTTCCCCGGATTCGCTGGCCGGCAGAATCGAGACGATCGAGCTTCTGCCATTCACGCAGGCGGAGATCGAAAAACGCGCCGTCCCCGATTTTCTCGACCGTGCCGTAGCCTGCGACTTTCCGGCGTACATGGAAACCGGGCGGACGCCGGAACTGATCGAACGCGTTGTCGCCGGCGGCTATCCGGAAGCGCTCAGGCGCACCAGGGCGACGAGGCGCGTGGCCTGGTTGCGGGCTTATGCCCGCGCTCTGACGCAACGCGATGCGGCGGAGATTTCAGTCGTTTCCAAAACGGACGAGCTTTCGCAGCTGCTCGAACATGCGGCCGTCGCATCCGGCCGGCTGATAAATCTCTCCGCGCTGGCGGCGCCGCTCGGCGTCGACAGCAAGACAGTTGACCGTTGGTTGACGTTGCTGGAACAGATGTTCGTCGTACGCCGGGTGCGGGCCTGGCATCGGAACCGGCTCAAACGCCTGGTCAGGACGCCCAAGCTTCATTTCCTCGATACGGGACTGCTCGCCGCGCTTCGCGGCGACGGCGTGAAGGACCTGAGTGCGGACCGCAACAGACTCGGCCCGCTACTCGGAGGATTCGTGTATTCCGAACTCGCGAAGATCGTCGGCCAGGCATCCGCGTATGCATCCATCGGCCATTATCGCGACAAGGACAAGGTCGAGGTCGACTTCGTGGTCGAGCTGGCGGGAAAGATCTTCGGAGTCGAGGTAAAGGCGGGCGCGACGGCAAGGCTCGAGGATTTTCGCGGCCTGAAGCGCCTCCGGTCCGCGACCGGTGAATCGTTCGCCTGCGGGATTGTCCTGCACGATGGCGAGCGCGTTCAGCGCTTGGATGACAGGTTGTACGCCATGCCGGTCAGCAGGTTGTGGGCGTGAACCGCCAGGGCGATTTTTCGCGCGGCGGCCTTGGTGGGTTTCGAACGGGAGGGCCGTCATGAACCGACTGATTCTCATGGCCGTGCTTGCATTGACTTCTCCGGGCGCGCTGGCCGAGTGGGAGGGCAACGCGGACCTGGGGATTTCGTTCGCTACGGGCAATACGGAGTCGCTGGATACCGACCTGGCGCTGGCCGCGATGTGGAGCGGGGAACGGATTACCCACGAGTTCGATCTGACGGCTTACCGCTCCGATATTGCCACCGACCCGGGCGGGCCGCTGATTCGCACCCAGAATGTCGTCGACGCCGACTACGCGATGCGCTTCAGCGTCGGCGGGTCACGCTGGTACGGGACCGTCAACGCCGACGGCTACTACGATCTCGGGATCGATGGGCGGCTCACCGGCAGCGTCGGTGGGGGCAGGCAGCTTGTGGATACCGATCGCCAATCCCTTACCGTGGAAGCCGGTGTCGGACAGACCGTGCAGCGTGCGCCCGACGCGGTTTTCGAGTTCGGCGAAACCGCCTGGCTCTGGTCCCTGGAAGGGCAGTGGTGGCTGATTCCCGAGCGGTTGGAATTCGCCGCCGGCGTCCGGGGGCTGCACATTGCCGGACAAGGCGATGTCTACGACGGGGAGACCGTGCTGCGCGTGGTCATGCTCGGCCCGCTCACGGCCGGCCTGCGCGTGGACGTGCACAGGGAATCGCAGCCGCGGCCCGGCCGGGAACCGACCGACATCCTGGCCCGCCTCACGCTTGGGGTGGCATTCTGACGCCGCGCGGGTGTGCGTACACTGCCCTCGTGAGCGTCGTGGGCGACGAGCGGGCCAGGGACGGCCATCAGCGAGGAGTCCCCGACCCGAGCCCCGCCAGGGATGGCGGGGCGAGGTCAAGCTCGCGAGAGGTGTGCGCACACACCCGCGCGACGGAAACTCGCAAGAACCAGCCTATTCGCCAACGCGCTCCGAAGCGACCAGCTCGTCGATCAACTCCATGAGCGTGGGATAGTCCCCCGCCGATTGCGCGGATGCCGAATACTTGCCGTTGATGATCACCGTCGGCACGCTTGAAATCCGGTAGCGGCGTGACAACTCGTCGGCCCGCTGCAGCTTGGTGTGCACCGCGAAAGAATTGAACGCTCCGGTAAAGTCCTCTTCGCTGACACCGAATTCCCCGAAGAACTCCTGTAGCGCCTGCTCGCTGTTGAGCGGATTGCCGTTGACGTGGATCTCCCGGAAGATCGGCGTATGAATCTCATCGGTGATGCCGAGCACTTCCGCCGCATAGTAGGCGCGGGCATGCAGTTGCAGCAGTGGGTTCCAGACAGCCGGAATACGCACGAAACTGACGTCGGCGGCAAGATCCTCGTTCCAGCTCTCCAGGTACGGATCGAACGTGTAGCAGTGCGGACACCCGTACCAGAAAATCTCGCAAACCTCGATCTGTTCCGGCCCCGAACTGGTGGGCTGGGTGGGCGAGAGGCGGTCATAATGCCTGCCGAGTTCGAACCGCTCCGACGCGATCGCCCCTTCGCTCTGGGCCAGCGTCACGCGCTGCCCATCCTGCTCCTGACCGATCGCCTGCCCGCCGATCAGCGCAAGCGTAACAACCAAAACTGATGCGATGGCTCGGCTCATACGATATCTATTGATCACTTTCGACTCCTTCGGCAACTGAACTCAGCGCAAGCCCTGTACGTAACTGGATACGGCCAGAAGCTCATCTTCCAGCAACAGTGCCGTAATTGTACGCATCATCTGGTTTGATGTGGCGTCCGACCGGCGGGTTCCGGCCGCGTATGCCCTGAGCGTGTTTGCCGTGTAGGTGGCATGCTGGCCCTGCAGCATGGGGTAGGCCGCCAGCGGATTGCCCGTGCCGGACGGACCGTGACAGGCGATACACGCAACCACGCCCCGCCCGGGAATACCGCTGCGGTAAATGCTCTGGCCAAGCGAAACCAGGGCCGGGTCCGCCCCGCCCGGGATGATGGTCTGAGCCTCGTAGTATGCAGCCAGGTCGAGCATGTCCTGTTCGCTCAACTCCACTGCAAAGTTGGTCATGAGCACGTCGTCGCGCTCGCCGCTCTGGTAGGCGCGCAATTGCCTGACCGTGTAGGCGGCATGCTGTCCGGCAAGACTCGGCCACTCGGCGGTGATGCTGTTTCCATCCACCCCGTGACAGGCAGCGCACACGGCGGACTTGGTCTGCCCGTCGGCGATGGATCCAACCAGCTCCTGGGTCAGGCCCGGCTGAGCGCACAGCCATGCCGCGGCGATAGCCACAGCGGCACGGGCAACGCCGCTGCGAGCGTCTGGAAATGGCCTGATTGCGTCTCTCACGATGCGGAATCTTCGACTCTGGAGCGGGCGCAGATTGTACACTAGCCGAAATTCCTCACCAACGACCGTCACCACAATGACGGTTGCCATCATCGAGCAGATGTCCGCTTCCCTGAACGCCAGTTTCCTCACCAGCGCGAGCAAGGCCACACAGTTCCCGGCAGACTCGGGCCGCGAAGTCGCCGTTTCCGGCCGCTCCAATTCGGGCAAGTCCACGGCGATCAACGCCCTGGTGGGACGACGCAACCTGGCGCGAACCGGAAAGACCCCCGGCCGGACGCAACTGATCAATTTCTTCAGCGTCGGAGAAGACCGGCGCCTGGTTGACCTGCCGGGATACGGCTATGCCAAGGTACCCGACGCGGTGCGGCGGCGCTGGCGCCACCTGCTGGAAGCCTATTTTTCCCACCGTCAATCGCTGGTCGGGCTCCTGGTCACGGTGGACATCCGCCGGGGGCTGAAGGAACTGGACTGGGTCATGCTCAACTGGGCCGGGAGTTCCGGCGTTCCGGCTGCCGTGCTCCTCACGAAGGCGGACAAGCTCAGCCGTGGAGCAGCCCGGTCCCGCCACCTGCAAGTTTCGGGGAATCTGCCCGACACCGTGCAGGCGGTGCTGTTTTCCGCCCCCGGGAGGCTCGGCGTAGAAGAAGCGCGGCTGTGCATGGTCGGCTGGTTGCGGGACGCTTCGTTCGAGTAAGCCAATTCAGGTGGGTTGCGGGACGCTTCGTTTCGAGCAAGCCAATTCAAGTGAGTTGCCTGTTCACTTGTCGCCAAAGGCGCGCGAGCGGACGATTCGGCGAAAAAAACCCCGGGTGTGAGATTTACCTGCACACCCGGGGCAGGATGGCCCGGCAGGGGTACCGGGCGTCTGCCCGCTAAGGGAGGATAGCGGGCGGGCACACTTGCGTAGTCTATTTGTCTGCCCGCCAGCCAAAAAGTTCCCGCTCCGGGGAATTATTTGCAGTTTCCGTCCGGTGAGAAAGCCGGATTCCGGTTTGCTTCGGAAAACGAGGTCGGTCCTGGTGGGCTACAGCGGGCGTAACGTTGGAAAGGTGGCCGCCCCTGGCAGCCTGCGCCGTAGAAACTCACGGCTGCTAATGCGCTTCGTCCCAGTTGCTGCCCAGTTTCCAGTCGACCTTCAGAGGTACCTTGAGCGAGGCGGCCGACTCCATGATCCCGGCCACCTCAACCGCAATGTCGTCGGCGGTATTTTCAGCGACTTCAAGCACCAGTTCATCGTGGACCTGCATGATCTGCCTGGCATCAGCGCCACTCTCGTCGAGCCACCGGTCCACCCGGATCATGGCCCGCTTGATGATGTCCGCCGCCGTTCCCTGCATGGGCGCGTTTATGGCGCTGCGCTCGGCGTACTGGCGGCGCTGGAAGTTGCGCGAGTTGATCTCGGGCAGGTACAGGCGCCGTCCGAAAACCGTCGATACGAATTGCTCTTCGCGGGCACGCTGGCGCGTTTCGTCCATGTATTGCTTCACGCCGGGATAGCGGGCGAAGTAGAGTTCGACGTACTGCTGGGCGGTGGTGCGGCCGATTTCGAGCTGCCGGGCGAGACCGAAGGCCGACATCCCGTAGATCAGGCCGAAGTTGACGGCTTTCGCCGCGCGCCTCTGTTCCGCCGAGACGTCTTCACCGGGCACTTCGAAAACCTCCGCCGCCGTGGCGCTGTGGATGTCCTCGCCGCGGCCGAACGCGCCCAGCAATCCCTCGTCGCCGGACAGGTGAGCCATGATCCGCAACTCGATCTGGGAATAGTCCGCCGCCAGCAGACGGTAACCCTCCGGCGCGACGAAGGCCTGGCGAATCCTTCGCCCCTCGGGGGTCCTCACGGGAATGTTCTGCAGATTGGGGTCCGCGGACGACAACCGCCCGGTGGCTGCCACGGCCTGATGGTAGGAGGTGTGGATCCGGCCCGTGCGCGAATTGATCTCCAGCGGCAGCTTGTCGGTATAGGTGGACTTGAGTTTGGACATCCCCCTGTATTTCAGAATCAGCTTCGGCATCTCGTAGCCCTGGCGGGCCAGATCCTGAAGGACGCGTTCCGCTGTGGACGGCTGTCCCTTGGGCGTCTTGACGTCGCTGGGTATCTCGAGGCGGTTGAAGAGAATGTCCTGCAACTGTTTCGGAGAATCCAGGTTGAAGGCGACGCCGCCGGCTTCGTCATGCGCGGCCGTTATGAGTTTCGCGATGGACTCCGTCAGCTCCCGACTCTGCGCGTGCAGCATTTCCGCGTCGACCAGTACGCCCCGGTATTCCATTTTCTGAAGCACCGGAACCAGGGGTTGTTCGACCTCCGTGTAGAGCGATTCGAGATCCGGTGTTTCCTGAAGCTTCGGCCAGAGCGTGCGATGGAGGCGCAGCGTGATGTCCGCGTCCTGGGCGGCATACGCCCCGGCAGCGTCCAGGTCCACTTCGTCGAAGCCGATCTGTTTGGCGCCCTTGCCGGCAATCTCTTCGTACTTGGTGGTTTGCACGTTGAGGTACCGGGCCGCGACCGAATCCATGTCGTGGCGGGTGGCGGTGGAGTTGAGGACAAAGGATTCGAGCATGGAATCGTAGGCCATTCCGCGTAGTTCGATGCCGAAGTTCTCGAGAACATGAGCGTCGTACTTGAGATGGTGGCCTACCTTCTTCGCGTCGCTCTCGAGCCACGGCTTGAGGCGCTTGAGCACGTATTCCCTGGCTAGCTGCTCCGGGGCTCCCGGGTAGCGATGTGCTACCGGTATATACGCGGCCTTCAGCGGTTCCACAGATACGGAAAGACCCACGATTTCCGCCTTCATGTAGTCGAGGCTGGTGGTCTCGGTATCCAGCGCGACGAGGTCCGCCGCCTCGATCCTGCGCACCCAGTCATCGAACTCGGCTTCGGTGAGCACCGTCGTGTAACTCACGGCCGCGTCCTCAATGTCCGGATCGCGCTGATCCGCCTGGATGTGGCCAAGCAGGCTGCGCAACTCCAGCCGCTCGAACAGCGCCCGCAGCCCGTCCGCGTCCGGGGGGCGCGGCTTCAGATCTTCCAGCGTGAGCGGCAACTCCACGTCGCGGACGATGGTAACCAGTTCCTTGTACAGGGGCAGCACGTCCAGATTTTCGCGGAGACGGTTGCCCACGGCGCCGCCGACTTCGTCGGCTCGCGCGACCAACGAATCCAGGTCGCCGTATTTGTCGAGCCACTTCATCGCGGTCTTGGGACCGACCTTGGGGACGCCGGGGATGTTGTCGACGGAGTCGCCAACCAGCGCCAGGTAGTCGATGAACTGCGCCGGCGAGACGCCGAACTTTTCCTGAACCCCCGCAGGCCCCATCGCGACTCCGGTCATGGTGTTGATCAACGATGTCCGCTCGTCGACCAATTGCGCCATGTCCTTGTCGGACGTTGAAATCACAGTTGTAAGGCCGGCGCGGCTGGCCTTGTCGGCCAGGGTTCCGATGACGTCGTCGGCCTCCACGCCTTCAATACGCAGTACGGCCAGACCCATGGCTTCGACCGCCTCCAGCAGGGGCTCGATCTGCGCCTTCAGATCCGGTGGAAACGGCGGACGATTGGCCTTGTAGTCGCTGTAGAGGTCGTCGCGAAAGGTCTTCCCGGGGGCATCGAATACCACTGCGATGCGCTCCGGATCATAGTCGTCCAGCAGCTTGTAGAGCATGCTCAGCACGCCACGAACGGCGCCGGTGGGTTCTCCCTTGCTGGTCGTCAATGGGGGCAACGCGTAAAAGGCGCGGAACAGGTAACCCATTCCATCGACGAGTACCAGGGGTTTCATGCTGTACGTCCTCCCGGTGCGCCTGGACACTGAACGGTGAGCACGAACTCGGATTCAAATTGGCTATTGGTCGTCATTGTCCCGTTCAGCCTCCTCGTCATCGGCTGGCGACTCAGGTTCAGGCGCAGTCGGCGACCCAGGGTCGGGCGCAGCCAGCAACTCAGTGCCAAGCGCCGCCGGTGACTCTGCGTCGGCCGTAGCCGGCGACTCTGCGTCAGTCGCGGACGGCGACTCTGCGTCACGCGCGCCTTGCTGTGCGGCATCCGGCAAGGCCGTGGCGTCGCCGCCCCTCGACGGCAGCGTCAGGGGGCCCCGCTGACCGCATGCGGCTGCAAGCCCCGCGACGCAAAGGGCGATCAGGGCAGCGCGGTAGCGCATCAGTCGTTCCCGTCCAGGCTGCCGGCGACCCGGCGGTATGCGTCCCGAAACGGGATACCCTCGCGTATCGCCAGGCGACTTGCGCGCTGCGCGGCATGCAAATCATCGCTCATGCGAATGTTTTCGGGCCGAAATGCCACACCCCCAAGCGCATGCGCCATGATCGCCAGTGTATCTTGCGCCAGGTCCACGGCCCGGAACAATGGCCCCTTCAACCGCTGCAGGTCCCGCTGGTAGCCCGAGTTCAGCTTGGCGGTGATCGCCAGCGACTCCGTGAGCGCCCCGACCGCCACGGACTGGGCGCTGCGCACGAGTTCGAATACGTCCGGGTTGCGTTTCTGCGGCATGATCGAAGAGCCCGTGGTCATCTCTTCCGGCAGCGACACGAATGCGAACTCATCCGTGTAGAACAGCAGCAGGTCCGCTGCAAGCCGGCCCAGATCACCGAGCAGCAACGTCACTTCGAAGATGAGCGCGGCTTCGGCCTTGCCGCGGCTAAGTTGCACCGCGGTCACCGGTTCCTGGGTTGCGGCGAAGCCCAGGGCCTCGCGGGTGGCTTCCCGGTCCAGCGCAACGCCCTGTGCGCCGAAGCCCGCCGCCGATCCCAGCGGATTCATGTCCGCGCGCCGCGTCGCCGCCCGCAGGCCCAGCGCATCGTCACGCAGTTCGGCGGCAAAGCCCCCGGCCCAGAGGCGCACCGAACTCGGCATCGCCGGCTGCATGTGCGTGTATCCGGGCAGCGGTACCTCGCCCTGCCGTTCGGCCAGCCCTTCGAGGGCTAACGCCACGGAAACTGCGCCGTCGGCCAGCGACGCCGCCGCGTCCTTCAGATACAGCCGCAGCGCGGCCAGCACCTGGTCGTTCCTGGAACGGCCCAGGTGGACCCGCGCCCCCGCCGGCCCGATGAGCGCCACCAGGCGCGATTCAAGCGCGCCGTGGCAGTCTTCATCCTGCAGGTCGATGGCCCACTCGCCGCGGGCGTGCTGCTCCGCCAGGTCGCTCAGTCCATTGCAGATGGCTTCGCAATCCGCCTCGCTCAGGAGGCCCTGCCCACCAAGCATTTTCACGTGGGCGATCGAAGCGCGAACGTCGTACTGCACCAGCCGCTCGTCCAGCAAGTGATCGTCACCCGCGGTGAAGCGCAGGATACGCTCGTCCAGCGCAGCGCCCTTGTCCCAGAGGCGTGTCACTGCGCTTCACCCTTGTCCCGGTGCCACATCATTGCGCTTCACCCTGTTGCTCCGCGGGGCTGAGATGGCGGATGTCGCTGACCACCAGCGTGCCCGTGCCCTCGTTGGTGAAGACCTCCAGCAGCAGGCTGTCGGGTAACTTCCAGGAGATCACGTGGACGCGGGAAACGCCGCCGCGCAGGGCGTTCTCGATGGCGGTCGCCTTGGGCAGCATGCCGTCGCTGAGCCGGCCTTTCCGGCGCAATTCGCCGAGCCCTGCAACATCCACGTAGGAGACCACCGATCGAGGGTCGTCGATGGACTCGAGGATGCCCGGTGCGCCGGTGGCGAGAATGAGTTTCTCGGCGTTCAGGGCCTCCGCGATGGCAGCCGCCACCGTGTCCGCATTGATGTTCAGGAGCGTCCCCGCATCGTCCGCCGACAACGGGCTGACGATGGGAACCAGGTCGTCGTCGAGTTGCTTCAGGAGGATGCCGGCGTCGACTTCATCGATATCGCCCACGAAACCGTAGTCCACCGTCTCGCCGGAGTCGTCGCCGGTCGCCACGGGCGGCCGGCGATGGGCCTTGATGAGCCCTGCGTCCACACCGCTGATGCCGACGGCCGAGATACCCAGGTCCCGGCACGCGGCCAGGATGCGGGTGTTGATCTGCCCGTTGAGGACCATGGTCGCAATTTCCAGCGAGCGCCGGTCGGTGATCCGCCGGCCTTTGACGAATTCGCTGGAGACGCCCAATGCGCTGGCGAGCTTGGTCGACTGCGGTCCGCCGCCGTGCACCACGACCACGCGGATCCCGACGCCGTGCAGGATACCCACCTGCTCCATCAGCGCACGCGTTCCCTCCGGTGTAACGAAGGCATCGCCGCCGGCCTTGAGCACGAATACCTTGCGCTTGAACATGCGGATGTAGGGCACCGCGCGCTTCAGCGCCTGTACCGTGATGGCTCGCTCGTCTCTGCTCAATGGGCGCATGTCCGTTTCCTTTTCAATGGGCGCTTATCCATGCGCGTTCAACAGGCGCTGGTGGGTTTCCCGTTCGATGGGAGCCAGCGCATCCCGTTTAACGGGGCCGGTCCGCATCCCGTCAGTGCCGTTCAGCCCTTCATCATCCGGTACAGGACCGCCATCTGCGCCAGCATCCGATTGCGCGCCTGGGGAACGACCACGCTGCGCGGACCGTCCAGGATTCCATCGGCCACGACCACACCGCGGCGCACGGGCAGGCAGTGCATGAATCGGCAGTCCTCGCGCGCCGGCTCGAACCAGGGTTCGTCCACGCACCAGTCGAGAAGTTCCTCGCGCAGGGCCTGGTCGCCCGGCCGGTCGCCATAGTTTGACGTGGACGACCACGACTTGGCGTAGATGACGTGCGCGCCTTCCATGGCCTCGCGCCTGTCGGCCGTTTCGGTGACGCTGCCGCCGGAGGCTTCGGCCAGTCCGCGGGCCTGGTCCATGACTTTCTGCGGGAGTTCGAACCCGGGCGGGCGCAGCACCGTCACGTCCATGCCGCGCTGGCTGGCCATGCGCACGGCGGCGGACGGAACGGCCAGCGGCAACGCCAGCGGATGATAGGCCCACGAGAGCACGAACTTACCACCCGCAGCGGGTATGCCGAGATCGTCAAGGGTCTTCCAGTCCGCCAGGCTCTGGCAGGGGTGCTGGATCGCCGACTCCATGTTGATGACCGGAACGTCCACCAGCGAAACCAGCTTCTTGAATTCAGTGTCGGCCAGATCATCGTCCAGGTTGCGCCGCTCGGCGAAGGCGCGAATGCCGATCGCGTCGCCGTAGGAGGCGATCACCGGCACCGCCTCGCGCACGTGCTCGGCGGCCGCTCCGTCCATCACGATTCCCGGCCGTGCCTCGAGGCCGTGGATGGACATTTCCGGAGAGATCACGAACGATCCGCCGCCCAGTCGCGCCATGGCCGCCTGAAACGACGCCAGCGTACGCAGTGACGGGCTGAGAAAGAGCAGCGACAGGACCTTGCCTTCCAGGGCATGGGGTTCGGGCAGGCGCTCCAGGCGCCCGGCAAGTTCCAGCAGGCCGGCGATTTCCGCAGCGTCAAAATCCGTCAGATCGTTAAAGCGTTTCACTATCGAGTTCCTCCAGCGCCTCGGCAAGACGCGCGACATGCCTTGTTTCAAGAATGAGGGGTGGCAAGAGCCGCACCACGTGAGGGTCGGCGCTTGTTCCGGTGAGGATGTCCCTGCGCAGCAGTGCCTCGTGGACCGCGGCCGCTCGCGGGCCGGTACGAAGGCCGACCAGCAGGCCCGCGCCGCAGATCTCGGTCACCGGGCCCCGTACGCACGTTTCGCGGATGCTCGCGGATGTCTCGCGAACGCGTGCCAGCAGATTGTCCGATTCGATCACGTCGAGCACGGTGTTGATCGCCGCACAGGCCAGCGGCCCGCCGCCGAAGGTGCTGCCCAGGGATCCGAAGCCGAGTTCAGCGGCAAGATCCGTGGTCATCAACACCGCGGCACACGGAAAACCGCCGCCCAGGCCCTTGGCCACGGCCAGGAGATCGGGCCGCACGTCGTACAGGTCGGCGCCGAACGGTTCGCCGAGCCGGCCGACGCCGGTCTGCACCTCATCCAGGATCAGCAGCGCGCCGCTGCGGTCGCAACATTCCCGTGCGGCCGTCATGAACGGCCTCGAGAAATCGAAGGCCCCCGCCACGCCCTGCACCGGTTCGATGATCACCGCGGCGGTGTCGCTGTCCACCGCTGCCTGCAACGCATCGATGTCGTTGCGCGGCACGAACGTGACGTCGAACGGCATGCGGGGAAACCCGTACCAGGACTGCGCCCCCCAGGTCACGGCCGCCGCGGCGGCTGTGCGGCCGTGGAAGGCGTGTTCCATGGCCACCACCCGGGGCCGCCCGGTGGCCCGCAGGGCGATCCGCAGCGCGTTCTCGATCGCCTCGGCGCCGCTGTTGACGAAGAAAACCCGTTGAAGCGGGTCCGGCGCGAAGGCCGCCAGCCGCTCGGCAGCTTCGTCGCGGATCTTCAACGCAACGATATTGCTCTGGTAATGCAGGTCGGCGGCCTGCCGGCTGATCGCTTCGGTGAGGCGCGGATGGGAGTATCCCAAGGCCGCCACGGCATGCCCGCCGTAGAGGTCCAGCACGCGCCGTCCGCTGCCGTCGTGAAGGTAGACGCCCTGCCCGCTGACCGATTGAAACGGAACCAATGGATAAACCTCGCTCAGGTTGGCGGCCGGCACGCTCATCAGACCCATCCCACAGGCGCGATCGGCAGACCGGTCGTGTCGGGCCAGCCCGCCAGCCGGTTGACCCACTGGATCGCCCCGCCCGCCGCACCCTTGACCAGGTTGTCCAGCACGCAGCACACGGCGATGGCGCCCGCGTCACTGTGCACGCTGAGCAACGCGTTGTTGGTGCCGACGATGTCCTTGAGGCGCGGCGGGGATTCGACGACGCGCACGAAGCTCGAATCGCGGTAGAAGTCAGCGAGTGCCGAGGTCACGTCGTCCGCCCCGTTCGGGCCGGCCGGTTCGGCAAAGACCGTGGCGTGAATACCGCGTGCGAATGGGCCGGAGTGGGGTACGAAGTGAAGCTCGATATCCCTCCCGGTGGCCGCCCGGGCCAACTCGCAGACCTCCGGCGCATGGCGGTGAATCAACGGCCGGTAGGCGAACAGGTTGCTCTGGCGCAGGGGATGGTGGGTGGTTTCCCTCGGCGTGCGCCCGGCGCCGGTGCTTCCGGTGACGGCGCTGGCGAAGAATGACGGCTTCGCCGCGCCCACTGATACCAGCGGCACCAGCGCCAGCAGCAGCGCCGTTGCGAAGCAGCCGGGCTGGGCGGCGTGGGGGGTGGAAATCTCGTCCAGGTGCTCCGGCACGGCGCAACTGAACGCGTCCAATAACTGCGGCGCTTCGTGCGCGGTCCCGTAGACCGATTCGAATCGCTCAGCCGACCGGCTGCGAAAGTCCGCCGAGGCATCGACAACCGACATCCGCACGCCCGCACCCGTGGCGCCCTCCAGGATTTTCGCCACGATCGACGCGGAGACTCCGTGAGGGGCGGCGGAGATGACGATCCAGTGCGGTGCCTCCGGGAGCGCACTGACAGTCTCATCCAGCGACGCGAACCGCGTTTCCGGATAGACGGCACACAGGTGACTGAAGGCCGAGGCGATCCGCTGCCCCGGGCGGCTCGCGGATACCGCGTACGCCAACTCCAGCCGCGGGTGGCCGGCCAGCAGCGCCAGGACTTCCCCGGCGACGTAGCCCGTACCACCCAGGACGATGACAGGCAGGGTTTCGCTCACGATGCATTCTCCAGCCGCCCGGTCCCGAGGCCGATGCCGTCATGGATGATGTCACCCAGTTCGGCGCCGTGGGTCAGCGCATTGGCCGCGGGCACGTTCATTTGTTGCTCGATGATCTCTATGCCCACCTGGTTGTCGGTGGCCGGACCGGTTACGGCGGCGGGCTCCAGTTCGTACTTGTCGCGGAGCAACTTGACCCCGCCCCAGGCAGCCACCGGGTCGTTGGCGCATAGCACCACCGCGCTTAGAACGCGGCGGACCTCGGGGTCCATCAGAATGGCGTCGACTCCGTAGGCACCCAGCAGCCCGTCACCCAGCTCGAAGACGATCGCATCGGGCGCCTCGGCGGCAAGCGTGGCCAGGAGCTTGCGCGTCAGCGACGGGGCATTCTCGGAAGTCGTACAGACGATGCCGTGATCCGAAAAGATACCGGTATTGCGCGCGCCGGCATCTTCCATCACCAGGATATCCCGCTGCAGGGCCACGCCGGTCGCCTTGAAGGCGTCCACCGTCAGGCCGAGTTGACAGAATCGGCTCACCACGGCGCAGACGGCCGCCGTCTTGCCGGAGTTCATGCAGGTGCCCGCGAATGCCACGACGGGGATGCCTTCAAGATCGAGGGCCGGCGGCTCCTGCGCGGGTTGGGCGGAAACCCGGGCCGGCACGCCGATGCGCTCGCCAAGGTATGGAAAGTTCAGTACCACGCCCAGCACCTTGCAGTCGAAGGGCCGGCCATGGTTTGGATTCATCGAATCGCAGTCCCCGAGTACGCCGCCCAGGTTCAATAGCTGGAGCACGTCTCCGGGTTCGAGCTTCTCGGGCAGGGTCCCCGAATAACCGAACAACGCCTTGCGGTGGCCCAGGGCGCCGACGATGACATCGCCGCGCTTGATCTGCGCCATGCGGCCGCTGATCAACTCCAGCTTGTTGTAGCGGGACTTGTTGTTCAACACTTCCGCGGCGATGAGCACCCCCTCTTCACAGGGGATGTCGGGACTCACCCGGATCTCCCGCCCCAGCTCTGCCGCGACGGCAACCGATGCAATCTTGTCCACGACCACCTTGCGCATGGTTCAGCCCTCCGCCTCGCCGCCGCCGGCACGGGTCTGCAGCAACCCCGGCAACGCCATGAGCCGCGAAAAACCCACCGCATCGGCCGCCGTCCATTCGCCGGCCGACTCGCCGTACTGACCCCGGCTGGCTGCCATGAGCGAATGGGGAGATTCCACGCCGGTCACGAACACGCTGCCCGGCCGCAGCAGGCAATGGGCAGATCCCGTCACGCGGGTCTGAGATGACGCCAGCAGCGCTTCGATGTCGCGGCAGACCGGATCAAGCTGCTTGCCTTCGTGAATGAAGTCGCCGTAGGCAAGGCTTACCTGATCCTTGATGCGCTGCTGCAGTGCGGACAATGTCAGTTTTTCCAGCTCACGGTGGGCCGTCAGCAGGATCTCGGCGGCCGGGGCCTCGAAGGCGACCCTCCCCTTCATGCCCAGAATGGTGTCGCCGAGATGAATCCCGCGCCCGATGCCGAAGGCGGACCCGATCTGCTCCAGGCGTTCGATAACCGATACGGGGTCAAGCTGCTCGCCGTCGACGGCTACCGGAACCCCGCTGCGAAATTCCACGGTCAGTTCGCGAGACGGCAGCGGTTCGTCCAGAGCGCCGCCGCTCAGGACCCACGCAGACTCGGGAATACTCGCGGCGGAACCCAGCGTCTCCGTGCCCCCGATGGTGACGCCCCACAGCCCGCGGTTGATCGAATACGCCGAACCGGCCGCCGGCAATGGCATCCCGCGAGCGCCCAGGTACTCGATCTGATCCTGCCGGGCCCAGGCGTGGTCCCGCACCGGGGCCAGGACCTCCAGTTCAGGCGCCAGGGTCTTGAGCACGATTTCGAAGCGCACCTGGTCGTTGCCGGCGGCGGTACACCCGTGGGCCACGGTGCCCGAACCGAGTTTCCTGGCCGCCTCGGCCAGGCAGCGAGCCTGAATCCCGCGCTCTGCACCGACACACAGCGGGTACATCTGCCCCCGGCGTACGTTACCCATGATCAGGTACTTGAGCACCTGGTCGAAGAAATCGCCCCGGGCTTCCACGAGGATGTGATCCCCGGCGCCGAGCGCCGCAGACTTTTCGGCAAGGGCCTCAGCCTCGGCCGCATCGATACCGCCCGTGTTGACCGTGACCGTCACCACCGGGCGACTACAGGTTTCCTTCAGCCACGGCACGCAGAACGAGGTATCCAGGCCACCCGAAAAGGCCAGTACGACAGGTTGGCTGCTGTTGCTCACTGGACCGCCGCCTTTCTGAGTGACGTCTGCAGTCGCGCATTCAGACGACGTTGCGCACCGGCGCCGGCGGTGGCGACGAATATCGTGTCGTCTCCGGAGATGGTGCCCACCACTTCCGGCCAATTGGCGCGGTCGAGGGTCACACAGACGCGCTGGGCCGCACCTATCGCGGTGGTGATGACCAACAGGTTTGGCCCCGCCGGGCGGACCTTTCGAATGAATTCGGCCACCAGCCGGAGGGCATCCGCGTTGTTCCTCTTGATCGGTTCGGGCAAGCTGTACCCCGCCGTCAGCTTCGCCACCCCCAGGTCGCGCAGGTCGCGGCTGACACTGGATTGCGTGGCTTCAAGCCCCTTGTCGCGAAGCAGGCGAACCAGCTCCGACTGGCGTCGAATCACGTGGTTCTGCAGCAGCTCCGCGATGGCTCGGCGGCGGCGTTGTTGGTTGCTGACGGCAGGCATGAGAGCTCGTCCGGCATAAATTTGCGCATAGACTAATGATTATGTGCAATGAATGCAACCGTCGCGGCGATTGAATTTCAGTCAGATTTTTTTGTCTTGGGCTACCGAAGCAACCGATGGAACAGATGCAGGTGAATGCGATAGAAATCAATACCGGCCCGAACCCCGCCTGGTCACTGATTTTCTTGCACGGCCTCGGCGCCGACGGTCATGACTTCGCCCCGCTGCCCGGGCAGATGCGCCTTCCCGCGGCGGTGCGCTTCGTTTTTCCCCACGCACCGGTTACGCCGGTGACCATCAACGGCGGGTTAGCCATGCCGGCCTGGTACGACATCCTCACGCTGGACTGGAACGGGCCCGAAGACGCCGCCGGAGTCCGCAACAGCGCCCGCGACCTGCAGCGCCTGGTCAGCCGCGAGACGGAACGGGGCATCCCTTCCAACCGCATCTTCATTGGCGGCTTTTCCCAGGGAGGCTCCGTGGCGTTGTTCACCGGCCCGCGCCATCCGGACCCGCTGGCCGGAATCATTGCCCTGTCGACCTGGATGCCGCAGCCGGCGACGCTGGCGGCGGAGAACTCCGAAGCCAACCGGTCGCTGCCCGTCTTCATGGCGCACGGTACGCACGACCCGACGATTCCGATGATGTTCGGCGCCCGCGCACGGGACCAGCTACGCGACCAGGGCCATGACGTGGATTGGCACACCTACCCCCTGGAGCATGCGGTCAGCGCCCAGGAGATCGCCGATCTCAACGACTGGCTGGCTGCCCGTCTGCAGGCGCCGGAGTGAACCGGAAGGTGCTCTCGCCCTGCCGTTCTCCGTCGGCAGCGAAGCGGCGTTCGGCGAATGTCATTTCGCCGTCTCGTGACAGCAGCACCAGCGATGACGAGCGCGTCCCGTAGCGTTCGTCCGTGACAAACACGGCGCGCGTACGCCAGTGCAGGTTCGCCGCCTCCGTGCCGAAATCCGGTGAGTCACGGCTTTCCAGCAAATCGAACAGTTGCCGGATAAGATCGTCCTGTCCGGGCTCGCCTTCGAGAATCGTGGCAAGACGGGTCGCGGCAAACTCCACCTTCGGCCAGGGCGTCCCCAGCGGCGCGTTGCTCAACGCGTGGATGCCCGCTGCAAGCCGTTGCGCGCCGGATCGATTGGACGAATGGACCAATCCCCCGCCGTCGAAGAGCAGAAGATTGTACGGGCCATATTCTTCAGGCGCCCGCGCCCGCTCGTCGCAGAACGCTTCCGCCGCATGCGGGACGGCCAGAAAGTCGCTGATCAGGTGTCCGCGGGAACCCGGGAAGGTTCGCCGCCCGGGCGAGAGCCGGTTGGTTACCGCCGCAAGCCGGCCGCGCCGGTCAACGGCCAACCAGCTTCCGCCGGCCTCGAGATCCCGCCCCCCCAGGATGCCGGAGGGTTCTTTCCACCAGTCGGCGGCAGCGGTGGGCCTGTCGTGGGATTCATCGCGATTGGCCGCGACCACCAGGGGAAAGGCTTCGCAGACGCCGACGGCGAACGCGGCAAGGCACACCGCTGACTACCCCATCGCCGTCTGGCGGTTCGGGGCAGTCCTTGCAGGAGCCGCGCGCAGCGTCAGGCAGGCCGGGCAATCGCTGCGCGGAAGCTGCAGTTGATCGTACACGTAGGAGATCGAGCAGACATCGCAGTGCGCCAGTCGCAACTCGTCGCCGCGCCTGATGCTCTGCAGCAGGTTCCAGCCCCATTCGAAGCTCAGGGTCGGTTCGGCAACCACCATCTTGTGCGTCTCGAAACACTGGCAGAATCGGTGCCCCATGGGCACGTTGCCCCTGAGGCGGGGTCCGGGCGGTTGGTCGATGGAGACCAGGCCGTTGGCCAGAAGCATGCTGACGAACGCCCCCGACTCAAGCGCGCGGGCCGACGATCGGATGAGCGGGCCGATTTGAGTGGGCGACTTGCCGCGGCGGCGCTTGACCGGCTCGCCGTCGACAAACTTGAAATAGCTGGTAAAGAGCTTGCGTATGCGATCATCGCTCAGGCCCGTCCAATAGCGGATCGTCCCGGTCCGCGCCTCGTGCCGAATCATTCGCATCGCAAGTTCGAATCGGTTTCGCTCCCCTCTGTAGCGATTATCGGTTGCTCTCACTTTCGGTTTCCCTGCTAATTGCCCACATTAGAGATATTAGCCCACGGGGTTCTTTCTTGGTATTTTAGGTTTATGCACAATTCGAACAGAAATGAATCCAGCGTAATCCATCCGGGACCCCGGCCCAACGACACGAAAGACATTCTGGAATTGAATCTTCTGTTCCTGATTCTGCTGCAGGGTCGAGCCCGTCGGGGCGCTGATTGTTTCGGTCTGGCGCCACCCGTCAAGCGCCGAATTCGAGACGCATCGGATGCTGCCCTGAAAGGCATGGCGACGTTTCCCAGAACGGTGTTCACGCTGAATCTGGACTGCATCAGGTCAGGTCCGGATATTCCCGAAGAGCGCGACCACCAGATGCGCCGGGCGCGGCACGCGCTGGCCCTGACGGCCGTCCTTACGGCCTGGAACATGGCGCGACAGCGGTGCTTCCACGCGCAAATCTTCCTCGGTCTCTCGGTGGAACAGACGTGCGCCCTGAAATCGCTGCCGATGATGAAGCTGCACGAGTTGGCCGAACACCCGGCGCTGCTGCGGTGCGCATTCGCAGACGCCGTGGGCCTGTGGACGCGCCTTGTCCAGCACGGCGAGCGCGGGCTGCCGACATCGCTGCGGCTGCTCGGCCTGCAACCCAAGCTCCTTACCGACGCAGGTGAATTACGCACCTCGTTCTCGTCCCGTATCGCCTGATACCGCTGCCCTGCCCCGTCCTGGCACGGATTGCGTGTGATGCTCGCGCGGGCTGAGTAGAATAAGCCGGCAGCCAGGCCGGCAGCCCGGCAGGCAGGCAGGCAGGTCGTTCACGGCGGGAGATCCGGAAATTGCACGCTCTTGAGCTGAGACAACTTCGCAAGACCTATCCCAGCGGCGTCGAGGCGCTGCGGGGCGTCGACCTGTCCGTGACCCAGGGCGACTTCTTCGCGCTGCTGGGACCCAACGGCGCCGGCAAGACCACGGCTATCGGAATCATCACGTCGCTGGTCAACAAGACCAGCGGCAGCGTATCCGTATTCGGATACGACCTCGACCGACAGCGGGAAGCCGCCAAGGCGTGCATCGGCGTGGTTCCCCAGGAATTCAACCTCAACGTGTTCGAGAAGTGCGAGAACATCCTGATCAACCAGGCCGGCTACTACGGCGTGCCCCGCTCCGTGGCGAAGCAGCGCGCGGAAAAATACCTCCGGGCGCTGCACCTCTGGGACCGTCGCGACCGGATGTCCAGGACGCTGTCCGGCGGCATGAAGCGCCGGCTGATGATCGCCCGAGCGCTCGTCCACGAGCCCCGGTTGCTGATTCTGGATGAACCCACCGCGGGCGTTGACATCGAGATCCGCCGATCCATGTGGGATCTCATGACACGGATCAACGAAGAAGGCATGACGATCATCCTCACCACGCACTACCTGCACGAGGCGGAGAGTTTCTGCCGCAATATCGCGATCATCGACGAGGGCCGCATCATCGAGAACGACACCATGGTCAACGTGGTGCGCAAGCTCAAACGGGAAGTGTTCGTGCTGACCCTGGAGGAATCCCTGCAGCGGGCGCCGGACCTGCCCGGTTACCAGGTCCAGCTTCGCAACGAGCACGAGATCGAGGTGGAAGTGGAGCAGGAACAGGGCCTGAACGCGTTGTTCCGGGTCATTTCGGACCAGTCCCTGCACGTTTCGAGCATGCGAACCAAATCCAACCGCCTGGAGGAACTCTTCATGCGCCTGGTCGACGACAAGGCGGAGCAGAAGGGTTCCGGCGAGGCGGCGCGTCCGGCCGCACCACCGGGCGCAAGCCCGTCAGCCGAGCGACGCCGTTCGGCAGGTGCAGGCTGATGGCCACCGCCCCGCCGCTGCCCGCCTCGCAAGCGCCCGTGGCGATCAACCTGTTGCGCGTGAACCTGGTCGGGCTCTACACGATCGTCCGCAAGGAAGTGCATCGCATCGCGCGGATCTGGGTTCAGACCATCGTGCCGCCCGCGATCACCATGACGCTGTACTTCATCATTTTCGGCAGCCTGATCGGCCAGCGTATCGGCGAGATGGGTGGCGTGCCCTACACGACGTTCATCGCCCCCGGATTGATCATGATGTCGGTCATCACCAATTCCTTCGGTAACGTGGTGTCGTCCTTCTTTTCCGGAAAGCTGCAGCTTCACCTGGAGGAGATGCTGGTTTCGCCGCTGTCCTTTAACACGATCATCACCGGATACATGGTCGGCGGCGTGGTCCGCGGGCTCGCGGTGGCCGCCCTGGTGACCGTGGTGGCGTCGTTCTTTACCGAACTGAGCGTCGCACGCCCGCTGGTCACGGTTTCGGTCGTGATTCTGACGGCCATGGTGTTCTCGCTGGCGGGTCTGCTGAATGCGATCTTCGCGAAGAATTTCGATGACATTTCCATCATTCCCACCTTTTTCCTGACCCCGCTGACGTACCTCGGGGGCGTGTTCTTTTCGATTTCCCTGCTGTCGCCGTTCTGGCAGAACGTCTCGCTCGCCAATCCCATCCTGTATATGGTCAACGCGTTTCGCTACGGTATGCTGGGGTCTTCGGATATCCCCATCGGTACGGCTTATGCCATTATCCTTGTCGCACTGGTCGTGTTTTACGTGGCGGTGCTCGTGCTGTTGCGGCGGGGCACGGGGATTCGTTCCTGAGGCGGTCACGAAGAAAATCTCGGCACAATTGAGGGGAGAACCATGAAAAGATCGATTGAATTGAGCATGTTGACGCGAAGCGTTTGCCGGAGGCTGCTGGCTGCCGGCGCGGTAGTCGCGGTTGTCATCGCCAGCCCGGCCGCCCTGGCCCAACAGGATGGGGAAGCCGCACCGGGCGCGGGCTTCGCCGCCATCCCGGGACTCAAGGGCGGGCAGGACATGTTCGGGCCCTACGAGGTCGTCCCGAACTGGCCGAAGCCCATGGAAGAGAGCCTGGAGGGACACGAGGGCTGGACCTGGTCGGTGACCATGGACGTCTTCGCCGAGAGCCCGGACCGGATTTTTCTCGTCCAGAAAGGCGAACTGCCGATCATGCAGCGGCCGAGCGAATCGGTCTGGCTGCCGGAACTCGGGCCGGGTTTCCACTACCCCAACTTCCGGCTGCCGTTGCGCCAGGCCGGTAGCGCCATCCCCAACGGCGACCAGCTCGAGGAGCCGGGCAATGGCCGCGCGGGCGTCGACTGGCGCTGGGAGCACTGCGTGCTGGTGGTCGATCGCGAAGGCTATATCGTCGAGGAGTGGACCCAGTGGGATCACCTCTGGTACCGGCCCCATGACGTGGAGATCAGCCGCTACGATCCCGACAAGCACGTCTGGATCGTGGACGCCGACGGCCATTTCCTCGCCAAGTTCACCAACGACGGCTCCGAACTGGTGCTGATGCTGGGTGAGCCGGGCGTGCCGGGCGACGACGACGAGCACTTCCGCCGCCCGACGTTCCTGGCCTTCATGGACGAGAACACCTTCTACCTGGCCGACGGCTACGACAACACGCGCGTCATCAAGTACGACATGGACGGCAACATCCTCGCGCAATGGGGCGAGATGGGCACTGCGCCCGGCGAGACCCGCCCCGGCCACTGGAACAACGTGCACGGCATTGCCGTGGATCCGACGACCCGGCGCGTATTCGTCAACGACCGCGACAATGGCCGCGTGCAGGTTTTCGACGAGGACGGCAATTACCTGGACGAGTGGAACTTCTTCACCGGCCGGCGCGGGCAGCCCATGGACATCCACAGCTTCATCGTCACCAGCGACCACAAGCTGTGGGCCGCCGACCAGGGCACCCACAAGATCCTCGGCTACGACCTGGACGGCCACTTCCTCTACTCATGGGGAAGCTGGGGCGAATACCCCGGCGGCATGTGGGGCGTGCACGGCATGTCCACCGACAACGAGGGCAACTTCTACACCGCCTCGGTGAACAACGGGCGAATCCAGAAGTTCCGGCCGCGGGCTGGCGCCAACCCGGATTTCCTGGTCGGCAAGCCCTGGCCGGGCGTGTGGTAAACGCCGAGCTGCCGGGTTAACCGTCGCGGGCGCCAGGCGCCGCGCCGGTCTCGGTGCGACGGGGGACTTTTTTCACGGGCTGCTGGATGTGGCTCGGTCAATGGCCCACGATGGCGTAGGTCCCGTCGAGGATCAGGCGCGTGGATACAAACATTCCCAGCAGGGGAACGACGATCCACACGGCGTTGGGGCCCCACACGTAGAGCCATCGGGTTGTCCTCGGCATTGCTTCGTGACGCTCCGCCATCCAGAAACTGACCGCGTAGAGGGAACTCACGTATACCCACTGCCAGAACAGGCCTACACCCAGTATTCCCGCGAACACCGCTGGCATGAATCCGAAGGTCAATGCCGCCAGGAGCACCACAGAAGGTATGGGCGTGACGAAGCCATTGCCGACGTCGCAGTTGAAACCGAACGTGCTCCGATCGGTATAGGAACCGTCGTACAGGACGTAGGTGGACCAGACGTCGGCCCAGATTGTTGGCGAACCGATGCGCCGCAAGGGGATTCTGGCGGTCAGAAACTCCACCCCCGGCGAACGGCCGGTCGCCGTGCGCCGTTCGCGCCAGTATCGGGCACGGTCCTCGATGTCGTACCGCCGGAGGTAGAGGCAGACTTCCCAATAGCAGATCAGGAGATTCAGGGAAAGGAACAGGCTCAACAGGACGTAGTACGGATTCAGACCTCCGTGCAGGCGGTAGCTGACCGCATTCCACGCCAGGGTGAGGCCGACAACGACCACCGCGGCGAATACGGCAACCACGACCTTCGGGCCTTTCTCCGTTGCGTAGGGCGCGTCGGCTGCCTGTGTGCTGGCGTCATCGGTCATTGGAACGGTCTTCCGTCGGTTCGATGTGGGTATCAGCCTGTCCACGCACCATAGAGCAGCCGCGCGGCGGTCACAAACAACAGCAACCGGATCAGGACGCTGAAGTGTTCCGGGCGGATGAACTGCCGCAACCAGTTACCGATCGGAACGAAAACCATGGCCGGCACCACGGCGAGCATGCTCTGGCCGAACAGCAGAGGCGTGTAGGCCTGTATCGATCCAAGGATGATCAGGTGTGTCAGGGACAACGACATGAACACGGCGGAAAAAATGAAGACATACGTCCGCGGGTTGGCGCCCAGCGCATCCACATAGGGCACGATGATCGGCGCACAGATGCCTGTCGCGCCCTGCAGGGTTCCCGACGCGAAACCCACCGGCGGCGCCAGACGCATCCGTGCCTTGCGGGCCAGCGACATTTGAGGATGCATGAACCGAAGTATCAGGTAGGCCAATACCCACAGCGCCAGCACCGTGGCAAGGACCTGTTCGCTGGCGAGATAAAGGACAGCGGCGCCCAGGGCGATACCGGGTATCCCGGCAATGGCGACGAGCGGCACCTCCGGGGCCTCCCGGTAGCAGTCGCGCAGGCGCCAGGTCAGCCAGAGGTTCGTGACCAGCGTCGGCAATACCATGATCATGACCGCCTGCTCGACGCCCAGGAAACTCGCCATGATGGGCACGGCTATGCCCGGTAACCCGAGCCCGGTTACACCCTTCGTCAGGCCACCCAGCGCCAGCGCGAAAACGATGACGGCCCAGGCCTGCCACGCGAGATCGGTCACAGTGCAGACTCCCGCCCGTGCCGTAACGGCGGACCCTCAACGCGCATCATCGCGACTCGCTGTCCTTGATTGTTCGCTAGATCGCCGTGAAGCTCTTGGTCGAATGATTCAGACGCAGCGTCAGCGTTCCCTCGTTGATCAGCCACGGACGCACTTCGAAGGTGCGCGCGCCGCTGGCATGCATGGGATCCTTCTCGGCAATGGCTCTGGCCGCGCCCAGGCTCTCTGCCCGGACCACCACCATGCCCTCTCCGCGCCACTGCTGTTCGTCGTCGGTCCAGAACGGCCCCGCCGCAAAGAGGATGCCGTTTTTTTCCATGGAAATCTGGTACTCCAGGTGCTCATCCAGCTTCTCCATGACCGGGCCCAACCCGTTCGCGGGTCTCGTGAAAATCGCATAGAGCTGCAATTGCAGCATGCCTTCGCAGGCGGCACGCACATCGTCCGCCATCACCCTGGGTTCATCCATATGTCTTCTCTTCCACCATCCCTGACCCCCAATAACCTGTCGTGTCCGGTCCCTCTCGGAATCAATAGGAAGGGGCGACCTCCAGAACCAGGCCGTCCAATTCTTCGGTCACCGGGATCTGGCAAGTCAGACGGCTGTTGGTGCGGCGCTCGGTGGCCGCTTCCAGCATCGAGTCCTCGATGACGTCCATTTCAGGAAGCTTCTCCCACCATTCTTCCTTTACGTAGCAGTGACACGTGGCACACGAACAGGCGCCGCCGCACTCGGCTTCGATGCCCTCGACACCATTCATGATGGCGCCTTCCATCACGGAATAGCCTTCCTCGACGTCCACTTCCACGTGGTCCCCTTCGGGCTCGATGTACACGATTTTGGGCATTGTGCGGCTCCTGGCGCAGAGCGGAGCATGCTAGCGCCGAATGCCGCGCAACGAAAGTCCCAGACTGGAAAATCAGCGCTTTCTTTGCAAACCTGAGCGGGAAACAAGCTGGCCAGCGTAGCAATGACCCAATTCAGCGAGGATGAGTGAAATGGCGTCTGCAATTACGATGATGAGGATCGGGGGGACGATTGGGATAATGATCGCTGGACCGCGCGTGAGATAATTCGACACTCCCGCCCGGATTCTCTAGACAGGAGCCCCACTATGTACCGTTCGAGTCTCGCGCTGCTACTGATTGCATCGACAGGAACAACGCTTGCGCACCACGGCGTGGACGCCCACTTCGACACCTCGACGGACATCCGGTTCGAGGCCGTGGTCACCGAAATCAGGGTCATCAATCCCCATTCCTACATCTATTTTTCGCAGTTGAACGATGCAGGCGAACTCGTTGACGGTCGTTGCGAGTTGTTCGAGCGCCGTTTCCTGATTCGCCACGGTTTGACCAGCGATACCCTTCCCCCCGGCACCCCGGTGAGAATCACGGGCAATCCCGCCCGGCGCGAGGCCAACGTGTGTCATGCGGAGCAGATCGAACTGGCGGACGGGCGCAGTTTCGGCAACCGCGGTGAGGTTTCCGACGACTCGGACTACGTGCCGGGCGAGGCGCTCATGGCGGCCGTGGTGGGTTCGGTGGAGGCGTCCTCCCGGGTCATTGCGGAATCCTCCGGGGAGGCGCTCGAGCGCGAACCGGTGGAGGTCCCCACCGAAGGGATGTTCGGCACCTGGGTGGCCTTCACCGGCATGCTCCCCGACGGCCTGCCGCCCGGCGTCGATGAATCGGAATTGCAGTCTTCGATGATGATGCCGATGGGTGGTCAGATGATGGGGATGGGCAGCGAAATGGCGGGCATGGGTAGCCAAACGATGGGTATGGGAGGCCAGATGAACGCCGACGCAGCCCGGATGCCCATGCCGCGATTCATGGGCACCCGCTACCAGGTGGACTACACCGAGGCGGGACAAGCCTTCGCCGACACCTTCGACCCGGCGTTCGACAGCCCCGACATCAGTTGCCAGGCGTCAGCGCTTCACGGCATGCAGCATCACGCGCTGGTGAACGAATTCGTGCCCGTGGGCGAGGACCGCCTGCGCTGGGTTTACGGATACATGGATATGGTGCGAACCATCCACATGGACCAGTCCGAGCACCCGGATGACCTTGAGCCCTCCACCCTGGGCCATTCAATCGGCTACTGGGACGGCCCCACGCTGGTCGTCTACACCCGCGGGTTCAAGAACTTCGAGCTGTTTCGCGGCGTCATCAACAGCGATGCGCTGCAGGTCGTGGAGCGGGTCACCCACGATCCGGAGACGGACCGGCTGATCGTCTCGTTCACGGCGCTGGACCCGAAGTTCTGGAGAGCCCCGCTGCTGGGCGAGATCAAGCTGGCACGGACGGACCAGGCCTTCACGCCGTACGGCTGTATCGAGCTGGCCGGCGAAAACAACCTGCGCCCGGACGAGCGAACGATCTTCGACTAGCGCATGGAGGGTTTTGAGCAAGACAAGGGCGACTTTGAGCTCAAGATTCCCCGGGTCAACTGATCGGGATCTCCAAATTCGAAAGGGAGAATGGCTTACGGGAGGGGGTACATCGTTACGTTGCCGCCGTGCGCGACATCCAACGTCACACGACTTCCAAAAAGCAGCGACATCCCGATCAATGGCCCGCCTTCTGCTTGCAACACAAGTATTGCACGTTCACGGCCATACCAGGTTACTGTACCCAGATACGCATCCAATACGATGGAATGACCATCGCCGAGGGTGGCGCGCCGATTACCGGCCAGTTGAAGTTCGAGGCGCTCGGCTAAATTGCGCGACAGAACCAGGTACCCGTTGAATCCTGTATCGATGACTGCTTCGATTGCTGCCTGATTCCGCCCTGAGCCGACGACTTCCAACTCAAGTACGGCCTCCCGATCAGGCGTAATCCGTCCAGTCATCATCGGGACCTAGTCCGTAAAGCCGGCTCCGATGCGGTAGGCAGTTGGATACCCGATTCGCAAACCGTAAATGACAGCATTGGGGTGCGTGGCAAGTAACTGTTGCGTCGCGGCCAAATCGTCTGCGTCTATTTCGTAGTCGCCCGTTTCAATATCGATGACCAGAAATTTTCCCCTGTGCTTGGGGTCCACTTGGCCCCGGATACGCCTCGCGTACGTTGCCTCGCCGCGCGATTCGACTTCTTCGGGAGTGTATTTGCCGTAGGGCATGCAACGGTTCCTTGCGTTGTGCCTGGAAAAGATCATAAGTCTAATCCAAATCAGCGTACCCCCTGCGAATCTGAGCTATTCGCCATGATTTGGGGAGTTTCCGACGGTTAGACTCGCCCACAATCGCACGGGGCGGAGCCGTAACGCCGGGTTGAGGATTCAGGCGGCAGCGCCACTACCGAGCGAACGCCACAGCGACATTGGGGTCGAGCGCACCAAGAGAGAGATTCCATAGGGACTGCGCCCGGGCGAGCGAACGATCTTCGACTAGCGCTCGCTACTCGTAGGAAACCATGGCGTCGAACCAGAGTTCACGGTCGATGCGCCAATCGCCGCTGTCGCTGAGCCTCCAGATCTGGACAAAGCCGCCGGATACAAGCGGGTCTCCGCCATTGCGGTCGACCACATCGTATTCGCCCTGGACCAGAACCATGTCGCTTCCCGCGACCGTCTGAGCCACGTTCAACAGGGTCAGGGGATTGCCTTCCCCGAAATCCGATGCCCAGAACGAGCGAATGGCTTCGCGGCCTGTCAGAGCCTGCTCACCATATGCCAACAGCTCGGCGCCTTCCGTGTAGAGGGCAGCCAGAGCCTCACCATCGTGGTCGTTATAGGCGGTCGTCCACAGGTCGGCAAGCACCTGGGCGTCGACGGGTGACTGGGCCGGCAATCCGGACGAGGCCAGAAGAATGGCCATGCCCATACCAAGGCAACTGAACTGCTTCATCTTGATTCCCCTTTTGGCGAAGTGTTTTCCGATGTCGAGATGTCGAATGGATCTGTCAGCCGCCTTGGAACATACCTGAGCGCGCTGGAGTTTGCCTTATACGCGCTACCCGCCGCTACCAGGCCACCACGGAGCCGTCGAAACTCAGCGGCCGCCCATCGTAGCTCGCGTCCAGACCCTCGATGACCGCTGCCATTCCGGCCGCACTGTCCTCGGGCGTGCTGGCCCGCGGCACGAGCGAGGGTCGATTGGTCTGCAACATGTCGGTCACCACCGGGCCCGGCGCAACGAGGGCGACCACGATGCCGCGATCGGCCAACTCCGCACCGACCTTGCGCATGGCCATGTTAAGCGCCGTCTTGCTGATGCCGTAGTAGGCACCCCCCGTCGACACGGCCTCGCGTGAGACGGACCCGGCGCCGCTGGTGATCGAGACAATCTTCTTCTGGCTGCTGGCTGCGACGTGATCCGCGAACGCCTCCGCCATCTTCATGGGCGCAAGCACGTTCACGGCCATGACATCGTGAAACGTCTGCGCATCCAGCGTACCCAGCGTCTGCTCCTCGGCGCCGCCGTAGATGCCGGCGTTGTTGATCAGCACGTCGATGGGCGTGCCGGCATGGGTAGCGGCCAGTTCCGCGATGCGCTCGTTGTCGGTCACGTCGAGTTGCTCGATGAGCAGGTGCTCGTACCCCTCGGCGATTGCGTTGAGTTCGTCGGCCCGGGAGGGCGTTCGCGCCGTCGCCAGAACATTCCAGCCCTCGGCGACGTAGTGTTGAACGAAGGCCAGCCCGATGCCCCGGTTGGAGCCGGTGATCAGCACGGTTGGCCGATCCGCGTCGATGCTCGCGCCGTGGACACCGCCCGTTGCAACAAACAGCAAGGCGAAGGCCGACAGCGACTGGGCAACGAACAAGCGACGAAGAATACGAATAATCCTGATCATGGAACCCGTCCGCCAAAAGGCCGATGGTAACCCGTAGCGGCGGAGCCTGTTAACGCATTTGGAGACGCGTTCAATGGGGGCGAACCCCAAAACGATCTTGAGATTTCTTTGCTTGCATCGAGCCGCCCACATGAAATAGCATTTGGTCCAACCAAATTGGTAGGACCATAAACGCCACACATGCTTTCCCGCACAGAAGAAATCACCCGTGCCCTGAGGGACGACATCCTGCGCGGCCAATACCGCGCCGGTGAACGCGTGCCCTCGGAGCGGGACCTGGCGGCGCGTTTCGCCACCAGCCGCGGCACCGTGCGCGAGGCGCTCAAGAAGCTCGAACAGCTCGGCATCGCCTCCATTCAGCCGGGCGGCGCCCGCGTCGTCCCGGTGCAGGAATGCACCCTGGACGTGCTCGGACCGCTGCTGGACCTGAACGAGATTCCGGATGCCGCGCTCATGGGACAGGTCCTGGACATCGGCACGCTCCTCATCGTTTATGCGGCGGAGACCGCCGTTGAGCGGGGCGACTCCACCGCGCTGGCGCGTGTGGAAGCGACCATCGACGAGATCCTCGCGGCGGAGCCCGGGGAGCTTGCGAAGATGCGAGTACCGCGGCTGCTGGGCCGGGCGTTTGCTCAGGCGTCCGGGAACCTGGTTCTGCTGCTCATCATCAACGGCCTGCGCACCCAAATCCCTGACCCAAGGCGAATTCTCGGGGGGCCGCCCAGGCTTGACCCGGAGTCCCTGAAGCGGATCGCCGCCGATCTCAAGGCCGCCGTCACCCGGCGTGACGGAGCCTCGGCGGGCTCGTCCATGCGGGAACTCATGGGGCTGATGAAGACCGCTGCCAGGGAAGCGTTGCGCTCCCACCGCTCCAATGCCGACGAAACGCCGTTCTCCCCCCGGCCCCACGCCAATGAGACCCTGATCTCCCACCGTGCCAACACCAGCGAGACCCCGTTCTCCCACCGTACCAACGCCAAGGAAACCAACTCATGAAACGCGGAACCCTGGTCGCAGTGGCCTCCCTGGCGGTGTCGGCGGCCATCACTGCAACGCTGATGCTGACCCGGCAGCAACTCGACCCGACCGAGCCCGAACCCGTGGCCCCGGCCGTGCGGGTCATGCACGTGAATCCCGGCGGCGAGCGCATGGTGGTCCACAGCCAGGGGACGGTGTCGCCCCGCACCGAGGCGGACCTGGTGCCGGAAGTCTCGGGCAACGTCCTGTGGATCTCCCCGAACCTGGTCGCGGGCGGCTACTTCGAGGAAGGCGAACCGCTGCTGCGGATCGACGAGCGGGACTATCGTTACGCGCTGGAACGGGCCCGCGCGGCAGTGGCCCGGGCCATGGCGGAAGACGAATTCGCCCGCTTCGAGCTGGAACGACTCCGGGAAATGGAGGCCCGCAACCTCATCAGCCCGTCCGATGTCGAAACGGGGATGAGAGCTGCCCGGGTCGCCGAAGCGGCGCTTGCCGACGCCCGCACGGCGGTGAACCAGGCCGAACTCGACCTGTCCCGCACCGAACTGCATGCGCCGTTCACGGGCCTGGTTCGCGGCGAGCAGGTCGACCCGGGCCAGTTCGTCAGCCGAGGCGCCGCCATTGCCCGCCTGTACGCAGTGGACTACGTGGAAGTGCGTCTGCCCATCGCGGACCAGCAGCTCGCCTACCTGGACATCCCGCCCATGCAACGCGGCGAACTGGACGCATCCATCGCCCCGGAGGTGACGCTGTCGGCGGACTTCGCCGGACAGCACTACAAGTGGCGCGGCACGATCGTGCGCACCGAAGCGGAGATCGACGCCCGCAGCCGCATGGTCAACGCGGTCGCGCGCATCGGGATCGCCGACGACGCCGCGGGCGACAGGGCCTACGTGCCGCCGCCGGTGGGCCTGTTCGTAGAGGCGGAAATCCAGGGGCTGGCAGCAGACAACATCGTCGTGGTGCCCCGTTCGGTGATTCGCAACGGCAACCAGGTGCTGGTCGTGGACGAGGACAACCGGCTGCGCCTGCGCACGGTGAGCATCGCCCGCATCTACGGAGACGACGCCTACATCGACGGCGGGCTCGAAAAGGGCGAACGGGTATGCCTTTCGGTGCTGCAGGCGGTGATCGACGGCATGCGCGTTGAAGTGGTCGAGGACGAAACAACGCCGATGCCGGGCGTGGCCGGATCATGAAACGCATCATCGCCTGGTTCGTCAGCAACCCGGTCGCGGCCAACCTGCTGATGATGATCCTCATCGTCGGCGGGCTGATTTCCGTGTTCCAGATCCGGCAGGAAGAAATGCCTCCGATCGAACTGGACATGGTCTCGGTTTCGGTTCCCTACCTGGGCGCCGCGCCGGAAGAGGTCGAGAACGGCGTCAGCCTGCGGATCGAGGAAGCCATGGAGGGCATCCAGGGCATCTACCGGATGACCTCAAGCGCCAGCGAGGGCAACGGCACCGTGATGCTGGAATTGGAAGCCGACGTCAACCGGATCCAGACCGCCAACGAGATTAAGAGCCAGATCGACGCCATCTCCACGTTTCCCGTAGAGACCGAACGCCCCATCGTGTCGCTGCTGACAACCCTCAACGACGGGCTTGAAATCGCCATCAGCGGCGACGCGGACGAGCGCACGCTGAAGGAACTGGGCCTGGAGATGCGTGAGGAAATCGCTGCGATAGAGGGCATCTCCAACGTGGAGCTGGCCTACGCGCGCCCGGACGAGATTTCCATCGAAGTCTCCGAGCAGACCCTGCGGCGGATGGGACTCACCTTCGACCAGGTGGCCAACGCCGTACGACGGTCGTCGCTGGACATGCCCGGCGGATCGATCAAGTCTGGCGCCGGAGAAATCCTGCTCCGCACCCAGGGTCAGGCCTATACCGGCGAAGACTTCCGCGACATCGTGGTCGTCTCCAGGGAAGACGGCACAAGGGTGTATCTGGATGAGATCGCCACCATTATCGACGGGTTCCAGGAAGGCGACACCCAGGCGCGATTCGACGGCCAGCCGGCGGCCATCGTCCGGGTCAACCAGGTGGGCGACGAGGACGTGGTCGAGATCAGCGAAAAGGTCTGGGCCTACGTGGAGGAAGCCCGCCCCCGCATGCCCGACGGCATCGACCTGACGATCTGGCGGGACGAGTCCGAAACGCTGGAGGCCCGGATCGACATTCTACTCGGGTCCGCCGCCACCGGACTGGCCCTGGTGTTGCTGTTGCTGACCCTGCCGCTGCAGTTCCGGCTGGCCATGTGGGTCGCGGCCGGGATACCCATCGCCATGCTGGGCACCATTGCCGTTTTCGGCCCCCTGGGCATCACCGTCAGCACCCTGTCGGTGGTCGCCTTCATTCTCGTGCTCGGCATTGTCGTGGACGATGCCATCGTGGTGGGCGAGCGTGTCTACGCCCACGAGCAGCAGGGCAAGGATCAGTTCACCGCGGCGATTGAAGGCACGTCCGAAGTGGCGGTGCCGGTCATTTTCGGCGTGCTCACCACCATTGCGGCCTTCACTCCGCTCATGTTTGCGCCCGGGAATCTCGGGCAACTGCTTTCGGTCATCGCTTACGTCGTCGCCATCTGCCTGTTCTTCAGCATCGTCGAGTCCCAACTCATCCTTCCGGCTCACCTGGCCCACCGCAAGATTTCCGCGCCGACGGACCGGATCAACGCCTTTCATGCCGGGTGGCGGCGGTTACAACAACGCATCGCCGCCGGTATCGAGCGCTTTGCCCAGGACACCTTCGGACCGGCGCTGGATCGGGTCATCGAATCGCGCTACACCGCGCTCGCGCTCGGCGCCAGCGTGCTGCTGGTCGCCCTGGCCCTTGTCATGAGCGACCGGATCGAGATCCAGTTCATGCCCCAGATCGAAGGCGACAGCATTGTCGCGCGGGTGGAAATGCCGGAGGGCGTGGACGTCGAACAAACCGCCAGGGCGGCGCGCCAGATCGAGGAAGCTGCCCTGCACCTGAAGGCCGAACTGGACGCCGCCAACCCGGACCGGCCCTCGCTGATCGAGCATATCTTCACCTCCGTCGGCCAGACCCTGGGCGGCCGATTCAGAGCCGCGCCCCAAAGCCATACCGCGGAACTGGTGCTGTCGATCCTGCCGCTGAGCGAACGCGGCAACGTGTCCGTCACCGACGTTGCGGACCGCTGGCGAGAGCTGACCGGACCCGTCTACGACAGCGTCTCTCTGACGTTCGCGACCACGGGCCTTACCGTGGGCGATGCCATTTCGATCCGCCTGCAGGGCCGCAATGTGGACGACCTGGCCAACGCCGCGGCCGAGTTGCGCGCGGAACTGGCGCGTTTCGATGGCGTACAGGACATTACCGATTCGTTTCGCTCGGGCAAGCAGGAGGCCAGGCTCTCGCTGCTGCCCGAGGGCCGGCAACTGGGGTTGACGCTGAACGACCTGGCTCGCCAGGCGCGCCAGGCCTTTTACGGCGAGGAAGTGCAGCGCGTCCAGCGGGGCGTGGAGGATATCCGGGTCATGGTCCGTTACCCGGAAGCAGAGCGGCGTTCCCTGGGCGACCTGGAGGACATGCGGATTCGCGCCGCCGACGGCACGGAGATTCCGTTCGCAGCGGTGGCCGAGATCGAACTGGGCAGAGGCTACTCCACCATCACGCGCGTCGACCGCCAGCGCGTGGTCACCGTGAGCGCGGACGTTGACCGCGACGTGGTGACCCCCGAAGCCGTGCTGCGAACGCTTGAGGCCGAGGCGCTGCCGGGAATCCTGTCCGGCTACCGCGGCATCGGCTATTCGCTGACCGGCGAGCAGGAACAGCGAAACGAGTCCTTCGGCGGACTGATGAATTTCATCCCCGTCGCGCTGCTGATGATTTATGCCTTGCTGGCGATCCCGCTGCGCTCCTATCTTCAGCCGCTGGTGATCATGAGTATCATTCCCTTCGGCGCCCTGGGCGCCATCATCGGTCACCTCATCATGGGCTGGTCGATCATCATCACGTCCATCTTCGGACTGATCGCCCTGGCGGGGGTCGTTATCAACTCGAGCCTTGTGCTGGTGGACTACATCAATCGGCAACGGCGCATGGGCGTTGACGTGCGCGAGGCCGTGCATCGGGCCTGCATCGTGCGCTTCCGGCCCATCCTGATCACCTCCTCCACCACCTTTGCCGGGCTGATGCCGCTGATGCTCAACGACAACCCGGCCACGGCGTTTTTCGTGCCGATGTCCATCTCGCTCGCATGGGGCGTGCTCTTCGCCACCGGGATCACCCTGTTCCTGGTGCCGTGCCTCTACATGATCGTGGAGGATCTGTTCCCGACGGAACCGGCGCTGGCGCGCCAGTACGCGTAGGCGATCCGCTTGCGCGGCTGTGCAAAAACCGTGTAGCGTTCAGACAAACAATAACGGGCGCACGCCAGTAGCCGGCGCGTGAGTATTCTCCGCCGAGAAAGAGCACATATGAAACGCAAGTCCCTTGTCGCGGTGGCCGTGCTGGGCGTTTCGCTGGCGATCACGCTGATCCTGCTGGCGACCAGCCGGCAACTCGCGCCGAGTGAACCCGAAGCCGTGGCGCCGACCGTCCGTGTGGTTGAAGTGGCGCCCGCCAGCGTTCGCATGGTCGTGCACGCCCAGGGAACCGTCTCCCCCCGCACCGAGGCGGATCTCGTGCCCGAAGTCTCGGGCAACGTCGTGTGGATTTCCCCGAATCTGGTATCCGGCGGCTATTTCGAGGAAGGCGAACCGTTGCTGCGGATCGACGACCGGGACTATCGCAGCAACCTGGAAAGGGCGCGCGCGGCGGTAAACCGCACGACGGCGGAAGACGAATTTGCCCGGTTCGAACTGGAACGTCTCCAGGAAATGGAGGCCCGCCGCCTGATCAGCCCTTCCGACGTGGAAACGGGGATGCGAGCCGCGCGGGTCGCGGCTGCCGCGCTGGACGATGCCCGGGCCGCGCTGGAACAGGCGGAACGCGATCTGTCCAGGACCGAGGTGATTGCACCCTTCACGGGATTGGTCCGCGCCGAACAGGTCGACCCCGGGCAATTCGTGAGCCGCGGCGCGCCGGTCGCGCGCCTGTACGCCGTGGACTACGTGGAAATTCGCCTGCCCATCGCCGATCGGCAACTCGCCTACCTGGATCTCCCGCCCATGCAGCGCGGCGAACTGGTTGAAGCCACGGCCCCCGACGTCGTGCTGTCCGCAGAATTTGCCGGCGAACAGTACCGGTGGCACGGCAAACTCGCGCGCACCGAAGCGGAAATCGACTTGCGCAGCCGCATGGTGCACGCCGTTGCCCGCATCAATGCAGCTGAAAACGCCGCCAAGGACCCCGAATACGTGCCCCCGCCGGTGGGCCTGTTCGTCAACGCGGAAATCCAGGGCCGCTCCACCGAGGACGTCGTGGTCCTGCCGCGGTCGGCGATCCGCAACGGCAACCAGGTACTGGTCGTGGACGACGACGACCGGTTACGGTTCAGGACGGTCAGCATCGCCCGCATCTACGCCGACGACGCCTATGTCGACGGCGGGCTCAGCCGGGGCGAGCGTGTTTGCGTCTCGGCACTGCAGGCGGTGGTCGACGGCATGCGCGTGGAGGTCGTCACCGACGACGGGACCGGGATGCTCGCCGCACCCGGGTTATAGCCCGGAGCCCCCGCGCCATGAAACGCATCATCGGCTGGTTCGTCGGCAACCCCGTCGCCGCGAACCTGTTGATGATGATCCTCGTCGTCGGCGGGCTGATCTCCGTCTTCCAGCTCCGCCAGGAGGAAATGCCTGCCATCGACCTGGGTCTCATCGAGGTGACCGTCGCGTACCTGGGCGCGGCGCCGGAGGAGGTGGAAAACGGGGTCAGCCTGAGAATCGAGGAAGCGCTGGAGGGCATCCAGGGCGTCGACCGGATCACGTCGACCTCCAGCGAAGGCCGCAGCCGGGTCATCGTGGAAATAGAGGACGGCGCCGATCGGGTTCAGGTGCTCAACGAAGTCAAGAGCCAGGTGGATGCCATCATCACGTTTCCAGTGGAAACGGAACGGCCCATCGTCTCGCTGCTGACCCTGCTCAACGACGGCATGGAAGTCGCCATCTACGGGAATGCCGACGAACGAACCCTGAAGGAACTGGCCCTGGAGATGCGCGAGGAGATCGCCGCGCTTGACGGCATTTCCAGGGTCGAGGTGACCTATGTTCGGCCCGACGAGATCTCCATCGAGGTTTCCGAGGAGACGCTGCGGCGGCTGGGACTGACATTCGACCAGGTGGCCGACGCCGTGCGGCGCACGTCGCTGGACATGCCGGGCGGGTCGATCAAGACCGGCGCCGGGGAAATCATGCTCAGGACCCAGGGACAGGCCTACCGCGGCGAGGACTTCCGGGACATCGTCGTACTGTCTCGCGAGGATGGCACGCGCGTGTTCCTGGACGAGGTCGCGAACATCGTCGACGGCTTCCAGGAGGGCGACACGCAGGCCCGCTTCGACGGCTTGCCTGCCGCAATGATCAAGGTCTACCAGGTCGGCGAAGAAGACGTCGTGGAGATCGCCGAACAGGTGACGGCCTACGTGGAAGAGGCTCGCCTGCGCATGCCCGACGGGATCGAACTGACCATCTGGCAGGACGAATCCCAGGTGCTCCGGGACCGGATCGACATTCTGCTGGGAGCCGCCGCGAGCGGACTGGCGCTGGTGCTGATCCTGCTGACCCTGCCGCTTCAGTTTCGGCTGGCCATGTGGGTGGCGGCCGGCATTCCCATCGCCATGCTGGGCACCATCGCCGTATTCGGTGCAGTGGGCATCACCATCAGCACGCTCTCCGTGGTCGGGTTCATCCTGGTGCTGGGCATCGTGGTCGACGATGCCATCGTCGTGGGCGAACGGGTGTTCTCCCACGAGCGCCACGGCAAGGACAGGATGACCGCGGCCGTGGAGGGCACCGCGGAAGTGGCCGTGCCGGTGATTTTCGGGGTCATTACCACCGTCGCGGCGTTCATGCCGCTCATATTCACCCCGGGCGATATCGGTCAACTCTTTTCGGTTATCGGCTACGTGGTCGTGATCTGCCTCGTATTCAGCGTCATCGAATCCCAGTTCATCCTGCCGGCGCACCTGGCCCATCGCAAGATCACCGACCCGGACGCCGTCGCCAGCGGCTTCGCCGGCCGCTGGAGCCGATTGCAGAGCAGGATTTCTCACGGGATGGAGCGGTTCGCCCATGACACCTTCGGGCGGGCGTTGGAACGTGTACTGGAGTGGCGCTACGTCACGCTGACGACCGGCTTCGGAATACTTCTGGTCACGCTTTCGCTGATCGCCAGCGGTCGGGTCGAGGTGCTGTTCCTGCCAGCCACGGAAGGCGACAATCTCGTCGCCCGGCTGGAAATGCCGGAAGGCATCGACATCGCCGAAACGGCGCGGGCGGCGCGGCAGATCGAGGCGGCGGCGATCGAACTGAAGGCCGAACTCGATGCGACCTATCCGAACCTCTCCTCGTCGCTCATCCAGCATGTCTTCTCCTCGGTCGGCCAGCCCCTGGGCGGGCGCTTCAGAGCCGCGCCGCAAAGCCACACGGCGGAACTGGTGCTCGCCCTGCTGCCGCTGCGCGAGCGCGGCAACATCTCCGTCACCGACATGGCCGAGCGGTGGCGCGAATTGACGGGACCGATCTACGACAGCGTCTCGCTGACCTTCGGAACCACCGGCCTTGCGATCGGGGACGCCATCTCGATCCAGCTTCAGGGCCGCAACGTCAACGACCTGGCACTCGCCGCGGCGGAATTGCGCGGCGAACTGGCGCGTTTCGACGGTGTCGTGGACATTTCCGATTCGTTCCGCTCCGGGAAGCAGGAGGCGAAGCTGTCGCTGCGTCCCGAGGGGCGGCTGCTGGGCCTGACGCTGAACGACCTGGCGCGGCAGGCGCGGCAGGCCTTTTACGGTGAGGAGGTACAGCGCGTCCAGCGAGGAACGGAAGACGTTCGGGTCATGGTCCGCTATCCCGAACCCGAGCGGCGCTCACTGGGCGATCTGGAAGACATGCGGATTCGCGCCGCCGACGGCACCGAGATGCCCTTTGCGGCGGTGGCGGATTTCACCCTTGGCAGAGGCTATTCCGATATCACCCGGGTGGATCGTCAGCGTGTGGTCACGGTGCGCGCCGACGTGGACAGGGACATCGTCTCCGGGGAGGCCGTGCTGAGTACGATCATGGCCGACGCCCTGCCGAGAATCCTGTCGGGCTACCGCGGGATCAGCTTCTCCCTCACGGGCGAACAGGAAGCGCGGGACGAATCCTACTCGGGCCTGATGAACCTGATACCCATCGCGCTGCTGATGATCTACGCGCTGCTGGCCATTCCGCTGCGCTCCTACCTGCAGCCGCTGGTGATCATGAGCGTGATTCCGTTCGCCTCGGTGGGCGCGGTCATCGGGCACATGGTGATGGGCTGGTCCATCCTGACCGCTTCCATCCTCGGATTGATCGCCCTTGCGGGCGTCGTGGTGAACTCGAGCCTGGTGCTGGTGGACTACGCCAATCGGCAGCGGCGCATGGGCGCCGATGCGTACACCGCCGCGCACCGATCCGCCATCGTGCGGTTTCGCCCCATCGTCATCACGTCGATTACCACGTTCGCGGGACTCCTGCCGCTGATGCTCAACACGAATCCGGCCACGGCGTTCGTCGTACCCATGGCCATCTCGCTGGCCTGGGGCGTGGTCTTCGCCACCGTCATCACGCTGTTCCTGGTGCCGTGCTGCTACCTGATTCTCGAGGACTTTTTCCCGTCGGGCGCGCTTGTGCAGCACCCCTATTGAACGCCAGGAGTTCTCGCAGCGAGCCCGCTGCGTGAAGTCCTAATTCAGGTTCACGACGGCTGTCCTGACCTGCTGCACGTCACCGAAATCGGTCCAGGCGAACGTAAGTTGCCGGCCGTCGTAGACCATCTGCGGGAAGTCTAAGGGGCCTGCCGCGTCGATGAGCGCGACCGTCATCGGATCGCCCGCCTCGCCATCCCGGGAGATCAGCCGCAGTGCCAGGGCGAGGCCGTCCCCTTCGGTTCGCAGCCAACTCACGGCCGTTTCGCCATTGGCCAGCGCGGCCACGTCGACGTGGCCGAAACTGCCGGAGGTATCCACTTCGATGTTGTCGGCGAAAGTGTGCCCGCCGTCGCTTGAACGGACGAGGTTTACACGGGGCCGATTGTCCGCCGCGCTGAACCACGCGACCGCGACATCGTCACCGCGGGCAGCGATCGCCGGGCCATTGATGGGGCAGGCCTCGAGTATCCAGTTGTCGGGCGCCAGTGCCACCGGCGGCTGCCATCCTTCCGTCGTCAGGCGGCTCAGCACGATGTCGCGGACCTCGGAGGTGGTACGGTCCCGGTACGCCACGAGCGCGTCGCCGCCGCTGAACGCCACATCCGTCTGGCAGCAGTCGCAGGCCAGTTCGTCGACTTCCTCCGACGCCAGGCGCTCCCCGTCGATGCCGAAGTGCGCATAGCGCAGGCTCATGCCAACGGGCTCACCGGACGCGTTCTCGAAAACGAATTCGCCGTCCTGAATCATGTTGCGACCGTCGAGCCATACCGCTGCCAGGCCATCCTGCCAGGGGAAAAGGGTGACGAAACCGTGCTCGGAGTCCGTGCCGTCGACATGCAGCAGGAATGGTTCGCGCCAACTGCCACCGCCGTCGGCGGACAGCGACATCACGGCGTCATAGCCGAATCCCTGTTGCTGGTATACCAGCCAATGGGCCGCGAGAGCGTTGTCCCCGACCGGTGAAACGGAGGGAAAGTCCGCCCAGTTGACGAACCAGTCCGCGCCGCTGGCCACAGTTGCCGGGTTCGACCATTCATCGCCCGTGGTCGTCGACAGCCGGAGCGCATAGCCGTCCTGCGCGGGTTCCAGCCAGCTCAGAAGGACTGTGCCATCCGCACCGACGTCGAGATGTGGTTGCGCACTTCCCTCCCCCGCCGCAAGCGCGATCTCCCGTGGCGGTTGCGGGTCGGCGGCCGGGTCGGCGCAGCCTGCGAGCAGGACGCCCGCGAGCGTCACCCAGGCCAGTCTGGTTCCGACCTCGTGGAAATGCGGAGTCGAATGCAATAGGGCTTTGGTCATAGGCCGCCAGGTTCTCCGGGATTGTCGGGACAGTATAGGGAATCCGGTCCTGTACGGCCCCGATTCCTTGCCGTTGCGATTCCTTGCCGTTGCGATTCCTTGCCGTTGCGGTTCCTGGCCGTTGTGGTTCCTTGCCATTGCGGTTCCTGGCCGCCGCGGCACGCTTCCTCCCCAATTCTTCGCCGCCGGGGTCATGGAAGAGAAGGATGCCGGTCACGCCAGGGCGTTGCCTGCTCGAAGGCGTGCGCGTAGCGCAGCACCCGCGCGTCCCGAAACCGCCCGCCGCAGATCATCAGCCCCACGGGGAGGCCTTGATCGGTGAATCCGCACGGTACGGAGATGGAAGGCTGCCCGGTGAAATCGAAGATACAGGCGTTCTTGCGCCGTTCCTTGTCGTGTTCGGGAGGCTGCGCGGCGATGGGTGCGGCAGCCACCGTCGCGGTGGGCATGACCAGCACATCGACCCGCTCCAGGACTTCTTCCATGCGGCTGATGAATTCCGCACGGTAGCGCTGCGCCTTCGCATAGGCTGCGGGAGAATATCGCGCCATGGCCGAATAGCGGGCGCGAAACGGCTCGCTGAACGCCTTGATGTCGTCAGCCAATGCCTCGCGGTGAACATCGACGATCTCGGAGAACGTGGCGTTGGCCTCGTCGTAGGCCTTGTGGCAGTCCGGCAGCGTCACCGGCTCGACCGAGGCCCCGAGTTCCTCGAATACCCCGATGGCCTCCTTCACGATCGCCTTGACCTCCTCGTCGCCGCCTTCGAAAAAATAGTCCGCTGGAACGCCGACCACACCGCCGTCAATGGGGTTCTCCATACGCTGAATCAGGTTGTCCAGCGCCCTGTCGATCTGGTGATCCGGCGCCCGGGATTCGTCGCCGGGATCGGTCTCCTCCCCTGCGGCGAGGGCCTGGAGCATCAGTGCGGCATCGCGCACGGTGCGGGTCATCGGACCCACATGGTCCATCGAGGGCACGAGCTCCATGACACCTGCCTTGCTGACCAGCCCGTAGGTCGGCTTGTGCCCGACAATGCCGCAGCACTGCGCGGGCAGGCGGATGGAACAACCCGTGTCGGTGCCGAGCGCGGCAAAGGCCATCCCCGCCGCCACGGCTACCGCCGAACCGCCGCTGGATCCGCCCGGATGATGGTCCGGTCGCCATGGATTCCCGATGGCGCCGAAGAACGGGTTCACCGAGGTCGTGCCGAACGCCAGCTCGTGCAATCCGGTCTTGCCCAGGGAGACGGCGCCCGCGGCGCGCAGAGCCGCGATCACGGCCGCGTCCTCGTCGGGCACATGCTCGGCGTAGTACCGGGACCCGTACGTGGTCAGTACGCCCCGGGTGTCGATGAGGTCCTTGATCGCCACCGGGATGCCGTGCAGGGGGCCGCGGTCCTTCCCGGCTGCCAACTCGCGGTCAGCCTGCCCGGCCTGCGCGAGTGCCTCATCGGCGGTCACGGTGATGAACGCATTCAGTAGCCCGTCCAGAAGCTCGATGCGTGCCAGGGACGACCGGGTCAGTTCCAGGGAAGACGTCTCCCCGGCCCGAATTGCCGCGGCGGCCTGCGACAACGTCGCGTACTCGAGTCCATTCATCGGTCGTCGTTCCTCCCGCCGGAGTCAGCTCGCATCTTGCGCCACCACGGTGGCGCAGGCACGGGCATCGGCGCGGCGAATAGTCTAACCGGCAATTCCGACGGCCAGCCATTGAGACACCTCATTGAGTTGCATGTGTGACCGAATTGAGTTCGATTCGAACCCGAAAGAAGGCGCTCGGAAAACCAGGGCGCGGCGGTCTTCCGCCCAATCCGCGGGACTCTTGCCACCGGCTGCCAGGCAAAGTGCTCGAAAAACCCCAGGCACCGCCCCCATGCGCATGCCGAATAGGTGATACGATTTCAATGCAGGGAACCCCGGCAGGCTTCCCGGGCCTAACTCCAAATTGACCCGAATCGGTGGATTATGCGGAACATCATCAAGGTACTCGGAATCGCGGTCGCCGCGCTTGCCGTGATACTCGTCGTCGCTGCGTTTCTGCTGTGGCGGCTGTTCGATCCCAACAACATCCGGGAGGAACTGGAAACATTCGTTGAGGAGCGCACCGGGCGCGAGTTCTCGATCGACGACGACCTCGCCCTGACCCTGTTTCCCTGGCTCGGCATCGAAACGGGCCAGATGCGCCTCGGCCACGCCCCGGGCTTCGGAGACGACGACTTCGCCAGCGTCGAGTCCGCCACGGCACGGGTTCGACTGATGCCGCTGTTCCGCGGGCGGATGGAGTTCGGCGCCGTGGTGCTGGAAGGCCTCGAACTCAACCTGGCACGCGACGCCGACGGACTCGAAAACTGGTCGGACCTGCTGAGCACGGCGTCTCCGGCAATCGATGCAGACGGCGCCGGCGCGTTGGCCGACGCCGCCGAAGAACCTTTCTTCAGCGAAGTCGACATCGCCGGCATCGACATCCGCAACGGCATCGTGTTCTGGCGGGAAAACGTCGACGAAGTTCGTTACGTGATCTCGGACATCGCCCTGGGAACCGGCCCGATCGTGCCGGGTATGCCCGTCGACATCGACCTTGGGCTGCGGTGGGTGGGCGTGGACCCGTCTTTCACCGCACGACTCGATGGACGAACCTCCCTTGTCCCGGACTCCGAAACCGCCGATCTGCAAGCGGACGGCCTGCTCCTTCAGTTCCGCGTCGAAGACGGCCAGGGCGATGAGCGCATCGCGGGCAACCTGGAAACAACGGCCAGTTTCGACAACACCTCCGGCACCATACGTCTGGACAATCTGCAGCTTGAATCGGACCTGACCGGATTCACCGGCAGTGCGGATACGGTCAGCGTCACCGCCGTCGCACCCGCGGTGAGCGTTGACGCCTCAGCGTGGACCGCGGAGGTTCCCGAGGTGGCGACCACCATCGGCGGCATCACCGCGCGCTGGCATCTGACCGCCGCAAGCCTGACCGGCGAACCGTCGTTTGCAGGAACCGTGGCCATCACCGAGTCACCGGTCGAAGAGGCACTGGCGCTGCTCGGGATGGAGTACGACGCGGCCATGGGCGACTTCGATCTCTCGTCGGGTTTCCAGCTTGAACCGTTGGCAGGGCGCGTCTCATTGACCGGACTGGACGCCGCACTCCTGGACATGGCCGTCACCGGGAATCTCGCACTCGGCGACACGGACCTGTCGGGCGATCTGCAGGCGCCGACGTTCGACCCCGGCGTATTCTTCAGCGTCCTGCCGCCCGAGTGGCTCGACGGCGCCGACGTCACTTCCATCGAGCAACTGGCGCTCAGCGCGGACTTCACCGTGAACCGGACCGACAACGGATTCTCGCTACGTGAATTCGCGGTAGAGCTTCCCGGCGGGGCCATCTCCGGTAGCGCGGATCGACCGGCCGATGCCGACAGTATCAGCGGACGGATCGTCGCCTCCGATCTGGACCCCGACGTCGTGGCTGACGTATTCCCGGCCCTTCTGCCGGACGCGCTCGGCCCGGAGAGACTCGGGACCCTGGGCGTCGACACGGCTTTCGACTACGCCTCGGACGGATCCATACTGCGCCTCGAAGAGCTGGCTGCCAGCGCGTTGGGCCTGCAGGCAAGCGGCAACCTGACCGTGCGCGACCCCACCGGCAGCCCCGACGTCACCGGCGCGCTGCAGGTGGCGAGCTTCTCCCCGCGGGCGCTCCTGGAACGCTTTGACCGGGACGTCCCGCCCACAGCCGATCCTGCGGTTCTGGGCAGTGCGACCCTTAGCGCCGACATATCGTTCGGCGCGAACCGGGCGGAGTTCGCGTCGCTGCAAATGCGACTGGACGATACCAACCTCAGCGGCCGCGTCGAGGTGGCCGACTTCGCCGATCCGCGGTTCGTGTTTGAACTGGACATGGATCGGATCGACCTCGACCGCTACTTTCCGCCCACTTCCGAAGCACCGAACGACCCCGACCAGGCGGATCAGGGCTTCGACACCACCACCCTGGCCAACCTGAATCTGGCGGGGCGGATAAGCGCCGACGAACTGCAGGTCGCGGGTCTGAGTGTGTCCGGCTTTTCCACCGACATCGACCTCGCCGAAGGTGTCGGCAGGATCGAGCCGCTGGAGGCCCTGCTGTACGGCGGCGAGTTCAACGGCACGGCCGAACTCGATGTCCGCGCGGGCGGCCCATTCGTCTCGTTGCAGGGCACCGTCTATGACGTCGACATGGAAGGCCTGCTGAACGCGTTCTCCGACGAACCGGCGGGCACCAGCGGTACAGGAAACTTCAACGTCGAACTCACGGGAATCGGCGACAACCTGGACGAGGTGCTTTCCACCGCGACGGGTTCCATCGAGTTCGCGCTTCGCGACGGCGCCCAGCAGGGATTCAACCTCGACCACACACTGTGCGACCTCTACAACGGGCTTCGCGGCTACCCGCGACCGGCGCCGGTGACCATCGATGCCACCCGCTACAGCCTGTTGCGCGGCACCGCCCAGGTCCGCGACGGCATCGCATCGACCACCGACATCCTCGGCAGCCTGACGACCATCGAGGTCAGCGGCGGGGGTCGGGTGGACCTGGTGACCCACGGAATCGACCTTGGGCTGGACGCCGAGATGACGGCTCCCATCCCGATATCCGGATGCGAGACCCTGGACGGCCTCGTCGGCGAGACGATTCCGGTCGTGGTCAGTGGGTCCGTCTCCGATCCGCAAATCGGGCCCGATTTTGAGGAACTGATCAGGCAGCTCCTTCAAGAAGAAGCCGGAGAAGCCGTTCTCGACGCGGTGCTGGACTTGTTGAACTAGGGCCGGTTCTGTCGCATCAGAGCTCGCCAGGCGCGCCGATGCAAGGCGCTGTCTGCCGGCGGCGAAACATCGCGCCATGGTGGCACGGGCAAATGGCCTATACTTCGCTGGCTACGAGCATACATCGCTGACCAGGATCATGAATCGGCGGAAATTCACCCTGCTCCCAATCCTCGCGCTGGCGTTTGGCGGCGGCATGACCGTCCCGGAACCCGCCCGGAGCCAGGGCTGGGAGCTGGAGTACCCGCAGGCGGAATTTCATATTGCCCGGTTGATGCCAAGTGGAACCCAGGCATTCCGCGGCGGCTACCGGCAGTGGTACGCCATCGACTGGCCGGAAGCCGAGGACCACCTCTCCCAGGGATTGCAGCGGCTGACCCGGCTCGAAGTTGCCGACGACAGCGTTCATATACGGACACTCGACGACCGCATCTTCAACCACCCCTGGCTGTTCGCGCAGCAGGTGGGACGCTGGACGCTGTCGCAGGAGGAATCCGACCGGCTACGGGAGTACCTGATGCGGGGCGGATTCCTGGTGGTCGACGACTTCCACGGCGAGTGGGAATGGGCCTACTTCATGGAGACCATTCGGCGCGCATTGCCCGAGTTTCCCATTGTCGACATCCCCGATGACGACCCCCTGCTTCACGTGCTCTACGACCTGGACCGCAACACCCAGATCCCGGGCGCCAGGCACCTGTACCGCGGCGCCGGCGGTCAGATCATGGCCCAGCTACCCGGCGGACCGCCCCAGTGGCGGGGGATCTACGACGAGCACGGCCGGCTCATGGTGGCGATCAACTACAACATGGACATGGGCGACGCCTGGGAGCACGCCGACGATCCCTGGTACCCGAATCCCATGACCGCGCTGGCCTATCGGTTCGCAATCAACTACATCATCTACGCGATGACTCACTGATCGGAACGGCGGGCGAACCTCCATGGGCGAACTCCCGATCTTTCTGACTGCCGCGGCGGTTGTTGCATTCATCCTGCTGGCGCCGCGGGCGCGCTCCGCGCTCCGCGGCGGTTTTCGCGGCGGCAACCGTGGCAACATCCTCGGCAGCCTCCAAAGTGCTTTGCGCAGCGCATTCCAGGGCGGCAAGGCACATCGCCGCGGCATCGACGTGGAAGCCGATCTGCTGAGCGCCTGCGGCGGAGACAGGGCAACCATGGAACGGCTGATTCTCTACGAGATAAACCGCAAGCCGGAACTGGGACGAACGGGCGCTGCGTTGATGGCCCTGTCGAGGCTACGCGCAGATCGACGCTGAATCGCGACGACTGAGAACCTGCCGGGATGGGCCTTCTGATCTGTGGAATGTACTGTATGGGGCGGTGACCAGCGAGAACTACAGACCGGCTGAGAGACGACCGCTGGCAAGCCGCCAGCTATCCATCGCAGATCGATGCGCTACCTGGCTGGCCGCCCGAAACATCTCGCCCAACGCGATCTCGCTGGCCGGCGTGGGTTTTTCCATCGTGGCATGCCTGTGCCTTGCGGGAACCGCATGGACAAGTGGAATCAGTGCACGCGCACTGTTTGTGCTTGCCGCGCTCTTCATCCAGGCCAGGTTGCTCGCCAACCTCTTCGACGGAATGGTCGCGGTTCAGTCCGGCAAGGCATCGCCCCGGGGCGAAATATTCAACGAAGTGCCCGATCGAATCTCGGATCCCTTGATCTTTATCGGAACCGGTTTCGCTGCAGGTGGACTTCCGAGCCTGGGATTCCTCTGCGCCGTGCTTGCGCTATTCGTCGCTTACCTGCGCGTGTTCGGTAACTCTCTCGGCGCGACGGACCTGTTTCTGGGGCCGATGGCAAAACCCCAGCGAATGGCCACGCTGACCGTCGCCTGCCTTTACAGTGCACTGGCGCCGTATGGTTGGTTCGCCGGGCCAGGCAGCCATGCTTCAACCGGGGCCGCAACCCTTGCACTTTCGCTCATAGTTCTCGGAACGCTCGTAACGGCCGTTCGGCGACTGGGCAAGATCTCAGCGCAAATTCAAGACCGCGCGTGATGTCATTCACCGCAGCCATCAACGACGAAATCGTACGCACATACGTCGTATTGATCCTGGCGGTGCTGGGCGTAGCCGGCGTGCTCCTGTGCATTGTCGCCTTGGCGTTCAAGCGCGACCTCGGCGGGGTTTGGCGTACCTATCGCGGCTGGTTGATCATGGCGCCGCTGGTGCTGGCTGTCGTTGTCGCGGGTCGCGAGGCAACCATTGTCGGCGTGGCTGTCCTGGCGCTACTCGGATTCAAGGAGTACGCGCGCGCAACCGGCCTGTATCGCGACTGGTGGATGACCGGTACCGTGTATCTGGGCATTGTCGCGTTGACCGCCATCTCGCTTGTGCAGGATCCGAGACTTGAGGTTCCGGGCTGGTACGGCCTGTTCATGACAATGCCGGTGTACGCAGTTGGTCTCATTCTCGTGATTCCCGTCATCCGGAACCGGACCAAGGGTCAAATTCAGAGCACCGCACTTGCGGTACTGGGATTCATTTATCTGGGCTGGATGCTCAGCCATGTGGGCTTTCTGGCCAACTCCCGCTACGCGTATGGCTACCTGCTGTTCCTGATGGTGGCCGTGGCGTGCAACGATGTTGCGGCCTTTGTCTCGGGAAAACTTTTCGGGGGTCGAAAGCTTCGGGTCGAGGTCAGTCCGAACAAGACCTGGGGCGGCGCGTTCGGGGCACTGGGCACTTCGATGACACTGCCCTGGCTGCTGTGGTTCAGCTATCCACACTTCGGGCCGTTGCAGTTGGTATTGACCGGGCTGATTATCGGCATCGGTGGCCAACTCGGCGACCTCGTGATCAGCGTGATCAAGAGAGACCTGGGTGTGAAGGACATGGGGGTTTTGATTCCGGGCCACGGCGGCGTTCTCGACAGAATCGACAGCCTGATCTTCACGGGTCCGCTGTTCTTTCACATGTCACGCTGGTTCTACGACCTGTACTGATCGAAAGTGCCTGACATGGAGGACTGGTCGTACAACACGGCACCGGACTTGCAAGAGTCTGTCGCTGCGCGGTTGCGCGGCTTTCCACGGTACCCGGATGTGACTGTCCATGTCGCCCGGACCATTCTGCACCTCGGACTGCGAGCTCTGCTGCGAACCTGCTTCCGGCTGAGCGTGAAGGGTCGAGACAATCTGCCGGCGGACGATTCGTTCATCATGATCTGCAACCACACGAGCCACCTTGACGCGCTTTGCCTGCTCTCAAGTCTTCCGCTGTTGCGCCTCCATCGAGCCTATCCCGCCGCCGCTGCGGACTACTTTTTCTCGAATCTTCCACGCGCGTTCCTGTCAGTTCTCTTCGTCAACGGCCTGCCCTTCGATCGGGTAGAGCGGGGAAGGGAAAGTCTGGAGCTGTGCCGTCAGTTGCTGGATCGTCCGGGCAACGTCCTCATCCTTTTCCCCGAGGGGACTCGCGCCTCTGCGCCGGGCGCGGTTGACAGATTTCGTTCGGGTATCGGGAGGCTGGCGGCGGGGACTACGACCCCTGTGGTCCCGTGTTACCTGGCCGGGGCCGGCAAGGCGTTTCCGAAAGGTGCCGTGTTTCCCCGACCACACCGGTTGCGGCTCCATGTAGGTACGCCGCGAAGCTTTCCCGACTCGTCGCCGCAAGACCCCGCTGCAGTAGCCTCCATTTGCGATGCGCTTCGCAATGAAGTCCTCGAGCTGGCAAACGATCGGGAGCCTCCGCCACCGTAGCACCCGCTTTGCGAGCCTTTCAGGCAGGTATCTTTCGACGCCACCATCAGTTGCCCGTCCGCCGCGCGTTCAGCCGCTGCACCAGCGACACGCTCATGACAATCAGGATCGGGATGATCGGCAGCGAACCGATCACGGTGAGCGACTGGACGGCCGAAAGGCTGCCGGAGAGCGTCACGCCCAGGGTGATCAGGAACAGGACGGTAATCCAGGCGACGCGCATCGACACTCGCGGCTCCTGGCTGGCGCGGAGGTTCTTCGAGCAGACGCAGGACGCGACGAAGGCTGCCGAGTCCATGGTCGTTGCGTAGAAGACGATGCACAGCACGATGAAGAAGACCAGGCTGAGATTGCCGAACGGCAGGTGGGAGGCGATCGTGGCGGTGACCGCGTACAGGCCGCTCTCGCGCAGGATATCGCTGAGCGGCAGGATTTCGTTCAACTGAAGGTGCAGGGAGAAGGCGCCGGTGATCGACATGTACGACAGCGTGCCGAGCGATCCCCACAGGATGGTGCCCAGCACCAGTTGGCGAATGGTCCTGCCGCGGGAAATCCTGGCAATGAACAGGCCCACGAAGGCGGAAAACGCGATCCACCAGCCCCAGTAGAACACCGTCCAGGTCTCGGGAAACCCGGTCTGGCCGATCGGGTCGGTCCACATGTTGGTGCGGAAAAAATTGTCGGCCATCAGTCCCAGGCTGTTCACGATCATCTTCAGGATGAACAGCGTCGGACCGACCAGCAGAATCACGAGCAGGAGAAGGAAGGCCAGAATCATGTTGAAGTCCGCCAGCTTCTGAATGCCCTTTTTCAGGCCGCGCAGGGTACTGGCGCCGAACAGGAGGACCCAAACGGAGAGCACAGCGGCCTTTACGGGGATGCTGTCCTCAAGGCCGGTCAACTCGGAAAGCAGCGCCGAGACCAGGGGCACGCCGATACCCAGCGAAGTCGTGGCACCGGCAATGATGCCGAGGACGATGAAGATGTCGATGAGCACTTTCCAGGTCGAGTGTCCGAAGCGCGGCAGCGCGCCGGCGCTGGCTTCGCTGATCCGCAGGAAGCGCGCGCGATCGACGTAGAGGCTGTAGGCGATCGGCACCGCCGGCACGGCGTAGAACGCCCAGGGAATGATGCCCCAATGGAGCATCGGGTACATGTGCCCCCATTCGTAGGCTGCACTGGAATAGGGCTCGATGCCCAGCGGCGGCGTTTCCAGGTAGTAGATCGGTTCGCCGAAACCCCACGCCACGGTGCCTGCCCCGACCCCTGCGGTGAACATCATGGCGACCCAGTGCGGCGTCGAGAACTCCACCGGTTCGGCGACTCCGCCAAGCCTGACGCTTCCGTGCGGCCCCAACGCCAGCCAGAGGCAGAAGCCCAGCGCGACCATGCCGAACGCAAGGTACAGCCAACTGAAGTTGGCCCCTATGCCGGCCATGACCGATTGCGCCCAGGCGCCGGTTTCCTCTGGATAGACCAGAAACGCGGCCGCGAACAAGCCGGCGATGGCGATGGAAGGAATCAGAACGGCGGGTTCGGCAGCGGGTCTGTCCGCTGGGGAGGCGGGTTCGGCAGCGTGTCTGTCCGCTGGGGTGGCGGGTTCTTGTTGTTCGGTCGTGGTCATATCCTGCTTCCGTGCGGGCTTTGCCGAACCATCTTACCCATGGTCGGCGACCGGGGCGTCAACGGCCACCAACAGGACGCGGGAGTTTGCCGTCGATTTCTTCGTTGAACGCCTGCTCGATGCCGCCCGCGAGCAGGCGTCACGGAGCCAGTGTCGATACGCTCGGCATGCCGGCCGACGATGCGACCGGTTCGGCCCGCACCGGCCGCTCGCCCGCGAGCCGTTGCCTGAGCCAGCCGAGGTCATCGCCGCTATCGACGAGCGCCTTCACCGTGGGGCTCGTGTCGAGCGCATCGGCGTCGATGGAATCGGCCCTGAGCTTCAGATGGGCGAATATCGTGCGTCCGTCGCCGCCTACGTGGCGTACCGTGGACTCCCCGTCCCCATCCACGTCAAACCGCATCGCGAACAGCTTCAGGCGCACGGAGCCGCTGACGTTACCCCCAATGACAAGAATCCTCTCATTGTGCTCTTCGACCCTGATCGTGATGTCGCAGTGAGTCCGGACCCCCTCGCCGAGGTTCCTGTGCCGCTCCCCGATCGAGCGATACGCCGAGCGCCGCGCAGAGCACAAGAGATCGCCCGGCTCGATCGGCATCTCACCGACGTCGTAGGCGACGAAAGCCGTGTCCGGGTCATCGTGGTAGCGCGCTTCGATCGCCTGATCGATGTACGCGTAGTGCGCAATATGGCGATGAAACAGCTCTTCCTCGCCGAGACCGCCCTCGCACATGACCCACGATATGAACGCCGCCGACCATGGATCTTCCCAGCGCGCTCCGGCGCCGTACCGTCCGGTCCAGACATCGTTCTGCCTGTCGAGGATCCACGCGCCATCGTCCGTCACGGCCCAATAGCCCGCGATCGAGTCCGCGACGCGCGCCGCTTCCATCTGCTGCTGCAGCGAACGTGGGGGCCGCGGGCCGGATCGCCGCTGTTGCGGCTCCTCGGGGATTGTCTGGTCGAAGACACTGAATCCGAAGAAGCCCCATTCCTGCACCGCGATGTCGACGATCCTGCGCCTGACCTCGTGCGCCGGCGCCAGCCGGCACGCACGCTCGACAACTCGCATGCGACCGGGCTCGCCGGTCACGCGCTCGGCGGGAGGCAATACGTCGAGCCGCTCGGTTGCGAGCCGATCCAGGTGGACCTGCTGAGCGTTCGCGCCCGATGCCGAGGCCAGCACAATGGCCAGGACGGCGAGAAATTGTTTCGTAAAATCAGTGCGGTGGATCATCGCGGCATCAATTTAACAGATTCTTGTGCAGAATCCGAAACGCACGCGATTTTGAACAATGCCGGTTCCGGCGCAGTCACGGCAGCAACGAAAACGGATCCACGCGGGCGTCGAGAATTCTCGCGCCCCAGTGCAGGTGCGGCCCGGTGACCCTGCCGGTGGCGCCGGCGAGGCCCACCACCTGACCGCGCTCGACCATGTCGCCGACGTCCACGAGGATTTCCGAGAGGTGCAGGTACATCGTGTATATGCCCAATCCGTGATCGACGAAGACGGCATTGCCGTTGAAGAAGAAGTCCTTGGCCAGCACCACGCGGCCGGAATTCGAGGCAAGGATTTCGGTGCCCGTCGACGCGCTCAGGTCGGCGCCGGAATGGGGCGCGCGCGGTTCGCCGTTGAAGACACGGCGGTGGCCGAAGTTGCGACCGCCCTGGGCGCCGGGAATCGGCACGGCGAAGGGTTCCGTCCAGAGCGCCGTCGGCGTCAGGGTCGCGTAGACGGCGCCGATCTCCCGGGACTCCCGCGCCGCGCGTTCCTGGTTCTCCGGGCTGAGTTGCACAAAGCCGGGCGCCACGGTGAGTTCGGTGGTCGGGAAGCTCATTCCCTGCACGTCCACCGTCTCCACCACCGTTTCAACGCGCCCGTCGGCATAGGTCAGCGTCACGTTTGCCGGGTAGGCGCCCGCTTCGGTGTCCAGATCAACGCCGATCACAGTGAACCAGCTATCGTCGCCGCGGACGAAGGGTACGCTGCGTTCCGACCATCTGACCTGTGCGGACTCGAGCCCATCCTGATGGGGTAGTTCGAGCTGCAGGGCCTGACCCTGGAACACGGTCAGTGCGGTCACGAACAACAAGGCAGTGGTCTCCATCATGGTTCCCTTTCCGTTCAGTTCATTGATCGAAGCGATGACTGTACTCCCGCGGAGTCGGCGCCACCGTGCGCAGGTTCGGCCACTCCCGGTGGGGGCTCCAGTCCGGCGCGGCTTCGTCCGACGAAGCCACGGTCACCTTGACGTCCAGCGTCGATTCCCCGCCGCCCAGCACGGTGCCGCGCGTCGGGCACGCGTCCGCGTAGTCGCGGCCCACGGCGACGGCGATGAAGCGGTGATCGGCAACTGTGTCGTTGGTTGGATCGATGCCGACCCAGCCCAGATCCGGCAGAAAGAACTCGCCCCAGGCATGGCTTGCGCCCTCCAGCGACTGCTCCCCCGCCGCTCCCTCGCGATGAATGTACCCGGACACGTAGCGGCTGGGGATGCCCCACGAACGCGCGATCGCGAGCATGACGTGCGTGTAGTCCTGGCAGACGCCCTGCCCCGTTTCCAGGATGTGATCCATGGGCGAGTCCACCGCCGTGCTGCCCGGCTCGTACTGAAACACCCGGTGCAGGGTGGAGCATGTCTGAAGCAGTGAAACCAACGGGTCGTCGCCGCGCCGGATACCCTTGTCCGCGGTGAATTCCTTCAGCATGGAACTGAACCGCACGTATTGGCTCGGTTGCAGGAACTGCCACGATTCCACCGGGTCCACCGAGCCCGCCAACGCATCCCATGCATCCGCCCCCAGCCGCTCCGGCAGTTCCGGGTCCCCGGCCGATTCCACCTGGACGCGGCTATGCACCACGGTACTGCGATGCAGCCGATGCACGTTGAACAGGTGGCAGCGATTGCCGAAGGGGTCTTCGAACTGGGTGGTGGCCGCGAACGGGTCGATGTCCAGGCTGAATTTCAGCACCCGCTGGCTGCCGTCGTCGCGCGGGCGCAGCCGCAGCAACATGAGGCTGCTCTGGGCCAGCTCCTTGTAGCGGTAACTGGAAACGTGCTCGATTCGGTACCTGCGCCTTGTCATTGCGGGCTGTCCTCAATCTCGTAGTTGAAATAGGACATCTCGATATCCTCATTCAGTTGCCGGCACTCGTCGCCGATCATCCCGAGCGTGGTCCGCGTGGCCGCGTCGGCGCCGGGGTCCCGGCGCGGCCAGTCGAAGTCCAGGTTGGCCGCCACCCGGCCGACCCGCCGGACCGCGCCCAATGCCAGCGGCCGTTGGGCGGAAACAGCCTGCAGCGCGGCTATGATCCGGTCCAGAGAATGGCGGATCGAATGCGAAAGCAACGGATCGGAGACCAGAAAGTCGACGACGCTGTCCGGCTTGAAGTCCAGGGAATACAGCCGGCTGTAGGCCACGCGCGCCGTGCAGATCTGCAGCAGCGAGCGCCAGTCCGATTCCACGTAGCGCTGGTGGGAGGGGAACACCTGCAGGTGAGCGTCCAGCAGCCCGGTCAGGTGCTGCACCCGTTCCACGAAACGCCCGAGCTGCAGAAAATGCCATCCGTCGTCCCGGTACAGCGAACTGTCGGCGATGCCGTGGAAGGTGCGGATGGAATCCTCGGTGCGCAGGTAGAACTTGCCGGACCGGTCGCTCCAGATATCCTTGACGCGCAGATCGCGGATGCCCAGGTAGAGCATGTTGAGGCTCGACCACATGTCGTTGCCGATCACGTTGCGAACCTGGCGGGCATTTTCCCGGGCCGAGGCGATGCAATTGCGGATGGAGTCGGCGTTGTTGGGCTCGAACGTCACATCGTCCGTCAGCGTGTAGGCGTCGGCCAGCATGAAGTCGTCGTCGCCCAGGTTCGATCCGAGCCCACCGCCCACCGGTTCCCGGCCGAGGCTCAGGTACAGGCGCGACCAGGTCCGGTCGAGTTCGTCCACGGGGCGGTCCTGCAACGCCTGGAACTGGTTGTGGACCAGGCGGCAGCCGTGTTCGGCACGTTCCATGTAACGGCTGATCCAGTACAGTCCCTGTGCGTTGCGCGACAGCATTGCGTTACCTTGACTGCACCCCGTTACCTCGACCGCGTCCCGTTGTCCTGACTGCTGCGCATGACTTCGTCAGCACCCCTTTACTTTGAAAGCACCCAGAGATCCTTGCCGCCGCCGCCCTGGCTCGAATTGACGACCAGGGAGCCCTTGGTCAGGGCGACGCGGCAAAAGGCGCCGGGCACCAGCCGGGTTTCGCGGCCGCACAGGACAAAGGGACGCAGATCCACGTGGCGGGGCGAGGCGCCCTCCTCCGTCAGGCACGGTGCGCAGGAGAGATCCAGCACCGGCTGGGAGATGAAATTGGCGGGATCCTTGAGAATCTCCTTCGCATAGGCGTCGCGTTCGGCTGCCGTGGACTGCGGTCCCACCAGCATGCCGTAGCCGCCGGACTCGCCCACCATCTTGACCACCAGCCGCTCCAGGTTGTCGAGCGTGTATTCCAGGCCCTCCGGATTCCGGCAAAGGTTCGTCTGGACGTTGGCCAGCAGCGGCTCCTCGCTCAGGTAGTAGCGAATGATGTCGGGCACGAAGGCGTAAACGCTCTTGTCGTCGGCGACACCGGTCCCCGGCGAGTTGGCCAGCACCACGTTGCCCATCCGATAGGCGTAGAACAGGCCGGGCACGCCGAGCTGCGAATCGGCGCGAAACGCCAGCGGATCCAGAAAATCGTCATCCACGCGCCGGTAGATCACATCGACCTTGCGCAGTCCGCTGATGGTGCGCATGTAGACGAATCCGTCGTGGACCAGCAGGTCGCGGCCCTGCACCAGTTCCACCCCCATTTCGCGGGCGAGGAACATGTGCTCGTAGAAGGCCGAATTGTGGACCCCCGGGGTCAGCAGCACGATGCACGGGTCGCTGACGCCGTGCGGCGCCAGTTCCGAGAGGGTCTGGCGCAGCAGGGCTCCATAGTGCTCGATCCCGCGAACCCGGCAATGCCTGAACAGATTGTTGAGGCTGGCCTTGACCGCTGCCCGGTTGGCCAGCATGTACGACACGCCGGAGGGCACGCGCAGATTGTCCTCCAGCACCATGAAACCGTCGCGCGTGCGGACCAGGTCGGTCCCGCAGAGCGCGACATGGATCCCCTGCGGGACCGCGACCCCGCGCATCTCGATACGGTACTGCGGGCAGCCGTAGATCATGTCCGCGGGAATGACTCCGTCGGAGAGTATCCGCCCGCGCCCGTAGATGTCCGCCAGGAACAGGTTCAGCGCCTTGAGCCGCTGGCGTAGCCCACGCTCGATGAAATCCCAGGTATCGGCATCGACGATTCTCGGCAGCACGTCGATGGGGATGATGCGCTCCTGGGCGCCTTCCTCGCCGTAGACCGCGAAGGTGATTCCCTCCTGCAGAAAGGACCGTTCGGCGCGTTCCTGCATGGCGGCGATTTCTTCGGGAACCATGCCGTCGAGAACGTTCCAGAGCTCGCGGCAGTGGTCGCGAGGCACGCCGTCGGCGGCGAACATTTCATCGTAGAAGCGAGGGTCGGTGGGGTAATTGGAGAAAAGCGACTGGTCCGGCGCCGAGCCGCCGTCCGCAGGGGAGTCAGGCGTTGCGATCCGTTCGCTCAAGGTCCGGCACCCTCCTCGCAGATTCGGTCGAAGGCGTTCACGGCAATTCGCCGGCATGCGCTCGCCACGTTGTTCCAGTCGTGCCAGCGGGATTCCAGATGCCGGTATTCGGAGAGGTCGGTCTGCTCCAGGTCGTATGGCAACGGGCTCGCCAACTGTGCGGCAAGCTGCTGCAGGGAGGACTCTCCGTTGCTTTGAGGATAAAGGTCGTCGAAACGACGCAACGCGGCTGCCGCGGCCTCCTGCCCCATACCATCGCCCAGTGCAGCGAAGTCCACATAATCTCTCGCCGCATTGCGTCTGAGGATCAGAACGCCCTTGATGCGAAGCATCTCCGCACCCGTCGGAACCGTGAGACGTACGCCGAACCGCTCGATTTCCTCCGTCTCCAGCGGCGCCTTGCGGATTAGCTGTCGGACTCCGGTCTCGATACCATCCAGGCTGCCGAGGATGAGGACCGGCTGCGAGACGCGGGCGGTGACCCAGCCGGCCGCCGCTTCCAGGTCGGACAAGATCGACGAAAAGCGCTCGCGCAGGTCGACGACGACGTGATCGTCGTCCATGGACAGGCGATGACCGGCATGAATGGCGGCGGCCGTCCCTCCGACCAGAACGGCGCCCGGGACGATCTTCTGCAGTCTGGCGGCCGCCGACAGCAGGCGCTCCCAGTCGGGCAGTTCGGCGTCAGCGGTGCGCTTCGACATAGGCATCCCAGAAACGGTGACGCTGGCGATAGGGATCCCCGGCATATTGCCGACAGATGCGGGCGATACGCTCCAAGATGTCGCGGTCGTTCAGGGCCGCCTGGCGAAGCTCGCGCCAGTCATGCCACTTTCCCCGCGAAATAATGTCGTCGATGGCCGCCAGGGAAAATTCCCGGTGATTCAGGTGCCGATGCTGCATGTTCAGGCCGACCTTGTCTTGCCGGAGCGGGCGGAATCCGAATCCTCGAAAAAGATATTAACTGATTTTCAGGGACATCGGAGTAGTAGACTGCCGAGCCATGCGAGCCGAACCGGACATCGTGGTATTCGACGGCATTTGCAACCTGTGCAGCGCACTCGTTGATTTCGTCGCTGCACGGGACCCCCGCGGCGCGTTCACGTTCGTTCCCATGCAGTCGCCGCGGGGGCGGCACCTACTCGAAGCACATGGTGTGTCGATCGACCAGGTCGATACGTTCCTGCTCATCCGAAACGACGGTGCGCTGGTCAGGAGCGACGCGGCCATCGCCATCGCGGCTGAACTGAGGCGGCCGTGGAATCTGCTCACCGTACTGCGCTACGTGCCCAGGCCGATTCGCGACCGGGTCTATTCGTTCGTGGCGAGGAACCGTTACAGGTGGTTCGGGAAGCGCACCACCTGCAAATTGCCGTAGTGACGAGTTTACCGATCCCGTATTACAATTTTCACCACCTCGCTAATGTAACTTTCACCACCCTTGTAATATCAGTTTCACCACCTCGCTGATGTAACTTTCACCACCCTTGTAATATCAGTTTCACCACGTCCCTACTGCAACTTTCACCTCCCCGCAAATCCGGTTTTCACCATGAACAGATTCAAATTCCTGCTGGCACACATCGCACTCCTGCTCTTTGCCCACCACTCGGCCGCCCAGAATATCGTGCTGATCCTGTCGGACGATCAGGGCTGGACCGGCACTTCCGTACAGATGGACAGCCGGGTGGCCAACTCGGTTAGCGACCTGTACCAGACACCGAGTCTCGAGCGTCTGGCTGCCGAAGGCATGAAATTCTCCAATGCCTATTCGCCGGCGCCGAACTGTTCGCCCACGCGGATGAGCATCCAGACGGGCAAGACGGCCGCCCGACTGGGCGCCACCGACATCATCGACGTGGTGCCCGACGAGAACGGGGTCGCCAACATCCAGGTGTTCCACGACACCATGTATTTCAACAAGCCGATGCTCGTGCCCTTCCCCGTCAGCGACATCGCGGACGAGGAGACGACCATCGCGGAACTGCTCAAGCAGCACGATCCGGCCTACGCCACCGGCCATTTCGGCAAGTGGCACATGGGCGGCGGCTCACCGGAGCGCCACGGCTACGATGCGCATAACGGTCTGACGACCAACGACGAGGGATTTGCGAGGCAACCCGATCCGAAACGCAGCGACCGGGTGACGGACGACGCGGTCGCCTTCATCGACGAGCAGGCACAGGCCGGTCGGCCCTTCTTCGTACAGGTTTCCTATTACGCCGTGCACACGCCGGTACGGGCGCGGCCGGAAACCCTGTCGAAGTTCAGCGACTACCTGGTCCAGAAAGACCTCGGCATGTTCGGGGACCAACGGCATACCAACGCGGCGTACGCGGCGATGACCGAGGAGATGGACCAGGGCGTGGGACGCATCCTCGACACGCTGGACCGTCTCGGCCTCGCCGATGACACCTACGTCATCTTCACCTCGGACAACGGGGGTGAGTCCGACAACCCGGTGACGAACAACGTGCCGCTGGCGTGGGGCAAGACCCACGTCTGGGAAGGCGGTATCCGGGTTCCGATGTTCGTGCGCGGCCCCGGTATCGAGGCCGGTACGCAGAGCAACGCGCCTGTCGTGGGCTACGACTTCATGCCGACGATTGCCGAGTGGGTGGGGGCCGCAGACCGGTTACCGGGCGATCTGGACGGGGGCAGCCTGGTGCCGGTCCTGGAAAACGGCGGTGACGGGTCCGTGGACCGGCCGACGGAACCGCTGATCTGGTTCTACGGCGCTTATCGCAACCAGAAGCACGTCACGCCCCAGGCAGCGATCCGGCGCGGCAACCACAAGCTGATCTGGGAACTGGAGCCGGACCGGGCGTACCTCTACGATCTCGACATTGACCTGCGGGAGTCGACCGATTTGTCGCGGTTCCGGCCGGAGATCGCCGAATCGATGCTGGCGGAGCTCAAGGCCTACCTGGACGATGTCGGAACGAATCTCCCGACGCCGAATCCCGACTACGACCCGGCGCTGGACGGCGGGCTGAGGCCGCTGGTGTTTGAGGACCGGGTGGAAGAACCGGCGGGTCCGTAAGTCGAGGCAGGGGGGGCGGACGTGCCTGGCCTGGGGCGGTCGCTTCGAGCTTGAGCCAAACGCGCCGGGCCTGGGGCGGTCGTTCCGGGCTTGAGACGGACGCTTCTGACCAGGGCCGACCGGTCAGACCGTAGCGGCCGGCTCCTCCGAGCATTCGGCGTGGATCCGGATCAGCTCCTCAACCACCTCGGCGGTGCGTTTGCGCGCGATGCCGCATTCGGTGGCGATTCCGAATTCGGGCACGTACTTGCTGGCCGCGGCGATGCGCCTGTTCGTTGCTTCGGGTCCGTCCGCGTGCACCAGGCCGAGATAGATTTCCGTGCCGGGATCGAGTTTCAGGTCACGGAACGGCTCGAAATAGGCGTCGTCGTCCCTGTCGATGGGCACCGGCATGTGGATGAAGGCCAGCGGGTGATCGGCGGCCGCGACGATGGCGTTGGCCAGGCTGACCATGGCCGCCGAGTCGATCGGCTCGATGAAGTGCTTCGCGTCGTAGTCGCCGTAACACAGGTGAATGCCCACCTCCACCCGGTCCGGAATCGCGTCGCACAACTGCGCAAGCGCCGGGGGAATGATCCGTTCCTTGTGTTCCATGGGCGGCACGACGCTCGGCTGGCCGTCCCAGGCCACTGTCTCGATGCACACATCCCACTGGATGGTCAGATCGGTTTGCGGGAGTAGCTCACACATGCGCCGGACTTCGGCGATCATCGCCTGTCTGTAGGCCTTCAGCACGTGTTCAGCCCCCTCACCGCGCACGAACGTGCCGATCACCGCCATCGGGGTCGGCAGGCTGACCTGGAATCGGACGTCCTCGGGAATGTCCCCACGCTCCCGCGCCTTGCGGAAATCCCGATAAGAGATGCGCGCTTCGCGGCAGTAGCCGAGTTCTCCGAATTGGATGTCCTCGGGGTTGACGCCTGGCGCGACTTCCAGCGGAACCAGGTCCATGGGATCGCCGACGGGCCTGAGGTAAGGGCTCGCCCGCAGCAGCGGCACCTGCCAACTGATCCACAGCCGCCGACCGCCCGGTTCGCCGTCGGGAAGACGCTTCAACCGACGGCCGAGAACGCGGCCGCACGTCTTGAACACGTTATCGACCGTGTCCAGCCCGATACTGCCGACGAAATGGACTCCGGTTGGGCGCTTGTTTGTGCTTCTTGCCTTCATCTTTGACGGGGCCTCGGGGTATGTGCGACATAGTATCGAACAGTCGCTTGCGGCTGCCAGCCATTGAAGCCGCCCTGGTGCATGCTGAGTCCTTGATCGAAATCAGGTGACGGCGTCCGGCATCGTGCCCCGGCGGTACCTGATTCTCGGAACGAATATTGGGTTATGGCAAGGCAAAGGGTAGCCCCGGAATGGATGGGATCCCGTATGCTTGCTTGCTGAAATCGTCCCAGAACCAGATTCAGAGCAAATTTCGTTGACAGCTTCCATGTCCCGAGTATTGATCGTCGGCGGCGGAAACGCTGCCTTGTGCGCCGCGCTGGCGGCGCGCGAGAACGGCGCCGAGGTCACCGTGCTTGAGCGCGCGCCGCAGGACGAGAGCGGCGGAAACAGCCGCTTCACCGCCGGGGCGTTCCGCTGTGCCTACTCCGGTGTCGACGACCTGGTCAAGCTCATGCCGGATCTCTCCGACGACGAGATCGCCATGACCGACTTCGGTACGTATACCGAGGATCAATTCTTCGACGACATGTTCAGGGTGACGAACTATCGTTGCGATGCGGAACTGGTGGAGTGCCTGGTACGACAGTCGGCGCCGACGATGGCGTGGATGCGGGACAAGGGCGTGCGGTTCATGCCGATTTACGGGCGGCAGGCATTCAAGGTGAACGGGAAGTTCACGTTTTGGGGCGGGCTGACTGTTGAATCGGTAGGCGGCGGTCCTGGCCTCGTGGACAGCCTGACCGAGTCCTGCCTGCGCCGCGGCATCGAGATCCAGTACGACGCGCGGGCCGTGGAACTGGCCTTCGACGGCAAGATCGTCACCGGCGTTGTGGTTCGCCGGGGCGGCGAGCGGCCCGAGACGGTGCCCGCAAACGCCGTGGTGCTGGCGTGCGGCGGGTTCGAGGCCAATCCGGAGTGGCGCACGCGCTATCTCGGCCCTGGATGGGAGGTGGCCCGGGTGCGCGGCACCCGCTTCAACACCGGCGACGGGATCCGGATGGCGCTTGACGTGGGTGCCGCGGGCTACGGCAACTGGTCAGGCTGCCACGCCGTGGGCTGGGACCGGAACGCCCCGGAATTCGGCGACCTGGCGGTGGGCGATCAGTTCCAGAAGCACTCCTACCCCTTCGGCATCATGATCAATGCCCACGGCCGCCGCTTCGTGGACGAGGGCGCGGACTTTCGCAACTACACCTACGTCCGCTACGGGATCGAGATCATGAAGCAGCCTGGGCAGTTCGCCTGGCAGATTTTCGACGCGAAGACCGCGCACCTGCTGCGCGATGAATATCGGATTCGGCAGGTGACGCGTGTTTCCGCGGAAACACTGGAAGAACTGGTCCCCGGGCTGGATGATGTGGACGCCGACGCCTGCCTCGAGGAACTCCGGGCCTACAACGCAGCGGTTCGGACGGACGTCCCCTTTAACCCCAACGTCAAGGACGGACGCTGCACGGAAGGCCTGCCCATCAACAAGAGCAATTGGGCAAACACCCTGGATCAGCCGCCGTTCGAAGCCTACGCGGTAACGTGCGGCATCACGTTCACTTTCGGCGGGTTGCGCGTCAACCCAGATGCTCACGTGCTGGACTCGGACCTGCGGCCGATCCCGGGACTTTACGCGGCCGGGGAACTGGTGGGCGGCGTGTTCTACAACAATTATCCCGGCGGTGCGGGACTGATGGCGGGAGCGGTGTTCGGGAAGATCGCGGGTACTTCCGCGGCGCGGGTCGCCGCCGATCAGGCTGGCTCGGGAAGCTGCCGATCAGGCAGGCGCGAGTAACTGCCGGTCAGCCCGGCGCGGGCTACTCTCCGCCCGGACGATCGCCGGTGCGCAAGAATTCGATGCCACTCTTGATCTCGCCGAAATCCCGAGCCGCTTCAACCCGATGTTCCGTGAGGGCATCCTCCAGCCGGTCAACGTGGTTTCCAAGCCCGTCTATGCGATTTCCATGCACCCGCTGGGAGTTCAGAATCAGCCCGGCGAGGATGGCGCCAATGCCGATCAACCATCGCACCTCTTCTTTCATGCCCGCAATTTAGCATATCGATTACCGGCCGGGCATCGCGCAAATCTGGCCGCAGAATCGAGAAAGGCAGACTTCCATGGAACAACAAACTGTAGTAGCTGCGTCGGACGGCGGCACGTCGTAGCGGGCGGCGTCGGTTCCGGTAGAATTCCCCACCCCACAAGTAGGCCCGCCGGCCCGACGGGATCAAATCCATGAAATTGCAAATCGCAAGCGACATACATCGGGAATTCGGCCATTCGCCGATGGTGCCGGACGTGGGAGCCGACGTGCTCGTGCTGGCCGGCGACATCGGCATGGCGGACGATGAGACCGTGGAGTGGCTGCGCGGACTGACCGGGCGCTACGAGGCCGTCCTGTACGTGCCGGGGAACCACGAGTTCTACGGGAAAGATCTGGCCGACGCCAATTCGTTCATGAGCGGAATGAGCGCGTACGGCGGTTACGAGTGGATGAACAACCGGGCGGTGCAGGCGGGTGAGCGGCGTTTCGTCGGCAGTCCCTTGTGGGCCAATTTCTGCCACGAGCCTTTGTCCATGTTTAATGCGGGCCGCGCGATCAACGACTTCCGCCGCATCCGGCACGGCGGCGGCCTGATGACTCCTGCGGCCATGTTGGACCTGCACACAGAGGCCGCGGAGTTTTTGTCGGAGACAGTCAAGCCCGGCGATATCGTCATCACGCACTGGCCGCCGACCCTGATGGCTCGCAACACGCGCTTTCCGATGGATGACATCGCCAAGTACTTCTGCGCCGACATTCCGGGAGTGGTGGCATCCACCCGCCCCGAGCTGTGGATCTGCGGTCACACGCACCACAACGTGGACTTCATGTTCGGAGAGACCCGGGTCCTGTCGAATCAGGGCGGCTATCCGCACGAGACGATCGCCGGATACGATCCGGGGCGGATCGTCGAGGTTTAGCGGCTGGCCGGGGAGCTTGCTCCTTACCAGGCGCCTCGCTCACGCTCAACCGATCCCGGACAAGACTCTGCATTTCCCCACCAACTGACGCGATTTGGCGGTATGCCACGTTTTGGGCGCGAAGTAGGCTGCCATCCCAGAAGGCGGTGCGGAAACCGCCATCGCGTCGTCCCTCGCCCAAATGTATTTTTTCTATATCGACGAATCCGGCAGCCGCGACCCCTCGCCCGGTACCTCAGATCGGCCCAAGGACCATATATATGTGCTACTTGCGGTCGGACTTTATGAGCGCCAATGGAGACCATTCGAACTGGAGATATCGCGGATCAAGTTGAGATTCGCCCATTTTCTCCATCGAGAGGGGAAAGGGCGGTTCGGATTGGCAGACTGCGAGATCAAGTCGTCGTGGTTACGTCACACCCCCTCGCGTCAACGACATAGCCCATTCCTGGCAGCCCTGCATGCGGACGACATGAGCCAGCTTGTTGACGCGTACTACCATCAGCTGAGCGCCCGCAATGCGATCATACTGACCTCAGTCATCGACAAGCGCGAACTCCACGCATCAACCACCCACGAGGTCATGCACCGCTGGGCCTACGAACTGCTGCTCGAGCAGATAGAGCATTTCATGCGACAGTACCATAACAAGCATCTTGCGCTGATCGTCGTGGACGACACGAACATCCAACTCAACCGTTTCATTGCCATGGAGCATGCCGCTCTCCTGCGCCGGGGCAACCCCAATATGTTTTTCCCTCACATCGTGGAGTATCCGTTCTTTACGCGGAGCGAGCTATCCAATGGCGTCCAACTTGCGGACCTCCTCGCCTACAACGTCTATCGCGCGTTTCGTGAAGAGGACCCGAACTATTCCTACTTTCGGTCCATCCTTCCGCATTTCTACCGGCATCGTGACACCGGCGCGCTATCCGGGATAAAGGTCTGGCCCGAAACGTCGCCGCTTGTTGACCTGGCGGAACGGGTATGACGAAAGATGAAATCCAAAATGGGGAGAAGTCGGGCTGGGCAAGCCATATCGAGCCCCTGAGGGCACCCGACTAAGGGCATTGTCTGCGGTGCGCCTTGCATTGTCAACGCGCTCGGCGACCCGCGGTGCGGTTCTTGACGGCGTGTCAGACAGTTTGCATTGTATGGCTGGACGGACTTGAAAGAACCGGAAAACGCTTGAGCAAGATCGACCGCAGAAAATTCCTGGAATCGACCGCGCTCGGACTGGGCGGCCTGGGCCTCGGACTCGCCTCTACCCCGGCCTTCGGGCAGAACGCAGACTTCTCCAACCGCATCATCGAACTCATCATCCCCTTCAAGGAAGGCGGCGGATCCGACACTTGGGGCCGATTCAACGCCCCCTTCCTCTCCCGCTACCTCCCCGGCCAACCCACCGTCGTCGTGCGCAACGTCCCGGGCGGCAACTCCATCGCCGGCGCCAACCGCTTTGCCGCGCGCGCCCGGCCGGACGGGCTCTCGGTGCTGGGCACGTCCGCGTCCACCCAATTCCCCTACCTCATGGACGATCCGCGGGTGCGGTACGAGTATCGTGACTGGCGCGTGCTGATGGCCTACGGAACAGGCGGGGTGGCCTACGTCTCCGCCGATCTCGGCATCGCGGATGCGACGGAACTCGGCCGGATCGCCGATCGGGAACTGCTATACGGCAGCCAGGGGCCCACGTCGCTGGACCTGGTCCCGGTGCTCGGGTTCAAGCTCATGGGCCTCAACGTCCGGCCCATCTTCGGGATGAGCGGGCGCGGCGCCGGGCGGCTCTCGTTCGAACGCGGCGAGGTCAACATCGACTACCAGACCTCCACCGCCTACCTGCGCAACGTGGTGCCGCTCATCGAGCAGGGCGACGCCGTGCCGCTGTTCTCGTGGGGCGCGCTGGACGCCGACGGCAACCTGGTCCGCGATCCCACCTTCCCGGATCTGCCCCACTACGGGGAAGCCTACGAAATGCTGCACGGCGAACCGCCCGGCGGGCCCGGCTGGGAAAGCTGGTTCGCCTTCTTCACCGCGGGATTCCCGGCGCAGAAGCTGCTCGTCGCTCCCGCCGACACCCCGAACGAGATCGTCGGCGCCTACGAGAACGCCGTGCGCGCCATGCGCCGGGACCCGGACTACATCGCCCGAAAGCCCGCCGCACTGGGCACCTACGAGCAGGTGGTCGGCCCCGCGGCGCAGCGCATCTACGAACTGGCCACCGACGTACCGCAAAGCGCGCGCGCCTGGGTCCGCACGTGGCTCAGGGATGAATTCCGCGTGAACCTCGAGGCCTGATCGTTGCCGGAGGCGCCGCTCAAAGAACCCGCTTGTTCGTGTAGTCCCCATCTCCGTGGATTTGGAGCCTGACCTTTGACTGAGGCCCCCTTCAAAACGCCCGCTTCTTCATGTTGTCCCCGCTACCGTGGACCTGGAGCCTGACCTTTGACTGAGGCGCTGCTTGCCGCAATCGCCAACCTGGCGACTGTCGAGCACCTCCTCCACCTCGCGATGGGCGTGATGCTGGGACTGGCGATCGGCGCCTTTCCCGGGCTCGGCGGTATTGCCGGGCTCGCCATCATGATGCCGTTCCTGTACGGGATGGATACCGTCTCGGCGCTGGCGACGCTCGTGGGCCTGGTGGCGGTGATCCCCACATCCGACACCTTCACCTCCGTGCTCATGGGGATCCCCGGCTCCAGCGCCAGCCAGGCCACTGTGCTGGACGGCTTCCCCCTGTCGCAGCAGGGGCACGCCGCGCGCGCGCTGGCCGCCGCGTTCACCGCATCGCTGATGGGCGGCATCGTTGGCGCGGTGATCCTGACGCTGTTCGTGCAGGTGGCGCGCCCGCTCATCCTCACGTTCGGATCGGCGGAACTGTTCATGCTGGCGCTGCTGGGCCTGTCCATGGTGGGCGTGCTCTCCGGCGCGAGCCTGATCAAGGGACTCGCCGCCTGTGGGCTCGGGCTGATCGTCGGCTCCATCGGCGGCGCGCCCGCCACCGGCGAGTTCCGGATGACCTTCGGCATCGACTACCTCTACGACGGCCTGCCGCTGGTCATCGTCGGCATCGGCCTCTTCGCCTTCCCGGAAATCACCGAACTGCTGCGCCGTAACCGCCCCATCGCCGCCGGCCGGATGCTCGCCGCGGACTGGTTCGAAGGCATCCGGGACGTGTTCCGCCACTGGCTGCTGTGCCTGCGCTGCGCGGGCCTGGGCACCCTGATCGGCGCCATCCCCGGACTCGGCGGCACGGTCGTCGACTGGATCGCCTACGGCCACGTGGTCCAGACCGCCAAGGACAAGTCCCGCTTCGGCAAGGGCGACATCCGCGGCGTGCTCGCCCCGGAATCGGCCAACAACGCCAAGGAAGGCGGCGGACTGGTGCCGACGCTGCTGTTCGGCATCCCCGGCTCCGGCGCCATGGCCGTCTTCCTCGGCGGCATGGTGCTGCTGGGCATCGAAGCCGGCCCCGCCATGGTCTCCAGCGACCTGGACCTGACCTACACGATCATCTGGTCGCTGGCGCTGGCCAACGTCCTGGGCGCGGGAAGCTGCATGCTGCTGGCCCGGCCCATCGCGCGGCTGACCACGATCCCGTTCAACCTGCTGGCGCCGTTCATGATCGTGGTGGTGAGCTTCGCTGCGTATCAGGCTACGCGGCAGTTCATGGACCTGGTGGCGTTACTGGCGATTGGGGTGCTGGGAGTGCTGTTGCGGCGGTTTGGGTGGTCGCGGCCGGCGTTCCTGATCGGGTTTGTGCTGGCGCCGCAGGCGGAAGGGTATCTGAATCTTGCGGTTCAGTTTTATGGGTGGGAGATGTTGGTGCGGCCGGGGGTGGTGGTGATTCTTGCCATCACCGCCGTTTCCGTTTGGCTCGGGGCGCGTGGGCAGGGAGGCAGAGCGCGGCGCGGCGTTTCGGCGGACGTGGAATCGTCATCGGCGGAAGCGCCACTGGCGGCGACGGCGGACCGATCGCGACAGAGTTCGCCGGCCGGGAATGTCGGTCCGCAGCTCGCCTTTGTCGGTGGGGCGATTGCGATGCTGCTGTATGCGGTATGGAGCAGCCTCAGGCTCTCACCGCTGGGGCGGATATTCCCGTTGAGCGTGGCGGTGGCGACGCTGGTGTTGTGTGTCGCGTTATTAATTGCGCTGAGGGTCCGACCGGCTGCCAATCCGGCCAATGTCGACCTGGAGTACGCAGCGAAAGACGGCAAAGGCAACCACCCGTCCGATACCCAAGCCGGCGCCATATTGGCCACCAGCGGCACATGGCGAAGCGCCGGCTGGTTCGGCGTGCTGGTCGCGGCCGTGGGCGTGCTGGGCTTCCTGCCGGGGGCCCTCGCCTTCTTCCTGACCTTCCTGCGACGCAAGGCACAGCGTTCCTGGGGATTGACGCTCGCACTGACGGCCTGCGTGATCGTGGCCCTCGCCGCCGCCGCCAACCTCCTGCTGGTGGAACTGCCCGGCGGCCTGATTGCAGAATACCTCGCCCAACCCTGGCTGACGGGACAGGTGCGATGACGCAGCGTGCGATCCCCTGCATGTTCATGCGAGCCGGAACGTCCCGCGGGCCGTTTTTCCTGCTTGAGGATCTGCCGGCGGACCCCGAGGTCCGGGACCGCGTTCTGCTTGCGGCCATGGGCTCACCGGACCCGCGCCAGATCGACGGGCTCGGAGGCGCCACCACGGTGACGAGCAAGGTCGCGATAGTCAGTCCGTCGCAACGGCCGGGTATCGATGTCGACTATCGCTTCGCGCAGGTGTGGCTCGACAAGGCCATCGTCGATACGGCGCCCTCCTGCGGGAACATGCTGGCCGGGGTTGGGCCGTTTGCAATTGAGCGTGGGTTGGTGACGGCGGATGCCGACGAGACGCGGGTTCGGATCTTTGATGTCAATACGGGGAGTCGGATAGAGGCTATTGTTCAGACTCCGGGAGGGGCTGTGACGTATGCCGGAGATCAGCGTATAGACGGGGTGCCGGGGACTGGGGCGCCGGTGGTGCTTAGCTTTAGCGATGTGGTGGGATCCAAGTGTGGGGCGATGTTTCCGACTGGGGCTGTGCAGGAAGAAATTGATGGGGTGGCGGTTAGTTGTGTTGATGTGGCTATGCCGATGGTGATGATGCGGGCTGGGGATTTGGGGATCAGTGGGTATGACCCGGGTGAGATCGCCGGGAATGCGGGGCTCATGGGACGGATTGAGAAGATACGGCTTGAAGCTGGTCGGCGGATGGGGCTTGGGGATGTGGGTGAGTCAGTCGTGCCCAAGATTGGTATCCTGGCACCGCCACGATGTGGCGGTTTGGTCCATTCGTGTTACCTTACTCCGCATCATGTTCACGCCGCCCATGCTGTGACAGGCGCTATATGTGTCGCCTGCTACACGTCGACCAAGGCGACCATTTTAGGCGAAGTTGCCCGGTCGGCGGCCGAGCGGGTAACGGCGCCTGCAACAGGCGGGATAGGGCCTATACGCGTCGAGCATCCTTCCGGCGCCATTGATGTACGTCTGGAAACAAGAGGAGGCAGTGCGAAAATTGACGTTCAGCGTGCCAGTGTTGTTCTCACTGCTCGTAGGATCATGGATGGCCGAGTGTTTGTGCCAGCGCGTCGCTGGTCGCAGACTGGCATCTAACCGCGGCTTCACCACAGAAGCAAACATGTCTCCGTGCGCCCCGCGTGCAAACCACAGCATGTACTTTGTCTATTCCCTAGAAGCGCTTCCTTGGAACCGCCGGATTTCGCGAAAAGCATCGGTAGCTTGACTTACACAATGGAGTCTCCAGAATACCCGGCATCGCGACATATATATTTTTCAGAAAAAAAGGGTTCGCCACTTGGCTGCTATGCAATTCTCGGGAAAATAAGGGGCACGTAATGTTCTCAATTACATAGTGTAACCAAACAACACTAAGTGTATTGACGATATTCTGAAAAGTATTCCTCATGCCTTCAACCGTTGCGATGTGACTATGCTACAAGAATTTCCTAATTTAAAGAGTCAGCCAGACGATAACCTTGAACGTGCAGAACAGACTTGGGCGACATAGACGAATCAGATGAGGCTCCTCCAGCCGGCATAGGTGCAGTTGAACTGTCGTCCTTAGACACAGACTTTGGATTTAATCATTTTTTACCATTTCCCCGAGCGGCAGGAGTTATGTTAATGCCTACTGGAATCAAACCACGCGTAAATGAAGCCCGTGAATTTTTGGAGATTGCAAAGGACTTCAAGGATCCAAAGGAGATCATTAGAGAAGCGTTGAGCAACTCTTGGGATGCGGGGGCATCCCAAGTTTCGATCAAATTCGATCTAGCCTACATACCCAGAACACGACGCAGAAAAATAATGGTTAAAATTGACGATAATGGTGATGGTATGGATAGCCACGCCCGCGATCAAATTGGATCAAGCGAGATTGCCGGATTTTTCAATCTCGGAGATTCACTCAAACCTCATGGTTCAATTGGATCAAAAGGACATGGCACAAAGATCTACTATAAGAGTTACGGAATACAAGTCCATACTTGGAAATCTGGAAAGCGAATACGTGCGAATACTGAAGTAAGTCCATGGGCCTCGTTGCAGGATGGAAAAGTACCTACATATTGCTACGACGAAACTACCGACTCATCGCGTACAGGTACAGTAATAGTTGTAGATGGTTTTCAAGCCAGACAATCTGAATTTAAAAATCTTCAGAGCCTTATCGAATACGTACAATGGTATACGGTCCATGGCTCATTCGGTGAATACTTCAAGAGCCCTAGATCCATGACGCTTGAACTAAAACCTGCTGATTCGCCAATACCTATAATAATTCCATTTGGATTCAAGTTTCCGAAGGAGCAACTCGAATTATCAGAGGGAACAGAAAATTCTTGCAAGATCTTTGGACCGGAGACTATTTCATGTGGCGAGACTGAAGATGGAGAAAATGTAACAATTGAGGTGGTCGGTGCGCTACTCGGCGAATCTCACCGTGATATCGTGCCCGACACCTATCGGCATATGGGGTTGTGGCTTTCAAAAGACTATATTCGAATTGAACGAGAAAATGAGATATTGGAAGACGTACTTGGTGGTCAGTATTACTATCGCTCTCTATTGTTATTTGCGAACTGTCAACAATTTGACTTAACGGCCAACCGAAACAACATACGTACCGATCAAGAAGAATATGATCTTGCTGTGAGGGGGATTCGAGAATTCTGCAAGAACATCAAGGAAGATGAGTTTTTAAAGGCGTACTTTCAGTCAAAACGTGACGAAGATGAAGAGAAGAAAAAGTCTAAACAGGAAAAACAACGGCGGGATAGAGTCCAGCGTGCGATTGCAACGCGGAGGGATAGAGTAAATTCCTATAAGGGTCGGGCTCAAATGCCGTCCAGCAACATTGTTGGTGCTCCAATCAAGGAACCTAGGAGTGAAGCAGAAACGGCTCTTCTACTCCAAGCGATGATTTCCTCCAACCATTCCGACATTGACTTCACGATTGGCGATTACAACACTAGCCGGGGGGTGGATTTAATCGTAGAAATGATGGACAAAGAGATTCCAGCCATGAAGTGGGCGGAATTGGTGTCCTCCCTCGATAAGTTGTACCAGTGGGATCACCCTCCAGAAGGGTATCATATGATCATCTGTTACCAACTTGGAATGGTAAAAGAGGAAAATCAATTTCCCGATGGTAGTGTAGGTAGATTGGTCAAGAAGGATAGCCTAGGTAAGTACGCGCTCTTGGTCAATAGCGATTCAATTGACGTATACGTCCTTCGAGAGATTCTCCAAGCGGCTTGACGGATCCCGCCGGTAAGCTCCACCAGTCATGCGCTGAAGGTTCACTCATCGGCTTTCGTCGCGGGAGGTGCATCGCTTCCTGAACGTCACCGGACCGGCCTCGAACCTGCGCCCGCTCTACAACTCCGTGCCCGGCAAGGACGTGGTCGCGGTGAGAGTGCAAGAAGGCGAGCGGCGCCTGTTGATGCCGCACTGGAGATTGTTTCCGGCGAGGAGCCGAATACCGGACATCGCGTACAGAGGTGGACCCCAATCGTTGGACAGGTTGGCAGCTAATTTAAGGTGGTATCTGCTGTCCATCGTATGCTGCCAGATTGACCAGTCTTCGACTGTCACTGCCGAAGTAATACTCCCCATTTCTGCTGAAGTAAAAGTCCCCAGTTGAGGCGTTCGGCAACGAGTTGCCGAACGCCTCGGGCGCCCTGAGCATGGTGGTTTTCACCAGCGAGGGCG